>Ga0164315_10003994_pt1 | contig 11457 bp, 9 predicted proteins | sample GuaBasSedimGuay6_FD_113737 | JGI IMG/M metagenome (GOLD analysis project Ga0164315, IMG submission 113737) | Subseafloor sediment microbial communities from Guaymas Basin, Gulf of California, Mexico - Guay6, Core 4569-2, 0-3 cm | ecosystem: Environmental > Aquatic > Marine > Hydrothermal vents >...
AATTGTTTAACGGTGAAAGCCACAACTATGAAATTGAACATATTATCTCGGCGTATTGGTGGGATGATGGGGCTTGGGATTTTGGGAGCAACTGAAAAAACACATTATCAGGAGTACAAGGCGAACCTTGTATGAAAAAACTTTGCTCTTTCTCAGCAATAAAGGAAGGGGGAAATTAATTTTTCTTCGATCCTAACTTATTTAAATTCCCAATTCCCAATTCTCACTTATTATAACTACAAGGATTGCTTATTGATTAGGATAAATCCTTGTAACTAGAATAGTTACTTATACGTTATTTTTGAAAACTGTTTATGGTTTGGTTTATCCTTTTTTATAAATAATCCTTGTAGTTATCTTGACAATGTCACATTTCAATCACCACGCTGCTTTCTTGTACAAGGTTCGCCTGAAACGAATGAGATTCTTCTGCCGTTTTTCGTACAAGGTTCGCCTTGTACTCCTGAGACTTTTGCCGTTTTTCGTACAAGGTTCGCCTTGTACTCCTGATAATATGACATTGTCGCTTTAAAAAATCCGTCAAATCCGTCAATCCGTTGTACTTCCAGTATAGCTTCGCGTAAAAATCCCCATCTGCGTTGCAGCCCCCACCACAGCATCTTCTTCACCTATCTGCAAAAACCGCACAAAATATCCAAATCTGTCCCCAATACCATTTGCCCACGTCTGAAATTCGCTACGTGTCCACTCAAAACGGTGATCACTGTGACGCAATTTGCCCGCCGGCAGGTTGTCAAATTTGACGTTATATTCGACATTGGGCGTTGTGATAATGACGGTGGCGGGGCGAGCAAATTCAAATAACACGCGTTCAAAGGCCAAAAGTCTCGCTAAATCAAAATGTTCAATCACTTCCACCACTGCAGCGGCATCATAGCCCTCTAACCGTTTATCTCGGTAAATGAGCGAACCATGTACCAGTTTAATGCGAGTTCTTTGTTGCTCGGAGAGCCAATCAAGACGTAAACGTTCGTGAGCAATTTCAAGGGCGCGGCTTCCGACATCGACACCGACAATTTCCTCAAAAAACTTATCATTCAACAACATCCGCAGCAATTTGCCTTCACCGCAGCCAAGATCAAGCACACGTTTGGCTTGGCTACTCTTCAACGCGGCAACGACGGTGCCAAGTCGTTGTTCATTCAAGCTGATTTTTTCCTCAATGCTGGCTTCATCATCATCATGCTGCGCTTCGGTGATTTCAAAATGGGGGTCATCTTCATCAATCAATCTTGCCAATGCTAAACGTGCCAAGCTGGACTGATGTTTTAAATAGCGCTTAGTAATCAATTCTTTAGCTGGATGATGTGCCAACCAGCCGCTACCATGATGCAACAATTTTTCCACTTCATCTTCACCAATCCAATAATGTTTTTCATTATCCAACACCGGTACCAGCACATAAATATGGGCGAGTAAATCCTGCAACCGGCAAGTTGCTTGGAGCGTGACAGAAAAATAGGGACTGTCTCCCCACTCGGGAAATTGCTCATCAAGGGCATGACGTTGCGCCGAGACTTGATAACCGAGCGGCTCAAACAAACGCTTGAGCAACGACTCCCCGCCTTTGCAGGGCAACACGGAGATTTTCGCAGCTAACGGAATTTTTGTGTCTGCCAGTTCCGATCGTTGCTTGCTGCGGCCCGCCAACGCGCTACCATAAACGTTTGAAATAGCGACACTTAAAAAAGAAGAGGCCACATAAGGGCGATCATTAACATATTCCGCTAATAGGCCGCCTCCGCCCCCGCGCCGTCCACGCACGAGGCCGATAGGATCAATATCCAATAACAATGCGGCTGTGCTTTGATGGGCCTCGGCTTCCGGATAAAAAACATGCGCCCGCCCAAAAGATAAATCAAAGGATTGGACATGATCGGGATGTTTATGGAGTAAATAGCCTAACTCGGTGGCGGGAGAATGCGTGGTTGTGATTGTTAAAAGCATATTCAGTTATCAGTTCTCAATTGTTAGTTAAAAATCAGTCAAATCCGTCAATCCGTTGTACTTGTTATCAATTGTCAGTTAAAAGTCAGTCAAATCCGTCAATCCGTTGTACTTGTTATCAATTGCCAGTTAAAAATCCGTCAAATCCGTCAATCAGTTGTACTTGTTATATTGAGGATTGTCATTGTGAGGGAGTAATGTTACAATCGCACACCCTTTTTTCAGAGGGTTTATTTTTGGTTAAATCACGCTGGAATTATATGTAATTTATTCACCTCCATATTAACTGAAGGCGTATGCGTATATATAACGTTTTCAAATGGAATATTTATTGGCAGATTTTTTGAGAAAATTGATTGCCAATAACTCGTGGCATCTAAAGTTATGGAATATGCAAATATTTTGAAGAAATACAAAAAGCTAAATTTTAAAATACCGCAACAATGTGAAGATTACAATGAATGCTCAAACTTTGTCACAACTTCAATTGAACTGATTATTGATGATGCCATAAAATTGGGCAAAAATAAGATAATAATTAATACCAACTTGAAACGTGGCCTACCGATGGAGAACATAAATAAGATTGCTGGGCCATTTGTTGAAGCTTGGGCACAAGAAACTTTGGCCGATGTTTTGGAAGATGACAATAATAAATATTGTCTTATCAATGTAGAGACTAAGGAACGTCTCCATATGGCAGACATAATCCTTCAATTTAAGAAACAACGAAAGGTAGAGTCAGGAATAACCGCTGAGGTTGATGTTAAAGCAACTGCTGAAGATATTGAATCCAGTGGGAAATCTCCAAATATAACCTCTTTCGCAAGAATTCGTTCTGCATACGTTGAAGAACCAGACTATCTCTTTGTTATTTTATCTTTGAAGACAAAGAACACTAAAACGATGATGATGGATGGCATAATGGAAGTCGTCGCTCATAATGCTTATGACTTAAAATTCATTTCAAGTTCTGATATAAGCTATAATCCAGCACTTGGAACCGGGCAAATACAAATTAGAGATATCCATTATGTTACTATTGAAGAAAGAACAACTTGGGAATTTTGTCAACTTTTAGATAAAAAGTTTTTGGCTTCAAAAAAAGGTTATGATGAGTGGCTGAAATTGGCTAAACAACATGCTTGGATTAAGTCAAATGAATAACTTAATTAAGGTTATACAAGGTGATGCAATTACTGAATTAACGGAAATCAAAAGCGATTCTGTCGATTTAATTATTGCAGATCCCCCCTATAATCTTGGGAAAGATTATGGTAATAACCACGATCTTAAAGGGTTTGAGGAATATTTAGAATTTTCTCTATCTTGGTTACAGGAAGCCCGTCGTATTCTTAAACCCGCCGGCACAATTTATGTCTTCATGGGAGTCAGATTTATCTCCTATTTGTATGATATTTTAGATCGAAAGCTGGGCATGTATTTCAATAGCTGGATCACTTGGCATTATACGCAAGGCATCGGGAAAAAAAAGGGGTTTTCTCCAAGACATGATGATATCCTCATGTTTAATAAAAGTGAGCATTTTAAATTTCATCTTGATAACATTAGAGTGCCACAAAAATATTTTAGAAAACGGAATAATATGTCAGGGGCTAATCCGGGCGATGTCTGGTTTTTTTCTCATGTTCATTATTCTAATCCTGAACGTGAAAATCACCCTACCCAAAAGCCAGAAGCATTAATAGCAAGAATGGTTTTGGCTTCTTCTGATGAACATGATTACATTGTTGATCCATTTACCGGTAGTGGAACGACTTTAAGAGTTTGTCAGCAACTGAAGAGAAGATGTGATGATATAGAAATTAATCCAGAATACATTTCTCTGATAAAAAACCGTTTAAATAAAACATTTGAAGGGTTTGATAGCATTGATCCAAAAATGGAACGTGTGCCAAAGGATTTACCCAAAAATAGTGGTGATCATAAGGATAATTTGGCGTTATTTTAGTTAGTTTTCTCGTCTCAGCTACGGAAAGCAACTAACAGGGAAACTGCAATTTATTCAAAAAATCGGATTTCTTGGACGTTTTGCATTATCTTAACCACTACATTTAATTGACAAATTCACTTACTAAAAAGGATGTATAAAAATGTCAATACCAACAACCCCTAATTCAAGTCAACTGACAGAGGCTCAACTGGATGAGCTCAAAGAAGTCTTTGACTTATTTGACGCTGATGGCAATGGTTCGTTAAGCCGAGAAGAAGTGGCAAATGCTATGCATTATCTTGGCATGAATCCCACGGCTGAAGAGTTGGAGGCTATCTTCATCAAGGTTGATGCGGACTTGAGTAACACCATCGAGTTTTCTGAATTTGTCGAATGGATATCTAATCAAGTAGATATGAGCTCCGAACAGGAGTTACTTGAAATATTCAAGCTGATCGATCTCGATGGCAATGGTTCTATCTCAGAAGATGAATTGCGTTATCTCTTGGATGCGTTAAAACTCAACCTGAGTGATGAGGATATCACGGCTCTGATGCAACAGGCAGATCTCGATGGAAATGGGGTCATTGATTACAATGAATTTGTGCAAGCGAGAGGTTTGTGGAGTAAGCTCAAACTCACCGTTGGCATTTCTCGCTCTTTTAAAGAAATTCTTAGCCAATATACCCAACTGGCCGAAAATCCATCGGCGGGCTTTGGCACAACTATGCCACTTGAGTATGGTAAGAAGAATGCTCATCGGCTGGGATACGATGTATCTCAATTCCCAGATGTGGTTTGGGAATCTTCTTGTATGTGTGGTAACCCATTTTCTGTTGGCACTGTTTCTCAAGGTGAAGTGGTTGTGGATTTAGGGTGTGGTGCGGGTGCTGATCTCTGTGTTGCAGCCAGTTTGGTAGGTCAGACTGGAAAGGTGATTGGTGTCGATATGACGGCTGCTATGGTGAAAAAGGCGAGAAACAATGCACTTGTGTGTGGTTTTAATCAGATTGAAGTCATTCAAGCACCGTTTGATACCGGCAATCATAAGGCTATTCCGGCGGGTATAGCGGATGTGGTCATTTCAAATGGCACTTTCAACTTGTCCGCTCGCAAAAAATGTGCTTTTATTCAGGCCTTTAATTGTTTAAAACCTGGGGGCAGGTTTTATTTGGTGGATATGGTTTTTCAAGAAGGGGGAGCCAAATCGGAAGCGTCAGAAGGCAGTTGGTGTGATTGTGTGGCAGGTGTTGTGCCCATTTCAACAATATTGGAACTTATGAAGTCGGTGGGCTTTGTCGAGTGTGAACAGGTGGCTTTTACTGACTACCGTACCTCCGATTTCACCATTGGTACTACGTTCCGTGCCAAGAAACCGCAATCATAATTGGTAACCCTAAACATGTAGTGATATTACGGATGCTATCCCTTGGAGAGATAGTATCCGTTTGAGCACCGTAGTGATATTACGGATGCTATCCCTTGGAGGGATAGTATCCGTTTGAACACCAAGTTATTCAACCGTGGTAAAAACATTCACAAATTTTTCCTTATCAACCGAAATAGAGATAAAAGTATTGGCGCCCCATTTCCCATTTTGACGATACATTTCTACTTCTTTAAATTCACAAATGCTTTTATCAATGGCGACACAAGCGGCTAATGGATCATGTAATTTTTTACCTTGTTGATTTTTAAGGAGATATTGCTCCATTCCTCGATAAATGAGATTCAAACCTTTGCTTTTGTCTTTTACCACTGCCATTTTTTTATGAAATTCGGCATCGTAAACTACGCCATGGCAAACGTTTTTTGAAACTAAATAACGTTTTTCAATGGTTATCTCAGAAAGCATTTTTAGGGCCTCGCGGGGTGCGCCGTTAAAGTTGTAGGTGGGGCAAGTCAGCATTCCTTCAAACTTTTTTAAGCGGTATTGGGACGGAACGACATTATCGCCGGCAAAGCCACCTTGTGCTACCCATGTTTTGATTTTGCTCGCATTGTCTAACTGCCCAAAGTTTTTGAGAGGCGCACCGGTAAGAATCGTTAAATCAGGATATTGGGCGAGCGTTTGACTAATGATTTGATAACCTTCATCATCCGGCTGGCTCTCGGCAATTTTGCCCAACCATCGGTAGTGAAAATCAGAAACACAGTTTTTTTCATAACCTATTTTCCAACTGCCCACCGGAATATGCTCAAAACCCGTCATTTTGAGAATGTGACGAATAATGCCTATTTGTGCATTGGTACCCGGTGTAACTGTAACGGCTCTTAATTTGACTTTGGGATGACTTGTCAAAAAGCATAAAGTCATCACATCATCGGGATCGCCGGTTTCCATGTCAAATAGTATGTTCATTCGTTCTGGTTCCCCTTGTGTTTATTTCGGCTTGGTGTATTATTTTCATGCTTGGTTAGGGACTTCCAAAAAAATTGGCAAAAACCGAGAGAGGTTTAACAGATGTGGGTATATTTATTGTGACTTTCTTTACCCAAAACGTAAGAACCGAAAAACAAATATTGAGTATAAATTATGCGCTTTAGCATTTTATTTCATAGGTTATTCAAAACCTTACGTGGTTTTTTGGTGTTGCTTATTGTCAGCATCAGTTTAGGGGCGGGATATGGTATTTTCGGCCTGCGGCAGATGAATATTGAGGCGCGGGGATTTGTCAATACAACGATGTTAGGTTTGTTCGCAAATTGGGATAACAGTGATTTTCTGATTTACACAAGTGACGAGTTACAAAAAAACCTAACCACAGATCAGTTAAATCAGATTAACGGGGTTTTTGCACATTTGGGGGAATTGTTAAATTATCACGGTGCCAAGGGCGGGTTGTTTCGCACCACGACTTCTTGGTGGCGTATGAATCCTCGCTACAAGGTACTGGCGAGTTTTCAGGGTGGACAATTTGTAGCCGTCATCACACTGATCAGACAGCAGGGTAACTGGGTTATTGGGAGATTTGAATATAAGTATACTTTTTTCCCGAACCGGCAGCATCCGGGTTCATTGAAATGGGTGTAGCTTTGCGTCGCTGTTATTCAATGTGAACGCATATTTTGCGGATTTCACAGAGTTCGCGGATGGCTCAACCGAAACTTACGAAAACATCGCTCCCCAAGCTAAAATGATTTACTTTAACGGATACTATCCCAAAAAGGGATAGCATCCGTCACGGCTTTCGTTTTTGCAGCTATTCAGAAAAATATTTTTGGAGTCCAAACTTTAGTTTGGGCCGTCCAAACTAAAGTTTGGACTCCTCTTTTCTGAATTTATGCTTGTGTAGTTATAATTCCCTAGCTTCGCGGCGTTTTTCCATCATCTTGTTAATAATGGGACGGAAGATGATTTGCATCGCAAAACCCATTTTCCCACCCGGAACAACCAAGGTATTGGGGCGCGACATAAACGAATCGTGAATCATCGAGATCAAATACGGGTAATCTTGTTCACGGTATTTGTTAAAGCGAATAACCACCAGACTTTCATCGGCGCTGGGAATATCACGGGCAATAAAGGGGTTAGAGGTATCTACCAAAGGCACCCGTTGAAAGTTGATATGGCTATGGGTAAATTGGGGTGTGATGTATTGCACATAATCGGGCATACGCCGCAAAATGGTGTGAGTCACCGCTTCTGGAGAATAGCCACGTTCGCCCACATCGCGGCTGATTTTCTGTATCCATTCCAGATTGACGCTGGGCACCACCCCAATCAATAAGTCTACCCATTGCGCCACATTCACCTGTGAGGTGACAACACCGCCATGTAAGCCCTCATAAAACAATAAATCAGTATCGGCGGGAAGATCATCCCACGGCGTAAAAGTGCCCGGCTGTTGGTTATAGGGTGCTGCTTCTCCTTCATTGTGTAAGTACTTACGGACGTGTCCGGTGCCCGTTTCCGAGTATCGGTGAAATAAATCTTCAAGTTTATCAAAGATATTGGCATCCGGCCCGAAGTGACTCAGATCTCTCCCTTCCTTGTCAGCGATTTTTACCGCCTCTTTCATTTCCTTACGGTCATAGCGATGGAAACTATCGCCTTCGATAATTGCCGCTTTATATTTGCCACGGCGGTAAATATCTTCAAAGGCTTTTTTGACGGTGGTTGTTCCCGCACCGGATGAACCGGTAATGGCAATGATGGGATGTTTAACTGACATCTAGTTCTCCTAACAAGTTGATATATGATTATTTGAATCGGTAATCGGGAATCGGGAATGGAAAGCCGAAAAAAATTGAAAATGACATTTCTCCTTGGAACGCTCCCTTTCCCCTTGAACCGATCCCCTTTCCCCTTTAAGGGCGGAAATGCCGCACCGCCATGCGTAACTGTGGCAGTGTTTGAAGTTGACTACGATAGCGGGTTTGCACGTAGAGTTCAACAATCTGTTGGATTGGAACGGCTAAATCGGGACGGGCTGCGCAGCTTCGTGCGGCAAACATCAATGGGCCTTCGTGAGGTAAGCGGTGCAAACCGTGCCGTGCGAGTTTTTTACAAAAGCGCAAATAAATTTGTTGTACCGGATCACGCACGACTAATTGTGGGCGCAAAAACATCCAAGCGGCATAGCATAACAAGAAAACGGCTATGACGACTGTTAATGTTATTGTCATACCGTACCAATCCATGCCTTTTAACCCTAAGCGACTTAGCAGTTGTTTCTGCCGCGCCGGATCGTAACCAAGCACCCATTGATTCCAGTCATTATTGATGGCATCCCAACGGTTGCGTAGTTGTTGCCAAATCTTGACAACGGTGGAGTCTTTGCCCCAATTAACTTCCAAACCAAGGGGATTAAATTCGGTTGGCAGTGCCGTTTCAATCCCTTGTTCCACTCGCTCTGGGGCAACCGCATTGGTGGGGTCAATCCGTACCCAGCCTTTATCTTGCAACCAAACTTCGCTCCATGCGTGGGCATCACGCTGACGCACAATTAAATAATTACCGATAGGGTTGACGCTGCCCCCCAAATAGCCGGTGACTACCCGTGCTGGAATGCCGGCCGCTCGCATTAATACGGTAAAGGCTACCGCGTAATGTTCGCAAAATCCTTGCTGAGTTTCAAATAGAAATTCATCCACAGGATCATTTAGCAATAAGGGTGGGGTGTAGGTATATGTAAAAGGTTCTTGATTAAAATGTTGTATGGCGCGTTGCACAATGGTTTCGGGATGAGGATTTTCTTGCAACCATTGATCAGCCAAAGCACGAGTACGAGGATGTTTTCCTCTTGGCAAACGCAAAGCCAAGCGATATTGGGAAAGCGTGAGGGTATCAGCACGGTAATTGGTATAAGAGCGCAATTGATAACGTATTCGTTGCTGTACCGGAAAATTTGCCAACATTTGATAATCTGGGATCATTTTGCCATAAGACGGCGCTTGGGTGGGCAACTCCAACGCAAATAACCAGCGTTCATTGTGCGGTTCTAAAGTAATGGTGTAATCAAACGGCTGACCAGTGGCGTGAAGATTTATCTGGCCAACGGCCTGATTTTGTTGAAATCCGCTTTTCCAGTCGCGCCCATTTGTCCACCATAATACCGGCCCTCGCCAGTAGCGTTGTGATGACGGGGGTATGTCCCCATCAAATTTGACGCGAAAGGCGACTTCGTCCGAAAGGCTTAATTGGCTAACATTGCCCAAGGATAGGCTATCGCTTAAACCGGTGATACCGCTGTGTGCATCTTTGGGCAAACTCCAAAATGGCCCCACCACTCGGGGAAATAAGATAAACAATACCACCATCAAAGGCAAGGCTTGCGCCAGCAATGTGCCTGATAAGCGCAGACGTTGGCGTGTTGACAGGCGATTATTATCGTCGCTTAAACTAATAAGCGTTGCTGTTGCCACCAGCATAACTATCCCCATATACAAAGCAGTGGGGATAGATTGAGAATATAAGAAATTGGTAATAATAAGAAAATAGCTTAAAAAACAAAGCAATAAAGCATCACGCCGGCTATTCATTTCCAGCAATTTGAGTCCACACAATACCACCAGCAGAGCGACACTGGCATCGCGTCCAAACCATGTCCCGTAGCTCAGAGACATTCCCAGCAAAGCAAGCAATGCAAAGCTAAATTGCAGCCGAAGGCCGGGCAAACGCCATTGCCGGCGCGTCATCAAATAACGCCATAATAGCAACGCAAAAAAGGCCGGTAAAATCCACCAAGCCAAATGAAAAATGTGCGGCAAAACAACTAATATTAATGTCGTCATAAGCCACAATAATGGCGAGGTGCTGGGAAAAAGAGGAACTGCTTTCATTTTTCAATTGAAAAAACACGGCTATGTTAAACACAAAGCGTTAAAAAAAAGTCTGCTAAGGCTATTTCCGAAAAACAATATAAGTACTGAAGCACAAATAAACCGATATTTTAGTGCAAAGGGCAACCACAAGGGATTGCCCCTACAGAAGATTGCGTAGGGGCAATCCCTTGTGGTTGCCCTATTTCGCGTAAAAAAATTACCCGTCTGGTATTTTCTTTCTTGGAAATCGCCTAAAAAGAATGCCAATCGTAATGCCCAATTTGAGCGTATTGCCGAATTAAAAGCTTCGAGTACAAACAGGATGAAACCGGCTGTATGCACGCAACGAAACGTTGTTTTTGTCATTGATTCATTGGCTACGCTTAAATTTAAGTAATGGGATAAGTGCAGGAACTTGCCGTTGATATTCTTTATAAGAATCACCAATGTAATGGATGAGTAATCGTTCCTCAAATTTGATCCCTATTATGGTGTAAATTGTCATCAGTGTAGCAAACTCGAAATGAGCAATACTCATATTTGGTATTGCCCAGTACCCAAGAAGAAAGCCGAGATACATGGGGTGACGAACCATCGAATACAAAAAACTCTTTTTCAGGTTTTCATGCAGAATGTCTTTTCCTTGGAAATAATGGGCTGTCTGGCGAACGCCAAGAAAATGAAAATGGTTTTTTACAAGAATTGCAGTAAAAGCCAAAATCCAGCCTAGAAAAAACAGTATCCAGATGATACCAGAGCCAATAGGACTCTCAATTTGCCATACCCAGCCTTCTGTGGTGCGCCATTGCCAAAAGATAAGCAAAAAAACCAGATTGGTGCCAAAGACATAGGTGCTGCGTTCAACAGCTTTATTGAACGCTCTGTTGAACCAACTTTTGAACCAAGTTCTCGCCTGTACAGTATGTTGCACGGCAAAAATCAAGATTAATAATGTATTTATCATCAGGGCGTAGGTAAAAGTCTCTTTAGGTCCTGAATTAACAGTATAGGGCACGAACCCACCAAGCCAAGCGGCATTGTAGGCGATGAGAGCAACGGCTACAATATAATTAATGATACCGTAACAAAGCGCAAAATATCTTCTCATTGAACTTCTCCTTATCACGATTAAAAAACCAATCCAAGCATTGCGTAGGGGCAATCCTTTATGGTTGCCCCCTTTATGCTAGGGCATCGCCCTAGGAATCTATTTTTATTTTTACCCAGGGCGTTGCCCTGGGCTGGTATGTTTGCCCCTTTCAGGGGCA
>Ga0164315_10003996_pt1 | contig 11455 bp, 11 predicted proteins | sample GuaBasSedimGuay6_FD_113737 | JGI IMG/M metagenome (GOLD analysis project Ga0164315, IMG submission 113737) | Subseafloor sediment microbial communities from Guaymas Basin, Gulf of California, Mexico - Guay6, Core 4569-2, 0-3 cm | ecosystem: Environmental > Aquatic > Marine > Hydrothermal vents...
ATCCCGACACCTGCCACCTGAGTTTCTAAGAAGATATTTGCTTATATAAAGAACGGGCTTGTCCAACAACTGGATAAGATCGTGGCTCGCTTCGCTCTCACGATCTATCCTTATTCGTTATGCCTGCTTTGCCCAAGTAAGATTGATTTTTCGATGATTGGAAACACAGTCTTTCAAATACAAATTAATTAAACTCTGGTACGGAATGCCAGTATCTTCCGACATTGCTTTGAAATAGCTAATTACATCCTGGCCCAAACGAATGGTAACCTGCTTCTTAAGTTTTGAAGCATAAGGGTTCTTTCGGCTTTTCATTTTTGAAAAATCATATTCAGACTTCATCTTTTCACCTGCGATAATATTTACGCTCAGCTGCGGTTGCTTTCCGTGCTGATATGAGTCGAATTATAGAACCTGATTTTCGTTCGCAATGACAAACGACGAGAACTTGAAGTTTAATACTCATACCAAGCAAAATAAATCGTTCTTCCTGACTTGAGTGTTCTTCGTCATCGAATTGAGTTGCATAATCATCGAAGAACACTGATTGGGCTTCTTCAAATGAAACACCGTGTTTCTTTTGGTTTGCTTTATCCTTCCTTGGATCCCAATCAAATTTAAGCATACATATATTGTAAATACGTTATATGTATGCGTCAACTCTATAGGCATAATGTCTGAATTAACCGGCGCCAGCTTTGCTGGCGTCCGCGTTTAATGACTTGTTAACTGCTTCTACAACCTCATGTAACACGCTTGGAGTCAGGCGATCACAACTTTTATTTGGCTGCTCTTGGTTGGATGCCAACCGATCCGCAGTCAACCTAGCGCCTTGCCAGATTTTACGACACATAGTGTCCAGTTCAATCGCCCCAGGAATGTCCTTGCCGATTAGAGACCTCACAATTGTTGCAGCGGCGATCCAAGAACCCAGTGTATTAGGGTGATTATTTGCTAAAAACACTTCGGTTGAGTCATTAGTTGATATAAACGTCTGTAACGCAGCTCCCACGTCAGCAACTTCAACATCCAGTTGGACTGCGATTCGACGTGCTTCGTCTGAAAGTTCGCGTTGGGCAGCCGGATGGTTGTGGTAGGTGGAGTACCAAATTGGTTTTGCATCAAATGATTTCACAAGCTCGACCGCATTCGACAGAGGGTTGACGGATGATGAACACGCTTCAACATTTGTAGAACAAAGAGGCCATCCCCCAAAATCCTGAAGGATCACTACTGAGTAAGTTGACTCAGCCAAAACCTGTTTCAGCGTACTGTTGTTGAGGTGCTGCTCAATGGAATACCCGCCCTGGACGAGCATGTCGGTCTCGATTACAAAATTCTGATCAATTGACGAATAAATTTCGCCAACCATTGCCGGAACATCGTTGTAGTAGGTCAAACTATTTCCCACAAACAGAATACGAAAAACTGAGCTATCTGACCTGTCCATTTGTGCAGAAACAGAATGAGCCAAGAGTATTAAAAGAAATACTAAAAATTTGGATGCATATGCCATTTGCAGTTAATCGGGATAGGGAGACGACTCACGTCGCCTCTCCTCCCACAACACCGGGCATACGGAGCACGTACCACGGCGTTTCAGGTTAAACAGTTGCCGGCGTTACTGACCGAGTTCGGTCGGCAATGCAGGTGCCTTGCCTGAAACCGGATTTTCAAAACCCTCAAGCTGTGAAAGAACTTCTTCGATCGCCTTTTCCAGTTGCGTGTCCTGACCCTTATTGGTTGCAATCGGGTCAAGAGTTACCTCAATGTCAGGTGCAACACCCTGGTTTTCGACGGTCCATTGGTTGTTGGCATCAAAGAACCTGAAAAATGGCACGGTTAGATATCCACCATCCATAAGTTGTGGATTCGTCGCGATACCGATCAACCCACCCCATGTGCGTGTACCAATGAGTTTACCTATCCCTAAGTGACGGAAAGAGTAGGGCAGATAATCGCCGCCTGAACCGGCGTCCTGATCAATCAGCATCACTTTAGGCCCATGTATTGCACCTGCCGGCGTGTTGTAGGGTTGGCCATCACGGTCCATCCAACCGGAGAGATGTCTGCGGCTGAGCACTTCTGTGATGTAATTTGCAGCCTGGCCACCGGCATTTGAACGCTCGTCAATGATCATTGCCTCTTTGTCGACCTGGGCAAAGAACATCCGGTTAAAAAATGTGTAACCCGCACCGGCGGTGTTGGGCAGATAAACATAGCCCACCCTGCCGTTGGTGGCTTTATCAATGGCACGACGGTTGGATTCTATCCAGGACCATAAGCGCATCATGCGTTCGGAACCCACCGGCTCAACGACAATATCCCGAGCATCACGGCCATTGGCCTTTGGTCCGACACGCAAGGTCACCTGCTTACCCTTGGTGCCCTGCAAAACATTGAATATATTGTCTACGGAGCTCAACTCCTGGCCATTGACCGCGAGGATGTATTCACCCTGGTGAGCCTCATTACCGGGTGTTGCCAGTGGCGCCTTGATAAACGGGTTCCACTGTTCACCACTGTAAATTTTTGCAATTTGATACCGACCCCTGTCAATTTTCAAATTCGCACCCAGTAAGCCGCTTTGAATCTCTTTATCCCTGAACAGGTCGCCACCACCGGTGCGGTTATGGCCAACCTGCATTTCGGCGATCATTTCAACCATTAGTGCGGTGAGGTCTTCCCTTCTGCCGATGTGATTGACCAGCGGCCTGTAGCGTTCGTACACGGCTTGCCAATCCAGGCCGTGCATATTTTCAGCATAGAAATATTCCTTTTCCATGCGCCATGCCTCATTGAAAATCTGTGTCCATTCTTCAAGCGGCTTGACCTGTACTTTCACATCGGCCAGCTTTAATGCTTCCGGTTCAAGTTTTTCACCGGTTTCAACGACGGCGAGTGAACCATCGCTTTTGTTGATAAGCATGTGACTGCCCTTAGCACTCAGCACAAAGCGATCCACACCCGTTAGCAGTGATTTGGCTTCCTTTTCTTTGAAATCGAACCGCATCAGTGCATTGGCTGCACCCCTTTTAGCCCCCGGAGGCTCAACGCTGATACCTGGCTGAGGCGACTGTATGTAAAACAGGTTACCTTCTTTGCCTACTGCCAGGTTGCCATAATTATTCTCGGCGACCGGTAAAGCAACGATCCGCGCCGACAGGTTTTGCAAATCGATACGGGTTTCTGCGACCTTATCATCGCTTTTGTCTTTATCCCCATCTTTACCTTTTTCATCCTTACCCTCTTTTTCATCTTCGTCTTCATTTTCATCACTTTCATTTTCATCACCCTGGCCATCCAGAATGGGCGATTTGCCATCCTCGGCCAGTACCAGGGCATATATGCCGGCACGGTAAGGTCGTTCCTGTGAGGTCATATTGAGCCCGATCTGGATCGGCCCCGAGTTTGTCGAGGCACCAAAATAGAGATAACTGCCATCGCTGCTGAATGCCGGTGATGCAACATCTGCTGCGCCATCTGTAATGATGGAATTTGAGCCCGATGAGAAATTATGCAGGGCCAGGTCACGATTGTAGTTGGCCTGCTCATGTGTGTATGCGAGCCATTTGCCGTCCGGCGAGATGGCCACATCAATTTGCTCACGTCGCACACCGGTTGCGATTTTATTGATCGTACCGTTGGTGGGTTCGATGGAAAATAGTGACAGGTGATTATCCTGGTAAACGATACGTGAATCATCACCGGCGCCCCAGGCCATCAACTCGTAAAAATGTGGACCTAATTCATACTGCGTGTGGTTGCCTTTGCCTGTCTGGTCCTTGATCACGAGACTCTGACCATTTTTGGATTCAGTAATATAAGCAACCTGGTCTCCCTTTGGCGACCAGATGGCACTGTATTCCCTTGTCGCGCCATCGGAGCTTATATTTCTAACCACACCATCTTCAACTGGTACTGTAAATACTTCACCCCTTGCAGTGATAATTGCTCGTTTACCGGATGGTGAGATATCTGCGTGCTGAATAGTCTTGCCGGCATCTTTCCACTGGGTGCGTAATTGTGGCAGGTCCGGGTTAATGGAGATTGCAATCTCGCTGACGTCAGCATTATCCAGATCCAGGCTTTTCAATCGCCCACCCGCTTCATAAACAATCGTGGAACCATGTCCTGATGCAGATCGGACATCCCATACCGGCTCGTTTGAAACTTTACTTATCGCCTTACTATCGGTGTCATAACGGTAAATATTGAAAATTTCATTTTCACGGTCGGAGATGAAATACACCTGACCATTCAACCAGAAAGGGTTGAAATTGGTCACGTCGGCACCCGCAATAGTGGTCACCGTTTGTGCCTTGATATCCATGATCTGGATCGCGGGAACTGTACCGCCACGATAGCCTTTCCAACCTGAGGTGCCACCAAAAAGACCGTTGTAACCTGCACCATGGGCGATGTATGCCAGTCTTTTGCCGTTGGCGTCGTATGTTCCGCGATAGAAACGTGACTCCATCTGCTTGGCAGGAATGCCACCATCGAGGGATGCATGGTAAAGTTGCCCGGATCGCCCATGGTCGGTTTCCCGCTGTGATACCAGGCTGACGGCGCTTCCATCGGCGGTCCAGCCAGTGGGGATGTCGGAACCGGGGTGCCAGGTTAGCCGCTGAGGCTGGCCTCCGGTTACCGGAATCACATAAACATCGGTATTACTTTCGTAGTCGGCCCGGAATGCGATCTGGCTGCCATCCGGTGAAAATATGGGGCTGTTTTCCTCTGCAGGACTGGAGGTCAGACGACGGGGGTTGGAACCATCGCGCTCTGCCACCCAGATATCACCTGCATAAACAAAGGCCAGTTTGTCTGCAGAAATCGAAGGTTGTTTGAGCAATAACGTCTGTTGGGAAAAAGCAGACTGCGTGAATAATGACAGCGCAAAAAGCGCAACCGAAATAACATGTTTCATAAAAACCTCAGTTGGGGGGTGTGTTTGTGGCTGATGTATACGTTACTTAGTCGTTTAAAGCCGGTCAGTATATACGGTGAAACGATCTGTAGTGACTGCAAGAAGTCATGATAGCTTCGAGGACAACTGATTATTGCCAGCTATCATGCGACAATACCAATCTCGCAGTAATTTGATTATGAAACTGACAAGGAGTTAGGTAGTGGAGGACAGGTCTCAGGTTGAAGCAGTCATTTCCAAGTTTTTCGAAGCATTGAACATCGATGATGCCAGCGACGTCCCACTTGCGAAAGACGTCAAATACTATGGCATGTTTTCACCAACTGCCACCTGTGGAGAATCCGATGTCCGTGACTACATACAGCAGATTGCACCTTTCATGGAGAATGAAACATACGGCAAGATCATTATAGAAGACGGATCGGTTGCGGTAATGGCCGAGTTTGACTCCGTTAACGGACTACACAATGAGGGCGCCTTTTTTTTCAAGGTACATGACGGCCAACTTACCGAGGTGAGGGTTATCTTTGATACCAGGCGTATGTTTGAGGGTAAGAAGTAGTTGCTACCTACGACAGGCTTCCAATGTCTACTGCACTAATTTTCTTTTAGTCAGTTCGTTCAGTAGCCCGGAAAAACCCTGAAAATGAATTCCGTCAAACCCGTATGATTGAGCGGCTTTCACATTTTCCTCTAGATCATCGATAAACAATATCGATTCAGGATCACAATTGGCCTGTCTGGCTGCGATACGGTAAATATCTGTATCCGGTTTCGAACATCCTGCTACAAAACTCAATACGGTTTGCTCAAAACTTGAATGCAGAAAATTAAAACGAACATCATCCCGGAAAAATTGCCAATGGCAATCGCAAGTGTTTGATAGCAAGCCTAAACGGTGCCCTGCCTCGCCCAGTGTTTGTAACAGTTGAATCGAGTCATCAAGTGGTGCAAAGATATTGCTTGCTGCAAAGCACAGATTTTCAACAGAGATACTGACCTGAGCTTGCTTGCAAAAATACCGGCGAAACTCTTCTGTTGATATTTCACCCATCTCATATTGGATTTGCAAACCGCTATTGAAAAGAATCTTCTCAACACGCTCTGGAGGGATGCCGGTCAAACCCGCAATTTGCTGCCAGGCCCGCGAGTGATCAAAACTGATCAATACATTGCCAAGATCAAAATAGATAAATTCAATTCGCTTCATGGTATTTCCGCAAAGGCGCGTTGCTTGTCCGGCACCAGGTTGAGTACGCAGTTTGAGATGACCACATCAACGGTGTTGGGCGTATTTCTGCTTTATACCATAGAAATGGAACCCAGAGAGGGCAACTTCCTTCAGAGTCTTTATTATTGACGAAGAGGTGGAAAAATAAGCTGCATCTTTTACACTAGCGCCTTGTTCACTCACATAAGCTCTGAGAAAACTTTATGACCCGCTGGTTAAAAGAGCCATTGTTCCATTTCCTGTTGATTGGCGCTGGTTTGTTCGTGCTTTACGGATGGCAATCGGATGATAATGCAACACGACCTGATCAGATTATTTTTACCGAGGCCAAAGTAGATCAACTGATCAACCTGTGGGAGCGTAAATGGCAGAGACTACCCACCCAACGTGAATTGCAGGGTCTGATCGAACAACAAATACGTGAGGAAGTGCTCTACCGGGAAGCCCTGGCCATAGGGCTCGATAAAAATGACCAGGTGGTTCGCCGCCGTATGGCCCAGAAAATGGAATTCATCTCCAATGACCTGGCGTCCATGGCCGAACCCGATGATGAGCAGCTACAGACCTACCTGGATGAACACACGAAAAAGTTCTCTATACCCCGGCGTATCAGCTATTCACAGATCTACCTGAATGTAAGCCAGCGTGGTGATCAGATTTACGCCGAAGCCGAAAAACTCCTTCAAGAGTTGTCTGAATCGGCCGTCGATATCGACATTTTGATGCTGGGTGATTCATTCATGGGTGGTTACAACTTTAGTGATGAAACCGATTATGGTGTGTCGAGACTATTCGGCGAGGTATTCACGCAGCAGATATTCGAACTGCCAGTTGGAAAATGGGCCGGGCCGGTCGAATCGGGTTACGGTCTGCACCTTGTCAGGGTCGATTCACGAACCGATTCACGGCTGCCGTCACTGGAGCAAGTGCGTGACAAGGTGCGTGTTGAATGGGTAGTGGATCAACAACGCAAAACCAACGACATGCTGTACTCCGAACTTCGCAAGCGTTATGAAATCACTGTCGAAGGTCCTTCTGTCAAACCACCCGAGACCGGTGACAACGGATAAGCATGTACAGATCAGTCACCATACTTCTGTTACTGTTGTCGTTTACCAACGCCGGGATGGCGGACGAAATTCGTCCGGGTTACCTGGAGCTGAATACCTCTGACGGTTTGGTATATTCGGTCAAGTGGAAGGTGCCCATGAAAGGCGACCTGGTATTGAGCCTGAATCCCGTATTACCGGATTCGTGCACCGAACGCATACCTCCCAGTAGTATGAAGAGCGGTAGCGCCATGATCACCCGGTGGTCACTGACCTGTGCTACCGGTATTTATAAGAAACAGATTCGTATTGATGGTCTTGAAAACACCATGACCGATGTACTGGTCAGAATTGTCCACCAGGATGGTGTCACTCAGATGGTAAGACTGACACCCTCTGAAACCGGCTTTGAGGTCGCGGCAAAAACCTCCAATCTTGATGTAATCAGGGTTTACACTGCTCTGGGCATCGAACATATCCTGCTTGGTGTCGATCACCTGTTATTTGTGTTTGCCCTGTTGCTGATCGTCAGAGGCTGGCGGCGTCTGGTAGGCACCATCACGGCTTTCACCCTGGCGCACAGCATCACGCTGGCTGCGGCGACCATGGGTTATGTTCATGTAGCCCAGGCACCGGTTGAGGCAGTGATTGCATTGAGCATCCTGTTTCTTGCAACCGAAGTTATTCACAACCGGCAGGGAAGACCGGGACTGGCTAAGCGCTTTCCGTGGCTGGTGGCATTTATATTTGGTCTGCTCCATGGTTTCGGTTTTGCCGGTGCACTGGCCGAGATCGGGCTTCCACAACAGTCAATCCCGCTGGCCTTGCTTTTCTTCAATGTGGGTGTTGAATTAGGTCAGTTACTTTTTGTGGTTGCTGTAGTCGGGGTGGGCTGGGGTTTGAAAAAACTGCTGGCACAAAAAGTCCTTAACGGAGGCGAAGTTGCAGCGAGCTACCTGATTGGCAGTCTGTCAGCCTTCTGGCTGATTGAGCGCACTTACAGTTTCTGGTCTTAATTTACTCAATACCCAGTTGTAACTCGACCGATATGTGTTCTTTTGTGCAGTTAGCCCCACAGGAAAAGACAAACCGGGCCTGCCCGTTCAATTGATAACCCGCCCCCTCCGTGACCCTCGCAAGCTCTGCCAGGGCCGTTTCGATACCATCGGCAGCACCTTTGTAAGCAAGGTAGGTGCAACGGAAAGGTTTCGTACTGATTGCACGGTAAATGCCACTGGATCGTGGGTTGCCACGGGTGGGAAATGCCAACAGGGTTTGCTGGTTCCCACTGGAGGTTTCGGGTTCACTCTCAACGAGGATATGCAGGGGGCCAACAATTTCGCCACCCGCCCTGATCTGACTGCTGGCCAGTCGTGTGGCGAGTCCTTCGAGCTTTCCTGCCAACTCATTCACCGGCTTGTTATACCTTGCAGTAAACAACCGAAAGCCTGGTACGGTTCGGGTTGCCACAGTGGGCATTTCAACCGGCTCGGGTTCAACCGCCTCAAGTTCAATCACTTCAAGCTCAACTTGCAGCACGGGGCTTTCATTTTGTCTGATGGGACTTTCTGTAGCAGCGACCTTTCGCCGCCTGTCACTGCTACCATAACAGGGGCTGGCAATTTTCCTGATCTCGGATGCGGATGGAGCTTCGGTGTTCATGAAATCCAGCCATTGAGCGGCCATTCCACTTGACCCTCCGATCAGTGTCGCGTTAATGAATGAGCGCCTGGCATTTTCCCTGTCTCCCAGTTTTAACAGGCTGATCCCCAGTAACAGGTTGGCACGACTGACATAACGGTCATCGAGTTCTTTTGAGCAGGCTTCCAGCACCGTAGCCTGCATTGCTTGCCAGTCTTCCTTCTCACTTTGGAGTTGCGCCAAATGGAGATACAACTGGGTGTCACCCAGCAGGCTGGCAGCCTGTACAAGAGCGGTGATCGCCTGGTCTTTTTCACGGGCCTGCAACCAGAGTTCGAACAATTTGCGATAGTGATCACCATTTGCCGTTACTCTTCCCTGCTTTATCTCCGCCTGGAGCAAGCGAGCGGCAACAAAAGACTGGTTGTTAAAGGCAAACAGGTCAATCAACAGCAGCAAATTGTGTTCACGGAAAAGCACGCGCTTTTCATAGGCAAGAGAAAGATGATCCAGGGCTTCACGACGCTGGTCCAGCAACAGGTAAATAGTGGCAAGTTGATGCCAGTACTCAGGGTTCTGGGGTGCACGAACCAGTAACTCCTGCGAAACGGTTGCAGACTGGATATACGCACCAGACTGGTAATACAGAGCCAGCACCTGCCGCAAATCGATTTCGTCAAGAACGATGTCAGTGGCACTTAGCTGATCCAATGCCTCGACCGTGCCGACGTAATCCCCGGACTTCAACCTGGCCTGGGCCAGCCACAGAAAATCTGTTTTCTCCTGGACCAGGTCGTAAAACAAAACTTTTTCCAGTACAAGGGCAGCCGAACCATAATCTTCCTTCAGCAGATGTACGCGCGCCAATTCGCGCAGTATTTCCCTGTCAGCGATATCCGAAAGCCCTTCGACCCTGAGTGCTTCGGTGTAATAGCCGATTGCTTTGTCGTACTGCCCTTGCTGAATATACTGACGAGCCAGGTGACGCGTTGTGCTGGCCCTGGCGTAGGGTTCCGTCAAGTCATCCAGTTGCTGCTCAAGCTGCTCCAGGGATAGTGCCGAACCTTCCTCGAGTGTGTCGTCGTGATCGATCAGGATTTTGCTACGGTATTGCTGGGACCAGCTTGAGACCGGCAATCCAATCAGCAAGACTCCCACCAGTAAACAAATCCGCCAGTACATTAGTGATCCATATCAAGAGCATTGTTCGGGTAGTTCTGCCATTCCACCTCAACTTTCTGGGTCAGAACAATATCACCCTTAAGATCTCCGAAATATTGGACGGAATACATCCAGTCTTCCACCGCCGCAACGACTTTTTCTTCAAAAACACCCCTCGGGTTGGCGTCAAGCACCCGAATATTATGGGTCCTGCCATTGCTCTGGACATTAAAAGCCACCAGCACCCAACCATTGATCTTATTTTTCCAGGCCAGTTCCGGTACATTGGGCATACGTGTACCAATCGGCACGACCTCGACATAACCCTGGGCCCCGACGCCTCCTTCTTCAAGAATATTCACAGCCCCGGCACTCAAAGGTGTGTTCCAGCGACCCCTGCTTGCACGTATGTCCAGATCACCCACTGTCAGATCCAGCGCAGGAAGTTCCATTTCGACACTTGGTTGGGGCGATGGTAGGGGAATTTGCAATTTCTCCATCCTGGGTTCAGCTTGCTCCTGTTGAACCGGGGGTGTTTCAGGTTGCTGTACAAGCTGTTTCTGCGGGAGGATCTCTATCGGTTCAAATATTGGCAGTGTCGTGTTCGCATTCTGGCGGTTTTCGATGAGCAATTGCATGGACATAAACAGCACGATCGTCATAGCCAGGGCGCCGGTAAATGCTGCAATGAAACGCATCAACGACTACCCGTGTGATCCGCTTCCCCGTCTGCGGCGATGGCAATTTTTTCAACACCCGCCAGGCGAACCTGGTTCATTACGTCAACCAGGATCCGGGCCGTCGACTCTTCATCCGATTGAATGATCACCGAGCCCTGTGGTTTGTCCGCATGCATTCTGGCAACGATAGCCCTCACTGAACGCGGGTCAACAGGTCTCCGGTCAATCCAGATTTCTCCATTGGCAGTGATGGCAATAAAGATATTCACGTTTTCCTGATCAAGCGCAGTACTCGCGTGGGGTATGTTCACAGCCATACCCGATTCCTTGACAAAGGACGTCGTGACAATGAAAAAAATCAGCATGATGAATACGATGTCCAGCATTGGTGTTATGTCGAGCTCCGCTTCATCCCGTGGTCTCTGGTGCCGCCGCGAACTCATGGCTGGATCATCCCATCAACCGCGGTGGCCTGGAGTGCCAGACTATCTGCCACCCGATCGGCTTCCCTGTCGGCAAGCAGGCGCAGTTGAACGGTGAAAAAGATTCCAGTCAACGCAACCACCAGCCCCGACATGGTGGGTATGGTGGCCCGGTAAACCCCACGGGCCATCGCCTGGGCATCATCATTGCCGCTTAATGCAATAACATCAAAAACGCCGATCATCCCGGTAACCGTTCCCAGTAAACCCAGCAATGGACACAAAACGACCAGGATTTGAATCAATGGCAGCAGGGCATGAAGATCCATGCTGGCCCGGGA
>Ga0164315_10003997_pt1 | contig 11455 bp, 10 predicted proteins | sample GuaBasSedimGuay6_FD_113737 | JGI IMG/M metagenome (GOLD analysis project Ga0164315, IMG submission 113737) | Subseafloor sediment microbial communities from Guaymas Basin, Gulf of California, Mexico - Guay6, Core 4569-2, 0-3 cm | ecosystem: Environmental > Aquatic > Marine > Hydrothermal vents...
GGCAGCGCGGGGGTTGTAGATCATTCTTTGCTCCGGAACCGGCAGACCCAGGTCACGAAGCAGGTTATGGGTGTCTTCCTTGTCACAGGAAATCTCAACCGCGATATGACTTGTCTTACTGGTAATGGTGGCCTGGATACGTTGCTGGTACGCGCCATGACCAAACTGTACTAACGAATACTTGTTGAGCCGCAGATAGGGGATTCCCCGTTCTTCCGCCGCATTGACCAGCGATGCAGTACTCGGACCCAGTTCCTTGCGTTGCGCAAACACGATGAATTCATCGCGCTCTTCTTCATAATTAAAATCTTTGTCGACCTCGGAGCCCACTTCCTTCTTGAGGTCCTCGGGTAACAGGCTGAGCAAAAGCTGTCGCGCGATACGTGCCGCTTCCAGCCCCACATCGCGCTGCTTGTACTGGAACACCATGTTGTACTGACCGACTTCGCCGGAACCACGGGTACGACCGAAGGAAACATCTGAACCGGCTACATTTTGTAGCTCCAGTGCTGCATGTTCCCAGACATGTGCCATCCAGGTGCCTTCATCCTCACGCATGCGACGAATAAACCCACCAGGTTCACCATAGGAACAACCGTGGTTATGCAAACCCGGTAATGCTTCGATCAGGTTATCGACATAGGCCTGGCCAAGTTTTGCTGTCGGCCACTCTTCCAGGATACCCAGATCAACCTGATGACGGATAACCGGAAAATGTGCATACAGACTCGGGCCGACATAAACATTTGTGGAGAGAATTTTCATAACAAAGCCTTCATTAAAGGTGACTGCAAATCCGGCCGTGCTGGATTTACGGAGTTAATATGTAACCATATTATGCCGAATTTTATTGATGTGCTAATCAGTCAACGTCTGGAAGCCTTGCTTCGCGGGTCTCAAGATTAAAATGTGCACCATTGGCCAATACGTGCAGCTTCAACCCGATCAATGAAATGGCCTCGGCCTTGCGGACATAACTCATGGATGAATGACGCAAATCCGATGGGTCTACCACTGAAACCGTGCCATGACCCACTACCTCCATATTGCCATCGGGTGCAATAAATGCGGCCGTATTCTCATCAATACCCAAACCGCAGACAAAAGGATTAAACGACAGGGCCGCAAGCAAACGCCCCATGCGACCACGCCTGTTGAAGTGCTGGTCGATAATGACACGATTGGTTAATCCAAGACCCGGAGCCAGTACCACACCACTTTCCCGTGGTGACGCCCCACTGCGACCACCGGCAATCATATGCTCGGAGATAATCGCAGCGCCGGCAGAAGTGCCAGCCATGTGTACACCAGCCGCATTAAGTCTGCGTATTGAGCGCGCAACGGGTGTACCACCAAGTATCGTACTCAAACGTAATTGGTTACCGCCGGTAATAAAAATTCCAGTGGCCCTTTCCATCACAGCCAGTGTGTCTTCCTGATAGCAATCGTCACGTTCTTCGATTGGAATACACATCGCTTTAGCGCCCATGCCTTCAAACAACTCCTGGTAGATCGGGCCTGTCTCATCCAGCAGGGAGGCGGTTGGAATAACGAGTATCCGGGCGTTGTCACCGCCACACAGCTCTACAAAACGTTCAAGAATTACCGGGTCTTTACGCTTTGCCTCCGCGCCACCGATAGGGATCACATAACCACGGGATTGTTCATTGACTGGGGTTGCCGGACACATTGAATTAGTACCTTTGAAAGCAGGGCGCACATTGTAATTGCTTACGCATGTGTTTGAAATGAGAAGGCTCAAATTATCGTATAATGATCGGTCATCAGATGAGGAATAATCAATGAGCCTGCAACAGGTCCCGGCCGGAAGAAATTTACCCGATGAAATCAATGTGATCATCGAAGTCCCGATGAACAGCCCGGCTATTAAGTACGAAATCGACAAGGAATCCGGCGCGATTTTTGTTGACCGGATGCTGAAAACCGCCATGTACTATCCCTGTAACTACGGCTACGTGCCCCACTCCCTGTGTGGTGACGGGGACCCGCTGGATGTACTGGTTGTATTACCGCTGCCACTGGTGCCCGGAACCGTGATCCAATGCCGCCCGGTTGGCGTATTGCAGATGAAGGATGAAGCCGGTGAGGATGCAAAGATTCTCGCAGTGCCTATTTCTGATGTTACCGGTATTTACCGCGATATCGTTTCATTTGAAGACATTGATAAGCTCCTACTGGACCAGATTGAGCACTTTTTTGAGCATTACAAAGACCTCGAGCCCAACAAGTGGGTTCGGACGGGTGAATGGGAAGATGTTGACGTTGCGCGTAAGGAAATCATGGATTCCATAGAGTGTTACCAGGCGTTGCCGGTTAAGCCTAACTTCTGATGTTCCGATAAAAGAGCAAGGACTCAGCTCTTCTTTTTCTAATTGAGCGGGGGGACGCTGAGGCGGGTACCCACTCCCGGGACTCGCCGTGAATCCGTCCGTGGAGGCTCGGTCGCGACGTCCTGTCGCTCACGGTCCCGGGAGTGGGTACCCGCCCCAGCTTTGGTCAATTAGACGACAGAGTTTCTACCACCAAGTTTACCCGGAGTGTGGTGCCACACTGCGGTTTCTGGCAATATAGTTTTTAATCTACTTATAGTCCTTCCTGAATGATGAAATTCAGGGGGACTCGCACTCTGAATGAAAAGCGATACCAAAAATGGTTTTCGGTTTGGGGACTGGCAGGCCTTTCCGCTGAGGAATCTCCTGGTGGGCCCTCCGGGCGAGATTCACATCGAGCCCAAAGTCATGCAGGTGCTTCAAAAGCTTGCCGACAACCCAGGCCAGGTTGTCGAGCGAGAAAAAATGTTGAACGACATTTGGGGTGGCCGGGCGTTTTCCGATGAACCCCTGACTCGCTGTATCTCCGCATTGAGACATGCGCTTGGAGATTCTTCCACCAGCCCCGAATACATTCAGACGATTCCAAAGAGCGGCTATCGGCTTATCTGTCCGGTCGAGCTATTGGGACGCACGACAGATGTCGGCGAGCCCTCCGTAACGCCTAAAGAGGGGGTGTTAACAGACCGTCGCGGCATCGCCCTGGTCGTATTCCTCGGTCTGATTCTAATTGCCGCGGTATACGTGGCCTATCGACCCACACTGATTAGTCCCGTCGAGTCACCACAACTATCGGTTGAGGGCGCGATACAGTCCGCACCACCCGTCTATTCAATCGCCGTGCTGCCGTTTCGTAACCGCAGTGCCCTGGTTGAGGACACTTTTTTTGTCGATGGCATCCATGACGACATCCTGATGCAACTGGCCAAGTTTTCCTCGCTGGACAAAGTCATCTCCCGCACCTCCGTGGAACGCTATCGGGACACCAGTAAACCCATGCCACAGATCGGCCAGGAGCTGGGTGTGGCGACCGTACTTGAAGGCAGTATTCAACGGTCCGGGGACCGGGTGCGGATTAATGTGCAGTTTATTGATGCGGCCACTGACGATCATCTATGGGGGGAATCCTACGACCGCGAACTGACAGCCGAGAACATTTTTGCCGTGCAGAGCGAGATTTCCCGCGAGATTGTCGGCGCTCTTCAGCTTGTGCTTACCGATGAAGAGAATAAACGACTTGAGGCCGTGCCGACGACCAGCCTCGAAGCCTATAAAGAATTTGTACTGGGACACCATGAAATGGCCAGGCACACGCCCGAAACCCTGCACCGTGCCCAGGCTCACTTTGAAAAAGCCATTGAACTCGATTCCGATTACGCACTTGCCTACATAGGACTGGCCGATACACTCGCCCTGCGGCACCTCTATGCAAACCTGAAAAAAGAAGATTCATTTGCACCGCGGCAGGCGGCCATCGACAGGGCGCTTGCATTGAATCCTCTTTTGGGTGAAGCGTATACATCTTTGGCTCTGCTGAAGGTGGACGAGTCGAAGATTGACGGAGTGGAAGAGTACTTCCTCAAGGGAATTGAGCTCAGTCCGAACTACGCCACGGCCTACGAACGGTACGCCAGGGCAATGATGGCGGGAGGCGAACGATCTAAAGCTGAGGAAGCACTACCGCACCTGCGCAAGGCCTTTGAGCTTGACCCTATGTCTGCGGTCATGGCCGAGAGTCTGGCAATCGTGCTTTGGAAACTGGGGCAGGTTGAAGAGTCCCAAGTGACTTTGCTCAAGGGCGTCCAACGAAATCCCGAGTCTCCCTGGCCTTACGTATATATGGCAGACCAGTTACGGACGCTGGGGCGTATCGGTGAGGCCACGAATTGGGCGCGCACAGCCGCAAGGCTTGCCCCTTCTGACTTTCGTTTAAGGACTAACGAATGCGCTCTCTACCTTGATCTGGGCGCTGATCAGTCAGCTGATCGTTGTTATGACTCAGCGGAGGAGGATTTCCCCGAGAGGGATTTTAGTGGCCGGAAGATGTACCTTTACCTGAGCCGTTCGCAGCTCCGGGAGGCAGCCGAGCGGGTCGAGCAGCTCGCGCAACTTGAACTGCCCCCCTCCGTGCGTGATGGAAGACCCTCAAAGGAGTCGCTCGCCAAGTATTACTTCTTAGTCGGAGAGGTGGACAAGGCCCGGTTGATCTACCAGGAGATAAAGCCGCAACTCTACAGCGATAAAGATGTCTTAAGCAAATCCCACCATGGGGGGGGGACGGTGGCAAGAGTCGCCCACACACTTTATGCCGATGGCCAGCTGGATCAGGCCAACTACCTGTTTGACAGGATGCTGCAGGATATGCAGTCTTTGCATCGTACCCGGGGACGGGGGTACGGCATCTTAGATGTATTTGTCCACGTCACGCGCGGCGAGAAGCGAAAGGCCATCTCGGCGCTGCGCGAGGCCATAGACATGGGCTGGCGCAGAACTTGGTGGATGCTCCGCACTCCGCACTATGACTCAATGCGGCAGGAGTCGGAATGGATCAATCTCGTCAATGAACTGGAAGCTGACATCGCCCGCCAGCGGCAGTGGTACGAGGACCACAAGGACGATCCGTTGTTCTGACGGGCAGCAACTCTGTACCCAGCCTTAACAATCATCATATTTCCACACAAAAAAACTATCTTTTGATCAGGTAATTCATAGGCCATTTCGCTAGGATCGGCTCTAATGCGATACTGAGTACTATCTCTTCGTCAGATTATTCATATAAGTCTGCAAATAAAAACCCAATAACCTCCCGGTCCGATAGCGGTATTGACGTATTGCCGTTGGTTCTAATATTTATGCAAGGAGGTCTACTATGAAGTCTCAAATTTACAAATGGCTGGCATTAGTCACAATGCTTGTTAGCCTGGTTTTTGTTGTAACAAATGCCACTGCGAAAAAACCAGTTAAGCCCCCACCAGATTCAGACACAACCAAAGCAGAATTGATAGTCTTCACGGAGGACTTGAATGGTTGGCAGATAGTTGAAGACTGCTGTCCGAATGCCGGTCCATTCCCGGAATATACGATGACCCTGAATTTCGCGGTGAGCGACTTCCCGACCGGCACTACTTATGATGGTTACCTGTTTATTAACAATTATGGCGCCGGGCGAGACCGGGAATATAAGGTTCAATTTTGGAATGATGATATCGCAATTGAGATAATTGGCGGCGAAATTGATAACAATAAAAAGACCAAAATTCTCACGGTGACCTTCACGGATGCACTTTGCTTTGACATGGACACGAAAGCGCCTATAGCAATAGTGAGTTTTGTGTTAGTAAGAACTCCGAACTGAGAAGCCGTATTAGAAAGAGCGAAGACTAAGTGCTTCTTTTCTAATCGAGGAGGGGCGCTGAGGAAGGTAAGACACCCCGCTGGCGGTCGAAGCCACCAAACTCAGTTCCAGAACTGCTTGGCAACGTGCCAAATCCTCCACTGGGCAGGATCTGAAGCCAGATGTTTATCCAGAAAACCAGCATACTTATCCACGAATTCCTGAGCCTCACTGGAATTGAATGGCCCCTCAAGCTCAAGTTTCTTCCGGACTAACCCACCCGGTTGCAAACTTAAAGCATAAAAAACATAGGCTTTCTCTTTGTCCGCAAGGATGGTGGGGAAACCGGCATCGAAGATGGCTTCCTTACCGAGTACCGGTGTTTTAAGCATTGGCCGGTCCTTTCTTGGCGGTGCGTCCATGACCACGATCACGCTACCTGGTTGATCCGTCATCGTGCGCAGAACTTTGCCTGCACCACCGATGGGTACCGCCCGTTCACCCAGGGTTTTGACAATATACCGGGCCGCGAGTGAAACAAACATATAATAGAACGGCCTGATGCGAAATATCTGCTTTTCCGGTCGGCGGTAAGGTATAGCCGGACTCAACCCGGCAACTTGCAGCAATTTCAAAATTGATATCGATGGCCCCCAGTGCATACCAATCAGAACAGTGTCCCGAATTGATTCCAATGGTGTATCACATTCAACCTCATTCAGTACCGAACGTGAACGACCAAAGCTCATCAGGTAGCAATCACGCGCATCCAGCATCTCAACCTGCTTCCAGCGCGCTTTCCATACCTGCTCATCACCCGCATCAACATAATCGCTCACACCCAACCAGGCTGCATCGGCTTCCGATCCCAACACCCAGCTGAGATTCGAACCGCGGGCCAATAGTGCACGCGACCACGCTGCCGGTACAAATACCGAGACCAGTGGCAATGCCAGGTAAACGATGAAGTCCACCAGCTGTCTGCGTATGCCTTTCCAGGATTTCAAAAGTATTTTCGACCTCAGAGAATCTTCGTCATTGATTATTTTTAAACAGTCTGTCGAAGACTGGCTGACGGAAAGAGTATATTATCCAATTCACTTGTAAATTGTCATATAGTTTCTTGCCACAGCGCCCAGGTAAACCAACGTTGAAAGCAGCCATACTCACCTATCACTCCCAAAATATTACGGGCAGTGAGACCAGCAACAATGACCACGTAGCGCTTGCAGCCGATCTGGATGCCTTGCATGCTGCGGGTTGTCAATTTGTATCCCTGGTCTCGCTCATGGCCGGTGTGTACGCCGGTGTTTCGTTTGCCAGCGATAAGCCCGTGATATGCCTGACATATGATGATGGCTGTGATTATGACGTCCGTTCACTCGAGTTTCCCGGCCATGGTCTGCAGACAGGTTTTCTGCAAATCATGGAAGATTTTATCGAGCAACACGGAGCGGATGCCCAGCCTGGATTACATGCCACCAGTTTTGTCATAGCAAGCCCAGATGTACGTGGCCTGATTGACCGCAACTCCTTGTTTGGCCGCGGCCATCTGAGTGATGACTGGTGGAGCAAGGCGGAAGCCCACCCGTTACTGTCCATAGGAAATCACGGCTGGGATCATAATCATCCGGATCTTGAAGAGGAACACTATGCCCGCGGAGGCTTCGAGGTTGTCGATACCTACGAACACTGTCACGAGCAGGTGGTCAGGGCCGGTGAGTTTATCCAACAGAAAATTGGTCGTTATCCAGCCGTTTTCGCCTATCCATTTGGGGAATCAAGTGAGTACATCCGCAGGGAGTTTTTTCCGCAGCATCGCAAAGAACATCGTTGCCTTGCGGCCGTTGGAACCGATGCCGGGAAGGTGACCACCAGGTCTAACCGCTGGAATTTGCCGCGTTATGTCTGTGGCAGGGATTGGACCACCCCTGAAAAGTTATTAGCAGCTTTGGAATTGTAGACTGATTGCAGCCTTTAAGGCTGCCGATAGCAGTCAAAATACAGTGAGAGGGCTTCGCTGGGTGAACGCAAATCCAGCCCGCGTAATTCAGGCTCTTCACTTTGCTGGAATTCAACCCTGCGTGCATCGAAACCACAACTCTTTGAGAGTGCCTTGAATGTTTCCTCGTCGTACAGGAAGGTATGCCCGGCAAACCTCATTCCTGAATTAAAAACCTCCCCTGCTGAATCCAGAAACAGGTCAATACCGACGAATTCCTTCCACATTGCTTTCAGTTTGTCCGGATCGTTGAGGTATAGATGCGCCAGTTTTCGCATATCCGGTGTTAACACACGCAACACGCCACCCGGGGCGAGGATGCGATGACACTCACGTAAGAACTCTGCTGCCTTTTCAATATCCAACTGGTCAATGAAATCCTCGGTATGCATCAAACGTGCGACACCACTCGCGAATGGCAAACCACCGGATAGATTGACACAAACGTCCGGCAGGCTTTCAAGATCGAGGTCCACATTGACCCAACCTTCAAACTTCCAGTGGCCTGAGCCAAGGTTAATTTTTACCCTTTCCTGCATTATTTAATCCAGCTTTGTTCCCGTTAGTCCAGTTTCTTTCCTGTCAGCCCAATTTCTTTCCCGTCAATATGACCCAGCCATCCATCAGCTTCAGATGCAATTCTGAAAAGCCACTTGCATAGGCTTTCTTGACCTCTTCTGCCTGCTCTTCAAGTATGCCAGAGAGCACCAGTATACCGCCGGGTCGAAGTGCTGCTGTTAACCGTGGCGCCAGCTCAACCAGCGGGCCGGCGAGGATATTGGCAAGTACTACGTCTGCTGTTTGTGGTTTGAATTCTTCAGGGGCCAGGCTATCAATGACATCCTGCACACCGTTTCTGAGTGCATTATCACCCGTCGCGATCAATGCCTGTGGATCGTTATCGACACAAATAACAACCCTGGCGCACTTGATGGCAGCGGTGATACCCAACACACCTGAACCACAACCATAATCAACCACCTGTTCGCCGCTAAAATCATGACTATCCATCCACTCAAGACAAAGGTGTGTCGTCGGGTGGGTTCCGGTACCAAAAGCCAGACCGGGGTCAAGCCGTAAGACGTGCTTTGCCTGCGCCGGTGCCTGCCCTTCACCCGGCACAATCCAAAGACCGGAACCGAACTGCATGGGTTTAAAACGGTCCAGCCAGACCCTCTCCCATTGCTGATCTTCAAATTTTCGAAAATTAACCTGGTGCGGCCAGTCAACACCAGGCACCAGGCTGAGCATACGGGTGAGTGGCTCAACTGCTGTATCACCGCTGAACAGCGCCGTTACACATACTGAAGGCCATAAAGGTGTTTCGCCAACACCGGGTTCGAGTACCGGATCGTCCGCGTCATCTGTCAACGTCAATGCCAACACAGGTTCGTTTTGCAACAGGCTTTCAACCAGCGGCGCATTCTGCCGCGATACACGCACACTGAGTTCCAGCCAGGACATGATGGGGCAGCCGTCTTAGACGCTAGTCGGACGCCCGCGCTGCGAGACGTTTTTCCAGGTAATGGATATTGAAACCGCCTTCCATAAACCCCGGATCCACCAACAACCACTTATGCAGGGGGATATTGGTCTTGATACCATCCAACACCGTTTCATCCAGCGCCATCCGCATACGGGCGATGGCCATCTCCCTGGTTTCACCATGGGCAATGATCTTGCCGATCATAGAATCATAGTTTGGCGGCACCCTGTAACCGTCATAGATATGCGAATCAACCCGGATGCCGGGGCCACCGGGGGCATGGAAATCAGTTACTGTACCCGGACAGGGCATAAATGTTTCCGGGTCTTCCGCGTTAATCCGACATTCGATCGCATGCCCACGGATGACAATGTCGTCCTGGGTATAAGAGAGCTTCTCGCCGGCTGCCACCCGAATCTGTTCCTTGATCAGGTCAACACCGGTAATCAATTCACTGACCGGGTGCTCAACCTGTATACGGGTGTTCATTTCAATAAAATAGAAACGGCCATCATCAAAAAGAAACTCAAATGTACCGGCGCCACGGTAACCAATCCGCTTGCAGGCTTCGGTACAAATTCCACCAATCTCAGCCCGTTGCCCGGGTGTAATCCCTGGAGCGGGGGCTTCTTCGATAACTTTCTGGTGACGACGTTGGGTTGAGCAATCACGTTCACCCAGGTGGATGGCATTGCCATGCTGATCCGCCATGACCTGCACTTCCACATGACGTGGGCTCAGCAGGAATTTTTCCATGTAAATGGTGCCATCACCAAAGATGGTCTGTGCTTCCTGCTGGGTCAATTGCAGGGCATTGGACAGGTGGGCTTCAGTATGCACCACCCGCATGCCGCGACCACCACCGCCGGCAGCAGCCTTGATAATGACGGGATAACCAATACGCCGGGCGATTGCCTGATTCTCTGCTATATCGCTCGACAGCGCTCCATCGGAACCGGGCACACAGGGTACGCCTGCATCCCGCATCGCCTTGATCGCAGAGACCTTGTCACCCATTAAGCGAATGGTTTCCGGGCGTGGCCCGATAAATATAAAACCGCTTTGTTCGACACGTTCTGCAAAATCTGCATTTTCAGCGAGGAAGCCATAACCGGGATGCACGGCTACGGAATCGGTCACTTCGGTTGCCGCGATAATGGCAGGAATATTCAAATAACTATCGGTGCCGGGCGCAGGTCCTATACAGACCGCCTCATCTGCCAACGCGACATGTTTGAGATTGCGGTCTACGGTGGAGTGCACCGCGACGGTCTTGATTCCCATGGAACTACAGGCGCGCAATATACGCAGCGCGATTTCACCACGGTTGGCAATGACGAGTTTTTCAAGTACGGCCATGCTTATTAATCCAATATCATCTTATGACGAACAAGGGCTGATCATATTCAACCGGCTGACCATTCTCTGCCAGGATCGCCACCACCGTACCGGATATATCCGACTCGATCTGGTTGAACATTTTCATGGCCTCGATGATACACAAGGTATCGCCGACACCCACTCTCTGGCCCAAGCTGACAAATGCTTCGGCCTCAGGGCTTGAGGCACCGTAAAATGTACCGACCATGGGTGAAAGCACCGCTTCGCCCTCGGGTATCTGGTCTTCTTCTTCAAGCTGTTCAGCTGCCGGCGCCGCCGCTACGGGTGCCGGGGCTGTTACAACTGGTGCTGCTGACATTGGCGCGGCTTGTAGCATGCCACCACGCGCCAGTCTTACCGATTCTTCGCCTTCGACAATTTCAATCTCTGTCAGGCTGGAATCTTCCAACAGCTCTATGAGTTTTTTAATCTTTCTGATATCCACGTGCTGTTACTCCCGCTTCAGGGTTCAATACGATTTAAAATAGCCTGCAGGGCCAGTAAATAACTCTCACCGCGAAAACCGCTGATCACACCGATAGCAATATCGGAGAAATAACTGACCTGCCTGAAAGGCTCGCGTGCACTCACTGCGGAGAGATGTACTTCTACAAAGGGTATGTCCACGGCCAGCAAGGCATCACGTATGGATACGCTGGTGTGGGTATAACCTGCAGGGTTGATAATGATGTAATCAATGCCGTCTTTGCCTGCCTGTTGTATGGCATCGATCATTTTCCCTTCCGAGTTGGTCTGCAAATGATCCAGTTGCAGGCCACAATCAACAGCGAACTGTTCAAGCTCCTGCATGATATCGGCCAAACTGCGATGTCCGTATTGTCCAGGCTCCCTTTGACCAAGCAGATTCAGATTTGGGCCATTAAATACACGAACTTTAATCA
>Ga0164315_10003998_pt1 | contig 11453 bp, 10 predicted proteins | sample GuaBasSedimGuay6_FD_113737 | JGI IMG/M metagenome (GOLD analysis project Ga0164315, IMG submission 113737) | Subseafloor sediment microbial communities from Guaymas Basin, Gulf of California, Mexico - Guay6, Core 4569-2, 0-3 cm | ecosystem: Environmental > Aquatic > Marine > Hydrothermal vents...
AATCCAATAACAGGTCCAATAGTAAAAGATGAAAAAGGAAAGCCAGTTATGATTCCTGGTTCTTTGAAAGCTGTTAAAGGAATTGGTTGGTTTATCGAAGAATATGGTATTGCGCAAATTTCGATGAACCTTACAAATATTAGCATTACACCCGTACATATTGCCTACGATGAGGTTTGGAAGAAGGCTGAAGCCAGAGGTATCAGAGTTACTGGCTCTGAACTTGTAGGACTTATTCCATTGGAGGCCATGTTGGAGGCTGGAAGATATTTCCTAAGAAAACAACAACGCTCGGTGGGTGTAGATAATGATGAACTTATCAGAATCGCTGTCAAATCGATGGGGCTTAACGACCTTAAACCTTTCGACCCAAAAGAAAATATTATTGAGTATTTATTGGAAGATGGTTCCCAAAAACTTGTTGACATGACAGTTAAGGGATTCGCCAACGAAACAGCTTCAGAATCACCTGCACCAGGTGGTGGATCAATTGCTGCAAATGTTGGTGCTCTAGGTGCATCATTAGCAACTATGGTAGCCAACCTTTCTTCGCATAAGCGAGGCTGGGATGAGCGCTGGGAAGAATTTTCTGACTGGGCTGAAAAAGGTCAGATGTACAAGGATACTCTTCTTCATTTAGTTGATGAAGACACAAATGCATTTAATAAGATTATGGATGCTTTTGGACTTCCAAAAAAATCTGACGATGAAAAGAAAATTCGAAAGCAGGCAATTGAAGATGCTTCCAAATATGCAATGGAGATCCCTTTTAAGGTTATGGAGTCAGCATACAACTCTATTCAGGTAATAAGGGCCATGGCTGAGCATGGAAATCCCAATTCAGTTTCTGATGCCGGTGTTGGTGTACTTTGTGCGCTTGCTGCTGTTGAAGGGGCTTTTCTAAATGTAAAGATCAACGCACAGGGAATTTCTGACAAGAAGTTTACTGATAACTTACTGACAAGAGGTTCAGAAATTGCTGAAAAAGCAAAAGAATGCCGTGACATGGTTATGACCACTGTAGAACAGAGAATTAACGAATTGTAAAAAAGTAAGATTGGCAAGGTTTACTCAAACCCCGACCTTAAGGACGGGGTAATTCAAGATATCAGAATCTAATCAAATTAGTATAAATGGACAATTTCACACTCATTCTTCTTTATTTCACTTCCTTCCTCACATTGATGAATCCTATGGGCATTATGCCTGTATTTCTCACAATGACATCGGAACTAACGAAAAAGGAAAGGCGAAAAACTGCAATCAAGGCTGTAATTACTGCAACCTTTGTTTTGATATTATTTGCTTTTGCAGGTGAATATTTGTTTAGTTTTTTTGGAATTTCTGTTGCTGGACTTAAAGTTGTTGGTGGAGTATTGTTTTTTGTAATGGGCTATGATATGCTTAACGCCAGACTTAGTCCAATTAAAATAAAACCCGAAGATGTTGATAAATATGTTGATGATATTTCAATAACACCTTTGGGGATACCAATGATAGCAGGCCCTGGGGCAATTACTAATGCAATTGTATTAATGGGTGAGAGTACTGATTATAGTTCAAAGATGACAGTTCTTATTTCAATACTGTTGGTTTCCATAGTTTTACTATCTGTTTTGGTTGGCGCTGTGGGAATTACGAAGTTTTTAGGTGATACTGGAAACAAAATAATGATGAAACTTATGGGCCTGATAGTTATGGTGATAGCGGTCGAGTTCTTTTTCTCAGGTATTACCCCTTATATTCAGGCAATTATACATAATTAAAAATATTAAGTTATTTATTTGGTTTTGTTACTAAATGTTGATATTTTTGCCGACCGAATTTTAAAGCGATAAGATAATGGCAAAGAAGGTAAAAGGAGCCAGGATACAGGTAATATTAGAGTGTACTGAGCACAAAACCAGTGGAAAACCTGGTACATCTAGATATATTACAACCAAGAATAAGAAAAATACCCCAGAGAGGGTTGAACTTAAGAAGTACAATCCTGTTCTTAAGAAAATGACGTTACATAGAGAAATTAAATAATTGAACCATGGCTAAGAAAGTTGTTGCATCACTACAATCATCAGGTAAGGATTTTGCTAAGGTAATTCGCTCAAGGCGATCACCAAAAACAGGTGCCTATACCTTTAAAGAAGAAGTTATTCCTACAGATCAGGTTAAAAGTTATTTTACAAAGAAATAATTGACTTAAACATATTAAGGTCTTTAAAGAGCTTTTTCCTTAATTTAATAGGGGGGAAAGCTTTTTTATTTTAAAAGAAATCAATTATGGGACTGTTTTCGGTTTTTTCAAAGAAGAAGCAAAAGGAAGATCTGGATAAGGGTATTGACAAAACACGACAAAGTGTATTTGCCAAATTGTCTAAGGCAGTTGCCGGTAAATCGAAAGTTGATGATGAAGTTCTTGATAACCTGGAAGAAGCCCTTGTAACTTCAGATGTTGGAGTTCGAACTACTCTTAAAATAATTGAACGCATAGAAGAGCGAGTTGCCCGTGATAAATATCTGGGCATAGATGAACTCAATCAAATGCTAAAAGAAGAAATTGTTGCCTTACTGCAGGAAAACAATAGCGGTGATGGCGATGACTTTGTTCTTCCAGCAGATAAAAAGCCATATGTAATTATGGTTGTAGGTGTTAATGGTGTGGGGAAAACAACCACCATTGGTAAACTTGCATATAATTTTAAATTAGCAGGAAAATCTGTTATTTTAGGTGCTGCAGATACATTCAGAGCTGCTGCTGTTGACCAACTCATTATTTGGGCAGATCGCGTTGGTGTTCCAATCATCTCCCAGGGCATGAATGCTGATCCTGCTTCAGTTGCCTACGATACATTAAAGTCAGGAATTTCTCAAAATGCAGATGTTGTAATAATCGACACTGCTGGTCGCCTTCATAACAAAGTAAATTTAATGAACGAACTCTCAAAGATTAAGAGAGTTATGCAAAAACTTATTCCTGATGCTCCCCATGAGATACTCCTTGTATTAGATGCATCAACAGGACAAAATGCTATTGAGCAGGCAAAACAGTTTATTGCAACCACAGAAGTAAATGCTCTTGCTCTTACAAAACTCGATGGCACTGCCAAAGGTGGTGTTGTAATTGGTGTGAGCGACCAATTTAAAATTCCGGTCAAATATATTGGGGTTGGTGAAAAAATGGAACACCTCCAGATTTTTAATCGTAAAGAATTTGTAAATAGTTTATTCGAATAGGAACTTGTTGCTGGTTACTGGTTGCTGGTTTTATTTAAATTTTAAATAAGCATTGTATTCTTCTGGTTTTATTTCACTAAATATCTTGATTTCCAAAAGAATTAATTTTGTGATAGTTAAACTAATATATATTTATCGTATTTTTGATTATTATTATTTTTCTCGTACAACATAAATTCTAAGAGATGAAAAAAGTCATAGCTATTTTAGCAATAGGTCTATTAATAAGTTTCGTTGCCTGCAATAAAAGTGATAATTCCAAAATAATGGAGGATGAGTTTAAAAGTTTGGAAGCAGACTTTGAGTTAAAAGGTGATGGAGATTATGAAAAAATTATTACAAAACCGTTAGTAAGGCTTGATGATTGTAGATTCATAGTAGAAGGAACAGTTGAGTTTTATAAAGGAGATGAACTTATTGTAACAATTGATTTTGGTGATGGCACTTGTGATAATCTTGCTACAAAAACTGTTGGAAATGAAACAACTGAATTTATCTTAAAAAGAGAAAAGGACAAATATTCGAAGTATACAAAAGTGATTGTTGAACCTTTGATAAAAACTGATGATTGCGATTACATTGTTTCAGGCATAGTAGATTTTTACCAAGAAGATTTATGGGTTGCAACTATTGATTTTGGTGATGGAACTTGTGATGAATGGGCAACTAAAACCTGGGATGGAGGAAGCAAGGAATTCAGCCTTAGAAAAAAATAAACCACTTGTTTAAGATTGCATCAAACTGGTTGCGTGTTGCTAGTTGCTAGTTTTATTTGAACTTCCTAATTCTATTAGATTCATACTTCATTCTGGTTTATCATACTGGTTTAAGATTGTATCTTAAACCTTTGAATAAATAAAAGTCTGTGACTTTTAATGCAAAAAAAAGGCTGTGTCACATAAGCAACACAGCCTCTAATTAAAATATTTTATGTTTAGCCAACTACTTCATTCACAAGTTCAGCTGCTTCTTGCAGTCTGATAGCTGAATGAACTTTAAGACCTGACTCATCAATCAACTTCTTGCCTTCTTCAGCATTTGTTCCTTGTAATCTAACAATGATAGGAACATTGATATCTCCAATATTATTGTATGCATCAACAACTCCCTGGGCTACACGATCACAACGAACGATTCCACCAAAAATGTTAACAAGGATTGCCTCCACACTAGAATCTTTCAGAATAATTCTGAATGCCTCTTCAACGCGTTTAGCATCTGCAGTACCTCCTACATCAAGGAAGTTAGCAGGATTTCCACCCGACATTTTAATCATATCCATAGTAGCCATTGCAAGACCTGCACCATTAACCAAACAAGCAACATTACCATCAAGTTTCACAAAATTCAAATCGAAACGGCTAGCTTCAACTTCAGCAGGATCTTCCTCACTAAGGTCGCGCATGGCAGCAATTTCTTTATGGCGATAAAGGGCATTATTGTCGATAGAAACTTTCGCGTCAGCTGCATATACTTTTCCATCAGCCGCTTTGATAATTGGGTTGATTTCAAAAAGACTTGCATCTGCACCAGTGTATGCTTTGTAAAGTGCAGCAACAAATTTTACCATTTCCTTAAATGACACACCACTCAAACCAAGGTTAAAAGCAATTCGTCTGGCCTGGAAACCTGTTAAACCAACTTTAGGATCAATTATCTCATGGAATATCTCGTCTGGAGTTTCTTCAGCAACTTGCTCAATATTCATTCCACCCCTTGGTGAATACATTACCATATTCTGTCCTAAATCACGATTAAGCAAAATACTCATATAGTACTCCTCAACATTTTCAGGACCCGGATAATAAATGTTTTGTTCAACGATGATCTTACGAACAAGTTTACCCTCTTTTTTTGTTTGTGGAGTAATCAGCATCATACCAATAATCTCATCAGCAAACTGCTTTACTTCATCAAGGCTTTTAGCAATCTTAACACCACCACCTTTTCCACGTCCGCCAGCATGAATTTGAGCTTTTACAGCCCATTTATCTGATCCAGTCGCTTTTTGTATCTCTTTAGCTGCTTCATACGCTGCCTCTGGTGAAGTAGCAACTATACTTAGTGGCACATTAACACCGTAGCCCTTAAGTATTGATTTACCTTGATATTCGTGTAAATTCATTTCTTTTTAGTTTAATTTTCTTTACAGATTTTTAGGACACCAAAAGTAAAAATAATAATAATGGTCAGCCTATTAATTGAATAAAGTTTTCCAATGCAGTTAAATTTAGAAAGAAATATAAATAAGGAGGGTTGTCATTGTTATCAAGTTATCATTGTTATCAAGTTATCATTGTTATCAAGTTATCATTGTTATTGTAGTTATTATTGAATTGGCACATCTATCACGAGGGTTTCCTGAAGATCACTAACACCTCTTAAAAGTTGCTACACAAAACCTGACAACCTGACAACTCGATAAACTGACAACTACTTCAATTCTTCTCTTCCAATTCACTATCTTTGCAAAAAAATATCAGCATTGTTAAAAGCAGATAACATTACAAAATCATTTGGAAGCATTGAGGTCCTAAAAGGCATAAGTTTACATGTTAGCAAAGGAGAAATAATTTCAATTGTTGGTGCATCAGGTGCTGGCAAGTCAACATTGTTGCAGATACTTGGTACAATTGAAAAACCTGATCAAGGATCCCTCACTTTAAGTGGAAAAAGTTTGATCGGTCTTAAGGACAAAAATCTCTCAAGCACGAGAAACTCAATGATCGGATTTGTATTTCAGTTTCATCATCTCCTACCTGAATTTACTGCACTTGAAAATATTTGTATTCCTGCTTTTATCGCTGGGAAAAATAAATCAGTAGCTCAAAAAGACGCCAAAAATTTACTTGAGTTAATGCAGTTAGGACATAGGGCTTCACACAAGCCTAATGAAATGTCGGGTGGTGAACAACAAAGGGTTGCAATAGCAAGAGCTTTGATTAACAATCCAGCAATAATACTTGCTGATGAGCCCTCAGGAAACCTGGACTCAGAAACCTCTGATTCGCTTCACAAACTTATTTTTAAACTAAGAAAAGAACTTGATCAAACATTTGTAATAGTTACCCATAATAAGGAGTTGGCAGATATGGCCGATCGCAAACTAGAAATCATCGACGGGCGAATCTAAAAGAGAAAATAATATTGAAAAATAAGCGTTCTAAATTGTTAATATTAGAAAATACAAATAATCGGGCACCAAAGAAGTTGATGATGGATTTTAGATTGCAAAAATATTTTAGCAAGATACTGATAATGACCGTTTTGTTATTATCGGGTTTTGCTGGTATTGCCCAACAGGCTAAAACATATGATGAGGCCATTATTATGGGCGACAAGTTCTTTTCTGATAAGAAGTTCATTGATGCAAAGGCCTATTACCAAAAAGCGCTTTCATTTAAATCGGGCGATACTTATGCCAAGGAACAAGTTAGTAAGATAATTGAAGAGATGAGTTCACAAATGGAACGTGAAGATCGTTATCTTGAGATAATAGACAGCGCTGATGATCTTTTCGACACTAATAAACTTGATGAAGCAATTGCTGAATATGCCAAAGCCCTGGCTGTAATTTCTGATGATGAATATGCACAAGAAAGAATTGACAAAATCAGGGACATCCAAACAAATCAAAAAGAGAACTTAGAAACTTTCAATAAGCTGATGGCTGAGGGTAATATGTTTATGGAAGAAAACAAATATGATGAGGCAATCATAAAATTTAAAAAAGCACAAAAAGTTTTTCCTGACAATAAGGAGCCTGAGACATTGATAATAAAGTCGAAGGAGTTGAAAGTTGAGCATGAAGGAAAACTGGAAATCTACAACGAAGAAGTAGAATTAGCCAATAGATACATTAGTGTAAAGAACTATGTAGAGGCATTAGTACATCTTAATAAGGCATTCGAAGCATTCCCTGACAACTGGGTAGTTGAAAACGAAATAAAAAAATATCAGCCTCTGGCTAAGAAGCAGCAGGAATACAATATTCAGATTGAGAAAGCCGATGATTTGTATGTAAATAAGAATTACGCATCTGCAAAGGAGATGTATTTGCAGGCATCAGAACTCTGGCCTGAAAATTCATACACCACAGATATGGTTGAAAGAATTGATGAAAGACTTAATCTGCAAATGGCTGATCTGGATGTCAATTACAGTAAATCAATAAAATCTGCCGACAGTCTTTTTAACAGTGATGATTTTACATCAGCACGGGCTGAATATAATTTCTCATTGAGTTTAAAACCAAACGAAGACTATCCTAAAAAGAAACTACTTGAAATTGAGAGTGTATTTGAAGCACAGCGTGAAAAACTTGCAGCAGAATACACGACAATTGTTGAAACTGGAGATTCACTTTTTGCTACTGAAAACTACTATGGTGCAAAGACCAAATACGAACTAGCACTCACAATTAAACCCGAAGACAAACATCCTGCAAATCAATTAGTTGAAATAGAAGCACAACTTCTTGCAATTGCCGCTTTAAATGAACTACAGTCGCAATATGATGCTCTAATTGCTGAGGCTGATGATTATGTGACTACAAAGCAATATGAGGGAGCAATTAGTAAATACAATGAAGCAATCTCACTAAAACCTGATGAAGATTATCCGGTAACAAGGATTGCAGAAATTGAAGTTGTTATTGCAAATGCTGCCCAACAAAAAGAGATTGATGAAAACTTTGCCAAACAGATTGCTTTAGCACAAAGACTATTTAGTGAAAACAATTTAACTGATTCAAGAAACACATACGTGGTTGCAGCAGAAATTAAACCTCTTGAAGATTTACCTAAAACTGAAATTGCCAAGATCGACAGCATACTTCAACAAAGAGAAATACAAAGGAATATTGACATTCAGTATCAGGCCTCAATAAATGAAGGTGATTCTTTACAAAAACTTAAATTGTTTGATGAATCAATAATAGCTTTTACAGCAGCCTTAACGGTTAAGCCAGGTGATGCCTTTGCCTCGGATAAACTTCAAAATGTACAAAGTCAAAAGGTGGAGCATGATAAAGCCATGGCTACACAACAGGCTTACGAAAAGGCTATTAAAGAAGCAGATGAATTATTTGCTGATAAAAAATATCCTGAATCAATATTGGCTTTTGAAAAGGCTTCAGGCATAAAAGCCAATGCGACATATCCTAAAAATAAAATTAGTGAAATAAATGGCATACTAGTTCGTCTGGCAGCAGAGAATACACGAAAATATAATGAGGCAATTGTTAAGGCCGACAATCATTTCGATGCTTCAAATCTTAGCGATGCTGTGGTGCAGTACAAAATTGCTTCAAGCCTAAAGCCTGAAGAGAATTACCCGAAGGAAAGAATAGCGGAAAGCAACAGTCTGATTGAAGAGAAACTAAGAAAGGTAAGAAATGAGTATGACCTTGCCATTGCTGATGCTGACAAATTGTATGCAACAAAAATATACGACAAGGCAATTGTAGCATATCAAAAAGCTGATCGTATTTTTCCTGAAGAAAACTATCCTGAAGAAAGAATCGCGAAAATCTTAAAACTAATTGAGGACAATGCCATTACAGATGTAATTAGTCAAGATATTACCATAAACTCAGGGACTACTGAGACATTGAATTTTGAACCAGTTAGAATAAATGTCCGCAAAAGCAATTATGTTTTTGTGAAAGCAAGAAACTTAAGTGGGAATTCATTTAAAATTATTTTTGGCTATGGTAGCGACAAAGGCAAAAATGGCGGGTTTGTAGTTCAGGTGCCTGAAGGTAATGAGCAGAACGATTACATTATTCGTGTTGGTAATCAATACAAATGGTTTTCGGAAGATAATAACTGGATAAGTGTTTATCCTGAAAATGGGGATATTGAGATCAGTTTGTTAAGAATCTCAAAAAGCGACTAATGCTTTTTTACTCAACAATTTACCTTTTTACAAATACTGTTAATCTTTGAAGAAGAAATTGGAAAAATCAGAAGATATTAAATTGGCAATTAAAAAGATCAGTGAAAAAATTGATCTTAAGCCTAATATTGATTTATTTTATGAACGGGCACAACTATTGATTAAAGACAATCAAAATGCTATGGCCATAAACGATTACAATCAAATAATTAAACTTGATTCAAATCAGCAGTTAGCTAAATCACAAATTGAGTATTTAACAACTATCCTTAGATTTAACAATACTGACATCTACGCTAGTCCAAATACTAACTTCGATCCATGGCTGGAGTAAGTGATGAACTCTGAACCCTAAACTCACCACTCTCTAAGTTTTTCTTAAATTTGTAGCATATTTTAGCATCCTTTACATATTCAAAGATGTCAAGAGGGAAGCATAATATCAGAATCAACCAATAAAAAGTACATGAGTAAATTAACTGAACATTTCAGCAAATTCAGGGAAAACACCATAGGCAGCGATTGTTACATTAATACTCCTTACGGAGAGAAAAAGATGCTTTATGCCGACTGGGTGGCAAGTGGAAGGCTTTACCGACCAATTGAGGAAAGAATAATGAATGATCTTGGGCCGTTTGTGGCTAATACACATACCGAAACAACGGAAACAGGCACCATGATGACAAAGGCATACCGTTATGCTCACAAACGATTAAAGCAACATGTAAATGCCAATGAAAATGATGTAATTATTACTGCGGGTTTTGGAATGACGGTTGTTGTTAACAAACTGCAAAGAATATTAGGTTTAAAAACATGTTCTCGTCTTGAAAGGGAAGTAAGTATTCCGGAAGAAGATATTCCGGTAATTTTTATTACTCATATGGAACATCATTCAAATCATACTTCATGGCTGGAGACTATTGCTGATGTTGTTCTCCTCACTCCTACCCCTGAAAATAGAGTCAACCCAAAAGAACTGGAAATAGAAATTAAAAAATACTCAAACAGAAAACTTAAAATTGGATCATTTACGGCATGCTCAAATGTTACTGGTGTAGAACCTGACTTTTACGAATTAGCAAAAATAATGCATCAACATGGTGGTTATGCATTTATTGATTTTGCTGCCTCTGCTCCATATGTTGACATGGATATGCATCCTGCCGATCCTGCAAAGAAACTAGATGCTATCTTCTTTTCACCTCATAAGTTTCTTGGTGGACCAGGAGGTTCAGGAGTCATAATTTTTGATAAAGAACTTTATAAATGTAGCATACCTGATCATCCGGGTGGTGGAACTGTTGAATGGACTGATCCATGGGGTGGACATAAATATTATGATGATATTGAACTGAGAGAGGATGGCGGAACTCCTGGATTTCTTCAGGCAATAAAAGCAGCCATGGCTGTTGAGATAAAAGATCTGATGGACACAAAACTTATTCAGCAAAGAGAGCAAGAACTTGTGGACATGGCCTTTGAAGGTTTTGAAAAAATAAAAGGACTCCATATTCTGGCTGATGACGTAAGGCACAGACTAGGGATATTTTCCTTTTGGTTTGAAGATATTCATTTCAACTTGCTTGTAAAACTTCTTAACGATAGATATGGCGTACAGGTAAGAGGAGGTTGTGCTTGTGCAGGTACATATGGTCATTTTCTTTTAAACGTATCACCTGAAGATTCAAAGCGCATTACTGAAAAAATTAATAGCGGCGACCTTTCTGAAAAACCTGGTTTTATTAGAGCATCACTGCACCCAACAATGACTGACGAAGAACTTAACTTCTTAATAAATGCAGTTTCTGAAATTGCAGAAAACCACCTTGAGTGGGAGGAAGATTATGTTTACGACTCTAAATCAAACGAATTTTATCACAAGTCAGAAGAGAATAAAGATAACAGGGTTAAAGAATGGTTTAGGTTTTAAAAAAGAAAAGGCAATAAATGTAAAGAATAGGATTGCAACCTTCTCCCCTTTCCACTTATTGCCTTTATTTTAATAGAGTTTATTCTACAATCTTAACTTTTCAGTAAAAGAACTGCTGCCCATAACTACCTGCAAATAATAAGTTCCATGCTGCTTTTGTGAAAGGTCCATTCTCATGGAGAATTTTCCATTCATTATTTCAGGCTTACCGGAAAATACTTTATCACCATAAACATTGTAAACAATTACTTTAGGATTGCCCTCTTCGGCAAGTTTAAAATAAAAGTCAACTACTCCATCTTCAATTTCTATTTCTATTTCTTTAGCATCCAGGCGATCTGGCTTATTTTTAATTCCAGCATCTCTTAACTCAACATCAGACACCTTATTA
>Ga0164315_10003999_pt1 | contig 11453 bp, 10 predicted proteins | sample GuaBasSedimGuay6_FD_113737 | JGI IMG/M metagenome (GOLD analysis project Ga0164315, IMG submission 113737) | Subseafloor sediment microbial communities from Guaymas Basin, Gulf of California, Mexico - Guay6, Core 4569-2, 0-3 cm | ecosystem: Environmental > Aquatic > Marine > Hydrothermal vents...
GGGACCAGCGGAACCCTTATGGGGCTTTCCAGGAGATTGAAAGAGTATAATAAGGATATCAGGATTGTATGTGCCGAGCCCTATCTCGGACATAAGATCCAGGGGCTTAAAAATCTGAAGGAATCTTATACTCCTGAGATTATGGAAAAAGCCTGCCTGGATGAAAAAATTAATATTGATGATGAAACTGCTTTTGCTACTGCCCGAAACCTGGCCATTAAAGAAGGTCTTTTTGTCGGGATGAGCTCTGGTGCTGCCATGGCTGCAGCCATTGAAGAAGCCCGGAAAATTGAAAAAGGCTGTATCGTGGTCATCTTTCCGGACAGTGGAGAAAGATATCTGTCCACCACTCTTTTTTCTGTGGAAAATCATATTGCCCTGTCACTTTTTAATACACTTTCAAAATCCAAGATGCCGTTTAAACAGCTGGAAAAAGAAAAAATATCCATTTATACCTGCGGGCCAACTGTTTATGAAAGGCTTGATGTGGGCAAATTTAGAAGATATGCATTTACTGATTTACTCGTAAGATACATTGAGTATCATGATATTGCGGTTCATCATGTAGTTAATATCACTGATTATGATGACAAGACCATCCAGGGCTCGCACAAGGCCTGTGAAACACTTTCAAAATTTACACAAACCTTTCTGGATCTGTTTAAGCAGGATCTTTTAAAATTAAATATCCGCCCGGCAGATGCCTATCCAAAAGTATCAGAGCACTTTGATGAAATGATTGATCTGGCAAGACAGTTATATTCAAAAAAGCATGCTTATGAAAAATTGCATTCTCTGTATTTTGATATTTCAAGCCAGCCAGAGTATGGTGATTTTTCAAGTACGGATCTGGATAAGATAAAATCCGGAGCAACCGTGGATCTTGATGATTATGAAAAGAGTAATCCAAAGGATTTTACGCTTTTAAAACGCGTCCGCCTTTCAGAACTTAAAAGAGGCGTGGGGATTAAGACCCAATGGGGCAATGTACGTCCTTCTCTTCATTTGCAATGTGCTGCCATTGCCATGAAATTTTTAGGAGAAAAATTTGATATTCATACGGGCAGCCGGGAACTTATCTTTCCCCATCATGAAAATGAAGTTGCCATTGCAAGGGCTGCCAGGGGGGCAAGTCTTGCAAGATATTGGCTGCATTGTGATCCCGTCAGTTATGACGGTTCCCTGGGTGATTTGAGCATGGACGCTTTAACCCTTGAAACCCTTGTGAAAAAGGGCTGGGAACTTAAAACCATCCGGTTCTGGCTGATTTCCAATCATTATCGTAAGACCTTGATTTTATCGGAAAAAGCCCTGAACCAGGCCCGATATACGTTGAACAAAATTAATCAGTGCATTTTTACACTGGGTATCGTTGGAAACGGATCTGGATTTGAAGAGATGGATCAATTTATATATGATATGAAATCTGCGTTTTTCCAATCCATGGAAGATGATTTAAAGATTTCAGGCGTTATTTCTTCAATGCTGGCAAATGTAAAAGCAATAAACAGGCTGATCAATCAGAATAAAATCAATGCAGAAGGTGCCCAAAAGCTTGTGAGCTGTTTTAAAGAAATAGATTCTGTGCTTAAGATTTTCAGTTTTAAAGAAAAAAAACAATATTCAAGGCAAATTCAAGATTTAATAAAGCAGCGGGACCGGGCAAGACTGCAAAACGATTTTCAAACCGCAGATAAGATTCGCGACCAATTGACCCATTCAGGCATCAGTGTTCATGATAAAAAGGTTGACCCATGACAATGAGATTTTTATTTTTTCCATTCACCCATATCAGTGAAAGCCAGCTGAGAATCGTTTTAACCTTTGTCCCGTCCTTTGAATATTTATCAATGACACGGAATTTTGATCTTCGCTCGGACTTGCACAAATTATTTGGACAGGGGAAAATCATACCGGTTTTTTTATCTGATGATCAGGCTGTAATGGTTAAACAAAACCTTGAACAATATCTGGCATGGGCGCGTATCCATAAGGGAAATGAAGTGAATCTTAAGTCACTTTTAAAGGATACCCCTTATTTTACGAATGATTCAGATGTGACAGCCATTAAATCACAGATAAAGGGGGAAAAAGCTGAAAAATTATATTCAAAAATGGCTTTGTCCGGTGAATCAACTCTAAAGCAGGATCTATTGTTTTTAAAGATGGCACAATTGCATGATGAACAAAATGAAGGCATTGATTTAGCGTTAAAGAACCTGGATACAAGTCATGATACGCTGATTTCAACCCTGCGGGGATTAGAATCTTCCTCAAGTGAAGTCGAAAACAGCAAAATTGAGTATAATAGCGATATGGGGGTTGTCATGACCCGGCAGCGGATTCAGGCATGGTCAAGGTGTATGGCGGCAATGGGGGGATTAAACAGCCAGGGGGGGGATACGCCATTGTTTATCACTACAAGTGTTGCCGTGTTTGAGTATCTTGAGTCCAATTGTAAAGATGTCATAAATGCCCTTGACATTGATAAGATAAAAGTGCATGAAAATGGATGTGAAAATAAAAATGAATGGCACCATCATTTTTGTGCAGAACTGATGCGTGTGGTTCAAGGAAATGGTAACCGGAAAGATGATTTACCCTGCGTGAATGATAATTGTCGTGCTTCAGGAAGAATCAAATTGTGTATTTTTTCCGGGAATGATATTAACAGGATCTTTAGTTGTCCGGATAAACAGATATTTGTATGTCTGGTTAAATTAAAGTGATAAAAAACTTGATTTTAATTAATTTCATGTTATAAAAGCGTTTTTATATAAATTATATTTAAAAAATGAGTTTATAATATAATAATTTAAAATTTTTAAGGAGGCTATTAAAATGGCATTTAATCCAGTTGTTGACCAATCAAAATGTGTTGGTTGTGAAGAATGTGTAGACGTATGTCCAGTAGAAGTTTTTGAAATGGAAAATGATAAATCATCTCCAGTAAATGCTGAAGAATGCATGGGCTGCGAAAGCTGTGTGGAAGTCTGTGAAGAAGACGCTATTACAGTTGAAGAAGACTAATTCAAAACAAAAATTCTGATTATAGATAAAGATGCCGGGTTATGTTTATCATTTCCCGGCATTTTTTATTCTAGCTTTTGTTATCAAATTCTGGGGGACATCTTTTTTTTAGAACCTCAGAGACAGGCAGCTTAATCCACCGTCAAGTTTTCTGAATTCCGACACATCCACTTCAATGGTTTGATAGCCTGCAGCTTTTATCATTTTAATGGTTTTAAAAAATCCCATGGGAACAAGTACATTCCCATTGATCCAGACACTATTTGCTGCATAGAATTCATCAGGATCAACTGCCAGTATATTAAAACTGCTGAAAGAAGGATGGTCTAAAAATTCACCAAAGGCAAGCAGATTATTATTTTCAAGATAAGAAACCCCGGTTTTTAAATGAAGGACGTTTTTAAGGGCAATGGTTGATGAGGTGTAACCATATTTTTCCAATATGCGGTTTAACTGAGATGCCCCTTCATAGTTTGTCCGATCGGACAGTCCTGCAAAATAATGATCTTTTACCATCATAATATCACCTGCATCAAGGGTTCCAGGACTTTGGATATTTTCCACAGGCAAGTCAAGTTCTTTGATGGTTTTTGAAATCCGGATGGTTTCCCCCTTTCTTGATTCCGCTCCCGGATTGGTGATAATGGCACATCGGGGCGTTATAAGGCAGGCATCCTCAACAAAGGTTGAATCCGGGAAGTTTTCATCCGAATCAAGAACAATCACCTTAAGCCCGCATTTTTTGAGGGCATGAATATAGTCTTTATGCTGTTTTAAGGCAAGGTTGTAATCTGGTTTGCCAAGGCCGGCAGTGGTGATTCCATTGAGCATATTTTTGCAGGGAGTTTTTACGATGGCTTTTGTAAACAAATTCTTTCTCCTTAATTTATTGTCTCAACTTTTTGTGTTGCCATATTTGAGTTGGGTCAGGCTTGCATTATTGCATTTTTGATATATATTTTTTGATAAAAATACTATAAAACAAACCTGATCCAGTATGCAAGGATTTAAGGCCGAAAATTGAGTTAAGAAAAATCCTTGGCTTAATTTAAATAAAAAATTATATTAAGGGCCCAAAAACAATTGATGGCATGACCATAGGCAAAGGACAATCAGGTGAGATTACTCAAAAACTGTATAGGGCGCTAAGAAAAAAAGCAGAATAAATACATGACCCCTTAAGGACAAGTAATTTATGTCAAATTTAGAGGACATAAGATTCTCCTCTCAAACAATCTGTAAGATCCTATTGACAGCCAAATTGATTTCAAAGGATCAGGCCCTGGATATTTTGAAAAAAGAAGCCATGGTCAAGCAGATTCTTTTTAAAAAAAATATCCAGAATAAAAAAAATCAAGTATCCATTGAAAAGACCGCGAATCTGATTTCCTTTATTGATGTTCTTTTATATCTAAAAATACAAAGGGCAGATCAACCCATAAAAAGCTTAGATGAAGATTTGATCTATAAAACCCTGGCTGCGGCCTGGAAGGTTCCCTATAAAAAAATTGATCCTTTGAAACTTGAATTAAATCTTGTGACAGGGACAATATCTAAATCCTTTGCAAAAAAACATTTGCTTTTGCCTCTTTTTATAGAGGAAGGCAAATTGATTGTTGCCACATCAGATCCTTTTAATTTCGAGGCCATTAAAGATGTAGAAATGGTGTCAAAACTCAAAGTTAAACCCGTTGTCAGTGCAAAATCCGATATTAAAAAACTGATCAATGAATTTTATGGATTCAGGTATTCAATATCTGCAGCAGAAGACCTGTTTTCAAAACAAGGGCTTGATATCGGCAATCTGGAACGATTTGTACAGCTAAAACCCATGGATGAGCAAGCCTCAACTGATCAGCATATTGTTAATGCCGTTAATCACCTGTTTGCCTATTCCTTTGACCAGAAGGCCAGTGATATCCATATTGAACCCAAGCGGGATATCTGTCTTGTCCGCATGAGAATCGACGGGGTGCTGAATACGGTATACAAACTTCCCAAAAAACTTCATGCTGCCGTGATCAGCAGGATTAAAACCCTTTCCGGGCTGGATATGGCGGAAAAAAGAAGACCCCAGGACGGGCGGATTAAAATTGAGAAAGATAAAACAGAGGTTGAAATAAGAGTTTCCACTATTCCCGTGGCCTTTGGCGAGAAAGTGGTTATGAGAATCATGGATCCGGAAATTCTTTTCCAGGACCTTGAAAGTTTAGGGTTTTCTCAAAAGGATTTTAAAAAATATAAAACATTGATTACCCGGCCATTTGGCATTATTCTTTTGACAGGACCGACGGGTTCAGGAAAGTCAACCACTCTGTATTCAAGCTTGAGAATGTTATCCTCGCCTAAAGTGAATATCACGACAATTGAAGATCCCATTGAAATGATACACGAGGAGTTTAACCAGATTGCAGTACAGCCGGCCATTAACGTTACATTCAGCTCTGTTTTGAGAAATATACTTCGCCAGGACCCGGATATTATCATGGTGGGAGAAATAAGGGATATAGAAACAGCCCAGGCAGCTGTTCAGGCGGCCTTGACAGGCCATCTTGTCTTTTCCACGCTTCATACAAATGATTCAGTGTCTGCTGTTTTCAGACTGCTTGACCTGGGGATACCTTCTTATCTTATCCATTCATCAGTGAATGGGATTGTGGCCCAGAGGCTTGTCAGAAAAATCTGTCCTGATTGTATCCAGGAATTTGAAATGGATGCAGAAGAACTTGCAGGTCTTGGCCTTAAACTCAACGTAAAAGGTCTTATCCGGCTTAAGCATGGGAAGGGCTGTGTAAAATGCCGGAATACAGGATATAAAGGCAGAACCGGGATTTATGAAATTTTGCCCTATTCAGACTCTCTCAAAGGCCTGACCACAAAAGCGGCAGGGCTGGAAAGGCTTAAGGAAAAGGCTTTGGAAGAAGGGCTTGTTCTTTTACGGCAGAACGGTATTCAAAAAATGCTTCAAGGGCAGACCACCTACCAGGAAATCCTGAGAGTAACCGGGGATTAGTTAGGTTAATTTACCATATCATTTGGATAAATAGCATTTTTTGAAGACAGAATCATGACAGTTGAAGCTGTTTTCTCAGTATGAAGCACAATTAATTTTCCAGATTCCAGGTTTTCAAGCTGAATAGGATTTTTCTTTTTCAAAGGCCAGATGCTATCGTTTTTTATTTTATTTTTTCTGAGAATCGAGTATATCTGTCCGGGTTTAACACTGGCGCTGCCCGCATTAATAAAAGCGATCACATAGTCATTGATCATTAGATGGTTGTCTTCAGAGCAGATCAGTCTTGCATCTATGGGCTCAGGGTTATTCTCAACCATTAAAACAGGATCCCGTTTATAATATTCCATAATAAAATCGCCGTTGTTTACAGGTCTATAGGCATGGGTGATGGATCCTGTGGTATAATCTTTTTTTATTTCAAGTATTTTAACCCGGGCTTTAATAAGGTGCTTTACCCCTTTAAACAGATCATGATTGATTTTTTCTGACACCCTGCTGGTTGTAACAATCTGATATGTCTTACCAACAATCAGTTCGCCTTTGCCTGACTGTTTTATATAAACAATATCATCAGCTGCCATCATCAGATTATCGTCCTGCGCCTTGATGATCTTGCCCAGAAAGGGTGCTGCCTTTTCTTTAATAAATCCGACATGATCTATCTTGGAAAAAGAAAAACTGGTTTCAATCTTAATCGGAGAGGCTTTTTTCTGGGTTTTTTGAGCGTTTGCAACTCCGGGGTTAAAAACAGTTTTTTTCTTTAAAAAAACCTGTATTTTTTGTCCGGGATATATCTGATGTGGATTTTTAATATCCTTATTCATCTCCCAGAGTCCTGGCCAGTCCCATTGGGAATTATAGAATTTTTCAGATAAATTCCACAACGTATCTCCTTTTTTTATGGTGTAATAAAACCCTGAGTCTTGTCCGGGGTTAAATTGTTTATCCCCCTGGGCAAGTCCTGTTGAACAAAAAGCAAGTCCCCAGAAAATTAACACAAATAGGGCTGTCATTATTTTTTTACCCGGCATAAGTTTACTCCTGTTTTGCTTTTGTTTATTCTTGAATCCTTGACTTTATTTAACCGCCTGTTCTATAAAAAGTCAAGAATTGTTGTGATTATAAATGGATTGGATTGAAAATGAAACAGATTGCCAACCTGTTGTTTGAAGTGAGAATATTAAAGGACATTGTTAGATCCGGGTATGCGTTTTTGGGATCTGGAAAAGAAAGTATTGCTGAACACAGTTTTATGACAGCCTTTATTTGCTTTGCCATGGCCAGAATAGAACGGGATATTGATCGTGAAAAGCTTGTTACAATGGCCCTTGTTCACGATATTGCCGAGGCAAGAACAGGGGATTTTAACTATGTGGAAAAAAAATATTCTAAGACGGATGAAGCCAAAGCCATTTCTCATTTGACACAAAACCTTGCTTTTGGCGATGATATTAAAACCCTTATAGATGAATTTAATTCAGGTGAGACAAAAGAAGCAAAGCTCGTTAATGATGCTGACCAGATATCGTTTATCCTTGAACTCAAAAAACAATCTGACATCGGGGCAAAAGGGCCTGAAAAATGGTTGCCTTTTATCCTTGAGCGACTTCAAACAGACACGGGCAAAAAAATAGTCCAAAGTATCATGGAAACCAGTTGGGATGAATGGTGGATGAAAGATTATTCTGAATAATTTAACCCTACTGCCTCCAGTGCCGGCCCGGGCAATCGTATATCAAAAAGTATCTTTAAAAAATTATATGTTTTAAAATATTTATTCTGCGTTAGCCCGGCCGGGGCATGGGTTGCGACTCATCTGATTGACCTTCTTACAGGCTCTAACCTCCGTTGCGCTAACCGCCAAAACTCGCTGTCGCTCAAACACTTGGCGGTCTTAACGCTCCACTTCGTTAAGACCCTGTACAGAAGCCCAATCAACCATTCCCTGCAACCCATGCCCCGGCCTCCCGGCAAGATTCACCACTAACTCACTATATAATTTTGCTCAGATTTTCAAAAAATTGAATGAAACTGAGTTTTTAAAATGATTTTTAGTCTTCAATAAAGAACATTATAGCAGATCCTTTCTGAATCAATTATATTTCTGCCATAGTTGATTTATTAAATATCTTTACAGATATTAGAAATGTTGATACGGAATTACTTATAGATATACGCACATGGATTGATGCTCTTTTCTTCCTTATTAATAAACAGAAGGTGTCAATTCATGTGCTATGAACTATAGTCAGCTTTTCAATTTGTCTGGTCGGATATTATTCAAATTTACAAGATATGCTGACCGTTGATCAACTTAATTTGTGTGAAGAAAAAATTATTATGAAAAAAAATATTAAAAAATATCCTGTTGAACTTGAAGATTATCAATGTGAGCTCATTTTGGCAAACGCAATTGTTTTTGGCCGGTTAAAAACTACTTTAAAAAGATTGGCAAAAAAGGAAGGGATGCATACCATTAATATGGATGTGAATGAAATCAGCGACCTTGCTGGTTGGATGGCTGCAGAATCTAATCATGCCAACTCTCGCCGCAAAGCAGAGGAACTTGGAGAATTATGCGACTATTTTGAGGGCCTTGAGTTTCAAATTAAACGAAGTCAAAATTATAGATAATGCAAGTATCTGTAACTTTTGGCCTGCCAGAAAATCAATAGGCACCAGTCAAGCAAATCTCAAAGTAAATTTATAGGAACAATTTGATTTTACTTCTATGTTTGTAATTTCCTTCTATCAAAGCCTTTACGCCTGTTATATTCAGATGACAGGTTGACTATTACACCATCCCTTACACTGCTTCTGCGATCTCTTTTACGTTTTCTTTTGTCGCCTTTTAATTTTTGACCCGTTGTGATTCTCTTAGAGGAATTCGTTACTTTATTCTGTGTGGATATTATTTTTGGATTAAATATCATAATTTCTCCCACATTCTATTCAAATTAAAACGATAACATATAATACCAACATGGATATATTTTCCTAGCTAATCCATTAAAACTTATGATTTGCAATACTTATACCAAAAAAGAGAAAATTGAATAGATGGGTCTGATTCAATGGGCCTGATTCAATGATATGGGCAATTAATTTACCCTGGGAAAATTTATTGCGATTATGGTATGATTTTAAATTTTATGACTCCTCCTAGGAAGGATATAATATGCAGAAAATGGGTAAGGATTATATGGTATTCCCTTTGGATTTTGCTTCGCTTAATGAGGCAAAATCCTATGTCCGGCTTTTGAACGGTCATGTGGGGATGTTCAAGATTGGTCTGGAACTCTTTATTGACCAGGGGCCTTCTGTGGTGGCAATGGTAAGGGAATTGAGTGATGCAAAGATTTTTTTGGACTTAAAGCTCCATGATATTTCCGCCACGGTAAAGCGGGCCATGGGCCGGGTTGCCAACCTTGGGGTGGATCTGGTTACGGTTCATTGTGCCTCTGCCCGGATGCTTGAAATGGCAGTTGAAGGGGGCAGGGGGAAAACAGGGGTGCTTGGGGTGACCCTTCTAACGGATAATGATTCAACGACAGTTGATGCCGGGGGGTTTAAGGAAAAATTTGTTAAAGACCCCAATGAACTGGTGCTTGTCCGGGCACGCATGGCCTCAGCCGCCGGATGTGCAGGGGTGATCTGTTCAGGAAGGGAGGCGGCTCAGATTAAAGGGGCCTTTGGCCGGAATTTTTTGGCGGTGACGCCGGGGATACGGCCTGAATGGAGCCTACTTGAAAATGATGATCAAAAAAGGGTGACAACCCCGGCCCAGGCAGTAAAACAGGGCAGTGACCTTATTGTCATTGGAAGGCCGATCCGGGATGCGGCTGACCCTGTGGGGGCAGCCCAGCGAGTGGTCCGGGAAATTGATACTGCCCTGGGGATATAAGGGGGGATGGGTAACAATACAAAACCCGGGCGGTTGATTCCTGCCCGGGTCCATTGACTTTAAGAAGGGCCTATTTCTCCTGGTCCAGTCCAAAGGCGGTGTGCAGAGTTCTAACGGCAAGTTCCGCATACTTTGCAAGGATAACACAGGAGATCCGGATCTCGGAAGTGGAGATCAAACGGATATTGATATTTTCCGAGGCAAGGGCTTCGAACATGATGGCAGCAACCCCAGAATGACTTTTCATGCCCAGGCCGATCACAGAGACCTTGGCAATATCTTTGGCGGTCAGCACTTCCCCTGCACGTATTTCCTTTGCCACTTTTTCGGAAATTTCCTTGGCCCGTTCAAAATCATCCTTGGTCACCGTGAAGGTCAGGTCGGTTTCCCCGCCGGACCGGGTGTTCTGGATGATCATATCCACCATGATCTCCGCCCTTGCAAGGGGGCCGAATATTTTTGCAGATACGCCGGGCTGATCCGGCACCTTTTTGAGGGTAATTCTTGCTTCATTCATATCACAGGTAATGCCCGAGACGATGGCACTTTCCATATCAGCACTTTCGTTGATGACCATTGTTCCTTTCTCCTCATTGAATGATGACCGTACATGCACGGGCACATTAAATTTTTTGGCAAATTCAACCGATCGAATCTGAAGCACCTTGGCACCTAAAATAGCCATTTCAAGCATTTCGTCATAGGAAATTCTTGAAATTTTCCTGGCCGCACTGCAGATCCTCGGGTCTGTGGTGTAAACCCCGTCGACATCGGTAAAAATTTCACAGACATCCGCCTTCAGGGAGGAGGCAATGGCAACGGCCGAGGTGTCGGAACCTCCCCTTCCCAGGGTGGTGATGTCTCCGTTCCCATCAATCCCCTGAAAACCTGCCATAACTGCAATATTTCCGTTATCAAGGGCCAATTGAATTTTATTGCAATCGATATCCATGATTCTTGCTTTGCCCGAAGCCTTGTCCGTGTGGATACCTGCCTGGAAACCCAGGAAGGATTTGGCCTTGTACCCCCGTGATTTGAGGAGTATGGAAAGCAGGGCCGCGGTTGTCTGTTCCCCGGTGGCCAGGAGCACATCCAGCTCTCCTTTGTCAGGGCTTTCCGACGCCTGTCGTGCAAGGGCGATTAATTTGTCGGTGACACCTGCCATGGCAGAGAGGACCACCACCACTTGATCTCCCTTGTCATAGGCCTTTTGCACCCGGTCGGCAACCTTGGAGATACGCTCGATATCTGCCACGGAAGTGCCGCCATATTTTTGTACTCTTAACGCCATATGAACTCCGCTATATTAAATTGAATACTGCTCTGTTTGGTGCTCGCCAGAAAACCGCTAATTTGCCCAGTTATCATCTTGTACTTGAACAAATTAGTTTCTGCCCTTTAGGGTATCAGGTTTTCGTGCAGGCACTATTTATAAACTATTTTGTTTATCAGATTTAACCCCTGCTGTCCAGAGGCAGAGAGTGATAATATCCTGTTATAACA
>Ga0164315_10004000_pt1 | contig 11450 bp, 10 predicted proteins | sample GuaBasSedimGuay6_FD_113737 | JGI IMG/M metagenome (GOLD analysis project Ga0164315, IMG submission 113737) | Subseafloor sediment microbial communities from Guaymas Basin, Gulf of California, Mexico - Guay6, Core 4569-2, 0-3 cm | ecosystem: Environmental > Aquatic > Marine > Hydrothermal vents...
GTGCAGGAACCGCACTCGCCCGTACCGCATCCCTCCTTGGTCCCGGTCAGCCCAAGGTTGTTGCGTAATACGTCCAGCAATGTCTCCTGACAAGCAATTGCCAGCTCATAGGTTTCTTCATTGACTGTAAGTTCAATGATTCTTTTTCTCTTTGCTGTTGTCATCCTTACCTCCCTCCGATATTTTGATCAGTGAGTTCTTTTACAGCATCACTGAGGGCCTGCCTTGATTGAGTTTTCAAACATTCAGTCAGATAGCTTTTTGAATACCCATGATGGGGCATTATTTTTAAAGAACCGGCAATTTTTTGTGAAGCTTTGTTTATGTTCTCCTGCGACAGGTTTTTTCCTGCCAGCCAGTCTTCGGCTTCCAATGCCCTCTGAGGGGCCCCGAAGACTGCACCTACAGTAATTCTGGCCTGTTTACATGTCTCAAGATTTTTTTCTGTTTCCAGAAATACCCCGATATTCACAACTGCAAATTCAATGGTATCCCTCACTGTGAATTTTGCAAATCCAGACCCTGAAGGCCCCTGTGTTTCTGGAACAACAACCTTTGTTATGATTTGATCCGGTCCCAGCGACAAGGGTTTGAGAGAATCACCGGTATAGATCTTCTCAATTGGTATCTGGTGCTCACCATTCAAGTCTGAAATAATCACATCTGCATTGAGGCAAAAAAGCGCCGGTGCAGTATCAGACATAAAGACAGCCCAGCACTTTTTCCCTTTAGGAGCAAAGTAACAGACTGTTCCCCCGCGCTTCAGACAAGGCTCTATAAATTGAAACGTGTGGGTCTGGTTCAGGTAAAGGCATCGAGTTTCCTGGCATATATTTCCACCTATCGTCCCCATATTTCTGATCTCACGGGTGGCGACCATTTGCGCGGCCTTTGCCAGCAGCGGTGCTTTTTTCTGAATTTCAGGGGAAAGGGTCATGGCTGTCAGCGACATATTCGCATCAACAATCAAGTTATCCTCTGCATCAACCTGAATAGGGATATAAGGCAATCCTTTCAGGCTTACAAGGACCCCTGGCGTGCAAAGTTTATATTTCATTCTCGGTAAAAGGTCCGTACCGCCTGACAGCAATCTGGCATCCTCCCCGGATTTCAGGAGGCTCACAGCTTCTTCAAACGACTTGGGGTTTTCAAGTGTGAATTTTGGTAAATACATAATAATTCCTTTATTTGCAGGATCAGTTATTCAAGAAACTACCCGATGATATTGCAAAAGATATACCAAGGGTCTGTCTACTATAATATGCCGGAATAGCGGGCTTTTTGGCGAAGTCTTTAGGCTGCCACAGACGCAGGTGTCTCTTTATCGGAAACACCTGCGTCTCTTTTTCTTTGCTTAGATCTCTTGCCACTCCAACCATGGCAATAGGTTTGTCCTTTTTAAATCCTTTCCCTCAGGTATTTTTAATCTATTGGGATTCTGATCGGAAAATTTAATTGACATGTCTTTGTTCAACCGGTTATCACCCGTCATGTTTTAAGCCCACCTTAAAAAGTAACCCCACTATTATAATAATAAATCATGAGCTAATGACATTTTAATAAATTGTCGTTATTAATATTTTATAAAACGAATCACTGTAGAATAGCAAGGGTATGTTTAGTGGTAAATCAATTGATCGCCTTTTTATGAAAGATCAAGCTGTTTAATTTTATATTTTCGTATTTTGGAGCGCAGAGTCGGCAGGCTTATGCCGAGCATCCGAGCTGTCTTTGTTTTATTCCATTGCAGCAAAGAAAGGGTGCTGGTGATATGTATTTTTTCTATATGGGCGAGTGAATAGGATTCAAGTCCTATTTTTGGCAAAATATTTTTTTTATTCAAAAGTTTATCAATATCATCCTTGAGCAGAACATTGCCGCGGCATCCTACAAGGGCCTGAGCAATGGTATTTTCCAGTTCTCTGACATTGCCATTCCAGGTATGATTGATCAGCATTTCCATGACACCGTCCTGGAGTTTGGTTACTGCTGTTCCAAGCTCTCTGTTAATTTTATTTAAAAAATGTTCAACCAGCAAAGGGGTGTCCAGGGGCCTTTGATGGAGAGGCGGCACCTCAATCATGAATACTTTGAGCCTGTAAAAAAGGTCTTCTTTAAAAAGCCCTTTATTCACTCTATCAGCCAGGTCACAATTACAGGCAGCAATAATGCGACAGCGTGATTTTAATGTTGTAGACCCACCAACCCTTGTATACTCTCTTCTTTGAAGGAATCCCAGGAGAGATCCCTGGATACTCAAGGGAAGCTGGGCTATCTCATCTATAAATAAAGTTCCGTTCCCAGCCAGCTCTATTTTCCCTTTGGTCATGGTATCCGCTCCTGTAAAAGCACCTTTTTCATGACCGAATAATTCACTTTCAAGAAGGGTTCCCACAACAGCAGAACAATCAAACACCACAAAAGGATCATCCTTAAACGAAGAATTCAAATGAATCACCCTTGCAATCAATTCTTTTCCTGTGCCGGTTTCGCCCTGGAGAAGGACGTTGACATGGCTGGTACAGACAAGTCCCATCATTTTGAAAATTTTGCGCATTTTTTCACTTTTGCCAATGATCACCCAGGGGTGGGCAGGTTTTTTCTTTGCCGGTTCAATGGAAGGCGTGTCCCGGTCAATTTCAAGGATGTTAATGGCACGATTCACTGCTTTTTCAATCTTATCCACATCAAGGGGTTTGTGGATATAATCAAAAGCCCCCTTTTTAATTGCTGCAATTGTGGTTTCCATATCTTGAAAAGCCGTAATCATGATGATTTTTGCACTCTTTTTCTTCTCGATCATGGTTTGAAGGATATCCAGTCCATTAAAGTCAGGAAGTCTGATATCCATGATCACCACATGGAAGGATTGCTCTGAAAAAAGAGCAAGGCCCGATGCTCCGGTCTGTGCAGTAAAAACATGGTGCCCTTTTTCTGTAAAAAACATATTTAAGGATTCAAGGATGGACGGTTCATCATCTATCACTAATATTTTTGCCATTAAATGTTTCCTATGGGGATCATGATTAAAAACAAGGCCCCTTTAAATTTTCTTTTTTGAGCCCTGACAAATCCATTGTGGGCTTCAATAATTCTCTTGACATTTGCAAGACCTAAACCAACGCCCTTTGTTTTTGTGGTAAAAAAAGGCTTAAAGATTTTTTCTTTGTCTTTTTGATTAAAACCAGGACCCTCATCTTCAAACAGAATAGTTGCATATTCATGGTTTTGTTTTATTATTTTTTTAAAAGTCACATTGATTTTTCCAAAGGGGTCAGACGATTCTATGGCATTGATAAGAATGTTGATAAAAGCCTGACCCAGTTTTTCTCCATCTGCCATAATAAGCGGTAGCTCATTTTCCAGGGTTGTAACGACTTTAAGATTTTTTTCTTTGAATTTTATTTCAAGAAGTTCAATATAGGAATTTACAATATGACAGATATTGCAGGGCTTGAAGTTCAACAGTAGGGGTTTGGCAAAATCCAGTAATTGGTTCAAGATCTGTTCAAGCCTGATCACTTCAGATACGCAGATATCAACTCTGCGTTTATCATTTCCTGTGATTTTTTTGTTGGTACTCAAAATTTGGAGGTTCATCTTGACCGAGGATAAAGGATTCCTGATTTCATGGGAGAGGGATGCTGTGATCTGGCCGATATAGGCCATACGTTCAGATTCCTGAAGTGCGGCGGTGCGTTTTTTAACCTTTTGCTCAAGTTCTTTGTTCTGTTGAATGATTTTTTCCTGGTGCATATCCTGGAAATGGTCACTGAACCTATGCATGGTATAGGCAAGACATAGGTTCAGTCGTTTAAAGATTTCAGGGAGATCTTTTTGAGGCGCATCTGAGATCAGCAGGCTGGTCAAAATCATGCGGTAGAGCTCAAAGGCTCTTTGAACATCTGACAGTAAAAACCCGGCTTTCAGGCGCATATCGGTTATCTTGTCAATAAAGATATTGATGGCATCATAGTTTTCGTGTACCAATACCTGATAGTTTGCATCAACTGCCCGGGTAATGGTCTGTAAGAGTTCTTCCACCGGCCTTGCAGCATATTGTTCGCCGCTTTCGGTATGAAGTTTTTCAACCCATTTGCGTACTATCAGAGGTCTGTATGTATTTAAGAATGTAGAAAACGAAAATTCCATGAAATGGCTATATCTATTTTTAAAGATTGTGTCAAATTTTTTGATTTGATAGTAATGGCTTAAGTCGTTAAAAAAAGTGATGACAATATAAGACCATGGAAAAATTTTCCTGGTATTATACGGAGATCAGAAATGACAAAATTTATCAGCACAAGAAATATCCGATTTATGATCAAAGAGATCTTTGATTCAAAATCTCTTACTTATTATCCCTACTACAGCAAACATAATGAAAAAATGTTTGATATGGTGATTGATGCAGCCCTGAAACTTGCTGTCAAATTGATGTATCCAGTTCTTGAAGAAATGGACCAAAACCAGCCTGTACTTGAGGATGGTCAGGTTAAAGTCCATAAAGCCGTAAAAAAAATTATGAAAGAATTTGGGAAAGGCGGATGGATTTCATCCGGGTTCTCCGAAGAGCATGGCGGTGATCAGATTCCGCTTATTATCAGAGGGACAGCCAGTTTTATTTTTTCAGCGGCCAATTATTCTGCCAACGCCTATCCTGAACTTACAACTGGAGCTGCTGAATTAATCACCTCTTTTGGCAGCCGGGAAATGGTTGACACATACGTTGCCAAAATGCTTGATGGGAAATGGCAGGGTACCATGGCTTTGACAGAACCCCAGGCCGGAAGTTCCCTGTCTGATATTTCTACAACCGCTTATCCTGATGGAAATGACAGATTTAAAATTAAAGGTGTAAAAACGTTTATATCAGCAGGAGATCACGATGGCGTTGAGAATGTCATTCACCTGATGCTGGCAAGAATTGAAAATGCACCTCCGGGTGCTAAAGGCATCTCTTTATTTGTTGTTCCAAAAAAACGACTGGACGATCAGGGTGATCTTATTTTCAATGATATAACTGTGGTCTCCATTTACCATAAACTCGGGTACAGAGGTACGCCTGCGGCTGAGATATCCATGGGTGAAAAAGATGACTGCTATGGATGGCTTGTGGGTGAAGAGAACAAGGGTCTTATCCAGATGTTCCAGATGATGAATGAGGCCAGAATAGGGGTAGGCCTGGCTTCCTGTGCTATTGCATCTGCTGCTTATTATGCTGCTCTTGATTATACGCAGAACAGATTACAGGGAAGACCTGTTACACTTAAAGATCCCTTGACCGGGCAGATCCCCATCATTGAACACGCAGATGTCAAACGGATGCTTCTTTTCCAGAAATCGGTTGTGGAGGGTTCTTTTTCTCTTATCCTCCAGTGCTGCATGTATGCTGATCTTATTAAAGTGTCCAAAGGGGAGAAAAAAGAAAAGTATGAGCTTTTACTGGATCTGTTAACCCCTGTTGCAAAAACATTTCCATCTGAATATGGGATTTTTTCCACTAGTAATGCCATACAGTGTTTTGGCGGATATGGATATTGTGAGGATTTTCCGGTTGAACAATACTTCAGGGATATCCGGATCCATGCCATACATGAAGGCACGACAGGTATCCAGGGCATGGATCTTCTGGGAAGAAAAATTGTGATGAAAAACGGTAAGGCCGGCCTGCTTTTTCTTGAAGAGGTCAAGCAGACCATTCAATATGCACAGGGAATACCGGAGCTTGAATTTTTTGCTCAGGAATTGGAAAAGTCCATGAAACAGCTTGAAAAGGTGGTCGGTTTCCTTTTCAATGCTGCCGGAGAAAAAGGGATTGATATTTATCTTTCCGATGCAAGTCTTTTCCTTGAATTTTATAGTTTGATTGTTATCTCGTGGCAATGGCTGATTCAGGGAATTGCGGCACAAAAAGCTTTATCAGAAAACTGCTCCAAAAAAGATAAGAATTTTTATAACGGCAAAGTTTTCACAATGAATTATTTTTTCAGATATGAATTGCCAAAAACCTATGGATTAGCTTCAAGGCTGACGGACAAAGATAATCTTACCGTTAATATGAAGACAGAATATTTCAAAGATTAAAAAAAAGGAATTTTTAATGGATAAAATTATATACAAACAAAAAGATAAAATAGGCTATCTTACATTGAACAGGCCGGATAAATACAATGCTTTTGATAAAGAAATGCTGTGTGAATTTGAAGAATTCATCACAGCAAGAATATATGACAACACTGTCTCAGTTATAATTCTTGACGGGGGGGATGCTAAAGGCTTTTGTGCAGGACTTGACATGCAGACACTGGGTCCTGAAATTTTTGCTATGCAGCCCGCCGACGCCTATAATGCACAGGCCAGATTATCAAGAATGATGCTGGGCTTAAGAAAAATTCCCCAACCTGTTATTTGCTGCGTCCACGGGGCCGCTGCCGGAATAGGGTTTTCTCTGGCAATGGCTTCGGATATTCGGATTTTGGCTGAAAATGCAAAATTCAGTGCGGCTTACATAAACATTGGGCTAGGCGGTGCAGATATGGCGTCTTCTTATTTTCTTCCCCGACTTATCGGGTCTGGCCGAGCCAATGAATTTCTTTTAACCGGGAACTGGCTTGTCGCAAAAGAGGCGATGGATCTGGGATTTGCCAGCAGGATAGTTCCAAAGGAAAAAATAATTGAAACCGCAACTGAACTTGCCAAGGTTATGGTAAGTAAAAATCTTCTGGGACTTAGAATGACCAAAGAAGCAATTAATATTAATATTGATGCGGGCTCACTTGAAGCATGTCTTCAAATGGAAGACAGAAACCAGATGATGCTGGCCTTTGGCATGCATGTTAATCAAGAAAAAAAAGATTGATCTTCAAGCCATTTGCCGGACCACAAGAACAGAACAGGAAGCCTGACTGATAACACGATCAGTTGTAGAACCAACCAGAAACTGTTCCAAAAGGCTGTAGCCGTGAACCCCAAGCACGATCATATCCACTTTATTCTGCTCGGCAAAGTTAATCAGTTCCTTGTAAGGCTGACCTTTAAGCTGGATGATAACAGGTGTACACCAGTTTCGGCTCTCTTCAGGAACCATGGAAGAAAGCTGTTTTTCAAGGCGGCTTGATAGATTGCTTTTTTCTTTCCCATTCTCATTCGGTGCGTCCGTCTGCAGATCCAGGTATTCAGAACGGGCCCATCTAGTGTAATCACCTCCCTGTGTTTCCATATAGTCTGAGGCTGATAATCGGGTATGTTCCACTGGTTTGATAACATGGGCAAGGTAAAGCTGTGTCTGAAATTCCTGGGCCAGGCTCAGGGCATAGTCAAAAGCAAGTTTGGAATCCGGGGAAAAATCACATCCCACAAGAATCCTTTTCAATCCTATTTTTTCGTCAGCCGGGGAAACAAATTGATTTTCCTGTGCATGCAGAACCAGAAGCGGGCATGTCAGAATTTTGATCAGCCTGTCTGTAACAGAGCCGATCAAAAATCGTTTTATGCCTGATCCGCCGTGGGTGGCGGCAATGACCATATCAATATTGTTTTCACGGACAGTTTCATTGATCTCATCAGCCGCATGGCCAGATGAGACGATGATTTCACATTTAATATCAAGCTCTTCTGCTATCTTTTCAAGTTTGTCCCTAGCATACCGGATACGGTCAGTCTCCATGTCAGTGTAAGTAAAATAGGAGTGCCCAAGACTTGAAACCATCACAGCTCCTGACACGATATGGCATAGACAAAGTGTTGAACCAAACTCTACAGCCAGTGATTTGCCATAGGAGAGGATAATATTTGTAAAGTCTGAAAAATCGATGGCACACATTATATTTTTTGGTTTTATCCTCATGATTTCCCTCCTTTTTAAAATTATTGTTCGGTTAGAGAAATAAGGTTTGCACTTTTCAAGTATAGTTTGTCCTGAGACAGAGGAGGCTGAAGAACAAGAAATCCGTAAGTTTTGAAAAGGAATACGAATATCAGATCAGTGAGGTTATATTATAATATTTTTACACAAGGGGGGTCAAGTGCATTATAAAGATAATTTTATCTAAGGAAAAACCCTCTTTTTTCAAGAAAGGGTTTCATATGGGGCCGGTTGACCTGACTCATAAAGTCCGCCATTTGAAGGCTCCATGTCTGGTCTTTCAGGTTGCTGTCCCGGTTTAAATAATACTCCCGGATGATTTTGTCAAAGGTATCCAGGTTTTTAGTTTGTTCTTTTTTTGGACTTGTGCCATAAAAGGTGTCATCCTTTAACACAATGTCAAGGGGTAGACGGGGTTTGATATCCGGGTCGTGGTCAGGGTATCCCAGGCACATGCCAAAGACCGGGTAGGCATCATTTGGGATATCTAACAGCTCACAGATTTTTTCCGGATCATTTCGGATGCCGCCGATAAAGACCCCGCCAATTCCCAGGGATTCTGCGGCCACCATCAGATTCTGGGCTATGAGCGCCGTATCCACGGTGGTCACAATTAATTGTTCGGCCCAGCCTTTGGCCATGGATTTGTCGTGATAATTACAGGCTGCTGACAGCCGGGTCAAGTCTGCACAGAAAACAAGGAAGGTGGGGGCTTGTTCAACCCAGAACTGGGGACCTGCAAGATTTGCAATCTGCTTCCTGATTTCTTTGTCCTTAACACGGATGATGGTATAAGCCTGGATATGATTAGAGGTCGCCGCACACTGGGCAGCTTTAACAATAGTCTTGAATATGGATTCCTCAATGGGCTGGTCCGTAAATTTACGGATAGATCTATGGGATGATAAAAGGTCGATGATTGGGTTCATGATTCCCTCAATTTGTATCTGTTATTTATATTTTTTTGAAATATCATTTTTCAGGCTTTATTTCAAGGAAGGCCTGACCCATTTATAATTTTCAGGTGTACGTCAGGATGTCAAAGGACACAAATGAAACATTTTAAAAGATAGAAAAATATTGTAAGGATAGGCTTCAAATATATTTAGGTAAATCAAAGAGGGAATATGAAAAATAAAGGAAAAACAAAACAGAGAATACTACAGGCCTCTTTTGGTATCGGTCTCATACTTTTTGCGGTGTTAATAGAATTTTTGGCCGTGCATCCGTCGGGTATCTATTCCTATACTCAGCAGGGGTATAAAGAGTTTAAAATCGGTCTTTCCAAAGAAAAGGTGTTAAAAAAGATCAATAAACAAAAAACCATCAGAACAATCAGGGTGTGTGATCCGGATAGAGTGTTTGAACTGAAATCAAGAAAGCCCTTTGAGATGGAAGAGGAGATGACATTATCTAATTATTGGCTCTGCTTTGGCAGAACCGGAAAGAATTTTCTATTTTTATTTAAAGATGAACTTCTTGAAAGGGTATTGCTTCAAAGGTTGAGGTTCGGTAAAAAAGAAGGATCTATCCTTTTTGTTCAGTGTAATCCTGAATTTTTAAATGATATGGACCACTATCTTACTACCCGGGAAAAACTGGATGTATTTTATGATACAAAAGTATCCCCGTAAGCGTAATTATCCAAATCTGCCAGGTGATCATTCGTTTTTTATTGTCTGGCCGGTCCGCTTTTACGACAACTCCTCTATTATATAATTCTATTAAAATTTATCCCTGTCTTACAGGCACAATAATAATTTCTACACGTCGGTTCATTGCATGATCTGATGATATGGGGAGAGTCTCTCCATAACCTATGGCAGTCATTCTTTGAGGAGTAACACCATTTTGTATCAGTGCACTTTTAACTGCCTGAGCTCTATTTTCAGAAAGTGTCTGGTTATATTCTTCTGAGCCTTGGATATCCGTATGACCTCCAATTTCTATCGAGGTCTGGGGATATCTGTTCAGGACATCAGAAATCCTTTGCAGCTCTGCATAAGCACCAGGTTTTAACTGGCTTGAATTGTAATCAAAATATGCCTCGCCTTTGAAGGTTGCCCTTAAAATATCCTGTTCCCTTCTAATACTGGCAGATTCTGAAGCGGCTATTGCATTGCGTAATTCCTGTTCCTGTAAATCCATATAGCGCCCTATCTGGTTTCCGGCAAGTCCCCCTAATGCTGCACCGATTCCTGCACCAATCAGAGTAGACTCCGTGTCATTACCAATAGCCTGCCCGAGAATCGCACCGACTCCGGCACCTACTCCTGCTCCGACTGCGGTACCCTGTTCTTGTTTGGTTTGCATGCTGGCACAGGAAAAAAGGCTGCTAAACAGCATTAGGCTAAACACAGTTAAAATAATTTTTTTCATTTTTTTCATCTCCTATGTATTTAATATATTTTATTTTAAATATTCTTATAAACTAATGACACCAAAAATTTGAGAAAACTCACTATTATTCATTTTTTGTTTTCCATTTGATTGCCCTTGATATAGCAGAATAAAGTTGATCCCATCATTGATCTGGTGTATGAATATTATTTGTGTCCATATTAAAATTTAATATCTTGAATATCAGAATATTGTCAATTCTGAAAGGGAAATTTTAACGCATGAGCAGGATGATTGATGTAGCAGAAACTCGGATAGGGGTTGTGGGTGGAGGTGCGTGGGGAACCGCCCTTGCCAAATTGCTTGCAGATAAAGGATTTGTTCTGGATCTCTGGGTGTTTGAAGCAGAAGTGAAAAAACAGATTAAAAAATATAGAGAAAATAAGGTTTTCCTTCCTAATATAAAACTGCCGGAGAATATTATTCCATCCAATGACCTTGAAGTTGTCGTTAAAGGAAAAGATCTTGTGCTAGTCGTAGTCCCGTCCCATTGCATGCGCAATGTGGCAGGTCAGATGAAAAATTTTATCAGCCCTGAGACAATCGTTGTCACAGCATCAAAAGGGATTGAAAACAAGACACATATGACCATGACTCAGATTCTTGCAGAAAAAATTGATTCTATTCCCAAAGAAAAGTTTGCCGTACTCTCAGGCCCAAGTTTTGCAAAAGAAGTCGCCAATAAAGTTCCGACAGTTGTTGCAGCTGCATCAACCAGTCGGGAAGTATCCGAGTATGTCCAGGAAATATTTTCCTGCTCTACATTCAGGGTCTATGTCAACGATGACCCCATCGGAACACAGATTGGCGGTGCCATGAAAAATGTATTGGCCATTGCTGCCGGCATTTGTGATGGTATGAAAATGGGTCTTAATCCAAGGGCTGCACTGATTACACGTGGTCTTACCGAGATGAACCGGCTGGGAATTAAGCTGGGTGCCGATCCTTTGACCCTGGCAGGGCTTGCAGGTGTTGGAGATCTGTTATTGACCTGTACGGGTGACTTAAGTCGTAACTATACCGTGGGTAAGCAAATCGGAGAAGGCAAAAAAATAGATGAAATCATTTCTGAAATGAGAATGGTTGCTGAAGGGGTTAAAACAACAAAATCCGTATACAACCTGTCAAAAAAACTGGGTATTGATCTTCCCATTTGCAATGAAGTCTATTCTGTCCTTTTTGA
>Ga0164315_10004001_pt1 | contig 11449 bp, 8 predicted proteins | sample GuaBasSedimGuay6_FD_113737 | JGI IMG/M metagenome (GOLD analysis project Ga0164315, IMG submission 113737) | Subseafloor sediment microbial communities from Guaymas Basin, Gulf of California, Mexico - Guay6, Core 4569-2, 0-3 cm | ecosystem: Environmental > Aquatic > Marine > Hydrothermal vents >...
GCTCTCTCAAATTCTGCAAATGCTGAAAGAATATGGAAATGCAACTTACCAGATGCAGTTGAAAAATCAAGATTATCGGAAATCGAAATGAATCCGACACCTTTATCCAGTAATTCTTGAGTATCAAGGATGAGTTCTGTACTGGATCTGGCCCAGCGGTCAAGTTTAAAAACGATTACAGATTCGTACTCAAGCTTTCGAAGTTTGGCCAAAAGTGCCTGCTTGACAGGTCTTGTTTTTCTTGTGGATTCAACTTCCTCATAAACATCATAGGTAAATCCATTTGTTTCTGCATACTCGACCAGCCTGATTCTTTGGTTATCCACGGTCTGGGTTTGTCCGCTTACTCGGAGGTAGAGCGCTACCTTTTTCATAATAATATAATTGTCTGGTTATATGACAATATACCGCTTTGCATGGTTTTTGCTGCATAATTATTAGTAAGATGTGCTAATAATCAAGACATTAAAATGAATCTATCTAAAGACAAAAGGGTTTGGAGATGCTGTATTATTCCAGGATTGTGCAGCTTGAATTGTGATCACCCACATGATGTTTTTTGAACCCAGCCTCAGTTTTTCTCTCTATACTTTTCATATTCCACAACGATATGTGCCACCAGGTATCCGAATATTGTACTCCCTATTGGCGAGATTACTATCATAGGGTCTTCTTCTAAATCGACTCCAATTTTATCTTCTAAATAATATCTGGCGAACCGGATTTGATCCGACGTAATATTTTCCTTATTGAACTGGTCTTCGAAATCGATATCTACACTAACCATATTAATCTTTTCCATGTTTACTTTAGTTCTTGCAATGTGATAATGTATATCACTTATTCCTAAGCGGTGGTCCCAACTCTTTAATCCATACTCATATTTAGTCTGTCAAGTAATCGGTCAAGGCGAGCCTGACCAATTCTGATTTGGTGATCCTCTCCGTTTTTAGCACATCAATCAGTTTTTGATATTGAAGGCTGGTTAGGCGGATAGAAAGATGTTTTGTTTTCTTCTTCATATCTATAAATATCTGTTTGTGTTACAAAATCTCTGATTTTGAGAAAAATATTGTCTTAATCTGTCGAAAGGGTCAATATCCCACAGCTGATTATTGTCCTTATTTTTTATTGTATTACACATTGAGATTTGGGTTTTTGCTATAGCCAGCTGAAAAAACGGATACACAGATAGCTGGGAAAAGTATATATCTCGGAATAATAATAGTCAGCTATACTACGGCAAGTAGAGTCCAAAATGTGTATGAAGTTGCCGCTAATAATTAGAATTTAAACTCATCTGAGATCCTTAATGGAAAGCACGAATACAAATCAACATGGGCTGATGTTCTGAGTGTTCGTGCTCGTCCAACAGCTTGTAATAATTCGGATTCTATAAGTGATAATTGAATAATCCGTAATTCTTCGTTATCGAAACAGTTGAACTTGAATCTGAACCCGTTGAATTCTATTTTCTGATGGCTCATAGTTGTATCCGTGGTTTTGAATTCAACCCCCTAAAAATCATAATGCCAGCTGAGTTAACGGCGGGCATTATGATTAAAGATGGAAACAACAAATTACTTTTCATCAGGGATCTTCCACGCTTCACCCCTTATTATCCTTAGAATTACTGAGGGTGACACGCCAAATTCAGCAGCAAGCCTCTTCTTTCCATAAACATGAGGAACGTACCGCGCTCTAATTTTTTTAACTTGTTCAGGTGTCAGCTTGCACTTCCTGTTCATCGGTGAATTGTATTTTTTCAGAGCTGGAGGCTGTTGTCCCTTTTTGGCTTCGAGATAACTCTCTGACAGTTTCTGGTATAGCCAAAGCTGCTTATCGGTTTTGTGGGCGAAGCTTCCCTTACCCACACTTGTAACCTCTTTCTGAATTTCTTGAATATCCATGTCATTAGTTTTTTAGATAATCAATTTCCCAAATCGCTCTGAATGATTCTGATTGTTCTCGCATATCAACAGCCATCTTTTCAATGAGTCGTATCGACCGTTCAGTCAGCTTATTCCAGTTATGCCATAGGAAGTCGAGAATGATTGATTTCTCATTCTTGGAAACATTCCATTTATCCAAGCAATCAGTATGAAGGACGACATCAGCAATCCAACCCCAGTGTTCCTGCCAGTTAAGGTCGAAATCAGCCACCCTACAACGAGATCGTATGGCATTTTTATGAGCCAGTATTACAGACTTGGTTTGCCCCTTTTCTCTAGCGACCCGAACATCATCATCAATCGGAAGTTTGAAATTCGATGTGAATACAAACACCAAATTATCGGTGGGTACGGAGAATCCCATTTTACCCTCACCTTGAAAGTGTTTGATTGCCTCTCTTTGGATCTCTGAGAGATTGCTCCATTGACTTGTCAAGGATTTTTCATAGGTAAAGATTTTATCTCCATCCAAGACATTCTTCATGGTGTTGCAATTAACTTCTGTTTTGAAGATTTCATCGCAGTCGTCGACAAATATCACAATAGTTTCTCTCTCAGGATTCATGTAATTTATGACTGCTAGTTGTATGCCGAATGCGAACATAGATACATTTCCTGAGACCTGAATAAACCGGGAGTTTGAGGCAAGTAGATGATTCTTGACTGCAAAGGTCTTACCTAGCCCCGGTGGTGAGAAGAAATAGGTGTGTCGGTACGTATCTCCCTGCTTTATTAGGGAGATCTTCTGAACTAGCTGATTCAGCCGTTCCCGGTTTAGGCTCCCCTTTTGGAGAGCTTCTTTTTGACTTATTCCCAATATGTTGGGAGAATAATTTACTTTTTCCATGATCTTATAATTTTTAATTAATAATCGTTTATGCAGCCTGATCTTGTTCGTGATCAGGGTAAATCATATTGTTGATGGCATCAAGACCTTCTCTATCGAAATTCTCATTTCCCTTGTTGAGCATCTCGCAGCCAATGTCAAAGTATTCTTTTGAGATCTCTGTCGAGACATACCTCCGGTTAAGTTCCAAGGCGACTTTGCCTACGACATTTGAGCCGCCGAATGGGTCGTAAACAAGGTCTCCTTCATCGGTCAGCATGAGAATTGGTGTTACAGGTAGCATGGGGCTCATTGGGGCTGGATGACCTATTTCACTGATCTTAAAAATGTCGTGATTTTTCCCCACAGAGGTTATGATTATGTTTTCGATCTCCTGTTCCTTCAGGTGGGATTTGAGCTTACCATAGTTTTTGATAACTGATTTCCTTTTTTTTGCTTGGGTACCCGAACTTGATACGTCACGAACACCACCTGTAATCCTGGGCGACTTTCCTTCAACAGGGAAGGTTAGAAGATTATATTTTGCTTTTTCAGGATTCACAACAAACCACAGTAAATATTCGATAGAGTTTACCGGTCTTTGCACACTCTCTCCCTGCGGTCTTGGATTCTTTTTCGACCAGATAAGGACGTCTTTGTAGATTAGTGGTGTTTCACGTTCTATGTAATCTCTGATGAGAAAAGGTATCCCTTGCCCAACCCCATTCTTGTATGTCTCACCGACGTTTATAATTACATTTGCAGACTGTCTGAGAGTTGGTACTGATTCATTGAAGATATTAGCAATGTTCCTACCGAATTCCTCTTTAGTCTCTTCTTGTCCGAGCTGCCGTTTTGCTCCTACCTTGTAATTCCTGAGATCCCAGTATGGGATAGAAGTAAATGTTAAGTCTACTTTCTTCTTATACTCAGGTAACTCAGTGAGTTTAACACAGTCAATGTTATAAGAATTTGCCTTTTTTGGAATTATAAATGTGTGCTTGTGTTTATTGTCAAGAGCCAATCGCTGATCAATGAACTTATTGACTTCAGCTACTGAATACTTACCTTGAATAAGGTCTTTCGTAAATCCGTAACCTTTTTCAGTGTCGACTCCCATTTTGTTTTTCAGGAATTCATGACAGGTATCAACTTTCCAGTTTTTCTCCAAGATCCCTTTGGAAAGGATATCACCTTCCAAATCATTATTGATGATGTACTCAAGTTTATTCTGGATTACATCATTTTTCCACCTTCCATTTAGAGCACTGGAAATTTGTTTGGGCCTGTTGTATGGTTCATTACCAGAGATGCGCTGTCCCTGCCGTTTGGGATATTTTTTAAACACTTCCCGAATTTCACGGAGGTGGTCGCCTGGAGTCTTCACTCTGTACTTGTTCAGGATGATACGAGCATGGATATCCGGGGTTCCTTTTTTAATAATGGCGAGCACGGTTGTCCCGCCTGCTGCCTTTATAGCGTCGACCATTCTATACCCATTGATTATTTCAAGGTCTTCCGTTATGTGAATAGGATTTTGCTGTGTATCTGTTTTATAACTTTCAATCAGTTCTTCGATTGATTGAGATTCATAAAGGTTTCTGAATTCCGGTATCTCCTTGAGATCCGAAATATTTACTTCTATAATTTTCATTTTTTTTGTTTTTAATATGGTTGTTCAATTTATTAGACTTACCTAATTAATAAAAAAATATTCTTGTATTCAGCCAAGTGATATGACTGTTAAGAGTATGATACTGAATAGATAGGTTGTTTCTGTTACTTGACCTATCAACGCAGAGTTGGATTCGTGTTTTTTTCAGCATGTCAAAGAACTTCTCTTACTTTTTTATAAACTGGATCCCGTTGATCACATTTCAGAGCGTAGCATTTCCATTGAAGGTTCCTTACACCTTCATTATTATTAGAGTATTTTATGTGATTTGTATTTCTTCTTTAGAGTGGGTCATATATTCTGACCAACCAGAGACGGAAATTTTTTTAGCTCTTGTATAATTCCTGATAGTTTTCGAACAGCACGGGCTGAACCAGATTGATTCCATCTGCCAACGCCTGCTGGTCCTTTATCCCTTGATAATTCTCAGACCTCCCAATTGACTTAGTGAATTTCCGAACTTTTTTTCCGCTTTCATCGATCCAATATGCCTTAACCGCTAGGTAACTATGACCGGTCCTAGGATGTACGTTCTTTGATATCTTGACATTAGGTTGAATGACCAGCCTTAACCTCATTAGTTGAATAACATATTCACTAATTCGAGCATCTAAATCGGCGACGTTATCCATATCGAGATTCTCATTTTCCAGGTCTGATAATTTCTTAAAGTAGAAGGATACGAATTCCTCTTTTAGATTTTTCAGTGTTGAGAGATATGACCAATTAAGAGAGTCTTTATATACACCTTCTTCAAATTTATCATCCGCAATAAACTGAATGATTTCTTTGGTTCTGTGTGAAGTTGATTTTCCTTCCCGGAGCTTCATGAAACCTTCATACTCCTTCTGTACAGTTTCGTTCATTGTTTCTTCGGTTGGTTGAAATAGTAAGAGGAGTAATCCGTGAATTGCTCCTGAACCTGCTAATATGAAATCTAATTCTACCATGTTTTCATTTGATTTGACAGTGCTAAGTAAAAACAAATATTTGAGTTGTGCAAATAAATAGACCAACATATTTCATTTACCATTGGATAATTCGTGTATAATTTACCGTGTATAGGACTATAAGGAGCGCATATACAGCATGATAAACCAAAATGACCTCTATTAAAGAAAGTATATGTTTTCTTCTTCAGTTAGACATATCTACCTAAATACTACCGAAATGTTGGTCAATTTGTCTTATATCTCCTGCTAAACTTCTCTCGAAAACATGGAAAGTTAAGGGGTACCTGAGGAGGTAATTGGTAAAATACAGTGGTTTTATAATCTCTGGGGTACCGGAGTTTACTTCTCTCGAAATGTAGAAAAGTGATACAATGTGCTTGACTATTTCAATTTTTTTATGTACTCTTTATTATACTGTGGCTCGCAACAACACCCACATAAAGATACTTGACCCCTTTCGATGATGTGAAGTTGCGAGCACTGATTTGATTGGGGTTCTTTTATTCTATTCCAATGAATAATATTTTTCTTCATTTCCATTATCAGGAAAAACAACCGATAACCGCCGAACTCAATGATCGAAGGTTTGATAATACACTTATCAAATCTGCTGCCGATCATGAGAGTTCAAGTGCCCGCCTCCGTCAATGTTAAAGAACTTGTAAGTCTTTTAGGTTTATCACCTACTCGCAGCGAGAACATAAAAAATAGGATCTATTACTTTTTATCCCGAATAGTTTCCACTAATGATAATTTCGAACTCAATCAGAAGAATAATGGTTTCAGAAATGTCTCATCAGTTCACATGAGAAATGTGATAGGGAAAAAGGACTATAATTATATTCTTGACGTTCTTTCTGACCCAACAGATTCGATCATTGAATCGAACAACTCATGGCAGAGCTCCCAGGGTGATGGTGATGTTGGATTTTGCAAGGGATATCGACTGACTCAGAAATACAATACTGGAGAGATTTGCTATAAAACTCTACCCCGGAAAATTCGGGAGAGAATTCAGAGGCACACAAGAGATATATCTGAGCAATGCCTCGTTGATGTTGATTATCAGTTTCTTTTGGATCAGTTTGGATCTCACAAGTTTACTTTCATCCCTTCAGTATATAATTATATTCTGAAATTTGGGAATACCCTTTTGTCTCGAGTTGAGAAGAATAATAAATATCAGCGAAAGATTGTATTGAATCTGATAGGGAGGTGGTTATATGAGGTTGAAAGGATCCAAGAATCAGAGCCTTGGTGTTCCGTGTCTGCGAGAAACCATCGGATTCATTCCAGTCTGACAAATCTGAATAGTAAGCTCCGTTCTTTTCTACTATGTGATGGACAAGCTCTCTGGATGATTGATGTGATTGCCTCTCAGCCATATATACTCTCAACCATTTTGAGTGATAGGTTTATAAATGGTATAGGTGAAGGTTACAATCTGCAAACAATATATCCTGAAATCATAGACGAGCTGATTGATAATGGAATTCTAATGAGCTTGGATACAACCTATCAAGAGAATGATTTTGAATATAGCAGTACGATAACCGGAACAACGAGCAGTTATTATGTAAGCGATGACACAGGAGGAAATGATAAGGAAACCCATTCCTTTCCTTTCCCCTTTATGTGGTCCCTTTTTTCAGATGAGGCTGACAAGGAGAGTATTGATAAATATAGGGGAGCACCATTCAAGGAGGATTTTTATAAAGACCTCATCCTTAAATCTCATATTGTATCTGAAAATATTGAAGAACAAAGGGAAGTGTTAAAAAACAACATGATGTACATACTTTTTGATGACAACAAGTATCACAGGAATAATGCTTGGAGTATGTTAATGTTTTACGAGGAGTATCCTGGGGTAAATAAATGGATTACCCGGATGCATGACTCAGTTGGTAAATCCAAACTTTCCTACCTTCTTCAACGATCCGAAAGTTATTTGGTTTTAAATGTCGTTAGTCGTCTGTTTCATACCAAATACCCTTCAGTACCCATCTTTTCAATACACGACTCATTACATACCTATGAAGAATACCTCCCTGACCTCGAAAGATTGATTAAGGAGAACTTTTACAGTATAACTGGTATTGATGTAGGTGTAAAGATAAAGCCCGAAAAACCGAACCCAGAACCCAAACAGGAGGACGTTGATGAAGTATGGAGAGAAATTAGGCCTGTTAGAAACAAAGAAAAGTTTGAAGAAGTAAGGAACGGTGTCTTCTCCAGCAATATCGAACGTGGGGCAGAGTTCTTAGGTGAGTTAATTGCCTGAAAGCAGCATCATACCTGGCTTGTAGAACGATATTATTTTTATCTTGGCCCCCATTTTTTTGGTCTCAGATTTCTTTTTCAGGCTTATTTTCTTTATATTTTTTATTACCCGACATAAGGGTATAAAAGGATAAATAGGAATACAAATGGAAACAAATCGTTTTTTAAATGTTCAAGATTTAAAGGAGTACATACACGTTTCGGAAAGTTACGTGTATAAGAAAGTTATGAAGAATCAGATCCCGCATATCAAGTTGGGATCACGAACCCTGTTCGAAAGAAATCAGATCGATGCATGGGTGATAAACGGCGGTGTTATGAAGGAGGATCTTCCAGCACTACCAGAAGTATAAATCAAAACAGTTATGGCAACTTTTAATATTGTTTTAGATAGAAGAAATAAGTTGAAAGATGGCAAGTATAATCTCGCCATTCGTATGGTTAATGGACAGGATGTAATGTATATCAACATCCAAAAAATGACAGAAGCTCAGTACAATAAACTATTCAATAATAAAATGAAGGATGGGGAAAGTCGAAAGTTTCTTGATACCTGTAATGGTTACATAGCAAAGTGTGAAGATATCTTCCGTGAACTGAAACCATTTAATAAAGAAACCTTCAGGAATAGATTCTGGGAGAAGGATAAAGACAAGCCCAAGTCACTTTTGCTTAGTGAACTCTTTGAATACTATATTGAGACAAAAGATAATATCAAGCCCACTACGGTAGACACTTTGAGATATACGAAAAACAGGTTTGAAGATTTCAAGAATGGCGTAAGCGTCGGCGATGTTACGGTTAACTTTCTTAGACAATTTGAAAAGAGTGAAATTGATAAGAACAACTCTCGTGCTACCATAGACCATCATATGAGAAATCTCAGATCGATAATTAATTATTTCCTTCACAAGGTAAAAGTTATCCCTAAGGAATATGAGTATCCGTTTGGTCCCGGTGGGTTCTCAGTATCGGGCTATTTTCCTTCCACGCAGGTACTCAGTCAATCTGAGATCGAATCGGTAACTAAGTTAGAAGAATTTGAATCTGAAGACCACAGGTATGCCCGGGATGTGTGGGTAATGCTGTATCGTTTCAATGGAGCCAACTTTGCTGACTTATTGAGGATGAAGTGGAATCAGATAGATGGTAATTATATTTACTTCACAAGAAAAAAGACCGAGGGAACAAGAAAAAGCAACCGGAAACCAATCATTGTCCCACTGACAGATAAGTTAAAGGATTCGATAAATCGTGTTGGCGATAAAAAAAGCCCTTTTCTTCTTGGCAAGATTGGTGAAGGATATGATGAGAATCAGTTCAGGGATAGGAACCGCAAGGTTAAGAGACAGATCAATCGTAAACTACGAGATATAAGAGATCAGCTAAAATTATCTCAACCTTTGATTTTAGGATCGGCCAGAGATTGCTACGCCAATACTCTTGATAAGAATGACACAAACATAAAGAAGATAAGTCAGATGCTTGGCCATAGCAATGTCGTTATTACAGAGCACTATCTATCAGGTCTTAATCCTGATGAAACTTTCGGTATAAATGATCCAATATTTTGAATCTTTTGAGGTACGGGAAATCGGCCAGGTTTTTGGCCAGATATTGAGGAAAATCAGTGAAAACCTGTACAGTCGAGAATTTGTAAGTGAATGATAATGAAGACTAATACAAATCAATACAACCTCAAAAACATCACAGTACCTCACTCATAATCAGGGGGTCGATGGTTCGAGCCCATCTGGGCCCACAGTGAAAATCAACCACTTACAAATATTTTTGTAGGTGGTTTTTTCTTTGGTGCCAGGTTTGTGCCAGGTTTTTACCGAAATAGGGCAGCTTACACATTGTTTTAATAGATTTTTTCGATAAAGTCCTCTGAAGATAAAAAGGTCGGTGTGAACTACCACTTTTCTATATCTACACGAAGGATGGTCAAAGGTTCCGGTTTTTCCACCCTAGTCGTTAAGCCGGGGGAAATAGCTTATGCATTTAATGAGTCGATATTGGTTCGCTGTTTGGAAGGGGCAGGTTCATTTTCTTAACAATGTCAATAAACCTGGGATTGCTAAACAATGGATAAAGATTATAAAATCCTGTGGCTATATATGGCATAGAGGGATCCCGTTGTTCAAATCCTTTTTCTAACCAATCCATAGTTTTTTCCGGCTTATTCGCATAAATATATGTGATAGCCAAAGTAATGTGTCCAATCGGGTTATTTTCTGTAAACACCTCCAATTGGAGCGCTATTTCTTCATATGCTGCGACAAAACCCTGCTCATTGAAAATCCTCTCAATCTCTTTAAAGACATTTTCTTCAATGGGTAAAGTATATTTTGCTGCTTCAAATGACCTGTTGTAATCCCCACAACGAAAAGCTGCCAGTCCAATACCGACGTTGGCCAATACGTTTTCAGGATCAACAGCCACTACTTTTTCACAATGAGCCAGGGCAGTCTCACAATCATCTATACCTAATAATACTCCTGAATATAATAATTGTATCAAGGGATTCAATGGATCCAGTTCAATAGCCAGGCGACCCTGTGCTGATGCTTCCTCGGGCCGCTGTAGAATAACCATCAGATGTGCATAGTAGATCCTTGATAGGGCATCGTTGGGGTTAATAGCCAAGGCTTTCAACAATTCCTTTTCCCCCTTGTCCCAATTCCATTCATACAAATAAGCACTCATGCCGCTTATAAAATGAGCCTCAGAAATATTCGGATCCAGTTCAAGCGCCTTATCAAGGTATTCGTAGACGTTTTGATAGGCAACAGAAGCAGATACATAACCTCCTTGTGCGATTACCATCCAGACTTTCGCAAGACCAGCATAAAGAGGTGCCCATTCAGGATCCTTCTCAATAGCACTTTTCAAATTTTCCAAGGCTTTGTACACCGCTTCCTTGCTCATATCCTCCATGTAACTTAACCCCTTCAAGTATGAATCATACGCCTCCCTGTCAACTGTTCTTGATTTGGCAAGTAATTGCTCTTCCCGGGGAGTTAATTCCACCATTAGATCATTCGCAATCTCTTTGGTGATCTTACTATATAGGTTCAGGATCTGGCTTTTTTCCTCCTTGTACTCCGCTACCCAGAGTTGTTTTTCCTCGGGATACATTGTAATCACTCTGATCTGAATACAAATACTGTCACCATAGCACATCACAGATGGTTCAACCACAGCCCCCATATTAATTTCTTCGGCAATCTGGGGTAATGACATATCCTTTGTCTTATAGACACTGGCTGTAGTTTTAGAGATGACCCGCAGTGCGCTGATCTGTCCCATATCACCGATGAGAGCTACATGCATTCCGGCTGCGACATAATCCAATTGATCATCGCCGGTGAAATTGTCAAAAGGAAGAATAAGCAGGGATTGGATATCACCCGCTTTCAAACTATTGCTGCCTCCAATGATGTTAAAAGTGAGCAATCCAACAATCACTACAAAACTAACAATGGTTGCTATCTTCCATGCATTGGGGACCACCGTTTTCTCCCCTTCAGTAAGCTCATCGATGGGTTTGGTTTTCTCGACCCCCTCAGAGGTCACATCATATAGCCATGAAAGTATTATGGCCAGCGGGAATCCAAGAGCCAGCACTATCACCACGATAGTAAGTAAGTTGGGAGGAAGGTTTAAGGGCTCAGCCAGGTTATTGATCAGTTCGATAATGACAAATGCAGCAGAAGCGTAGACAGTGATAACGTGTACAACCTTACGTCTTTTTAAC
>Ga0164315_10004002_pt1 | contig 11449 bp, 4 predicted proteins | sample GuaBasSedimGuay6_FD_113737 | JGI IMG/M metagenome (GOLD analysis project Ga0164315, IMG submission 113737) | Subseafloor sediment microbial communities from Guaymas Basin, Gulf of California, Mexico - Guay6, Core 4569-2, 0-3 cm | ecosystem: Environmental > Aquatic > Marine > Hydrothermal vents >...
AATCTATAAAACTAGTACCTGCTCCTAATAGCTCTAAGTTACTTGGCATACCTCCAGCCATTTTTCCAACACCCGTACCCAAAAATATAATTTTAGATGCCAAATCGGCTTTTTGAGCTAAGTTTTGGTCACCTGTATAAATTAGTGTGCCAAGAGATGCCGCAGATATGGGAGGGATGTTTAGCCCTTTATCTAAAAAACCGTGAATTATTTCAGAAACACCCCAACCAAGACTTGCAGCACCACCTATAACTATGGGAACTCCACCAATCGCTCCTATACCAGTTGTAGATGCGGCAGAACCAACCCCTATAGAGATGGAGCCACCTAAAACAGCGATTGTTCCTTTTCCAACAGAGAACCAGTTAATTAACCCATCCGGATCAAACCCATTAATTGGATCATTCAGACAATACCCGTATAGGTCTGTGTCGCCGCCATTGAAAAAAATGGGATCCTTGGCAGTCCAACGACCGATTTGCGGGTCGTAATCCCGGTGTCCGAAGCGGACAAGCCCGATATCTCTGTCGTGCAGTCCGCCGGCAAACCCGAACCATATTTCAAAGGCAGGGTTGGAGTCGGCGATGATGTTGCCAAAGGCATCGTAATCAACCCTCTTTACCACGTTTCCGGCTTCATCTGCAACCAGCCGCAAAGATCCGACTGGATCGTGTGCGAGGTAATAGGTCGTCCCGGCGCTGGTCATGGACATTGGTACGCGTCCATCCGCATATTCGAAGCGGGCGATGACATGGTCGCTTTCGTCGAATATGGCCAGAAGCCTGGTCTGCCCCTGCCAGAGGTACTTTTCCTGGATGATGCTGTTTATTTTTTTGGCGATGCGTCTGCCCAGAGGATCGTGAACATATTCTATCAATGTCCCGTCCGGCCGTTGGACGCTCAGTAACTCCCCTTGGGATGAATACTGATATCGGGTGATGCCCTCGGTGTCTGTTTTGCTGGCAAGAAAGCCGTCAGGGTCATACTGGAAACTTGTTGCACCGGCTACCAGAAGGTGGTCTTCCGCAGAGTAGGTGAAATTTCGGGCCTCGATCCCTTGGTAGCTGCGCGTGTCAAAAGTACGCGAGCCATTGGCATCGTATAGATATTCTTCCTGCAGGACATCGTCTTCAAAAACAGCCAACAGTCTACCCGCGGTGTCGTATTGATACTCGAACACAGATGTTACATTATTAAAGGTTTCTGTTTTTTTCACGATACGACCATGGGCATTTCTTTCCAACTGCCATGTGAAGTCATCCTGAGCTGAGATGCTAAACGACTGATTGTCAATTTCACCATAACCGCTGAAACTCCTGTTCAGGGTCAAGGTATTGTCAAAGACAGATTCAGGCAATCCATTGGCATCATTTCGAAGGATGGTGTAGCGGCCGGCACTGATCAGCAGGTCGTCCGGGTCATAAGCAAATTCCGTGGTTTCGCCAGCATAGGTTGCCTGGATGGGCAGATAGTCGCTGTTGTATTGCCATGCGAGGGATGCGTTCAATGTGCCCTTCAGTGTTTCTCCGATGGGCAGCTTACCGTCGTAGGCGTATTCAATGGCATTGGTACCGTCATTGATGGCGTCGATTTTCGAAGCGCATGCATACGACAGGTCGATATCCTTTTCCGGGGTCTGGATATGCGCGAGAAGGTCTGATTCGTAAGAGTAGGTCATTTGTTTCCCGGAGGGGAAAACCATGCTGGTCAACCGGCGGTCCCTGTCATACAGGTATTGATAATTCCCGCTTAAAGGTGTCTGATATTCGCTGTTCATATTGACGGCGTTGAACGAAAATTCGTGATCTACATTCAATGGCGTTGAAAGCCGCACAAGGTTGCCATTGTCATCATAAGCAAATTCTATGGACGAACTGTCAGGCCGTTCAAAACGAATGGGGCGGCCTGTTGTGTCGTAAGTAAAGGTTGTGGGTGCATCTCCCGCATGGCTGATGGAGGCTAAGCGTCCCTGGTCATTGTAGGCGTATAGTGTTTCTCGATTACCTGTAGAAATTGATAATAGCCTTCCCTTGTCATCATACAGGTAATTGGCATCCAAACGTCCTTCAATACGAACACTTTCCACTAGAAGGTTGTCAGCATTGTAATGCACGCTGGTGGTTCTCCCGGCAGGTGACGTATTGGTGACCATTGACTGATTTGTGTTGTTTATATTGACAGACGTTTTGCCATTCAGAGAGGATGTCCGGGTGATTATATCGGGGATTTTATCTCCGTTTGTGTCAGCATAGGCTGCACTCTGGACAGATAAATTTTCCAGGCCCAGGGCAGTGACCTGCCGGCTTTCCCGGATAAAGGGATAGCCGAATTCCGGGTCCAGGTCGTACTGAAGGTTCACCTGCGATCCGCAGGGCAGGCTCTTTTCCACTGTTAGACCGTCCGCGGAGCGACGGAAAAGGGTTTCAGCATTGTCCGGCCCCGTAATGACCGAGGTGTAGACGCCCCCGAAGTCAATGTGATCCAGATAGCTCGTTACGTTTCCTTCGGCCGTGGTGACCGCCACCAGTGCCGCCCCGTCAGCATCTGTTGTGTGGGCGTAGGTCCATGACCCGCCTTCTTCATCTCTGACATCTGAAAGCCGGCCGTAATCATCATAGTCGTGTTCGAATCGATAGCCGGCAGGCTCGGTCTTTGCGGTCATCAGCCCGTGTTCATCGTATTCGAACACAAAACTGCTGCCATCCGGGTTGACCATTTCAGAAAGAAAATTGTTGTCGCCGATGATCAAATGTGTGGTGATGCCGTAAGGAGACGTGATGGCAAACGGCCGCTTGTTTTCATCCCTGGCAATGACGGTCCTGTTGCTGAACCGGTCGATGACGGCAGAAAGATCTCCATCCGCATCATATTCAAACGTGTAGAAAACCATGCCGGAATCCAAATCCACTGTTTTCACATGTTTTCCGTTGCTTGTGGCAACATACCCCTTACCTGCAGGGTCTGTAAATGCAGTTCCACTCTCTTCTATGATGGTTTTTGAAAAAGAACTTGGATGAGAAACCTTCCTGATGCTGTGGTTCCTATTGTCCGCGATGTAGATACTGCCGTCGTCATCGAGGGCAATACCCGACGGCAGGCGGAATGGCGTAAGTGTAGCGGGAACAGGGTTTCGTGGACAATAATCGTAGGTTCCATTGCCGGCGACCGTCGTGACAATCCCGTCTTTGGATATCCTGCGGATGCGGTTGTTTTGTTCATCGGATATATACACGTTTCCTGTGCGGTCCAGGGCAACATCGAGAGGGGTATGGAGTTGGGCCAGTTTCGCCGGTCCGCCGTCCCCGCTGTATCCCCGTACGCCCGTACCGGCAATCGTGGTAATGATACCCTGGACATCTACCTTGCGGACACGGTGGTTGGCTCTGTCCACAAAATACAGGGTTCCATCTGCATGGACGGCTATACCCCTGGGGTGCCACATGGATGCCTGTACGGCCGGCCCACCATCCCCGCTGAAACCATAATTGCCGTTTCCGACGACGGTGGTGATGATTCCTGCGGGATCCACCTTGCGGATGCGCTGGTTGAGTGCATCGGCAATAAAGAAATTTCCCTGGTTATCGCAGGCCACACCTTCTGGATAATATAGCATAGCCTGGATGGCCGGCCCATTGTCACCGCTGTATCCGCGCTCACCCGTTCCGGCAACCGTTGAAATGATACCTTCTTTGTCCACTTTCCGAATTCTGCTATTCTCTCTGTCGGCTATGAATATTTCGCCGTCATTGCACATGGCGATACTGTATACTTTCGACAGGGAGGCCTCTTCGGCAGGACCGCCGTCGCCTCCATAGCCTGGGATGCCGCTTCCGACCATGTCGGTGAGAAAGCCATTCGTATCCACCTTACGAATATGATAGTTGGTGCTGTCTGCAATGTAGTAGTTGCCTTCAGCATCCACAGCAACATCCATAGGGTAGAACAGGGAGGTGGACACGGCGGGTTTGTTGGTGCCTCCGTAGCGTCCCAATCCTGATCCGGCAACAGTGCTGATGGTCTGGACATTATTGGCAGTGGTCGTTCCATCCCCTTTGTGCAAGGTGGAAAGATCCTGAGGGTTGAGGTAATGTTGAAGTGACAAGGTCCAGCCTTCGGCAAAATCATGGGATGTCCTGCTGTGCGGAGGGTGAATTAAGAAATCACTTTGGCTCCACAGGATGATTTCCTGACGGGCGGGGATTTCAGTGGCTTCCAAACCTGGCTGGGCAAAGGCACGATCGAAAGCGCCGGCACGGTAAAAAATGGAATCATACACATAGCCCACGTTTACATGTGCCGCGATGGGTGTGGACAATTGCTGGCCCAGATAGTCGGTGCCGTCCCAGTAGAATTTGGCTACTAAGTTGGGAATTGGCTCGAACGCCTTTTTCTGGGTGTTGCCGGCTATACTTAATCTTATATCAATGCGCTTGAGACTCTGCGGGATGGAGGGACCGCTGGCAGGCACCGTGATCCTTGTCTGAAAGCCTTCAACCCGGTTGCTCGTATAGTAGAGTTTCAGATCGGTCCCTGCAATGGGGATGTCTTCGTGCATGACCCGGCTGCGTTCCTCCACAAAAGATCCATTGGACCTTTTACAATCGTCTGCCCCTGGGAGCTGGCGGTCGGCGGTTACAATACCTGTGGGATTGGGACGTTCAGCATCCCGGGGTGTTCCGAAAGGCATATTGAAATCCTTTGGTGAAAAGTGATTTAGGGGCATTCGCCAGAAGGTTTTGCCGGGAGCGTATTGAGTAGTGTCCTCAAGTCCGGTTAATTCGTCTGCAAATGAACCATCTGCATTCATGTCGTCTGCCAGTCCATCCCCATCGGCGTCCAGAGCATCGCTGATGCCGTCATTGTCAGTGTCCAGCAGCCTGACAACCCTTCCATTATCGATGGGGACCCACACACCCTTGTCCCTGTCATAGGACCCGGACGGGACAATCTCTCCCACTTCAAAGCCAAGGAAATTGTTCACCCAGGCAAAGACCGGCTTCTCAAAACGTACATTCCGGGCACCGTCCACAGAAAACTCAGCACAGTAGGTATAGGCCGAGTTGGGCGGCAGTTCAGCAGGCATGGACTCCGGGGTCGTGTATTCCGTAGCCCTCACGGTAATGGCCCCTAATTCCTGGACATCATTGCCATCCTTATCCACGGAAAAGGCACGGTTGTCACCGTTCATTACCAGGGTGCAGGCCCGGGTTCCCCACTTGTCAGAGACGTCGGAACTGCGGTGGCGGATAACGGTCTCAGGGTCTCCGTCAAATGCAGCTATTGTGTAGACCGGGTCAGTGGTTGTCATTTTGATTGGCGTCACTTCGGCCACATCGTTCCAGGGAACCAATATCCGCCGGTGAACCTCTATATAATCCTGTTTGTTGAACACAACGACAAGACTGCCGCCGCCTTCGATGGGTATGGAAAAACGACCGTCCAGACTGGAGTAGGCCGTCCCATACTGGGGGTTGTCCAGAATATTCACGGCGACACTCTTAAGGGGATTACCCTTGTCATCGTGCACGACACCGGTAATCATGGAAAAGTGCTCCGGGTCATACGCTGCAAGTGTGGCGTCTTCAGGTATCTGGTCCTGATAGTGTTTTCCAAAAGAACCTTCAGGCTGTGGGTCCGGTACAGATGTAACCGTGACGCGGGCCAGGGCTCCGGAAGATCCGGTAGGGCCGCTGGTGGTGAGACGGTAGTCGGTGGTGTGGTCAGGGTAGACAATGAGGGAACCAACCGGGGGCACTGCACCAATGGCTTGATCGATGCTGACGTTTTCAGCATTGGCCACGACCCACTGCAAGGTAGCTGCTTCGCCCGGTTCTATCGCTGTAGGCTCGACCTTGAAACTGACAACCGGTCCCGGCGCGGAGAAAACCCTGACATCCACACTTTCTGAAACAGTGCCACCCAATCCGATAGCCGTGATGGAATAGGTCGTGTCCTCGGCAGGCAAAATTGCTGTTTCCCCTTGTTTGTCGACTGGGCCGATATCCGGTTCGATGGTCAGGGAATCCGCTCCATCGGAATCCCATGTGAGGATGACGGTATCGCCGGGAAAGGCCTCTACAGGGTCGGCTGACAGGCTGACCATTGGCGGAGATATGTCTTGAATGATTTCAACAGTGATATAACTTTCCGGGTTGCTGGCAAGGGTTATCGTCAGCATGTTCTCTTTGCGGAGTTCAATGGCCGAACTCAAGAGATAGGTATTTTTGTTGAAATCAGATGGCCCAATCACAACCATATCGTTGACCAATATGGAGGCACTGCTGACACTGTCTTCGATGCGTTTGTCGCCGTCACTTCCCCCATTGTTGATAATTATGGTTCCCTGGCCAGATATGGCCCGGAATGCAGCTGTATAAATATCCGGTGAACTTGAATTGCGAACATATAGCTGGGGGCCCAATAACGTGGTATCGGCACAAAAAACAGCATTGTTTGAACCAATGATGCCCAACATCAAGGCAAAGATGACAATCAAATTTGTTTTCATGGATTCCTCCTTTTGGCGGTCTTTTAAGTAAAAGCTGATTTCATGATGCCAAAAGAAATGGAAAAGACAATCCTGCAAAAAAACCCAAACAATACGGTTATAAAATAGGCAATGAATGTTTGATTTTCAGCAGATTCAAGGAGTTGAACAAAAGGACCTGGGGTGTTATGGATACATATCGGAGCTGGTTTCTATAGAGAAGTTTGCTATAACCGCCGGTAAATTTTTCAGTACCCTGCATTTTGTTGCTCAAAGGAGAAAAGACCGTGATCGAGTCATTTTCTTTCGGAACCATGAAGATTGACGGCAGGCAGTACACCTCCGATTTGATCATTTATCCGGATGGGTATGTTCAGGATGCGTGGTGGCGCGCCAGGGGGCATGCCCTGTCCCTGGCCGACATTGTCGGTCTGGTGGAAAAAAAGCCTAATATCATCATTGCCGGCACAGGGGTGAACGGACGGATGAAGCCTGATGCCAGCCTGAGTGAATATCTTGAGGAGCAGGGCATCGAGTTTCTGGTGGGAGACAACGACGTGGCCGTCAAGTGGTACAACGAGTTGAAAGACTCTGGAAAAGTGGGTGCCTGTTTTCACCTCAGCTGCTAAAACATCCCTAAATTTTGTGATTCATATTGACTTGCCAGGCACTTACCTGTAATTATTTAAGTTTACGTATTTTTACGACAAATAAGGATTATCAGGAAAATCAATGATACAGTTAATCAGAGGATTCAAAGACATATTGCCGGGCGAAGTGGAGGTGTGGCAATACATCGAGTCGGTTGCCCGGGGACTTTTCGAGGATTTCGGTTTCAAGGAGATCCGGATTCCCATCATGGAGAAAACCGAGCTTTTCGCCCGCAGCATCGGCGAAGATACCGACATCGTTGAAAAGGAGATGTACACCTTTCCAGACCGCAAAGGCGACCTGATCACCCTCCGGCCCGAGGCCACGGCATCCATCTGCCGGTCGTATATCCAGCACAAGATGTATGCGGATGATCCGGTCAAGAAGTTTTATACCATCGGGCCCATGTTCCGGAGGGAACGGCCGCAGAAAGGCCGTTACCGTCAATTTTACCAGATCAATGCTGAAATCTTCGGGGTTGCGTCGCCCCTGGCGGATGTGGAGCTTATTTTCCTGCTCAAAAACCTGTTTTCGAGATTGTCGACCGGCGACGTGGAGGCACACATCAACTCTCTGGGGTGCCCTGAATGCCGGCCGGTTTTCAAGGCGGCCCTCACGGAATATATTTCGTCGCGTACGGATGCACTCTGCTCGGACTGTGTCCGGCGCAAGGACCGGAATCCCTTAAGGGTTCTGGACTGCAAGGTTCCGGCGTGCCGGGAGGCCATGGAAGATGCACCATCCATCATCGACCACCTGTGCCCGGCGTGCGCACAACATTTTGATGTGGTGCGGGCATCGCTTGATTCCCTGGGCGTGCCTTTTGTGGTGAACAAACGCCTGGTCAGGGGCCTGGACTACTACACCCGCACGACGTTCGAGATACAGACCCGGTCCCTGGGGGCGCAGAGTGCCGTTGCCGGCGGTGGAAGATACGACGGCCTGGTGAAAATGCTGGGCGGGCCGGACATGCCGGCCACAGGTTTTGCCATCGGGTTCGACCGGCTGGCCGAGGTAGCCGGTCTCGACAATCAGGATTTTATCAGAAAACCCGACCTGTACATTGCCGCGCTCGATGAAGAAAGCGGGGCCATGGCCTTTGAATGGCTTTGTGCATTGGGAACCCAAGGCATTCAGGCAACCATGGATTTCGAGGGCCGCAGCCTGAAGAGTCAGATGAAGCGCGCCGGTCGAAACGAAGCGCGGTTTACCCTGATCGTCGGCGAGGATGAACGCAAAAAAGGGCTGGCCATCCTGCGCAACATGAAGACCAGGGAACAGGTAACCGTTCCGCTGGATAATCTGGTGGAGCGCATGAAACCATTGATCCAGTACTAATGTGAATGAAAGGAGTAAGATCATTGTCAGATAATCTTGGAAATATGCGCAGGACCCATCACTGCTGTGAGCTGGGAAAGGATGACATCGGCAAGGAAGTGGTGCTTATGGGCTGGGTTCAGCGCCGGCGGGACCACGGCGGGGTCATATTCATTGACCTCAGGGACAGGAACGGCATTACCCAGGTTGTTTTCAACCCTGCGGTGAATGAAGCGGTCCATACCAAAGCGCATGCACTGCGCAGCGAGTTTGTTATCGGGGTCATCGGCAAGGTGGACAGCCGTCCCGAGGGCATGATCAACCCCAACCTGGCCACCGGGGAAATCGAAGTGCTGGTGACCGAACTGAAAATATTGAACCATGCGGTTACCCCTCCCTTCCTGATTGAGGACAGTGTGGAAGTGTCTGAAACCATCCGGCTGCAGAACCGTCACCTGGATTTGAGGCGTCCGCATCTCCAGAAGAGCCTGATTTTAAGGCATAAGGCCGGTGCGGCAGTTCGCCAGTATTTGAATGAAAACGGTTTCATTGATGTGGAAACGCCCTTTTTGACCCGCAGCACGCCGGAGGGGGCCAGGGATTATCTGGTGCCCAGCCGGGTCAACCCCGGGCAGTTTTACGCCCTGCCGCAGTCGCCGCAGATCTTCAAACAGCTGCTGATGGTATCCGGGTTCGACCGGTACTATCAGATCGTGCGCTGTTTCCGGGATGAAGACCTCAGGGCGGATCGTCAGCCCGAGTTTACGCAGATCGATATCGAGATGTCCTTTGTGGGCGAAGACGACATCATGGGCCTGGGCGAGGGCATGGTCATGTCCCTTTTCAAGGACGTGCTCGGCAAGACTCTGGAGGCACCCTTTCCGCGTCTGACGTATGAAGATGCCGTGGGGCGGTACGGGCTGGACAAGCCGGACACCCGTTTTGACCTGGAGCTCAAAGACATATCCGACATCGTCGAAAACTCGGGGTTTAAAGTCTTTTCGTCGGTGGTGAAAAAAGGCGGCATGGTTAAGGCCTTAAATGCCAAGGGCTGTATCGATTTTTCGCGCAAGGAGATCGATAACCTGACCGAATTTGTGGCCATCTACAAAGCCAAGGGCCTGGCCTGGATAAAAGTTCGCGAGAATGAATGGCAATCCCCCATTACAAAATTTTTCAGCGACGAAGAAAAAGAGAAAATGAAGGCCCGGCTGGACATGGAGCTCGGGGATCTTGTCTTTTTTGTAGCTGACCAGCCCAAAGTCACCAATGAGGCCCTGGGGCATCTTCGCAATCATATCGGGGAAAAGTTGGGCCTGATCGACAAGGATGCCTTCAATTTTGTGTGGGTGACGCATTTCCCCCTCATGGAATATGACGAGGTGGAAAACCGCAACCAGGCCCTCCACCACCCATTCACCGCGCCTCTGGAGGAGGACTATACCAGGCTGGAGTCTGATCCCGTATCGGTGAGGTCCCGGGCCTATGACCTTGTGTTGAACGGGTTCGAGATCGGCGGCGGCAGTATTCGTATCCACCGCAAAGAGGTGCAGGAAAAAGTGTTCAAGGCCCTGGGCCTTGCTCCGGAAACCTATCAGGAAAAATTCGGGTTTCTGATTTCGGCCCTGGAATCGGGGGCGCCTCCCCACGGGGGCATTGCTTTCGGGTTCGACCGGCTGGTGATGCTCATGTGCGGCCAGTCCTCCATCCGCGACGTCATTGCCTTTCCCAAAACACAACGGGCCGCGTGCCTTTTGACGAGTGCGCCATCGGAGACATCCAAAGATCAGCTGGATGAGCTGAATCTGAGGGTCAAACCGATTGTTACCTAAACTTATATGAAATTTGTATGATAAACATCCTCACGACGATCGTGCCCATCTTCGTCATTATTATCCTGGGGTGGGCTTCCCACCGGAGAGGATTCATTCCCAAGGATTTCATCGTCCCGGCCAACAAACTGGTCTTCTACATGGCCATACCGGCCATGGTGTTCAATGCCGTGGCCAAGGCTTCCCTCAAGGCGCACTTCGATCTCATTGTTTTGGCCCTGACCCTTTGTGCCGTGGTTGTCGGGTATGCCGTGGCCTGGGGATTGGGTATTCTGAACGGGATGCGGGGGGGCAAGCTGGGGACGTATATCCAAAGCGGTTTCCACGGCAATCTGGGGTACATCGGTCTGGCGGTGGCATATTACTACCTGGGGAATGAGGGGTTCGTCAAAACCAGCATTCTGCTCGGTTTCATGATGATTCTGCAAAACCTCCTTGCCGTTTCAGCGCTTACCGTAAATTCAGACAACCAATCAGGCAAACGCGGGTGGACGGTGGTGCTGCGCAAGATTGCAGGCAACCCGGTGATTGCCTCCGCCATGGTGGGGATGGTTTTCTCCCTGGCTGAAATACCGGTGCCGCTGATTGTGGGGAGAAGCCTGGACATATTGAGCGGGCTGGCGCTTCCCATGGCCCTGCTCATCATCGGCGGGTCCATATCCTTTGATCTGATCCGCGACAAACTGCGGCCGGTGCTTGCCACCATGGGCATCAAGTTGGTGCTGTTGCCCGGCCTGGGGTATGCCTTGTATTGTATATTCGGTATCCCTTCTCAGGATTTCCTGCCCGGCCTGATTCTGCTGGCATCGCCGGCAGCCACGATCTCATATGTCATGGCCAGGGAAATGGGCGGGGATCCGGATTTTGCTGTGGCCTCCATTTCCGCCAGCACGCTGCTGTCGTCGGTGACCTTCACCATCTGGCTCACCTTGGCCGGTTGATGTCGCATGAGATCAAGCCCTGAAAAATTATCCGGATGACCAAATTATTCTTGACAACAGGTTTGATGATATAATAAACGATGTTGTTCACGTAAATTTACCTGTAAATTGGTAAATTCATGTGGCATACAACCGATCCCCAGTAGCTCAGTCGGCAGAGCAGATGGCTGTTAACCATCGGGTCCGCGGTTCAAGTCCGTGCTGGGGAGCCAAAAATATCA
>Ga0164315_10004003_pt1 | contig 11448 bp, 10 predicted proteins | sample GuaBasSedimGuay6_FD_113737 | JGI IMG/M metagenome (GOLD analysis project Ga0164315, IMG submission 113737) | Subseafloor sediment microbial communities from Guaymas Basin, Gulf of California, Mexico - Guay6, Core 4569-2, 0-3 cm | ecosystem: Environmental > Aquatic > Marine > Hydrothermal vents...
AGGCTCAGGAGTTTTTCTGGCAACAAATAAAAAAGCCAAAGTAAGTGGGGTTACTCTTAGTGAAAAACAATATGACTTCGCTTTGAAAATTTCTAATAAGTTAAATCTGAACCATTTACTGGATTTCAAACTTGAAGATTATTCGAAAACATCTTATCCAAATAATCATTTTAATTTTATTTGGTGTATTGAAAGTATTACATCTGCATCTGACAAAGAACTATTTGCAAGGGAAGCATTTCGACTACTAAAGCCCGGTGGTAAACTAATAATTGCTGACTATTTTAATACGTCTCAGAAAAAAGGTGATCCAAAAAACTATTTAGATAATTGGAGAAAAATATGGAATATGGCACCAATTGAGAGCATGGATGACTATGTCCCAAAATTTACTGCAGCAGATTTCTCATTAACAGAAAATCATAATTTTACGAAAGAAATATTTCCTACTGCCAAACGAATGTATTATTCATATTTATTTGGTGCTCTACCGGCCATAACATATAATATGCTTTACAAAAATGTAAGTCGCTTTGGTAAAACAAATTACAAATCCGGTTACTATCAATACAAAGCATTAAAAAAAGGATTGTGGGAGTACAGGATATTATTATTTAAGAAATCTTCAGATTAAATATCTTTGTATTAATCAATCTCAAAAAAACTTGACAATGAAAACTTTTAACTTCTTTTTTGCAATTATATTAGTGATTTTCATTCTTTCATCATGTTCCATGTTTGAGGAGAAGCAAACGGAAGAGAACAGTAAACCATCTGACAAAATAGACTCTTCTATTAATGAAAATACCTCATCTAAGATAAATGGCGACTTTGTTCATATGGTATATTTCTGGCTAAAAGAGCCTGACAATGATAATATTAGAGAGAAGTTCTCTAATTCCCTAATTGATTTTGTAAAAACCTCTGAGGATATTAAATCCTTTCATTTGGGAACACCAGCAGACACATACCGTCCGATAATTGACACTTCTTACACCTATTGTTTAATAGTTACATTTTCCTCCATAGATGAACACGATAAGTATCAGGTTGACCCTGTGCATAAGAAGTTCCTGAAAGAGTTTAAAGATAGTTGGGAAAAAGTACTTATCTATGACTCTAAGAGCATCTATTAATATTGCACTAATGAAAACTTATTTCAATAATCTATTTAAACTTCCTGATTTATATCTCAGTTTGAATAATAATTTAAAATTTCAAAAGAGTTTTATCAAGGAAACTATTGCATTAGATATTGAAGAAAGCAGAGGGATAAATGATAATAGTTTAAGTGAAAAGGATTACAAAAAAATAACTGATTATTACGGTTTGGCTGTACCTGCTGTTTTGGGAGAATCATTTTGTATTTTGAGGGGCAAAGAGATGTCCTTTAGGGAAAGGCTTTCATTAACATATTTGGGAGGGCTTACGGGCTTATTCGACGATTTTTTCGATGAAAAGGATATGACGGAACAGCATATTCTAAATCTAATTGGGAATCCTAGGGATGCTATGCCAAATACAGCTCACGAGAGATTATTTATTACATTTTATAAAAAAGCCCTTGACAATGCTGCAGATGCTAATTTGGTAAAAGACTATTTTATTAAAGTCTTCGACGCTCAGGTTTTGAGTAAGAAGCAAGTCATGCCTGAGATTGCTTATGATGAAATAAAATCCATCACATATCAAAAAGGTGGTATTTCGCTATTATTTTACCGATGTGCTTTAAGTCAGGTTATGAGTATGGAAGAAGAAAAACTTCTTTACAAATTAGGTAGCCTTATGCAATTGGAGAATGATATTTTTGATATTTACAAAGATTATCAGGGAGGAATAAGGACTCTGGTTACTACAGAAACAAAGATTGACAAACTCAGGAATAATTATAAATCACTGGTAGATGAAATTATTGTTTCGGTGCTTCAGGCAAATTATCCAACAAAAAGTAAAAAAAGGTTTCTTAGAATAATTTCAATGATTATTTGTCGGGGATTTGTCTGTTTGGATATGCTGAAGAGTAATGAAAAACTGACCAATCATGTTTTTACCATTGACAAATACGAAAGAAAAGATTTAATCTGCGATATGGAGAAACCCATAAATATTTTAAAAACGATTAATTATTATTCTAAAAGTAAAATATGAAACAAATAAGTTGGGACGAATTTGAAAATGTAGACATTAGGGTAGGAACAATAATAGATATTCAGGATTTTCCAGAGGCAAGAAAGCCTGCTTACAAAGTGATAGCGGACTTTGGTAAAGAGATAGGATTAAAAAAGTCAAGTGCTCAAATAACTGATTTGTACACAAAAGAAGAATTGCTAGGTAAACAAATTATTGGAGTGGTTAATTTTCCACCCAAACAAATAGGTCCATTCATTTCTGAATTCTTAATTACCGGTTTTGCTCAAAAGAATGGGGCAGTTGTTTTAGCCGTTCCTGACAAAGTATCTATCACAGGTTCTAAACTATCGTAGTATATTGAAGATTTGTGTTAGTTTTGCGATTATTGAAGCCGTAAAAAGCACTATTAAGAAGATATAATAAAGTCCTAAATAAGCATACAAATACCAATGATAAATCCTATAATCCCAATTAATGAGGCTGAAAGGCAAAAGAATCTGGAGTCATATTCCATACTCGATACTCTTCCTGAAATTGATTATGACAATTTAAGTGCCATTGCTGCAGAAATATGTGGCACCTCCATTTCTCTCATAAGTTTAATCGACAATAACCGACAATGGTTCAAATCACATCATGGTTATAAAGAAAAAGAAACACCAAGAAACCATGCTTTTTGCGCACATGCCATAAATGATCCCAATGAAATTTTCGTAATTCAGGATGCCAGAACTGACGAACGTTTTCATGATAATCCGCTGGTAACAGGAGAACCTCATATTATTTTTTATGCTGGCGTCCCACTAATTAGCGAAGGCGGTCAGGCACTTGGTGCTTTGTGCGTAATAGATCAGAAGGTCAAACAGTTAAACAAAAGTCAGTTGCGTTCGTTAAAGGCCCTGTCAAATCAGGTGATGAATTTACTGGAACTTCGCAAAACAAAAAAGTCTCTGGAAGAATCCCATGAAAGTCTGGAAGAAAAAAATCAGGAATTAGAGCGTTTTGCATATGTAGCGGCTCACGATTTAAAATCGCCTCTAATTGGAATTTCAAGTATGACCCAGATGTTTTCAGAAGAATACGAATCGAAAATTGATGAGGAAGGAAAATCAATGTTGGGATTAATTGAAGATTCCTCTGATAAACTTAGGAGCATGATTGATGGCCTCCTGGAATACAGTTGCTGTGAAAATGCTCTGACTGAAGATAAGTCGGTAATAAATCTTGAAAAACTTAAAAATGAACTTACTGGCCTCTTCTCGTTTGAAAAAAAACTAAACATCACTTTGGATTCTACAGTAACAGAAGTACATACAAATAAAACAGCCTTGGATCAGATTCTGATTAATCTTCTGGCAAACGCTGTTAAATATAACGACAAAGAGATTACAGAAATAAAAATAGGCGTTTCAGAAACTGATAAATATTACGAGTTCTTTATTCAGGATAACGGTCCGGGAATTGCACCGAAAAACCAGGAGAAGATCTTCAAAGTATTCGAAGTACTAACGGCCAACGATAAATATGGTCGTTCAGGCAATGGAATAGGGTTAGCAACAGTAAAGAAACTAGTTGAAAAACTAGGTGGTAATATTAAGTTGGAATCAATAATTGGTGAAGGATCAAAATTTACTTTTAGCATTGAAAAATAGCGACTTAATTCGTTAATTTCACAAACCAATTAATCAATCCCAGAATGGAAGGTATGCTCTTTTGTGCATTGTCTTTCAATGGGGATACTACACATTAGAATAATTTAAAAAACAAACGAAAAATAATTTATTTTGGTTGACAAGAATTTTAAAATAGGTTTTTCGGAAATTGGTGGAATTTATATTGGTAAAAACATCCTGTCAAATTTCCATAAGCACTATTCCATAACTATAATAATTTCCTTTGGAGAAGCATTTAAAATAACTACAACAGAGCAAAATTTGCCTTCTACGGCGGACAAGCAAGACCTTTATAAAGTTGCGATTATCCAAAAGAACATTAGTTATGATTTACAAAGTTTTGAAGATGATTTTATTGCAATTATGCATATAGTTCCTTACTCAGAAATTGGTATAAACCTTTCTAATAATGAAAAGGCAATTCAGAAATTTGATATTGAACTTTTTGCAACTACTTTGATTGAACTTAAAAACTGGTTTATAAGTTCTGAGAGTGATCCTATTATAGTTAAGAATTTATTTAATCTTATTTCAAATATTCCTCAAACTTCGAGCAATAAAAAGGCAATTATTGACGAGCGTATTAGAAGAAGTTTTGACTTAATAATGAATAATGAGAGTGAAAAATTACCAATTAATCAAATTGCAAAGTCAGTATATTTATCACCAAGCCATTTTGCCAGATTATTTAAAAAAGAAACTGAAATGACCTTCAGAGAGTTTGTGCTTAATAGCAAACTTATAAAATCAATCTATGCTATGTACAAGGACAATAGCCTTACAGAGGCTGCTTTTCTTGGGGGCTTTTCCGATCAACCACATTTCACAAGGACATTTAAAAATGCCTTTGGCATTAAGCCATCATCCAGTAGAAAATAGTCAGTTAATTCAAGTTTTTAAGCATTTTATTCAAGAGTTTTGCAGTCTAATTAAAACTTAATAATATGAATACTGAAAAAATAAAAAATACTCAATGGAAAAAACTATTGCTTTCAACTTTGGTAGGTGGGATTGTAATGTGGATTATTGGGGGACTATGGCATAATCTTATTTTGCCGAGTGTAAATGATAATATTGAGGCTCATCATGATGGTTTAGGCATAACCCTTATTGCCTATTTTATTTTATCCTTTTTAATGGCGTATATCTATTTCCTGATTTACAATGGCAATTTTTCAGTTATCAATGGATTAAAATTAGGTATATTAATAGGAATACTATGGGTATTTCCACACGGACTTACTATGGCGGGCACGCATAATACTTCAATAATCTATGAAATTAAGAATACAGCTTATCATATGTTTGAACAGGGAATTGGTGGTATAGTTATCGGTTTAGTTTTTAAGTATCCTATGAAACATAATTAATGATTCCTTAAAAAAAATACTACAAAAACAATTATTTAAAAACTAAAATCTAACTACCAAGTAACAACACCTTCAACGCCTCCTTAATATTATTCTCAGCAATGAGTTTTTTGGCAAAGTTATGGCGAGCAATTTCGTCTTTTGCTAGGGAACGGTAAAGTGGGTTCATCATCGACTTATTTACTTCTTCCTTATCGGGAAGGCTTTCAGCATTCCCCAGTTTCCCTAAATCATTACCAGTAAGTACTGTGCTGTTTCTAATTTCCTCAGTAAGACTATCAACACCCACTCCTAAGGTTGATAATGGTTTTGGTACGATAAAGTTGGCATTACCACTTGTGCGTGTGTAATAATCTCCACCCAGGCGGCCTACCAGATCAATTTTATTAGGATCTATATTTCCTTCTTTATCCAATATTTTTTCATCAATATGAATGTACAGAATCTCACAAATAATAAGGTTTCCTGAACCCGGCTTACCACTAATCTCAATCACTTCCCTAACTTTACATTCAAATGAAACTGGTGATTCTTTTACTCTGGGTGGGTTAACTTTTACAGAATCTATTGGAGTGAACCCGGCTTTCTCAAATTCATTTACTCCCTTTGGATATTCAGTACTGCTAAGACTCATTTGCTGCACCATGCTGTAACTAACAGCATTGATTACTACCTCAGGTACTTCCTTTACATTTTCAAAGGTATGTTTAGTGGTATTATCACGGCCACGTCTTGCCGGAGAAAATATTAGTGTTGTGGGGTTAATACCAAACACATTGTAAAAACTAAAAGGCGACAGGTTTACATTCCCCTCCTTGTCAACAGTACTTGCAAATGCAATTGGTCGGGGAGCGACTGCTCCTTGTAAAATCTTAAGAAGATCAGGGTTTTTTATTTCGTTGGGATTTATTTTCATTTCGTTTATTTTTGATAGGATACTGATTATTTATGGAACACTGATTACACTAATTTGCAGTTTTTCACAGATAAAAAAATCTGCGACTATCTGTTTCATCCTTGTCATTCGCATCCCATTTAAAATCTTATTTCCAATTATATCTGTATTCGAACCTAAAACTCCTTTGCAGGCAAAACCTTAGTCACCGATTCACCAAAACCAATTCTCACACCATCTTTTTCTGCAAAAGCACGCATAATAATGGTATCATTATCTTGAATGAATTTCCTTTCAGATCCATCCTTAAGTTTGAGTGTTTTTTTGCCTCCCCAACTTAACTCAAGCATTGAGCCATAAGCCTCTGGTGTTGGTCCTGATATCGTGCCAGAAGCATACATATCACCAACATTAATATTGCAGCCATTTACAGTTTGGTGTGTAAGTTGCTGAGCCATATTCCAATACAGATATTTGTAGTTTGAATTACTCACCATGGTCTCTTCACCACCTTCTGGCTTAATAAATACTTTTAAATCAATATCCAGATTTTTATTTCCTTTAGTTTGGAGATATGGCAATACTTCCGGCTCTTGCTTAGGTCCTTCAACTTTAAAAGCCTCAAGAGCATCCAGTGTAACTATCCAGGGAGAAACTACTGACCCAAAACTTTTGGATAAAAATGGCCCCAAAGGAACATATTCCCATTTTTGAATATCTCTTGCTGAAAGGTCATTAAATACAACCATCCCAAATATGTAATCGTCAGCATCTTCAATATTAATGCTCTCTCCAAGTTTGGTTTGCTTGCCAGTAATAAAAGCCATCTCCAACTCAAAATCAAATAAACGACAAGGTCCAAAAACTGGTTTCTCCTCCCCTGCTGGAAGTGTCTGTCCTACCGGACGATGAATGTCCGTTCCCGAAACAACTATTGATGAAGCCCTTCCATGATATCCAACCGGCAGACTTCTCCAGTTTGGAAATAGCGCATTATCTGGATCACGAAACATAGTACCAACATTTGTGGCATGTTCTATTGATGAATAAAAATCGGTGTAGTCACCAATTTCAATAGGCAAATGCATTTGTACCTCTTCAATATCAAATAATAATACTGACTTCAAATCATCATCATCTCTAATTACTTCATTGTCAATACTAAATAAATCAGAAATTCTCAGGCGTAGTTTTGCTGTGAATTCTTTTCCTAAACCAATAATATCATTTAACTCAGAAGAGAAAAAAGCATCATAGCCATCATCAGGAAGGATCTCATCAAAGAAACCTTCCTCTGCAAGAATCGATAAATCAATAACTGTATTACCTATTATTGTTGCCGGACGTGGAGATTTTTCCTGAGGAGAAAATATCCCGAAAGGAATATTCTGCATTGGAAAGTCGCTGTCTTGTTCGACCTTTATCCATGATTTTATTGAAGGGTTGTTGGCTTTATTCATTAGTTGATTATATTTTAATAATTAAGTTTCAAAGATAAACTATTATAAAGTTATTTAACTAACCGCAGAGACGCTAAGACGCTTAGATATTATAATCTTACCAGAGCATATTAAGCACAAATCAAACTTTGCAGTAAAAAAACTAAGTACTTTAGCACTCTAAGTACTTCCTAAAGCGTACCCCTATTAGCCTGCTCCAGTTCAATGGCATCAAAAAGAGCCTGGAAATTACCTTTTCCAAAAGATTGTGCGCCACCTTTTCTGTCAATAATCTCAAAGAAGAATGTAGGCCTGTCCTGAACTGGTTTAGTAAACAACTGTAATAGATAACCGTTTTCGTCGTTGTCGATAAGTATTTTTAGTTTCTTCAGTTCATCCATATCTTCGGCAATTTCGCCAACTCTATCTGTAACTGTGTCATAATACTCGTCTGGTACATGAAGAAAGTCAACTCCTCTGTCTCTTAATGCAATAATTGTCTCAATAATATTCTCAGTGGCCATGGCAACATGCTGCGGACCAGGTCCAATGTAGAAATCAAGAAATTCCTCAATTTGAGATTTCTTCTTTCCTTTGGCAGGCTCATTAATTGGAAACTTAATCCTTAGATTATCATTTGCCACAACTTTGCTCTGAAGTGCGGTGTATTCAGTACTGATATCTTTATCATCAAAGGAAATAAGTTGATCAAATCCCATTACCTCTTTATAAAAATCGGCAACCTTATCCATTTCTCCCCAACCTACATTTCCAACAATATGATCAACATATAACAAACCTGTATCTTTTGGCTTGTATTCAGGATCCCATTTTACATAACCAGGAAGAAAAGTGCCGTTGTAATCTTTATTCTCAACAAAAATATGAATGGTTTCACCATAGGTTTTAATGGCAGAAAGAGATACTTCACCATGCTCATCAGTCTCGATACGTGGCTCAAAATGAGGCTTTGCTCCTTTTGCAACTGTTTCTTCGAACGACTTCACTGCATCATCAACAGTAAGGGCAATAACTTTTACACCATCGCCATGTGTTTTTTGGTGCTGCGTAACTTCTGATTCAGGTGTTAATCCTGCTGTAAGAATGAAAACTATTCTATCCTGTTTTAAAACGTAGGATGTTCGGTCTTTAAGTCCTGTTTCCAGTCCGGCATAAGCCAAAGGCTGAAATCCAAATGCCGATTGGTAATAATGTGCTGCTTGTTTAGCATTACCTACGTAAAACTCAACGTAGGTTGTACCTGTAATGGGAAGTGATTTTGACATTGTAATTTTTTTGTTATCGATTTATCATTGTTATCGTTGTTGTCAGGTTGTCGTTGTTGAGACAATTTGCAATAATAGATGTTGAGACACATTGTATTAGATGTTGAGACGCATTGCAATGCGTCTCTATCTGCGTTAAACGTATTGTGTCCTCTATCCAATCCAACTTTTATAATAATCTGCATCTTCAATTGCCATTGCCTGTGTCGTTAGTTTTAACGGTTTAAAAGTATCAACCATTACGGCATATTCCTTAGTGTCTTTTTTTCCAATACTCCTTTCGATTGCGCCAGGTTGAGGTCCATGTGGAATTCCCATTGGGTGAAGTGTAATTTGTCCTTTTTGAATATTATTACGACTCATAAAATCTCCATCAACATAATAAAGAACCTCATCTGCATCGATATTGCTATGATGATATGGTGCAGGTATTGAATCAGGGTGATAATCGTAAAGTCGTGGTACAAAGGCACATGTTACAAATGTTGGAGTTTCAAAAGTTTGGTGAATTGGTGGTGGCATATGCAAACGTCCTGTAATCGGCTCAAAGTCATAAATCGAAAGAGCATATGGATAAAGACATCCATCCCAGCCAACTGCATCAAAAGGATGAGTTGCATAATGGTATGGATAAATCATATTGTTACGCTTAACTTTAATCAAGAAATCACCTTCCTCATCAAAGGTCAGTAACTTATCTGGAGTGCGGATATCTCTTTCATAAAATGGTGAGTGCTCAAGTAGTTGACCAGATCTGTTTAAATATCTTTTGGGAAATCTAAATGTTTGATTCGACTCAACAATAAACAATCTGTTGTCACTATCCTCAAACTTCAACTGATAAACTGTTCCTTTGGGAACTATCAAGTGATCGCCAGGGCTAAAATTTAAAACTCCATAAACAGTAAGCAAATAACCGCTACCTTTATGAACAAAGATCATTTCATCACACTGAGCATTTTTATAGAAATAATCTTCCATTGATTTTTCCGGTGCAGACAGAATAATATTTACATCATCGTTTGTTAAAACAATCTTTCTGCTACTGAGATAATCTGCTTCAGGCTTTACATTAAAACCTTTAAAAGCACGATTTTGTAGGTTACGATCCACCACAACCTTTGGTGTAACATCATAAGATTCATCAATGGCCAATACCTTTGTTGGTGGATGGTTATGATAAATAAGTGAATATTCGCTGGAAAAACCTTCTGATGAAAATACTTCTTCAGCATACATTTCACCATTTTCTTTTTTAAAAACTACATGTCTTTTTGAGGGAATTTCACCTCTTTTCTGATAGTGCGCCATCGTTTATTTGGATTGAATAAGAATAATGCGCAAATATATAATTTTTAAACAAAAAAACCAGTAACTTTTGATATTCAAAGATCACTGGACAAACCAAACTCTTAAGGAAACTTACTATTTATTTGTATTTATTATCTTCATTATCAGATTAGTTATTGTATGTAGGTTTACAGTTTTTTCTGTAAGAATCATTAGTCTTTACCAATAAAATGTCCCAAAAACCTCCTTCAAAATAGGGATTTTTTATATCCACATCAATACCATCAACCCTAAACCATAGTGTGCCTCCAATTTCCCGGTCAAGCATAGTAAACCTTGAAATCACCTTTTCTTCTGTTATATCAGAATATTTTAACCCATAAGGCAATTCTCCAGTGTAATTACCAAGATCTCCCGGTCCATTCATCATAATACGGATTTCAAATATCCTGTTTGCTCTAAGCCGAATATGAATTCCTTTCTCCCCCTCAAACTTATAAGTTTTATATCCAAATTTTTTCATTTGATAGCGATTGACAAAAGCAATAACCGCAGGGTCTTCTATATGTCGCCCGAGCATTTCCACTAATTTATCCCCTTCATAATTTCCACTATAGGGTGGAAAAGATTTGGGAGGTGGAAATGCTTCTCTTTCCTCACTCGTATAACTCCAATCTGACTCGGGTAATTTACTATTAATGGCTTCCAGCGGATCTGATGAATCATCCAGAAAACTAAAATTATCTGCTTCAGTTTCGACTGCATAACCTTCTCTTATTTCTTCCCTAACCTGCCTGTCATATTCATACTTATCCAGAATAACAATTGACAATCCAGGCTCTCCTGTTTCTACATTTAGGTTTAATTCTAGAATAACAAATCTGTAACTATTGCGAAACTCATAACTGTAACTAACGGCTGTTTCCTCTACATCTTTTTCAATATCAAAAACAGACAAATTCATTTTCTTCAACTGGTATTTGAACCCTTCATAGGGGTAGTAATAATAATCATTAACCCACATAATCTGAAGTTTATTAATCCCTACGTATGTATGATCAGCATTAAACAACTTTTTGTTGGATTTATAATACTTCATACCATCATTTTCATGAAGAAAATTTCCTTTGTTGGCGAGTGCATCCTTGAAACTTACATTTAATGCCTTTTGTATTTCTGACTGCAATCTGGAATCACTCATTGGCAAAAATGCATACAAACGCCAACTTTCATCTTCCTTTTGTAATTGAATAAAACCTATAAGGTCATTATTCTTTCCAACTACAAAATTGACTGAATTACTTCGCTCATTTAACTTTGTAACTGAGAAGCCACCAGTATTGGGATAAGAATTTAAAGCATTTA
>Ga0164315_10004004_pt1 | contig 11447 bp, 7 predicted proteins | sample GuaBasSedimGuay6_FD_113737 | JGI IMG/M metagenome (GOLD analysis project Ga0164315, IMG submission 113737) | Subseafloor sediment microbial communities from Guaymas Basin, Gulf of California, Mexico - Guay6, Core 4569-2, 0-3 cm | ecosystem: Environmental > Aquatic > Marine > Hydrothermal vents >...
CCAGTGGAAGTCCCATTCCTGTTCCTTTTCCAATTCTTTTGGTAGTGAAAAATGGAGTAAATATTTTATCCATATTTTCTTCTTTAATACCACATCCGGTGTCGGAGATACTTATTGAAAATTCATTATTCAAATCTTTAACTTCAATATTTAATTTCCCTCCTTCAGGCATAGCATCGATGGCATTTTTCTCAAGATTTGTTAGCACCTGTGCCATTTGGTCTTTATCGATAAAAGCATTGAGAGAATCTCTTTCAGAAACAAAATTCACAGTAATATTTTCAGGAACTATCACCGACTGTATGCTGTGGTGACAAAACCTTACGACATCCGTTTCTTCTGGCTTAATCTGATTTTTGCGAGCAAAATTTAATAATCCACCAACAATATTCTTACATCTATCTGCTTGTTCAACAATTAGATCAAGGTCTTCCCTAATGGGGTTACCTTCCTCAGTTTCGTCCTTCAAAATATTGCTGTACATAGAAATTACACCCAGCGGATTATTTAACTCATGAGCGATTCCTGCCGAAAGTTGTCCCATATTAGCAAGTTTCTCCGACTGCTTAAGAGCCTGGCGTGCCTTGGCAAGTTTTTCATTGGAAATATTCAAATTGTTAATGGTGAGATGCATTCTTTCAATGGTATATGGCAGGCACATTTCACTCTCAGCCAGGCCATTAACAATTGCAATGGAATGAAGTCTGCAAGTATCGTAACCACAGGCCTTGCAATTCAAATGATCCTTTTGTTCAAACTTACCGATCTTGTGTAAAGCATTTGAAATTTCTTCCTCTGAGGGTTCGCTAATTCGTCTGTCGTCAGACTTAAATTCACGTGATAAGTCTACGGATTTGTAATCTTGCATCTGGCCATACCATTGTGCTAAATCAAGTTTGTTTAATTTATCAAGGGCATAGTTACTGATCCTATTTTTACGGTTTAGCCTGCTACCATTTTTTGACATTCCCGGACCCATTATGCAACCGTCGCAGCATAGTAATTCAAGATGTTTACCTTTTAAATTACCTTTTTCAAATTCGGTGATAGCATCAATAAAATCTTTCTTACCATCTGCAACAATAACTGTTGAATAAGTAACATCAGCAGTTTTTCCCATTGTGTTCAACAGTCCGTGGCTTACAGGAAATACAGAACCTTTTCCCGCAAAAGGAGGATCGAAATCACATGGCTTAACATTGTTGGCTTTAATACCACTAACATCAAACATTTGCCGTAATTCTGTAAATGTTATGGAGTTATCAATTTCATTCGACTCACCCTTTTTGGCAATACATGGTCCAATAAAAACAATCTTTACATTTTTTGAATGCTTTTTTCTAAGCACTCGACTAATGGCAACCATTGGAGAAACTATGGGGGCTAACGACTTTACAAGTTCAGGATGATGCTTTTCGATGCAAGCAACAACAGCAGGGCAGTCGGAAGAAATATACGAATTATCTCCCTTTTCGTCCAATAAAGATTTATATTCTTTGGCAACCAAATCAGCACCAAAAGATACCTCAACAACACTTTGAAAACCCATCTGCTTAAGCATTCCAACAAAAAGTCTGTTATCTTCAATTTCCACAAACTCAGCCGGAAAACTTGGGGCAACTGCTGCAATAATAAAATCATCGCTTTTAAGCAAAGCCTCAACCTCGTTAATCTGTTTGTTAAATGTTTTGGCTCCCTGACTACAAATATTAACACAGTTTCCGCAGGCTATGCATCTTTCGGGCATTACTTCCGCCTGACCGTTAACAATCTTTATGGCTTTAACAGGGCATTCGCGAACACAGGTATAGCAAACGCGACAACGATCTTTAACCGTGTAAACCAGATTGCTATTTGTATTAACTGTGTTCATTGTTTTATTTTTTAAAAGGATTCAGGAGGAGAAGACTAATAACTAATCTCTAATCAGTAATTCATTAACCGCATCTTCTCCTGCCTTTTTCCTTGTTTCTATTTCATTTTCTCCATTTCTCCCTCTCTCCTTCTCACCCTTTCTCCCACTTTCAAAGTCTCAACAAACTATTTCATTACTTCTCGCTCTTTGTACTCGGTATGTAGCAACTCATGACTTTTATGACTTAGTGGTTCACCAAGGAAATCATTGTACAACTCAATAATTTCAGGATTTTTATGCGACACCTTTAAGGTTTCATTTTCATCAATTGAGTACAGTGTCTTCATCCTAATGCGGAGTTGTTCAGATGTTGATCCAATATGTTGTCCACCACCACCGATACATCCTCCCGGGCAGGCCATTACTTCAATAAAATGAATATCGCTACGACCATTTTTAATTTCATCCAGAAGTTCTCTGGCACTTCCCATACCATTAACAACGGCTACTCCCAGTTCAAGGTCACCAATTTTAATTTTGGCTTCTTTTCTTCTTTCCAATCCTCTTATTTGTGGAATCTGAAAGTTAACTAGTTCTTTACCAGTAATTTTAAAGTACGCTGTTCTAATGGCCGCCTCCATAACTCCTCCCGATGCTCCGAAAAGTTTACCGGCTGTACTTCTAAAACCTAGAGGTGAGTCGGTAAGTTCAGGCTGAATATTAAACATATCAACACCATAAAGTTTTAAAAACTTTGTTAGTTCACGTGTGGTGAGAACAGCATCCACATCTGAAATACCTTCTTGGGTCATTTCCTCACGTTGGGCTTCAAATTTTTTCGCAGTACATGGCATTATGGCAACAGAATAAATCTCCTCAGGTTTTAAACCTTCTTTCTGAGCAAAAAATGATTTTATTACGGCACCCATCATCTGCTGTGGTGACTTACAAGAAGATAGATTGGGTATTAACTCAGGATAAAACTCCTCTGCAAATTTCACCCAACCCGGGCAGCAACTTGTAATCATGGGAAGTACGCCACCTTCAGTAATTCTTTGAACCAGTTCGGCTGACTCTTCCATAATTGTTAAATCAGCAGAAAATGAAGAATCGAAAATATTGTGGAAGCCAACTTTACGCAAGGCAGCATTTAATATTCCATTAATGTCTTTTCCGGGTTCCATGCCAAGTTCTTCTGCCATGGAAACACTGATTGAAGGAGCATACTGAACAACAACCCTTTTAGCAGGATCATTAAGGGCTTCCTGAATTCCAGCAAAGTGATTTTTCTCGGTAAGTGCACCTGTTGGACAAACCATAATACACTGTCCGCAGTTAATGCAACTTGAGGTGTTTAAACCTTGATTAAAAGATGTTCCAATGATGGATTTGTTTCCACGATTTATGAAGTCGATACAAGCAACACCCATTACATCTTCACACATTGTAACACAACGTCCACAAAGAATACATTTTTCAGGATCGCGAACAATTGAAGCGCTAGACAAATCAAGTTTCTCTTTGTTTTTGCGACCTCTAATCTTTCTTTCCCTAATATGATGCTCTTCTGAAAGATCCTGAAGTTCACAGTTTTTATTTCTCACACAATACAGACAATCATCAGGATGATTTGAAAGGAGCAGTTCGATAATTGTTTTTCTAGACTCCACGACACGCTGGCTGTGAGTTTTTATTTTCATTCCTGCATTTGCCGGAAATGAGCAGGAAGTGATGAGTTTTCCAGTTTTAACATCCTCCACAACACACATGCGGCAGGCTCCGGTGGGCATAGAATCTTTAATATGACACAGAGTTGGGACTTTAATACCATTTCTGTTAAGCACATTCAGGATAGTCTCTCCTTGTGTTGCCTTACAATCTTTATTATTTATGTTTATTGTAAAATCCATTTTAAATACTTTTTAAGAGATGACTATTGAATCGAACTTACACACATCGAAGCAGTTACCGCAACTAATACACTTATCATCTACAATGAAATGAGGTGCTTTACGACTTCCGATAATCGCATCAGTGGGGCATTTTTTGGCACAAATTGTACATCCTGTACATTTATCCACATCAATGGTAAACATCCTTAGTTCGGTACAAACATTGGCGTTGCATTTCCTGTCGAAAATATGCTCTTCATACTCTTCTCTGAACCATTTTAGTGTACTTAACACTGGGTTTGGTGCTGTTTGCCCTAAGCCACACAAGGAAGTGTCTTTTATCACCTTACCTAAATTCTCAAGTTGGGTAATTCCTTTAAATCTTTCAAGAGCTTCGTTCTGACTTCCATTAACCGGCTTATGAGTAATACTTTCTAAAATCTCCAGCATTCGTCTTGTTCCTTCCCTACAAGGGATACATTTACCACAACTTTCCCTCTGGATAAAATCCATGAAAAATTTGGCAACATCAACCATACAGGTATCTTCGTCCATGACTACCAGACCGCCAGAACCCATCATTGCTCCAATCTCTAAAAGAGAATCATAATCAACCTGAATATCAAGGTTTTCCTCAGTAATACAACCTCCCGACGGACCACCTATTTGAACTGACTTAAACTTTTTATTGTTGGGAACACCACCCGCAATTCCAAAAATCACTTCCCTGATTGTAGTTCCCATTGGCACTTCAACTAAACCGGTAAGTTTAACTTTTCCCGACAAGGCAAAAACTTTTGTTCCTTTACTTTTTTCAGTTCCTATGGAATTAAAAGTAGTAACGCCATCTGGAATTATTACAGGAAGACACGACAGGGTTTCAACATTATTAATAATTGTTGGGCTGCCAAACAAACCTTTAACAGCAGGAAACGGAGGACGTGGTTTTGGCATCCCTCTTTTACCTTCAATACTGTTTATCAGGGCTGTTTCTTCGCCACAAACAAATGCTCCGGCACCCATTTTAACTTTTATATCGAAGTTAATTCCACTTCCAAAAATATTTTTACCAAGCAGTCCGTATTCTCTTGCATGATCGAGTGCAATTCTAAGTCTTTCAATTGCCAAAGGATATTCTGCCCTAATGTAAACATATCCTTTTGTGGCTCCAATGCCGAAAGCAGCAATCATCATTCCTTCAATTAAACGATGTGGATCGCCTTCAATAACGGCACGATCCATAAATGCTCCCGGATCACCTTCGTCGGCATTACAGATTAGATATTTTTGCTCGGCAGGGGTGTTTAGTGCGAACTTCCATTTGGTTCCAGTTGTAAATCCACCACCACCACGGCCTCGTAAACCACTATCTTCCACCATATTGCAAACTTGCTCAGGCTGGTGAGTGTTAATGGTCTTTAAATATGACTGATAGCCTCCAATGGCAATATATTCATCGATACTAACAGGATTTAGAGTTCCGCAATTTCGTAATACCAAACGTTGTTGTTTTGCAAAATACGGATGTTCTGAGAAATTTGGTACACCTTCCCATGATCGATTCCCTGCTGTTGGAAACTGATAAAGTGTTTCAATATCTTCGGGTAATTCAAGATTAAATACTGCATCCAGCAAAGCATCTACTGTATCATCTGTAACCTTGCTAAAAGAAATACGGTTATGATCAGGAAGTTGAATATCAACAATGGGCTCGGCAGCACATAAGCCAATACAACCCACTTCTACAATTTCAGCGTCAATGGATTTAGCCTCAAGATAAGATTTAACTTTTACAAGTGATTTCCCCACTCCTGCTCCTAAACCACAGGTTCCGGCACCAATATAAATAACCGTCTTGCTAACTTTTTCTCTTTTTAGAAGAGAGAGTTTTTCCGCAGAATCCTTACTTCCCAAATTATTACTTACTGCCTTTTCTCTTAATAGGTCCCAAATATTTCCTTGTATTCTGTCCATTTATTTGTCCTCCTTATTTTTGTAGGTTTCAATAATTTCGGCAAGAGACTTAGCATTTACTTTTGCATAAAACTCACCATTAACTGAAATAACAGGAGCCAGACCACAAGCACCAATACATGCAACCACTTCTATGCTAAATAATCCGTCACGGGTTGTTTCACCTGCTTTTACTTTTAGTTGCTTTTCCATTTCCTGAAGTACTGTAGCCGAACCAAGCACATGGCATGCAGTTCCACGACAAACCTGAATATGGTTTTTCCCGTTAGGCTGAAACCTGAACTGATTGTAAAATGTGGCAACACCAAATATTTTGCTCGAAGGCATATTCAGAAAGGAGCCTACCTCAACAATAGACTCCTTTGATAAAAATCCTTCAACATTTTGAATGTCCTGCAATATTGGAATGAGATTATCCCTTCCTGCTTCAGGGTATTTATTAAATATATCTTTTATTGCTTCCATCGTCTGCAACCGTTTTTAAGATGATTAGATCCTGCTAAGCAATTTTTCTATTTCCGGGATAAGTACTGAAGCATTAACAGGTTTTTTTACGAATGCATTTACAGGAAACCAAACAGTTTCATCATTTTCATTTAAATAATCTACACCTGCATTGCCTGTTGTAAGATCTTTAATAAGTATTACTCTTAGATCAGAAAACTCAGGTTTTTGCCTAAATTCCCTTGCCATATCCATAACACTCGGACTTGTGGTTGTTAGTACCTCAATTGATGTTTGAATGATAATTGGAATGTTCTTTAGTTCATTGTCAGTTACAATTTCCTTTGCAAGCTCAAAGCCCTCAAAATGGGTCGACATCATTACATCGAGAATTGCTAAATCAGGCCTTTCTTTTTTTATTAGTTCCAGACCTTCTTTTTTATCGTTGGCTGATAATACCTGATAACCTTTTGAAGTTAAAATTGACTCAACTACGTTGATGATATCGATGTCGTCATCAACAATAACAATTTTTTTAAACTTTTTCATAGCACATTTTTTTATGATTTAAGATGTGGTAAAATTAGTTTGAGTACTAAAATTGTTTTAGGTAGGAGCCTACCATTTTTGATGGTAGAGTATTACCGATTTTAAAATCGAAAAACCAGTACTTTTAGGAGGGGCATGGGGAGGTCTAAATTACAATCAACTTATTACGAAGTGCGTAGGCAAGCAAACCTATGGCACTTTTACAGCCTGTTTTGGCAAGCATATTAGATTTGTGTCCTACTACTGTACGCTCACTAATATATAGCACCTCGGCAATTTCTTTGTTGCTTAAACCTTCCGACAATAACTGGAGTATCTCTTTTTCCCTTGCCGTAAAACGAACGTCATCGGTTTTATTGCTTTCTTCTTTTGTGTTTAACTTGCGACTAAAGAAGTTAAATAGTTCTTCTGAATAATAATTGCCTCCACCGGCAACAGTAGTAATGGCTTTGTGCAGGGTTTCTTTATTAATATTCTTTACCAAAAAACCTTTTACTCCAACATCTATCAAACTCTGAACATAGTTGTCGTCAGTAAACATGGTGAGTGAAATTACCTTTAAAGCAGGGTTTTCTTTTAGGGCAATCTTTGTAGCATCGATACCCGACATTACCGGCATTTCGATATCCATTAAAACAATATCGCAACTTACTTTTCTTATTAAATCCAGAAAAACTTGTCCGTTGGCTGCCTCGCCTACTACTTTTACATAGTCGAGTTTTCCAAGCACCATTTTTAATCCACTGCGAAAAATTTCGTGGTCATCAACAATAATTATTTTAACTGTATCATTCATAATACTCCCTTATGCGCAAAATTAAAAAAGAAACCTTAGTCAAATCAATTTATTGAAATTTACTTTTTTTCCCAGACTAAAGTCAGGGGTAACTCATCCTTGACCATAATCAGTAAAAAATGATTTGCGCAGAAGTAGTCTTCATAAAAATCCATATCCTCAGGGAATTACACCTCTATCACTAATAATTAAAACTATTTGTAAGAGACAGTATAGTAGAGTTATATGGTCAATAAGTAATGTCCAATATTGAATGTTGAATGTCCAATGTTGAAGTATTCGTTTACTTCATTCAATATTCAACATTCAACATTCATTATTCGATATTCAATTCTTGTTGTTTACTTTTGTTTCCCCAGCACTAAACCCGAGGTCTAGGGAGGGGCTGCTCATGGGGTATTAGGCACTCAAATGTCAATAACAATTTTAAAGCCCTCACCTTCCCGACTAATAATTTCACAATTTCCGTTTATGGATTTTATTCTGCTGACAATACTCTTTAGGCCAATTCCTGTACTTTTATTCTCCATCACAGCCTTGCTGTCAAACCCAATTCCATCATCGGTAAAAACAAGTGAAATATTGTTATCTGACTTTTGTAGTTGGATGTAGGCATTTTTCGCTTTAGCGTGCTTTATTGTATTCGTCAGAAGTTCGCTTATCACTCTAAATAAAATAAGTTGAACATTTTTATCCAATGACGATTCGATGCTGTTTGCCTTAAAATCAATATGTATTTTTTTTGTTTGATTTACCTTCTGACAAAAGGCCTCCAGAGCCTTAACAAGTCCGTATTCATGTATTACCCTTGGCATTAAATTGTTGGAAATTTCACGGATGCTGGCAACTGCATCATCAAGCATTTTATTCACCTGCACTACAAATTCCTTCTTTTCTGTATCTCCTATTTCCGGTGATCCAAGTTCATTAACATATAGTTTTACAGTTGAAAGCAAAGGGCCAATACCATCATGCATATCTTTTGAAAACCTTTCCCTCTCCTTTTCTTCAGTCTGGATTACAGCACTAAGAACCTTGCGCTCCATTTCCTTGCGTTTCACTAGGTTTCTCGAAATACTTAGTATCACTGTTTCTCCGTTAAATTCAAGCATCCTACTATTTGTTTCAACCGGAATCACATTCCCCTCCTTGGTAATAAATTCAGAATCAAAGAGATGACCACCATCTTTCATTATTATCTTTCGGTTATTCAAGAATTGTTCTGCATGTTTTAAGGGTTTAAGATCAAGAATATTCATTTGCAAAAGTTCCTCTCTGCTGTAACCCAATAACTTGCTAGCCTGATCATTTACTTCAATTATGTTTGCCTGTAAATCTGAAACAAATATTTCATCACTACTATTTTGGAAAATAGTTTTAAAATTTTCCTCACTCCGCTTCAAGGCCTCTTTTGTTGTCTTTAGTTTAACATTGCTAAGTTTTATGGCTTTTAGCAGTCGATGTACTCTTCCGGTTGTAACCGATAGCATTAAAATAATTAGCAATACTATCAATATACTCCCCATTATTATTGAATTTACAATAATCGTTTTCAAGGGGTAATATGTCAATTCCTTTGTAGGGATGGCAGCAACAATATGAAAACCAAATTCAGAATAATAATCGTATGCAACCAAATATTCAATATTATTTATGCTGCTATTCAACCTCTTAGCACCTGTACTATCGAGCAATACTTCTCTAATCATTACTTCATCAATGGCTTCATGACGTGAATCATCGGGTTGGAAAACAATATTTCCATTATTGTCAACAACGAAAGGAAATCCTGTTGTTCCAATTTTAAGAGTATTAAGTGTGGCACGAAGTTTTACAATATCTTTTTCTTTGTCGCCAACATAAAGTGCCCCAATGATTTTATCATTAATCATAATTGGCTCATATGCTGTAATATACCAGTCGTTAACTACAAAGGCTCTTCCATAATAAGTCTCACCCATATTAATAGTTTTTGCAACTATTGACGAATTAGGGATAAAAGTACCAACAGCATTTTCGCCATTTTCTTTTAATACATTGGTTGAAATTCGGAGATAACCACTATCTATTTTTTGAAATATTGTTGTTGTACCACCAAACAATGCATTTGTTTCATCAGGAAATTGATCAGATTTGAAAACAGGTACCTCCGACATCAGAAGTTGTTTGATCTTCGCTGTATGATCTATTAGTGTAAACTGATTAGTAGCCTCTACATTGATAGTACTATTTGAAAGTTCCAGTTTCTGTTCATAGAATATTCTGTGAGCAACTTTAAGATCAGTTTTTACCTTTTCCAACTTTAGATCTCTCTCCCTTTCAAACATTTTTTTTATTGTCGTTACTTCAAGTAACATATCATTTTCAGCTATCTCATAAATTGATTCACGGGATATATTTACAAGAAACATGGTAAATAAAACAACGGCAGCAACAAAGGCCAGAAGAATAGGATAAAATAATTTAAACTTAAGTGAAATATTAAAAAACTTATTATTCATTGTGTAGTTTTATCGATGCAAAATTAGGATAAATTGAAGATAAATGAATTTGTATTCCCCAGAAATATTTAAAATAAATTAATGCCTGATAATATATGTTTCTATCTTTATCTGCTAAATAATTAATAGATAAATGATAATTATTGACAAACCATATGCTTCAGATTTTCTTATTAAAACCATAAAAGAAAATAACTTTCAAATTATCTCAACAGTGAATGCCAGAGAGATGATTGCAGATAAATCTCTTAACTGGATAAGTGAAGAAGACGCAATAAATAAGTTTAAAGAAGATCCTAATATCAAAATTTACACCAACTCAGAAAATTCAATTGCCTGGATTGATGAGAATTTAGGTTTTTCAGAATTGCCAGATCAAATCAAGACTTTCAAAAACAAAATTAAGTTTAGAGAATTATTAAAAACTTCTTTCCCCAACTATTTTTTTAAAGGAATTAAATACAATGAAATTCGAAACTTAAATATTGAAGAATTTATATTTCCTTTTATTATTAAACCTGCAGTGGGCTTTTTCAGCATAGCAGTTCATAAGGTTGACAGCCCAAATGACTGGAATAAAGTTATTGACAAAATAGATACTGAGATTGAAAGATTGTCGGGGATGTACCCCAATGAGGTTATCGACATGAATGATTTCATTATTGAAGAATACATTAGAGGAGATGAATATGCATTGGATTGCTACTTTGATGGTGAAGGACAGCCTGTAATTTTAAATATTCTTCATCATTTCTTTTCAACAGAAAATGATGTTAATGACAGAGTTTACACTACTTCAGAGGAAATTATTTTTAGATATTATTCAGAAATACAAGAGTTTCTTAAAGATATTGGAAAGAAAGTGAATTTGAAAAATTTCCCTGCTCATATTGAAATCCGGATTGATAAAAACGGAAAAATAAATCCCATTGAGGTGAACCCATTAAGGTACGGCGGTTGGTGCACAACCGGCGATATTTCATGGTTTGCTTATGGAATCAATTCCTATGAATATTTTTTGAAGGGGAAGAAACCTGATTGGGAAGAAATTTTCAAAACCAGAAAAAATAAAAAATACAGTAATATTGTTTTAGATAATAATTCGGGGATACCGGAAGAAGACATAGAGTCTTTTGATTACGATTTATTGTTGAAGGACTTTGAAAAACCTATGGATTTAAGGAAAGTAGATTTTGTAAAATACACTATTTTTGGATTTTTGTTTGTTGAAACGACAAAAGGAAATGAAGAAGAACTTGACCGAATTCTTTCCTCCAACCTAAGAAGATACATTACACTTAAGTAGAACCTGGAAGATGTTATTAGTTATAAGTTATTTGTTGATGGTTTGTGAGCGAAAACTTTAGCGAAGGAGGGTTATTAGTCATTGATCATTTTCCTACCGGTCTTTTACATTTTACAAAAATACATTTCAA
>Ga0164315_10004005_pt1 | contig 11445 bp, 5 predicted proteins | sample GuaBasSedimGuay6_FD_113737 | JGI IMG/M metagenome (GOLD analysis project Ga0164315, IMG submission 113737) | Subseafloor sediment microbial communities from Guaymas Basin, Gulf of California, Mexico - Guay6, Core 4569-2, 0-3 cm | ecosystem: Environmental > Aquatic > Marine > Hydrothermal vents >...
GGTAATTTAATTGAAGTTGGAAATTACGATACTTCTCCAAACTATCCAGGTCCTGGATATCATGGAAGTTGGGGTGCATATCCATTTTTACCTTCTGGAAATATTTTAGCTGCAGATATCGAAGAGGGCTTATATGTTCTTACACCTGATTACAAAAGAGGTTGTTATCTGGAGGGTGTTGTTACTGATAGTATTACAGGTTTGCCCATAAATAATGTTATAATTAAAATTCAACCACAAACAGGTATTAGTGATCACACAAATTTTTCAGGAACTTATGCATTTGGAACTGCAACAGAAGGAGTGTATGATATTGAATATATGCATTCCAATTATAACAATAAACTTATTGAGGGTGTATCTCTGGAGAGTGGAGTTCTAACGATTTTGGAAGTAGAGCTTTCAAGTTGGTTTGTCGGGATAGGTGATGAAAAAGAGACTGCTCAAATTACAACTAGTCCAAATCCATTTGTTAATTCAATGACTTTGAAATATCATTTAAACAATGAGATAAGTTCAAATGCTAGCATTTTGGTTTACTCGATTAATGGTAGTTTAGTTGAAAATATTAAAATTACAGATCAAGAGTCTACGGTTGATTTTGGTGCCAATCTTAATGCTGGTGTTTATTTTGTAAGACTTGTAAATGGTTCTTCTGTAAGATCGCCAATTAAGATAACTAAACTTTAATTGACAATCAACTTCATAGTTTTTACTTTGCCATTAGTTTGAATTTTAACAAAGTACAATCCGGGAAGGATATCTTCAAGATCAATTTCAATAAAGTTGCCAGTAATATTGTGAGTGGATGTTGAAACGATTTTTCCTTGAAAGTTAAAAAGTTGTATTTCAACTCCTCCATATTGCTCATTTGCCAGAAATTGAATTTTCACATTTGAATGAGCAGGATTTGGAAAAATTTTAATATCCAATGAATTATCTTTTTCTTCATCTATTCCAATCCATTCAGGAATACCTTTTTGAAGGATAGCAATTCCACCAGCATATTCTCCATAAATTAATTCGATCTGTCCGTTGTTATTTATGTCTGCACCAGAGATAGTTACATTTAATCCTTCTAAAAATAGTGAATCGACAATAGCAAAACTACCATCAATGTTACCTTCTATATCATTAAACTGATAGAGCCAGCCGGTTTCTGATCCAACATACAATAAGTGATTTCCCACTGAATCTTCGGTTAAAAAAGGAGCACTGTAGCCACTGCAGCATTCAGGCATTACATCTATGCTTCCAAAGAAATCATTAGTTGGTGAACTATTAAATAATGCATTTTCATTAGTTCCTTTATTTTCGAAGTAATTTAATGTACCGCTAATTTCTCCCACAAGAAGGTCAGGCTTGCCATCACGATTTACATCAATTATCTGCGGCATGGCAGTTTCTCCAACATCAATATTCATATAAACAGGTTTGCTCAAAGAAAATTCTGCTGGTAATCCTGTGCTAGCCGTATTGATAAAGAGATGAAGGTTGCCTTCTTCATCACCAATAATCATATCCTGATCACCATCGGAATCCATATCTCCAAATGTAGGATAAACACCATTAAAATTTAATTCTGAGAGATTTGAATAATCAGTTTCATCTAGTACAAATGAAGGCTTTGTGTGAGTGCCATTATTGAGGAATAGTCTAAGTTTACTGTCGAAATTTCCAGACTCAATAAAGTATCCATAATTTCCAACCAAAATATCAACTAAACCATCAGCATTTGCATCAAAAAAAACTGGTCGTGCACCTTCACCCATATCAATCATCTGATTTTGTAAGAAACTTATGTTTTTAATTTCGAAAATGGGTGTTGATTCGGTTCCAATATTTTCATAAAGCCAGATATTATTAATGTTTTCAGAAGTATTTGGATTATTCGGGCTAATCAGCAGATCTCTTTTGTTATCATTGTTTACATCTAAGCTAAAGGCAGCAGGAAATACAGTAAGGTCAATTGCTGTTGAGTTGATTGGGAAATTATTTTCAACACTTATCATACTGGCTTCTGTTACAGATCCACCGTTAGTTAACATCACCAGATTATTATAGGAGATATCACCCAGTAATAAATCTTTAAGGCCATTTCCATTTATGTCAATGGATAATAAAGCCGATCCGGCATGTTTGGTATCAACAATTTCCATTGTTTGAATATCAGTACAAGTGTCAAAAAGAGTTATACCGTTATCTTGAGAACTTTCAGAAAAATAACCCCAACATTCACTGTCTATTTCAAATTCCAGATGTTCACAATTACTATAATTCTCCATTGACAGATTCTTATGGTATTTTACCGATTTGCCAAGAACTCCAAATGAAAGTATATCCAAATCTCCATCTCCATCAACATCTGTAAGTGCCGGAATATCTGGTGGGCTAACATATAAGGGTGTGAGGCCATCTGATCCAATTGATAGTAGTAAGGGAGAGACCAAAGTAAATTTTAGCCCTGATAGTTGATCAGAATCATTTCTGTAAACCGCTATTCCAGCGGGTACACTAGTAAAAATATCCTCTTTCCCATCACAATTATAATCTGCAAGAAGACACCAATTATGCATCTCAGGAAATTTCTGCTGATAATATGGTTGGTAAGTATAATCTATGTGGCCACTATTTCCATTGTTAATAAACGTTTTTACCATACCATTCCAGTCTCTTTCAAAAACAAAAAGATCTTTAATTCCATCACCATTAAGATCAATTTCTGAAAATTGAGGACTATTCAGGCCACCTGCCCATGCGTTTGTTAATTGAATTTCATTAATACTTACTGTAATGGAATCGTAACGTATTAGATGTAACTGTGCAAAACTCCCCGTGGGGATAATGAATAAAAGTATTAGAAGTATGTAATATTGTTTCATGTAATAAATCAAATCTTAATTCGCCACTAAAATGCTACAAACTATTTATTTAAAAAATGGATTTGAGAGTTCCGAATTATTGATGAAAGATGTGTCAGTAAGCATATTAAGAAATGCAATCAGGTTATTTTTATCTTGCTGATTTAGATGTACACCGCCTTGGCCTACTTTTTTCATGAGCGGATCAACTGTGGATGAACCTTTTACGCCCTCACTGTAAAAATCTATTACTTCTTCGATTGTCTCATATCTTCCATCATGCATATACGGTGCAGTTAGCATTATATTCCTTAAAGTTGGTGATTTGAATTTTCCAATATCCTTCGGGTTTCCAGTTATTAATGCTCTTCCTTCTTCGGGAATGTCATCGAGACCATTGTTATGGAAAAGATTATCAGTAAAAAGTATAGTACCATGGCAATGAAAACAATCACCTTTCTCCGTAAAGAAAACTTCAAAACCTTGTGCTTCTGCCTGCGTTAGAGAAACCTCACCACGTAAATACCTATCCCATTTGGAATTGCCCGAGATCATAGTCCTTTCAAATTGAGCCAATGCATAGGCAGCTTCTTTTGAACTTATAATATCAACATTAAATGCTTTTTTAAATAAACCAGGATAAGTAGGGTGGGAGTTAAGCTTGCTTAAGTCTGTCTGTAAAAACTCTTCTACTTCAAACAGCATAATATCCTCTAGAGTACCCTCAATTTTACCATTCCATAAATAAACTCCATTCCATCCCAGATTAACATGGGCCAATGAATTTACATGAGATAAAGAAAAAGATTCTTCTTGAAAGTGACAAGAAGCACAAGCCCTGCTATTATCAATATCTAAAATAGAATCATAATATAGCATTCTTCCAAGTTGAACTCCTTCAATTGTCAATGGATTATCTTCAGCAATATATAAATCAGGAAATCCCTGTGGAATATTTATCTCATAAGGAGTTGGCTTATAAATTTCCTCGGGTGGAGGAGATGCATCCTTATTACAACTTGCTAATATTAGAACTGATAAAAGAAAAATATGTAGGTAGAATAAATATTTCATTATTAATCTGGTTTTTCAATCATATAAGAGAATACATTGGTTCCATTTTGCTCAAGTTGCTGCTGAACTGTTTCATTCCCCATAATACCACTCATATTATTAAGGTCTAAAGTATTAGGTGTCTCCCACCATTTATTAATATCCATTTTTATGTTGAAGGTTATTGCTAATCCGTCTACATTTAACGAAATATTGGGTAGTGTGATTTCAAAAAAATGAGGACTTTCCATCAAGCGTCCAAAGTGTGCCTGATAATTCTTTACTGAATTAGTAGAGTCGAATTTTCCTTCCAACTTCATATAATGATAACCTCCACCCATGGGTAATGGCCATTCCATATTACTTTCCGGTTGATTAGGGAATGCTCCTGAAATATTCAAGTCTTCATTTAAACCAAAAATGAATGAAAGGGATTCGTATTCGCCAGCGGGCGCAAGATTTGGAAGTATAAATGTGGTAGTTGTTGGGTCAAAAGCATCAACATAATGTGCTACATCAAATACATAATTACTTCCATCACTTTTTGTCATGCTTATACTTGATATAAAATATTTTAAAGTTGAAACGCTATATTTGTTAGCAGCAGCATTGGTATATTTTAGGGTATCAGATTCTAAATTTTCGCTGCCAACCCTATGACTGAAAACAAAATATAGTTGCGCATCTTGTTTTTCTGTTTCCTTTTTGCAGGATGAAATTACAAGGACTGATGCGAATAAGGTGATTAATAATAAATTGGTAAGTCTCATAAATTAATTCTAATGTTGTGGTAAGATTGTAAGAACGCAAATATATATGATATGTTTGCAGTCCAAATAGTTGCCTGGTTAACCTTGATAAAATGTTAATTCAACGTTAAAATTCTTAGAAAAGTCCTAGTAAGGATGAGGAAAAATAAAGAGTGAAGGCTTGAATTAGTTTTAAAGGGGAAGTTAAAAACTAAGTCTGTATGAAAGTTTGAGAAGGAAAACGTTGCTAGGCTTGGCATCCATAAGGTTTTCAATATGATCACTCAGATAAAATCCTCCATTTCCAACATCACCACTCCTTCCTTGGGACCAGACGAAATATGCTGTCGATCCAGGAATATATTCCCACCTTACAACAAAATTACTTCTGAATTCATAGAAACTAAAGTCAGGGTTTTCAAAACTGTAATCAGTATTGCCATCGCCGGTTTCATCAATTAAATATTGATCGTTGGCCTCATCATATGATATTTCGTTATCATCAAATACATGAAACTGATCATAATAATTGGTATTTCCAGCATCCACAACTTTTGCAAAATCATGGTAATCCCCTGAAAAGAAGAATGGCTGTCCCCAGTATTGGAAGGAAAGGTCTGGGGTTAATGAATAGTTAATCCTGAAGTTTAGTTGAAGTTCCTTTCTATCCATTCCTGATGTAACATATCTTTTCTGTCCATCAAAATCAAAAGTTTCAATATAAATTAATGATTCCTGATCGTGGATAAACACAGGATCGATTGAAAGTTGCAGACTTGGTAACGGTCTGTAACTAAGTTCCAGTCCAACATCAAATGCGTCTCGCCAATTATCGCTACCAAAACCGCGATAGACAAATACATCTGCCACCAGTTTTTTCCTTTCATCAGTATTAACTGAAATCCTTGATCTCCACATACCCGGAGTTCGTATTGATGGTCCACCTCTCAGTTGATGACGGTCGATATCAAAACCTTCTCGTGTTAAACTAAAATCCACCGACCAATAGTTTTTAAACTGTGCATCCCAACTTCCTCTTATCCCTGAATAAAGTTGAGTGCCTTTAAAGTCCCAGCCAATCCATTGATTAACTCTGATATCCATTTTTCTGAAGATGCTAAAAGGTTCCCAGATTGTGTATTCCACCCATCCACTTTGGTTAATAGCATCACCTCTTCGCATATATCCCATATCATTAAGAGAAAGACCGGGAGATGAAAAATTTCCTTTAATGCCGTAGCGCCAATGTCCGCGTCCAATTTTTCCAAGCATAAAAGAGCCAGCATATCCATTTAACAATGTAAGTGAACTATCTATGTGTAAGTGTGTTGCATCAGGTCTTTGATAATATCTTTGAGGTGCTTCCTGTCTGCCGAGTATTGCTTCTTCTGTTCCATTAACAGTACTTCCAATAAATTTAGCTTGAAAATTATAAGTCCTGTCTTCCCAAAATTGGTTAAAGTCGAGTCCTGCTGTGTATGCTGATGATGGGAGGAATTCGAGAACCGAATCATTAATAAAACGGTTGGTGGCTGTTACCATACCACCAATTATTGTTTTACCCTTATTTATATCTTTCTGAATACGAGCATTAAAAAAGTTGGTCATTGGTTCAACAATCTCTTTTCTCTCTTCGCCAGCATTGTCAATTTTGGCATATTCATTATTTGTAACACTTTCCATTATTCCAATGGACCATCCATTTTGTGTTTTTCCGGAAAGTTTGAATGCTCCTAAAATCCTTGTAAACTCAGGCGATTCCAAATATTCATTCTCCTCAATTTCTGTCTCGTAATGTGGCCTGCGGCCAATTCTTCTTGAATAAAACAAATTATCTCTGCTATGACTGTCACCAGCATTTAGAGGAAACTTGAATATATTCGAGCCTTCGATAAAAAATGGCCGCTGTTCACTAAAGTAACTTTCAAAAGCAGATAAGTTAACCTCTGAAGGATCAGCCTCCACCTGACCAAAATCAGGGTTGATTGTAAAGTTTAACGTTAAGTCGTTGGTGACTGCAATTTTCCCGTCCAAACCTGCATTGTATCCCCACTTTGTTCCAGTTTCGTAAGGGTTACCTTCTTCAATTTGACTTTTTTCAAGACTACCCATAAGGTATGGTGTAAGAGCTATTTCTTTTTTAGGTTTAATGTTTTCTATTCCATGCAGTTCACCCCAGCGACTTACCCATCCTGAAGCCTCTTTAGGAACCATCTGCCACAGCGACATTTCTTCTTTTCTAAAAAGATAACGCATCACCTCAAAACCCCAAACCATTTTTTCCATGTTTGCAAAACGCAACTGGTTTAAGGGGAATCTCATTTCTGCAATCCATCCTTCTTCATCAATACTGGTTTTTACATAATAAACGGGGTCCCAGGTTTCATCCCAATTATTATCGTTGGTAGCCATGCCGTCACCTTTTACTCCGGCAGCATTGGTCCCAAAACTGAAGCCTGTAAGTTTATCGTTGTAACTATCAATACCAATAGCAATCCAATCCCCCTCAAAACTGTCCCGTCTACCCAGTCTCCTTTCAATTTTATCAGGTTCAGTATCGAATGCCCTGACAGCAACATAGAGGTTATTATCGTCAAATAAAATTTTAATGGCAGTTTGTTGGGATGGTGCTGCGTTTTCGTATGGCTCCTGCTGAGTGAATTCTCCCGACCATTCAGCTGTTTCCCAAATGTCTTCATTTAGCAGCCCGTCTATTTCTGGTACTTCTCCATTTACCTTTACAGTATTGTAAACGCGTACTTGTGCTAAACCTAAAATGGGGATAAGGCTTAAAAGACTGAATAATAATAATTTAATGCTTTTTTGCATAGGTTTTGGAAAAAAACAAAAGTAGGGAATTTTGTTATGTGATGATCTTGTTTTGATGTATTTTTTGGCTTCTGTTACTGCTGTTGTTTCTGTGGCTACTGTTGCTTCTATTGTAACTGTTTCGAGTTAGAAGCCACAGTAGCAGTTCTAATACCTTGCTTTTTTTCTGCTATTTCAACTGTTGTACCTACTTCTACTTAGAAGCCACAGTAGCAGATTTATTGCCTTGCCTCTGTCGTTGAGACGCATGGCCATGCGTCTTTACTGTTATTGTTACTGCTGTTAAAACTGATGCGCTGATATTATTTCAATTTAGAAAGCCATAGAAACCATAGTCGCTGGATTTCTAACGATTCCTAAAAACTAAACCGATATGAAATCTTAAGTAAGAAAGTATTACTAGGGGTAAGTAGCGAAAGCCTGTTGATATTATCACTTAAACTAAACTGTCCATCTGGGTGATCACCGGTTCGCCCTTGTGACCATACCAAATAAGCCGTAGAACCAGGTATGTATTCCCATCTGATAACTAGATTGCTCCTAAACTCAAAGAAACTGAAATCAGGATTTTCAAAAGAATAGTCTGCTATTCCATCACCATTTTCATCTATCAAATATTCTGTCTCATCCTTATCGTGGAATATTTCATCTTCATTAAAAGTATAATATTGTTGCATGATATCCATATTCATAGGATCTACAACCTTTTTAAATTCGGAATAATTGCCTGAAAAAACAAAGGGCTGACCCCAATATTGTATGGATAAATCAGGTGTAATTGATAAATTAATGCGGATGTCTAAACTTGTGTATTCTTGTTCTATTCTTGAAACAAGATGCACATCTTTGTCATCATAAGATGTTGTTTCAATAAAGATTATTTGTTTGTCTTCTTTAAAATAGTTTGGGGACAAACTAATTTGTAAAAAATCCAGAGGTCGGTATTCCAGTTCAAGTCCTGCATTTATAGCCCTTGCATAGCCATCTCCAAGCCAACCATTATGCATAAAAATAGAGCCTACAACTTTCTTCCGACTATCGGAACTAATGTTAAACCAGTTATTCCAGCCTCCTGGTGCACGCAATGCAGAGCCACCCCTAAGTTCATGTCTCATGATTTCTTCACCATCCCTATTAACTCCTGTTCCAAAACTCCAATAGTTTTTAAATTGCATATGTACGTTGGTACTGAATCCGCTGTATAGGTTAAGTCCGCTAAAGTCCCAACCAGCCCATGTGGCAGAATTGAAATTTATACTTCTGAAAATACTAAAAGGCTCCCAAATTCTGTATCCAACCCATAGTATTTGATTCATAAAGTCGGCACCACGTAAATACCCCTGGTCATTAAGTTCAAGGCCTGGTGACCTCCATGTTGACCAGCCTCCATAACTCCAATGACCTCCTCCAATTTTTCCACCTTCAATTGTGCCTCCTGAACCTGTAAGACTGGTAAGTGTTGTATCAAGAGTTAGATGGTTGGCATCAGGTCTTTGATAATATCTTTGTGGTGATTCCTGAAGTTCTGTAATAGCCTCTTTACTACCATTCACAGTACTAAATACTGCCTTTGTACTAATGTAATATGATTTATTATCCCAAAAATTTGCAAAGTCTACACCACCAGAATAGGCCGACTTTGGTAGAAATTCAAGTGTGCTGTCATTGATAAATCTGTTTGTTGCTGTAAACATTCCACCAACTGTTGTTTTGCCTTTGTTTATGTCTTTTTGAATTCTTGCGTTGAAGAAGTTGGTTAGTGGTTCCACTGTCTCTTCTCTTCTTTCACCATTATTATCAATTAGTGCTTTTTCTTCCCTTGTGAGACTTTCCAAAATTCCTATTGACCAGCCATTTTGAGTTTTGCCAGAAAGTTTAGCGGCCCCTAGTATTGTAGTAAACTCAGGTGTTTTGGAGTATTCGCCATTATTAAGTTCTGGTTCATATTGCGGTTGTCTTCCGATTCTTCGAGAGTAAAATAAATTATCACTACTAAAAGGACCATCACCAGCAGTAAGTGGATAGTCGAAAATGTTGGCACCTTCGACAAAGAATGGTCTTTTTTCGGCAAAGAATGATTCAAATGCTGTAAGGTTAACCTCAGAAGGGTCGGCTTCCACCTGTCCAAAATCTGGGTTTACTGTAAAGTTTAATGTAAGGTCGTTTGTTATTGCTACTTTTCCATCGAGCCCTGCATTGTATCCCCATTCACTGCCTGTTGCAAATGGATTGCCTTCTTCTTTTTCTGAAGTTTCATATTTAATCATTGCATAAGGAAGCAATTCTATTTCCTTTTTAGGATTTATATTTTTTATTCCTGTAAGTTCTCCCCATTCGCTAACCCATCCTGATGCTTCCTGAGGTACCATTTGCCAAACAGAAAACTCCTCTTTTCTAAACAGTTGTCTCATCACTTCTAATCCCCAAGTGTGTTCCTCTTCATCAGAGAACCTTAGTTGTGTGAGTGGAATCCTCATTTCTGCTACCCAGCCCAGATCATCGATACTTGTTTTTACATACCAAACTGGATTCCAAGTGTCGTCAAGTTCATTATCATTAGTTGCAATTACATCGCCTTTTACACCAGCAGCATTTACCGAAAAAGCAAAAGCGGTTAAATCATCATTGTAACTGTCGAAAGCAACCGCTATCCAATCACCCTGAAATTCATCTCGGCGAGTAAGTCGTCTTTCTATTTTTTCTGGAACAGAATCGTATGCCCTTATGGCTACATAAATATTATTGTCGTCGTAAAGTATTTTAAATGCAGTTTGCTGCGATGGTGGGGCATTTTCGTAAGGATCACGTTGAATAAAATCTGTTCCCCAATCAATGGTCTCCCATGCTTCATCCTCAATAAATCCATCAATTAATGGTGCGGAGGTGCTTAGCTTTTCAGTTTGGTAAACCCTTTTTTGTGCATAAATGCTATTTGCAAATAGCAATAATAAAATGGTAATTAAAACTGAAGAATATACCTTATTGTGTTTGTAGAAATCTATTATCAAAACATGCAGTCTTTTGGTGACCCAATATGCTTAAAAATTATGCCAAAAAATGCAAAGAATTGTGTTTCACTGAAATACTGAATCTAGAAAGAAATCAATGGATAATCATTGTACGTAATTATTATTAAAGTGTGCGGTATTGAACGGTGTTGTTGAAAACCAAATCTCGTTCCTGCCTCTGGCTGGGACGAGATTTATTTTGACATATTTAGTGTCTTTTTTTTTTGATAAGTTTACAACAAAGTACTAAAAGTGCAAATTAAAAACATCCGACTACAAGTCGGGATGAGACATATGATACAACTTATTTTTTCGATAAAAAATTTAATATTTTTAAAATGAGTAGTGTCAATAAGAGTTTAACTTCTTAATTCTTCAAGATCGGTTATTAATTCTTCAATCTTATTAAACATACGACCATAAATTATTTTGACATCCATACTGTAAATTCTCCCTCCAAATAACACCAAAATACCTACTATAATAAGCACTAAGGCAATACCTATTAACGGAACTCCATTTACCATATATATATCAGGAAAACCATAAAGAACTTCTCCAACCAGTCTTTCTCCTAAGGGAACTCCTTCAGCATCTACAAACCAAAAACCGACAACAATACTTAGAAAAAAAAGCGGATAATATAAACGTGCCATTTTTCTATTTATAGCCAATTGTTCTTGCAGCCATTTATTAAAAGACATTAGGTACTCATAACTGTTTTTGTCATAGTCTATATTTTCCAAACTGCTCGTTAGTTTTTTATTTACAACAACCAACCCTATTAAAATTAAAAACCATGATATGCCAATAACGGGGAGTCCATTATAAGTAGTTACTGCTAACATTGCAAAAGCAAAAAATACAATAACAATCAGATTTATCTTAAACGTTCGCTTAAACTTGTCTATAACATGCTTCGATTTTTTATTGTACAGGTCATTA
>Ga0164315_10004006_pt1 | contig 11443 bp, 11 predicted proteins | sample GuaBasSedimGuay6_FD_113737 | JGI IMG/M metagenome (GOLD analysis project Ga0164315, IMG submission 113737) | Subseafloor sediment microbial communities from Guaymas Basin, Gulf of California, Mexico - Guay6, Core 4569-2, 0-3 cm | ecosystem: Environmental > Aquatic > Marine > Hydrothermal vents...
ACTTACGTATGCCATGTTCTTTACTTACCTAGTACATACCACCTGTGTCTTGCTCTTCTTCTTCCAGCTTCAGATGATCCAGGGTATCTTCCCCGGGTTCCTTGGCATCCTTACCTTCCAGTTTGATTCGCAGGCGCAATTCATTCATTGAATCAGCATTGCGTAGTGCATCTTCCAGGGTCACCCGACCATCTTCATGAAGATCAAACAATGCCTGATCGAATGTCTTCATACCCAATTCATTGGATTTGCCCATGATCGACTTGATCTCATGCACCTCGCCTTTCAGGATCAGATCAGAAATAAGAGGTGAGTTCAACATGATCTCAATCGCGGCGGCGCGACCTTTGCCATCCACCGTTTTAAGAAGTCTTTGTGCGATCACAGCCTTCAGGTTCAAAGATAAATCCATTAATAATTGCTGACGACGCTCTTCCGGGAAAAAGTTTATAATTCTATCCAGTGCCTGGTTAGCACTGTTGGCATGCAGGGTAGCCATCGCCAGATGTCCGGTTTCGGCAAATGCAATACTAAATTCCATTGTTTCCCTGTCCCTGACCTCGCCCAGTAAAATAACATCAGGTGCCTGTCGTAAAGTATTCTTCAGCGCAATTTCCCAGTCGTCCGTATCCATACCCACTTCGCGTTGCATAATGATGCAGCTCTTATGTGGATGTACGTATTCGATTGGATCTTCAATGGTAATGATATGACCAAATGAATTCTCATTCCTGTAATCGATCATGGCCGCCAGTGAAGTTGATTTACCAGAACCTGTTCCACCAACCATGATCACCAGACCACGCTTGGTCAAAACAATATCTTTGAGGACTTCTGGCAACTTTAGTTTATCCAGATTGGGTATTTCAGTTTCAATGGTACGCATGACCAGCCCACAAAAACTCTGCTGGACAAAGGCATTTGCCCTGAATCTACCCACCCCCACAGGATTAACAGCGAAGTTACATTCCTTGGTTGCTTCATACTCCTTCAACTGCTTGTCGTTCATGACGGCGTATACAAGTGCTTTGGTATTATCTGGAGTCAATTCAGTTTTTGACACCGGCATAATCTTGCCATGCACCTTGATCGCCGGTGGGAAACCTACCGTGATAAACAGATCGGAACCTTCCTTCTCCACCAATAACTTGAGAAGATCACGCATGAATTTTATCGCTTGTTCTCTTTCCACGAGTTCCTCCTGTTACCTGTTATATAAACAAGAATTATTAGCCGGTAATATTGTCTTTGTTAGCGGCCTTGGACATGGCCTCTTCTCTAGTGACTATTTTTTTCTTGACCAACTCGTTCAGATCCTGATCCAGTGTCTTCATCCCGAATGACTGACCTGTCTGGATTGCCGAATACATCTGGGCGATCTTGTTCTCACGGATCAGGTTACGAATAGCTGGTGTACCGATCATAATCTCATGTGCGGCAACACGACCGCCGCCACTTTTCTTAAGCAAGGTCTGAGAAATAACCGCTTTTAATGACTCGGATAACATGGCACGTATCATGTCCTTCTCTGCCGCAGGAAACACATCCACAACACGGTCAATGGTCTTGGCAGCAGAACTGGTATGCAATGTACCAAATACCAGGTGACCGGTTTCGGCAGCAGACAGGGCTAGACGGATAGTTTCCAGGTCACGCATTTCGCCGACAAGAATGACATCCGGATCTTCACGTAATGCAGAGCGCAAGGCTTCATTAAAGCCCAGCGTATCTCTATGGACTTCACGCTGGTTAATCAGGCATTTATTAGTGACGTGAACAAATTCAATGGGATCTTCTACTGTAAGAATATGGCCATATTCATTTGCATTCTTGTGATGCACCATGGCTGCCAGGGTAGTTGATTTACCTGAACCCGTAGGCCCCGTCACCAACACCACACCACGAGGTATATCGGCCAGTTCCTCAAATATCTTTGGTGCCCCCAGTTGTTCCAGTGACAGAATTTCTGAAGGAATTGTTCTGAATACTGCACCCGCACCCCTGTTCTGATTAAAGGCATTAACACGAAAGCGTGCAAGGCCAGGAATTTCAAAAGAAAAATCACACTCCAGAAACTCTTCATAATCCTTACGCTGCTTATCGTTCATGATGTCATAGACCATGTCATGAACTTCAGAGTGCTCGAGGACAGGAACATTAATCTTTCTCATGTCGCCATCGACACGAATCATGGGGGGTACACCGGCGGATAAATGCAAATCTGAGGAGCCATTTTTTGCACCGAATGCGAGAAGTTCACCAATATCCATCTAAATCCTCCCGTAGGGAAATAGTTACAATGTTAAAATGACTGCTTGTATGCAATACGACATATTTTATGCTTCAGATAACAGAAAAACATTGCCGTATCTTTCACATCATTAGCAGGTAAAAAATTGTATGATTATTATGCTGTTTGAGCACAATGTTACTTGCTTTTTGAAGTATAGACCACCGCTATCCCCAAAAATGATCGCCCATGAAAGACATTGATAAAAACATTAAGACAAACACCGAGGAAGAAATTTCTGCTGCACTTGCACAAATCAGGCAAAGAATTTCTGCTGCTGAACAACGCTTCAAGCGCGATCCCAACTCGGTGCAGTTATTGGCGGTCAGCAAAACCAAGCCTGTCGCCGCAATACAGGCAGCTATTGATGCCGGACAAAGCTGTTTTGCCGAGAATTACCTGCAGGAAGCAGTAGAAAAAATCATGTACTTCAATAACCCTCAACTCATCTGGCATTTCATTGGATCAATACAATCAAATAAAACTCGCGATATCGCACAACATTTCCATTGGGTGCATACCGTTGACAGAATCAAGATTGCCCGAAGACTCAGCGAACAACGCCCGAATCATCTGCCGCCCTTGAATATATGCCTGCAAATTAATATTAGTGATGAAGACAGTAAATCAGGTATCGCCCCGGAAGAATTAAAACAACTTGCTGCTGATTGTTCGTCTTTAACAAACATCAAAATAAGAGGGCTGATGGCCATGCCAGCACAAGATTCTGATTTTGCAAGACAACGTGCTCCCTTCAGGCAGCTGAGACTATTGTTTACTGAACTACAAAGCAGCTACCCTGAACTGGATACCTTATCAATGGGCACGACCAATGATCTGGAAGCAGCCATCGCCGAGGGTGCAACCATCGTACGTATCGGTACTGCTATCTTTGGGGCTCGCAACTATCAATAACTGTTTATCCCCAACAGCCTTGAAATATATCAAGTTGAACATAAATTGTTACACTAACTTAAAGTTCACATAAATATACAAGAGAGTTTTCAATGAAAAATTCGAAAATAAGCTTCATTGGCTGTGGCAACATGGGCCGAAGTCTGATTGGAGGGCTGATTGCTAACGGTCTACCAGTCAATTCCATCACCGGAACCGACATAAATGCAGAGCAGCGCCAGACTGCAGCTTCCCAATTCAATATCGAAGTCCTGGAAGATAACCGACAAGCGATTAAAGATGCAGACGTTGTTGTATTGGCGGTCAAACCACAATCAATGCAAGAGACCTTGCAGGCAATCAGCTCAGATCTGGCACATGAGAAACCTCTGCTTATCTCTATCGCAGCGGGCATCCAGCTCTCACATCTTGGCCTATGGGCAGGAGAAGAACTGGCTATCGTACGTGCCATGCCGAATACGCCCGCATTGATCCAATCGGGAGCAACCGCATTATGTGCAAATCAATACACCAATGAAACACAACGCGATCTGGCAGAAACGATTATGCGTTCTGTTGGTCTGGCCCTGTGGCTAGACGATGAAACACTGATGGATACCGTGACTGCCTTGTCGGGAAGTGGTCCAGCCTATTACTTTCTCATCATGGAAGTCATGGAAAAAGCCGCAACCCGGCTTGGATTATCTCAGGAACACGCACGCATACTCACGCTGCAAACTGCCTTTGGCGCAGCAAAAATGGCATTGGAAAGTAATCACGATACAGAGACTTTACGTAAACAGGTCACCTCTCCCGGTGGCACCACAGAACAGGCCCTGAACGTTTTAATGAACGGCGGTATTGAAGATCTATTTGCCGAGGCGCTCAAGGCAGCACAGGAAAGATCGGCTGAACTGGCCGCTTCATTGGGGGGGGAATAATGTCTGGCAGCAGCTATCTGGTAAACGCAGGTGTTTATCTCATAAATATAGTATTTGGACTGTATCTTTTGGCGGTCATGTTGCGTTTTTTACTGCAGACCATTCGAGCAGATTTTTATAATCCCATCTGTCAGTTTTTAGTTACCGTGACAAACCCTGCCTTGAAACCACTGCGTCGGTGGATCCCCGGATACATGGGGATTGATTGGCCATCTATCCTGCTGATGATCCTGTTGCAGCTGCTGGAGATATGTCTAATCGCATTACTGATGAGCGGACACATTCCCTCACCAATAAGTATTCCCGTTATTATCGCCGCGCAATTACTGGAATTACTGGTATGGGTGTACATATTTATTATCATCATACAGGCCGTCATCAGCTGGATTCAGCCTGGTAGCTACTCTCCTTTCACTGTCTTGCTCTATCAATTAAGTGATCCTGTAATAAGACCCATCAGACGCTATATTCCGGCAACTGGAGGTATCGACTGGTCGCCTTTTGTGGTTTTGATATTACTTAATCTTGCACTCATGCTGCTTGTTGCCCCCCTGAACGACTGGGGCAGATATCTGTCAGGATAAGCACAGGATATATATTGAAGCATCCAGTTACCCATGAAACCTCACTGGTATCGCTGGCAGGATGACAGCTTATATTTGCAACTTCATGTGACAACGCGCGCACGACGAAATGAATTTAAAGGGCTTCTGGACGACAGATTATGCATGCGTATCAAAGCTCCTCCCGTTGAAGGCAAGGCCAACCAGTATCTGCTTGGGCTAATAGCGAAAGAATTCAAGGTAAGCAAATCCCGTACAGAGTTAATCGCAGGGACACAGTCTCGGGATAAATGTATCGCCATACACTCCCCGACTAAATTACCAGACTGGTTCCTCAAATTAACCGGAAAAAGCCTGAAAGACCGCGGGAACTTTTGACACACGGGTTGTCAGCTATTAGTGTAGCAGGCGTAATACAAGCAATAATCTTATATGGCTATGGTGGGATATGGCAATGAAGACAGTTCAGAAATTATCAGAATCATCAAATGGAATAACTCTCAGCTTGTTAGCTACGGCCCTGCTGTCGCTACTTGTTTCGTTCGCCGTACAGGCTGAGCAATCAAAAGTCTTCGGCAATTACACCGTACATTACAGTGTCTTCACAACGGACAACCTGACGCCTTCCGTTGCCAAGCAATACAATATCCCCCGCAGCAAGAAACGCGCACTATTGAATGTCTCCGTACTTAAAAAATCAGCGGATGGATCAAGCAAACCAAGCAAGGCAATCATCAGGGGAACGACGACTAATCTGAACCAGCAACTCAGGGAATTGGAGCTGCGTGAGATTTCAGAAAAGGGCGCCATCTATTATATTGCTGAAACACCTGTAGATCATGCCGAGATACTGAAATACAAGCTCGATGTCACCCCACAAGGGGAGAAGACAACTTATACGCTTTCATTTCAGGAACAATTTTACATCGACTAGTCGCGACTGGTTATCATACCGAGCTTAAATATCGTACACCATTGTCAGTGGCGCATGGTCTGAAAAACGATCTTCTTTGAAGATTTCAGCACTGCTTATCTTTTCACCAAGGCTGGGGGAAACTATCTGATAGTCAATACGCCAACCCACGTTTTTTACCCACGACTGGCCCCTGTTTGACCACCATGTGTACTGATCGGCCCCCTGATTAACCTTACGAAAGGCATCAATCATTCCAACATCATCAAACAGTGTGTCCATCCATGCACGCTCTTCGGGCAGAAACCCGGAATTTTTCCTGTTGCCCTTCCAGTTTTTTAGATCGATTTCCTTATGCGCGATATTCCAGTCACCACAGATAATGTAGTTCCTTTTCTGCTTTCGGTACTTTTTCAGAACTGGCATATACCTCTCCATAAAATCGAATTTAATGGCCTGCCTTTCTTCGCTGGAAGATCCAGAAGGTAAATAAAGAGAAATAATACTCAGACTCCCGAAATCAGCCTGAATATACCGACCCTCTGTATCTGCATGATGCCAACCCAATGTTGTTTTAATCTTGTCAGGCTGTTGTCTGCTGTAGATAGCCACACCGCTATAACCTTTTTTTTCAGCATCATTGAAAAAGCCATGGTAGCCGTCGGGTGATAATATTTCTTCTGACAATTGATGGGTCTGCGCCCTGGTTTCCTGTATACAAACCACATCAACATCCTGTTTTAACATCCATTCAAAGAACCCCTTTCTATGCGCTGCTCGAATTCCATTGGCATTCAATGTCATTATTTTCATTTGTACAAGTTCATCTATTCTGGTTCATCCATTCAGGCCTTGATTTGTTTTACCGGATTTGTTTTAAAATTCGCAGTCAATGTATGATAATCAATTATTCATGACCATGTTTCATAAAGAAGGTTCTTAATGCAAAAATATCAGCTTGAATTTATCGAGTTTGCCATTCAACACAAAGTCCTGTGCTTTGGTGAGTTCACACTTAAATCAGGACGCCTGAGTCCCTATTTTTTCAACAGTGGATTATTCAATGATGGCAAGAGTCTTTCCCGTCTCGGTCGTTTTTATGCGCAGGCAATCCAGGCAGCAGATATTGAATACGACATGTTATTTGGCCCGGCATACAAAGGCATTCCACTGGCATCAGCTGTGGCGGTTGCGCTTGCTGATGATCATGACATCAATATGCCTTACTGCTTTAATCGAAAAGAGGCAAAAGATCATGGCGAAGGAGGTATAACATTCGGCGCAGCGCTTAAAGGTAAAAACATGATCATCGATGATGTCATCTCAGCCGGCACATCGGTTAATCTCTCAGTGGAAATTATCAGTCAAGCTGGCGCCAAAACTGCAGGGGTAGCCATCGCCCTGGACAGGCAGGAAAGAGGTGAAGGTGAATTATCTGCAGTACAGGAAGTTGAACAACGGCATCAAATAAAGGTCATAAGTATCATAACACTGGAAAATTTGATCGAATATCTGGAAAAAATACCGGGGATGTCCGAGAATCTTGATAAGATTAGGCAATACCGCGAAACATACGGTGTCATAGATAATTAGTATCCAGGGAAAATCAGTTAAGCGAATAAAATACAGGTGTAGATATGACTATTTCAAAACGATCTTTATTAGCCGCAATAACCATGGCTTTGGTAAGCATGAGCCTGGTCGTAATATCCACCTCAGCCCAGGCACGTATTAAATGCTGGAAAAACAGTGATGGCGTCAGAGAATGTGGCAAAAATGTTCCTCCTGAATATGCACAACAAGGCCATGAAGAAATCAACAAACGGGGTATTACAGTAAACACATCAGACAGGGCGAGTACCGAGGAAGAACGAGCAGAGATAGATCGCCTGGCTGCAATTCAGGAAGAAGAAGATAAAAGAAAGGCCCAGGCAGCAGCGCAGGACAAAATTCTTCTGGACACATACAGCAACACAGACGATATTCAGATGACAAGTGACGGAAAAATTGCCGCACTTGAATCAAGCGTCAAACTGGCTAATAAACGCAAGGAGAAAATTCAGGCCAATCTGGATAAAGATACAGCAACAGCAGCCGCAGAAGAGCTTGCGGGCAGGCAACCCTCTGAAGACCTGCTAAAAGACATAAAATCTCTGGAAAGGCAGATCCAGGACCTGGATAAATTTATTGTAGACAAGCATCTGGCACAGGAAATGATTGAGAAGGAATATACTGAAAAGATTGCGCGTTATAAAGAGCTGACTGGAAAATAATACTCACCCAAAGAGCATTCATTCAGGGAAACTATCTGAGGATAGACTATCTAAATAGCCCTCGCCTTATGCTTTGCCATTGATCCTTATAATATTCAGTCGGCTTTTTGCTGAATGATGTGCGAATAAACTGGCTCATCTTGCCTTCTACATATGCCAGCATCTGATTTGCTGCAGAGTCTATTGTCCCGACAAGTCGCGCACCATCGTTCAGATTAGCTTCTCTTAAAATTTGCTTGAACTGGGTCTCCAGACGTTCAAAAAATTGCAGCACACGCCCTCGTAAGCGCTCATTCTCACCAACCAGGGCATCACCAACCAGGACCCGGGTAATGCCAGGATTCCGCTCGGAAAAACCCAGCAGCACTTGTACGATTTTTTCGCAACGCACGATGGCATCCTTTTCCTGCTCAAGAATACTGTTTATTAATCCAAAAACCGACTCTTCCGAGAAATCTATCAGCGCCTCAAACATTTTGGCCTTACTGGCAAAATGCCTGTATAAAGCCGCTTCTGAAACACCCACTGCCCTGGCCAGACTTGCAGTCGTGATCCGTGTACCAGGATTCTCTTCCAGCTGTAAAGCAAGAACCTCCAGTATTTGTTGTTTCCTGTTACGTCTCTTGGCTTCGCTCATGCCCTTCAGTTCTCATAATTAATTTTTACCTACACTACGCCCATCAATCAATGTCCCTACACCCTGATCGGTAAATATTTCAAGTAATACAGCATGCTCAACCCGTCCGTCAATGATGTGAGTATGCTTGACCCCTCCGTTCACTGCATCCAGTGCTGCATGAATCTTCGGTAACATGCCACTATGAATCACACCTTCATCAACCAGTTTTTTAACATCATCGGTAGAAAGTCCTGTAAGAACATCCCCTTCTGCGTTCAATAAACCAGCTGCATTAGTCAGCATAATTAACTTTTCTGCTGAGAGTATTTCAGCCATTTTACCTGCTACAAGATCCGCGTTGATATTGTAGGACTGACCGTCCTTGCCAACCCCTATCGGTGCTATCACAGGAATAAAATCACCTTGAATCAGCATATCAACGATCGAGGTATCGATACTTTCAACTTCACCCACATGACCAATATCAATGATTTCAGGGGCATCCATCTCAGGATCAGCCTGCTTGAAAACCATCTTTTTCGCGTGGATCAAGTCGCCATCTTTGCCCGTCAAACCAACAGCCGAACCACCATTGCGATTAATCAGATTAACGATCTCCTTGTTCACCTGACCTCCCAAAACCATTTCAACAATATCCATGGTTTCACTGTCAGTTACACGCATGCCTTCAACAAATTTGGATTCCTTGCCTATACGTGAGAGTAAATCCCCTATCTGTGGTCCACCGCCATGCACAACCACTGGGTTCATTCCCACAGATTTCATCAGCACCACGTCGCGCGCGAATCCATTTTTAAGCTGATCGTCAACCATGACGTTGCCGCCATACTTGATAACTATCGTCTTACCATTGAAGCGCTGTATATAAGGTAAGGCCTCGGTCAGGATATTTGCAATCGCTGCCGCATTATTTAATTCTGAGCTCATGATTTCTCTCGACAAACCTGTTCGTGATTGGCTGATCTTGTACCCAGGCTCAATCTAACCCGCCCATCAGCGATGCTAGCTTATCAAAACGGCAGCTTTAAGTCCTTTGAAACCGATTGTAATAAATCGTGAAACTCTGACTGTATTCTTTCCAGGGCATCTTTGGTTTCTGCTTCAAACCTGGCGACTAAAAATGGGCTTGTATTTGATGGCCTGACCAGGCCCCAGCCATCCGGGAAATCGACACGCAGACCATCGATATCTATTACCTTGGCACCCTCGAATGCCATTTTATCCTTCATTATCTGCATTACTTTTTCATGATATTTTTCTGGCAGGGGAATACGAAGTTCAGGTGTCGAGAAACCTTCGGGCAATACGGCAAAGATATCGGCAGGACTGCCTTTAGCGTTTGATAAAATTTCCAGGGCCCTGGCACCTGAATACAGTGCATCATCAAAACCAAACCAGCGCTCCTTGAAAAAGATATGCCCGCTCAATTCACCGGCCAACGGCGCATCAACTTCTTTCATTTTTGCCTTGATCAAGGAATGTCCTGTTTTCCACATCAACGGTTTGCCGCCACTGGATTCAATAATTGCCTTCAGATAACGACTACATTTAACATCAAAGATTATTGTTGCCCCCTCGTTTCTGGATAAAACATCCCTGGCAAATAACATCAGCTGCCTGTCAGGCCAGATAATATTTCCATCACCATCAACGATGCCCAGACGATCACCATCACCATCAAATGCGAAACCCAGATCTGCCCCTTCCTCTTTGACTTTATCTATCAAGGGCTGCAAATTCTCCGGCTGGCTAGGATCAGGCTGGTGATTCGGGAAGGCACCATCAATATCACAAAACAATTCTACGACATCATGCCCCATGGCTCTGTAGAGTTGGGGTGCCAGCTGACCGGCAACACCATTGCCACAATCAACAACAATTTTAAATGCACCTCCCAGAGCGACAGGAATGTCATCTGTAATTCTTCTCAGGTAGTCAGGGCTGATATCAGTGACCTGTAAACTACCCTGACCTTCAGTCAAATCATTATTTGTGATTCGATCACGAATTTTTGCAATGGCATCTCCTGATAGAGTGTCACCATCAAGCACGATTTTTAAGCCATTATATTCAGGGCCGTTATGGCTTCCTGTTAACATCACTCCACTTTTTACTTCCAGATGGTGTGTCGCAAAATACAATACCGGTGTTGGCACCACACCAATATCTATGACATCTCGTCCCGAGGCACGCAAGCCCTCAATCAATGCATCACCTAACTCAGGACTGCTGGTTCGTCCATCTCGTGCAACGACCATACCCTGCTGTCCGCGATCATAGGCCTCACTGCCTATGGCGCGCCCGATTTCACGGACCACGGCTGCAGATAAATTTTTACTGACAACACCACGAATATCATAAGCACGAAAAATTTCCGGTGAAACTTCAACACTTTCGGGTTCGGTAGACTTTGCCGGAGATAGTTCCGGGCTTCCTGCCTGACCGGGAGTCGCTTCAGCTGGTGTCTCGTTACCGGCACTGCCTGGAGCCGCTGCCCCTTGCGGCATATCTGCAGGCCGGGCTATTTGAGTAATATCATCACCCTGTAAGCCTTGCGAAATTTTACCGGGCTCAGCACCCTGAACAGCTGGCCGATCGGATGCTGGCAAATCTGGAACCAGGCCTTCAAACCCGGGGTGCTCCCCATCCATGATGGCCTTAACAGCACCTTGATAAATGACCTCTCCTTTGGCATCGCCCCCCGATACTTTTCCTAACACTTCAGCCAGCCCTGAGCCGGATTGTCTTTGTCGATAAAAAACAAAGCCACCAGCAGCTGCCGCCAGAACCAGCAAGATCAGGATTATTGGCCCCATACCTGAACCTTCTTCCATCTCTTCACTGACTTCAGTCACGGCCGATGCTGAAGATTTATTCCAGGTGGCTGCATTCCATTTCGTGCCTTTAATCCCGGCATTAACAGCCAGAC
>Ga0164315_10004007_pt1 | contig 11440 bp, 10 predicted proteins | sample GuaBasSedimGuay6_FD_113737 | JGI IMG/M metagenome (GOLD analysis project Ga0164315, IMG submission 113737) | Subseafloor sediment microbial communities from Guaymas Basin, Gulf of California, Mexico - Guay6, Core 4569-2, 0-3 cm | ecosystem: Environmental > Aquatic > Marine > Hydrothermal vents...
AGTCGGTAAATTCTTTCTTCATGAGTTTGTTCCGCTAAATCAAAGTGATGACTATTCTTTCAAATCAAAAAAGCCAAGTCAATAGCAATCAATGACAAGTATAGTTATTGGTATAGTTAAGGCTATCTTATTTTGAAAGTCGTGAATTGGAGTGACTTGACGAGTCTATTTATGAGTATACCTTGGTATAACTTCCATAAGTTATACTGCTCATCAAACAAGTCGGTAAATTCTTTCTTCATGAGTTTGTTCCGCTAAATCAAAGTGATGACTATTTTTTCAAATCAAAAAAGCCAAGTCAATAGCAATCAATGACAAGTATAATTGTTGGTATAATTAAGACTATCTTATTTTGAAAGTCGTGAATTGGAGTGACTTGACGAGTATATATATTGGTATAGCTTGGTATAACTTTTATCGGATATAATCCAAAAAATACTTGGTAAGTTTTTATCAAAAGCCAAATCAAAGTTAAATTGTGGATTTACCTAAAGTAGGAGTCATGCATGCAAATCAATGTACAAGCGATAGTTGACGCGTTACGAGAAGAGTGTGGCAAGCCCGCTTCACCCATCTATTCTTTTCATGTCTATGCAGAGATGTTGCAGTGTTCACTCAGGAATGGGATCATGCCAAAATCGGTCCTCGAAATCGGACCCGGTGCGAGCTTGGGTAGCCTGCTCTGCTTTGCTGCCATGGGGTGCGAACGGGTTGCCGGCGTTGAACTGTCAAAAATAGAGAAGCCTTCGACGGAGTTCATTTCACTTCTTTGCGACTACCTCGCGGCCGTGAGTGGATTTCGCTGGTGGAGAAGCTACGCTGCAGACAGTCAGGAAAGCACCGTCAACTATCCGAACCTGTGGGATAACGTAGTATTTCAGCAGATTGCTAACAAGGTTGATTGCCGGGATGGTACTCCGATTCATGAGATGCCATTTCAGGATAATGCTTTCAATTTCGCCTATTCAATTGCAGTGTTAGAGCACTTATCGAACCCGGAGAAGAGTATCTCCAAGCTATTCTCGGTTTTACAGCCCGGCGGCATTACGGTCCACGAGATCGATCTCCGAGATCATGATCTGGATGACATTGGGCGGTCCAGGAACCATCCTCTCGCTTTTCTGAACATCTCAAAGTCAGATTACGATCAGGGCCCTGTCGAGCAGTATTCCAAAGACAAGTCGCTATCTAATCGTCTTGAATCGGCGTGGGGGAATCTCGGCGTGTGGTGTAATCGGTTACGACGTAGCGACTGGGAAGCACTTTTTGACTCCGCTGGTTTTACTGACGTTTCTACTGAAGTTATCTGTCAAGTAGATCGTGACTTGGTCAACCGCGATGCAATGGTTGAACCATTTCAAAGCAAAGAGATTGATGATCTAACCGCTGTGGTCATCCGGCTCACTGCAAGAAAGGCAGCACCCACAATGTAAGTACTGAAGCAAGCGTAGGGTGCGTCCCACGTTTTTAGGTATTGATATAGATCAAGAGATGGTGCGTAGGACGCACATTACGCTCGCTGGGCATTAGAAAGTTTTGAAGAGCAGATACCCCATTATTTATGTTTTTGAGATTCTTAGCCCTATTTTGTGCTTGTCATTTTTTATGATAGGTGTATTAACTATTCGCAGGCTGGGTTATACAGATCGCCCATGATGAAAACTAAGTGTGAAAGAAACCAAGTTTTTTCAAAAAACTTGGTTTCTGGATTTTCACTGTTTTCAATTCAGTCGAAAAAGCCAAATCAAAGGCAATCAATGACAAATATAGTTATTGGTATATGAAAGTCGTTCATTTGACTGACTTGATGGGTATATTTATTGGTACACCTTGGTATAGTTTTTATCGGATAGAATGTTTCCACTCGCAAGCCGAGCAAGAAGCGTAGCCACCCAGAGGAACGAAACCCATCATTAGCCAAACCTGACTTGTTTTTAAAACCGGTCATGTTTATTTTACGCTTGTTTAATCGTTATTTGAGGGCCATCAAATACTTTGGAGACTTTCAAATTAAACGATGGCCCCAGAAAGGCGATAAATCGCCTACTACAAACAAATAATTCTTATTTGAGGGCCATCAAATACTTTGGAGACTTTCAAATTAAACGATGGCCCCAGAAAGGCGATAAATCGCCTACTACAAACAAATTGGGCGATAAATCGCCTACTACAAACTTGAAGTTGATAAGGAGAAAAAAAATGCCAAAACCCATCCAAGTTTGGTTGATTGCGTTATTATGTTTCTTCACATCACAGGTGATTTATGCTGATAATGTCGCATTTTACATCGGGGCGCACCAAGATGATTGGCAACTCTTCATGACACCCAAGGCCTATCACGATATTATCGGCCCAGACAATAAAGTGGTGTTCATCTACACCACGGCTGGCGATGCGGGTAAAGGCACAACATGGTGGCAAGCGCGACGAGCCGGCGCACTGAGCTCCATTCAATTTGCCAAGCGACAGAAGATCGAATATGTGTTGCCAATCCCTATCGATATCAATAACCATCTGATTCCATGCCACATCATCGGAAACACCCGCAGTTACTTTATGGGCCTTCCGGACGGTAATCATGGCGGCAGCGGCTTTCCAGCCACCAATCACCAAAGTCTGGAGAAACTGAAAACAGGTAAAATTGACTCACTTGATGCGCTTGTCGATGAAAGCCAGTATCAGACGCGATACCATGGTTGGACTGATCTAGTCAACACCATCAGAAAGATCATTGAAAAGGAGTCGGCCGATGAAACGCGCCCAGAGGGTAGCGTGGTGAACTTCATTGATCCAAAAGTCGCTAAACATTCCGATCACACCTACACCGGACTCAGTGTGGAAGAAGCACTCAACAATTCCAAATCTCGGCAAGCCAAGTTCTACGACTACGCCATCATGGACATGGAACCGAATGTTTTTGGTGATGATCTGGTACTGAAAGCCGGTATGTTCCTCTTCTATAACCAAACCGCCTTCGAGATGCCAAACGGGGTAGATAAATTGAAAAGCAAGTACATTAAATGGCTTTCTCGACAATACCAAACCCACTCAGGATCGGTGAGCAAATAATTTTCCCAATCCAAGACACACACCCCGTTCAGGAGACAAAAAATAGGTGGGTGTCGCATAGCTTACCGGCCCCCGACGCTCGCTATTTATTTTGAAAGTCGTTAATTTGACTGACTTTATGGAGTATATGTATTGGTACACCTTGGTATAACTTTTATCGGATAGAATGTTTCCACTCGCAAGCCGAGCAAACGTAGCCACCCAGAGGAACGAAACCCATCATGAAAGTATGGAAAAGAAATAGGTGGGTTTCTACAATTCATTAATCCCTCAATTAACCCTTGGCGTCGCTTGCTTGCTATTCAACTTGGATATGACATCAGTGGTACAAGTTTGGAGAGGCTGCTGAGATTGGCTCAGCTTATGTATTGTTATGGCGTTGCGCCATTAATTCAATACCGTCAAACGTCAAGTGATTGATGGAATAACGTGACAACTTGTCAAGCTGCTTTACCCGTCACTTGACATTTTAGGGAATTCCTAAATTCAACCATGAGAGTAGAATGTTTGCCGTCGCATGAGTGACGACTTAAAAAGGAGCAAGCGTAGCCACCCAGAGGAACGAAACCCACCATGAAAGTCTGGTAAAGAAATAGGTGGGTTTTGCTATAGCGGAACCCACCCGACGCTCACTATTTTGAAAGTCGTTAATTAGACTGACTTGATGGGTATATTTATTGGTACACCTTGGTATAACTTCCAGATGATATACTGTTCGTAAAAAAAGACTTTGCTGGAAAATCATAATTGTTCTTTAAAAGCGGTTAATGAGTTTTCTGCGGATGATGCGAACAACGGTAAAATTTGGCATCGATGAAGGTACAAAATGTAAATGAAAAGTCTGCGGATTTGTCAGTTGAAAAAGTCTGCATAGTCGCCTTTTTCAAAATCAACAAACCAATTATAGTAAATACGAATACACTTCGCTTGAACTACCCTACAAAACTTAGTTTACCATTCGGACTTTTAAGGAGAAATATGAATAATTTACCCACTATCACAAGCTTTACATGCGATGCCTCCCCAATAAAAGCAACATTTGGTCAATCATATACCAACAAATGCACAATCGGAAATTTGCAGGATTTTTGATCATAAAAATTTTATCATTGATGAAATCGCCCAGCCGGAAATTTTAAATAAAATTAATATTGTAATTCCTATTTATCATTCAGGTACAAGGGTTTTACCAACAATCAGATCTATATTAAACTCTGATTGGGATAAGCCCGTGGAATTGGTGTGTTTTGTCAACCAGCCAGAATCTTGTTCTGTGGAAGCGCGAGAAAGTAATGATCTTACTTTCAACGTATTACAATATATTTTTAGTCCTAAAAAAACCGTCATTGATGGACATTTTCAATTTGACAAAGAAGTGGATGAGCTAAGAAATCTTTTTTCTCATCGCAGGAAACGGTTTAAAGCTATTTTAATCAGTAAAATCCTCCGCCACGGTGTTGGCGAAGTCCTTCAAATTTCGATTTCTAGCTATCTGGCTCGCATTTACAATTACGCTGTCCATCGTCTTGTTAAGGATTCGGATAATAATGAGTCGATTGCGAAAAAAGCTAACTACGTGAAGCATCTTTGCAGCAATACGGTTTTAATTTTCCATGATGATGATATTATTGTAAAAGGTGTAGAATTAAGAAAAATTTACTCAGCCATCTGCCAAAAGGGCAAAATAGGAGTTGGTCAAGCGACCATAAAAAAAATCATATCGACTCAAACAACTGACCAAACACTCATTGAGTGCTTGAGGCTCATTATGCAAAGTTGGCTGATTTTCAAGGACGATTTAGGTGTAAATTTTTTATCGCCTAAAAGCGCATCTTTATTGCAGCTACTTCATTTTGCTCCTGATGTCGAGCTTGGCACAAAGTATGATTCGCAAAAGGTATTTGCCATATTGGGAAAAAAGGTTGAAAATGGAATGCATAGGACACCAATTGATACAGTCATTGCTGAACGACAAGATTTCGCCGGCAATAGCGGTTTTGTAAGACAATTACGCTTATATTTGGAAGGAAAAATTGATGATATGAATGAACTTTCATTTCTTACTAATGTTGCCGATTTGTATGCGAAAGAAAAAGGACATTATTTCGGCAAACAATCGTACGCTAATTTTCTCAAGCTTATAAGAGAAAGGGATATAGAGAATATCATATCATTTTGTAAAAACATTTGCTGTAAGTAAATATATGGACAATCAAATAAATCAAATTTTTAATGCAGCTACCAATCTGGCTTTGGGAAAAATGACCGAAACCGTTTTGGAAATTGTCGAGGATAAGAAGCTGCTTGTAAAGCTTGAAGATCGCAATCTTTCTCTTCAAGAGTTGAGCGAACTATGGGATATGCCATTCATGACCACCAGAACAATCGCCCAATGCCTTTGTGGTGTGGGAATTTTGAGCTATCAAGAGGAAAAAATTTCTGTCTCGGAACAGGCATACCAGTTCCTGCAATCCTACAAACTGGTTCGTGATGTCGCATTGAAAGGAAGCCCTTATATTGAGTCACCTGTTCTGATCAAAAAAAGACTGCTGGAACCTATTCCACAGAGCTGGTATGTAATGCGCGATCAGAAAAAAAATCCTGAAGAAACGAACCTGGCGCGTGATTTCTACTCCAGTATGCATCAACTACGTGTGAAATGGGGCATCGAACTAGCCGAGCAGTATGATTTTTCGGAAAACAATGGATATTGGCGGAGCTACAGGCGGATGGTGTATTGGCATCAGAAAACAGAACCCTCACCTGAACTGCATTATCTTTGAATTGGCACCGGTTTGTCAGATCGCTCAACAATTTATTGATGAATGCGGGGAGCAGGAACATATAAAAACCGTTGCTGGAAACTTTTTTAACGATGAACTGCCTGATACGGCGGATATCATCTTGTTGGCCAATATTCTCCATAGCTGGAATGAAATAGATTGTCGTAAAATATTGACCAATATATTTCAAGCATTGAAAATGGGAGGTACAGTCCTAGTTAAGGAATTTTATGCGGCCGATGATTGGTCAGGCTCTGTTTGGGCAGCATACCATGCTTTGACGGTCCTAGGTCAAGGAGAAAAAACGGGATGGCAACCCTCCTACGGAGAAATGAGTTTAATCCTGAAAAACACGGGTTTCTCCCAAATTGAGCAAAGAAAGGAGCTGGTGATCGGTAAAAAATTATAAACCTGGGTGTAACGAAAGTTCTACCCATCCTTTACTCGCGACTGTCTAACTGGGTGATTAATTCATAACCCTTATAGGTTAACGCATATATTGTGAGGAAATCGGCATGGAAAGACGCAGCTTTTTAAAATATGCCACTGTCTGCAATACCGTCGTTTTTTTTCCGGCGGTTGTCGCCGGCCGTGAAAACACTGAGGCCAAAGATAACAGGCCCAATCAGTTGTTCACATTGTCCCTTTATCTAACCGATAGAAAAAATCTCCAAGGCTTTGTTTGCAATCAGCTCCTTACCAAAATTGAAGAGGCCGGGCAGATAAGTTCTCTGGATCAACTGTACCAACAGTGGCTCATCTTTATGCAGAGGCGAGAGGCCGACAAATCGGCAACTCAGTTTTTACAATTTTTGCAAGAAACAAACCAGCAAAGCTTGTTGCTGTTCTGCAAACAAATCCTGTCTGCTTGGTACCTAGGAATTGCCAAATTCAATGCTGAACAAGCGGAGAGACTCGTCTATCAAAACGCGCTGATCTACGTGAGAAACCAAGATATTCATACCGCGCCTTCCTTTTGCGGCGGTGCTTTTGGATTTTGGCAATCTCGTCCGAATCGGTAACTGGAGTCCAAGATTTAGCCGGAGTCCAAGATTTATCTTGGACAACCCTATTGGAGTTGATATGAATAGCAATACTGAATATGACCTAATCGTTATCGGCTCGGGTGTCGCCGGGGGCATAGTTGCCTATCATGTGGCGAAACAAAATCTCAAGGTGTTGATTCTGGAAGCCGGCCCGAGGCTGGACAGAGGCCAATTGATTGAAACATTTCGTCACTCTGCTAGAAAGGACTCAATGGCACCCTATCCTAAACTGAGTTACGCGCCTCAAGCCGATCCCGTTGGGCAACCGGATTATTTAATCTACAAGTCACACCCATACCATACGGCTTATGTTCGAGCCGTGGGCGGCGCTACTTTGCATTGGGGCGGCATTTCGTGGCGTTTTGTGACTAAAGATTTCAAGTTACGAAGTCATTATGGCGTGGGCCGAGATTGGCCTATTGATTATACCGACTTGGAACCCTATTACCAACAAGCCGAATTAGAAATAGGGGTAGCCGGGGTATCAATTAACGCGTTAGATCAACCCCGCAGTGCGCCATTCCCATTACCGCCGGTTCCGTTTAGTTATATGGATCAACAGCTCCATAAGGGGTTGTATCGGGCCGGTTTTAATTATGTGCCAGAACCTGCGGCCCGCAATACTCGACCGTATGATTCTAGGCCACCCTGCTGTGGTAGCAATAGCTGCATTCCTATCTGTCCCACCGGGGCACAGTACACCGGCGTAGTGCATATTGACAAGGCAGAGGCCGCTGGTGCAGCGCTGATTACCAATGCCGTCGTGTATAAGCTGGAAGACGCGGTAGTCAATGGTCAATCCACCCTCGTCAAAGTACACTACAAAACACCCGATGGGAAATCTCACGCGGTGCGGGGTAAGCAATTTGTCATTGCCGCCAACGCGATAGAAACGCCGAAATTGATGTTAATGTCTAAATCAACGGCTTATCCAAACGGCGTTGGCAACTCGTCCGGTCTAGTGGGTCGCAATTTGATGGATCACCCAGCGACGGGCGCAGAATTTACCTTAAAAGAGCCCGTTTATTCCGGCCGTGGTCCGATAACCATAGGTGCCATTGTGAACTATCTGGATGGTGAATTCCGCAGCAAACTGGCCGCAAAAAAAATCTCTGTCGGCAATAGCCAGTTTGCGCCTTCTGTTGCTAACGAGTTGATAGAACAAGGTTTAGCTGGCAAAGAACTCAAACAACAGGTCGCCTATCTCGCTAATCGCAAAGTGGGTTCATATACGATGCATGAGCAACTGCCCAACCCAAATAATCGTGTCACCCTAAGCAAAACCAAGTTTGATGCGTTGGGACTGCCACATCCAGAAATTTATTGGTCAATTGATGAGTATGAATATCAGAGTGCGCTTGAAACGAAACAGTTATACGAAAAAATTGCTAAACTTATTGGTGCCGTTGAACATCAAGTGATTTTTGAACTCGTGTCAGATGCCCACTCAATGGGAACCACTATTATGGGTAGAGATAAAACGGACTCGGTGGTTGATCAGAATTGTCGCTGTCACGATTTAGATAACCTATATATTGCTGGCAGCGCGGTATTTCCGAGTGGTTCAGCAGTTAATCCGACATTAACGATTGCGGCTCTGAGTGGTAGACTTGCTGATCACCTGGTCGAGAAATTGGCGAAGCGATCCTTTAATCATGACAGCATGGCCCCAGAAAGGCGATAAATCGCCTACTACAAACAATTGGCGAAGCGATCCTTTAATCATGACAGCATGGCCCCAGAAAGGCGATAAATCGCCTACTACAAACAAATAATTCTTATTTGAGGGCCATAAAATAGTTTGGATGCTTTCAAATGACAACATGGCCCCAGAGAGGCGATAAATCACCTACTAAAAATAGGATGTTATTGTTCAATTGGGCACAACCTCTGGCCGAACGTGAAAGCTTTCATCTCACTCACGCTGTCCATCGAGACGGCCAACGTTCTGGAGACTCAATTGTAAGAGGAGACAACAATGAATAATGATTGGATGCCAGAGCAAACGACTGCAATCGCGTTGCTCAAAAAGTGCGTTATTGAGGCTGGCTTTGTTGCAGCCGCGGAGAATCGAGAAAATTACCACAGAGTCTGGAGCAGAGACGGGAACATTTGCGGTTTGGCGGCTCTTACTTCGGGCGATTTGGAGTTGATCGCTGCCTTCAAGTCAACACTACAGACATTGGCTCAGTACCAGGGAGAATACGGTCAAATTCCGAGTAATGTTGATGTGGCGCATAAAAAAGCCAGTTACGGTACAGATGTAGGGCGCGTCGATCCAACGATCTGGTTCATCATCGGAGTCTGTCTCTTCGGGCGTATAACCGGAAATGACAGGCTTGTGAATGAATTATGGGAACATCTCAAAAAAGCGCATGACCTCTTATGTGCCTGGGAGATCAACAATAGCGGTTTACTCTACATTCCGCAAGGGGGAGATTGGGCTGATCAGTTTCTGCTTTCCGGGTATTTGCTCTACGATCAGGTTCTGCGGTTATGGGCGATGAAAGAACTTACAGCAGCAGCCCAGCGATTAAAAAAAGAAGGTGAGACATTTCAGCAAAAAGCCCAACAGATTGAATCGGTACTCTCTCAACGCTTTTTTCCTGAGACCAGACGGCCATATTTTTTAGCCGGGTATCGTCCCGGCGCAACCTACAGCCTGTTTGATGCATTCGGCAATGCCCTCGGATGTTTGCTTGGACTTGCAAGCCAGGAAGAGCGAGAACATTGTCTGAGCTTTGCAGAACACGCGTCCTCTTTTCAACTCGTTCCGGCCTTTTTTCCGGCAATCGAACAAGATGATCCCCGCTACCAAGAACTCATTCATATAGTAAGGCACCGGACACTCAGAAATATCCCCGGACGCTATCATAACGGCGGTTTATGGCCGATGATCACCGGATTCTGGGCATTAGCAGCCCGGAAACTTGAAAACCATACACTTGCCGATTGGTGGACAGCCGGAATTGTGGAAGCCAATCAGAAAGGCCAAGAAGGTTTTTACGAATATCTTGATGCCAGAACCGGAGAACCCAGAGGAGCCATGAACCAGGCATGGAGTGCCGCCGCAATGATTATTGCAACAACGAAACTGAAAGACAATCTCCTAGGTTTTTCATAACTATGGTCAGTTTGTAGGAAAACATTCTGTTCCAATTGGGTATACGCAATTAGGAAGGGAATCAGTATTTACTCCAGATGGAGAAGAAATACCATTACTGATTGCCAAGAGGAATAAGTTTTCTCCAGTACGTTTGGCAGTGTTCTTTTTGCTTTCACTTCTTATCAGCGTAGTTGTTGGGCCTGTTTTATATTGTGGGTAATATCCAAATGAGCGGAATAATTGCCTGGATACTTCTAACCAGTTTAACAGTGACAATTTTTTTAATAACGCCCCACTTTTTAACAGCTACCGATGTAAGTCAGGGAGGGATTTATTTCATAATTCGTTGTATTTACTCGTTATTTGAGGGCCATCAAATACTTTAGAGGCTTTCAAATGACAACATGGCCCCAGAAAGGCGATAAATCGCCTACTACAAACAAAATGAATTGAGTTTTGAATAACCCGAATCCTATTCGTTTATTTCTTAATTCGTTGTACTTAATTCGTTGTAATTCGTTATATTTAATCGTTATTTGAGGGCCATCAAATACTTTTGATACTGTCTCAAATGACAACATGGCCCCAGAAAGGCGATAAATCGCCTACTACAAACAAAATGAATTGAGTTTGGAGTAACCCGATTTCTATTCGTTTACGGTGAAAAGACACACAATATCTATAATTCGTTGTATTTAATCCTTATTTGAGGGCCATCAAATACTTTGGATACTTTCAAATTAAACGATGGCCCTAGAAAAGCGATAAATCACCTACTAAAAATAGGCTTAATATTGTTCCATTTAACTTGAAATTGACAAGGAGAAAAAAAATGCCAAAACCCATCCAAGTTTGGTTGATTGCGTTATTATGTTCTGTCGCCTCACCTGTGATTTATGCTGATAATGTCGCATTTTACTTCGGGGCGCACCAAGATGACTGGCAACTCTTCATGACACCCAAGGCCTATCACGATATTATTGGCCCAGACAATAAAGTGGTGTTCATCTACACCACGGCTGGCGATGCAGGTGAAGGCACAACATGGTGGCAAGCACGACGAGCCGGCGCACTGAACTCAATTCAATTTGCCAAGCGACAGAAGATCGAATATGTGTTGCCAACCCTTATCGATATCAATAACCATCCGATTCCATGCCACATCATCGGAAACACCCGCAGTTACTTTATGGGCCTTCCGGACGGTAATCTTGATGGCAGCGGCTTTCCAGCCACTAATCACCAAAGTCTGGAAAAACTGAAAACCGGTCAAAAAATTGACTCACTTGATGTGGTTGTCGATGAAAGCCAGTATCAGACGCGATACCATCAATGCCATTAAGTTAAGATATAACCTATTGATTTTTAATCAATTTTTTTGTGTGTTAGGGTGGGGTACCCGATTTTTTACTTTCAATAAAAACAATGACTTAGAA
>Ga0164315_10004008_pt1 | contig 11438 bp, 4 predicted proteins | sample GuaBasSedimGuay6_FD_113737 | JGI IMG/M metagenome (GOLD analysis project Ga0164315, IMG submission 113737) | Subseafloor sediment microbial communities from Guaymas Basin, Gulf of California, Mexico - Guay6, Core 4569-2, 0-3 cm | ecosystem: Environmental > Aquatic > Marine > Hydrothermal vents >...
ATTAAATCCGGTTGCTGCGGATAAAGACACATGAAACTGTCATAAACTGTTCGCATGGTTTTTAGGATGGATGACGCATAGCTAATTTATTCATTCTAAAAAATATGGGAATTTAATTCATTTTTTAAGCGGATTAAAACCCATAAAGCTTTGCTATCATCCACAGGAGTAGTACCAAAAAAGTCGTGAGGAATATTTTTAGCGAGTGTAGGATGGGTAGCTTCACTGCACCCACCATCAAAAATGTAGGGATTGATTTGGTGGGTATAACGAAGTTCTACCCGCCCTACAAAATTTGATTTGCAACATTGTTTCCACGCGCCAGTGCTCATCGTTAATCATAAGTTTTTAAATAATTGATTTTACAAGCTGTTATATTTTATGACTGACTATAACTTACTTTCTGGTGGCGAATAAAATCAATAACTTACGAATCTTTCAGCGACTTGTGTATAACGATGAGCGAGAAGCCGGGGAACCGAGCAGTAAGGGCGATATGAACAAAATGATTTTCAAAATCGACTAATATCTCCCGTTATAAAAAGTAGGAACGATGAAAACATGAACATCAATAATAAACCATCGTTTCCTTATTTACCACTTGAAGAGGATATGAACGCTCTGAAATGAAAATTAAAAACATACATATTGCTGCAATAGCTCTTTCCCTATCTGCATACAACATCAACTCGTAAGCCGTATATGTTTGATTGATAAATTGTCATTTGTAGGGTGCATAAGCGATAGCGTCATGCACCACTACCCATATTTTTGCAACGATTGGTGTATTTTGCTCCGCGATACACCCTACGCGAGCTTGGTGAAAAATCTGGGTTTGGTATTTGTCACAACTTACCTGCACCAGCACACAATCAACTAACAAAGGTGATACATGATTTCTAAAAAACGTTTTTGTTATTCACTATTTTACAAAATCACAGTTTTGGGGGCTTTAATGATTAATTGCCCCGTTTTTGCTGCTGATTTAATTGGCTTTGATGGACGACCACACGGGCCGCCCCACGATCAGTCGTACTACGATGTTCAGGAAGATACAGCCTACTGGGGTGGGCAAATTCATTTCCAATTTGCGGTTTGGAACCAAGCAGCGGGTAATGCTGGGGCGTTTAAAGTCAAGTTTGTTGTTTCCGATGATAATGTGATTGACGGCAATGATCACATTTTTGCAACGATGAATTATCCTTCAGGCCTAAATTCCGGGAGAATTGGGGGAATAAAGAATTTTGGAGCCACCATGAGCTTGCCCAGCGTCGATCCTGTGGGTGGTTCAAGTCCTTATTACATCGGCATGATTGTTGATTATGACAACGATGTCGCCGAGTCCAACGAAAATAATAATGCTAATCAAGGTTTTGGCAAAGATTATGATAGCCTGACTATTGAAGTGCCTCTCCCTGATGTTCAAGTTTCTGATTCTAGTGGGGATGAGACTGATCGCAGCTTAGACTTCGGTGATGTGGTGGACGACAGCGCAGGTAATAGCAGTGGTACGGAAACCGTGACTTTGGTCAATTATGGTCCAGGTGCCTTGACTGTGAGTCAAAACGGAATTTACTTCGCGGATGGTACCCATTTCAAGATTGATCGTATCATCAGCAGCACCCAAGAAGAGATTGATCTCAGTCGCAACGCTTGGGCTATGGCTGCTAATGCTAAGGAAAGTTGGATCGTGACCCTTAAATTCGATCCTTCGGCGGTGGGTGTTTTAACGGATACCTTAAATATTATTAGCGATGATCCTGATGAAGGCACTATCATCGTCAACCTGCAAGGCACGGGAACGCCGCTACCCAATATCGTCATTTCAGAACAAGATCAGGCTTTGAGTTTTGGACAAGTGCCTAATGATGGATTGGGTGGTCAAACCCTGACTCAGTCTATGAGTTTTCAAAATAATGGTAGTGGACTGCTGGTTATTCCTCAAAATGGTATTTCGCTGGATGAGGGCGCGAATTTCAGTATTGTTGCCATTAGCAGCGATACCCAAGGTGTGATTGACCTCAGCAGCGGTTCAGGCAGTTTAGCGGAAGACGGGAGCGAAACTTGGACCATTGAAGTGCTTTGTGATCCCGTTGTCGATGGGCAAGTGACGGATAGCTTGAATATTGCTTCTGATGACCCGGATGAAGCGGGTGTGACTATTACCTTGAGTGCATTGGGTTTAAGTGTGCAAGATATTACTGTGGATAGTACTGTCGTGGACTTTGGTGGTATTCATGCGGATGGTAACGGTGAACAGGTAGGGATTGCTACCCTTAGTCTCAGCAACCAAGGCGAAGCGGCACTGCATATTGATAATATTCAATTAACCACAGGCAGTGTTTATCAAATCACGGAAGTTTTCAGCGATAAGCAGGGGACTATTGATCTAACTAGCGATGGCGGTTTGATTGCGGGTAGCGGCGAAGAAACTTGGAAAGTGACTTTGCGCTTTGACCCAGATGTGGCAGGTTCGGTAAATGATACCCTCAGTATTGTTAGCAATGATTCGGATGAAAGTCCGCTGGTTATTTCCTTGAGTGGCACGGGCTTAGATGAAGCAGATATCGAAGTGGCAGAAGGTTTGGTTCTGGAATTTACGCCTACCCTCAATGACGGCGCGGGTGGTATAGGTCGTGATAAAGTCCTGACTTTGAGCAACATCGGTACGCAGGTGCTGAACATTTCACAAATTGATGTGGGCAGTGTATATAGTATCACGGGTATTAGTTCTTCCAGCAATGGCAATGTAACTCTGCCCAGTGCCATTTTGCCCGGTGGTGTGGAAACATGGGAAGTGACGCTGCATTTTGATCCCAATACTAACGGGGATTTCAATGAAACGCTGCAAATTATGAGCAATGATCCTGATGAAAATCCTTTGACAATTGCCCTTTCTGGCAGTGGTTCCGTGCCGAGTATCACACTCACCGAACCAGCACTTAACTTGGGTGTCAATGCGGAGCAAATGTATGCCATCCGCTGGGTCGATGATTTCACTGGCGGCGATGCGGAGATTACTTTGTATTTGGATCCGGATACTCATCCAAATAACGGTAATGAAATTCAGATTGTCTCTGGGCTTTCGGAAGAGGATGAACAAGATTTTTATGCTGAGCATGTAGCCCCTGAGCTGATTGGCAACCAGTATTACGTTTATGCGGTGATTCAATCCGGCACTATCACTGCAACCAGTTATTCTCCCGGTCGCTTGCTGATTGAAGCAGTCAATGCCTTCCGTCTGCTTTCGCCTCTGCATACCACTCAGAGCGAATATAGCTACCAATACCGATATCAGGATCAAACTTACAGCGGTAGCCAAACTTTAACCACTGGACTCAATCGTATTTTGGTAGAAAACGAGGGGGTTCAGCATGAGTTTTTTGTCACTTACTACGACAATACGCTAGACAGGGGTCAATATACCTATGATGAAATGAATCGCATTGATACTTATACCAACGGCAACGGTATTGTCACGACGCATTTTTATGATAAATTAAGCCGCTTGGAAAAACAGGAATACTCCAATGGTACGACTGTAGAATATAGTTATGATGTGGTGGGTAATCTCCTGAGCGTGTACGATGGTAGGGGTTATATTTTTTATAGCTACGATGATTGGGATCGACCTGTTGAGGTGATTCATTCTGAAGATGATGTCGTGGGTAACGCTGATGATCGTAAAATCGCTTACGACTACGATTTGGATAATCGCCTTACCCAAATCACCTATCCCGGCGGTGGTTTTGTAGAATATGTCTATGATTCGGCGAGCCGTTTGGAAGGGGTCAAGGATTACACCAGTGGCAACTTACAGACTACTTTGTTCAGCTATAATGCCACCACCAGCTTGTTGGAAGAAATCACTCGCCCAAATGGGGTTAAAACACGGTATAGCTATGATGGTTCGGCGCGTTTAAGCGATCTCGAACACCGTAATGCCAGTGATGTTCTGATTGCTCGTTATCATTATGAATACGATGCGGATAGCCGGCGCACGGAATTGCATGTCACTACGCCGGCGGGTACTCGCAAGGAGAAATACACCTACGACGATGTGGGTCAGGTAATTGAAGTAGTGTATTCGGATAACGGGACTTTTGATGCTGATGATAAAACGGTTACTTATACTTATGATAGTAATGGCAATCGTTTGTCTATGTTGATTGTGGAAAATCAAACGGCACTGAAAGACTATCGCTATTACTATGGGCATGAAAACCGTCTATTGCAACGGAATGAGCGTTTCAGTGAGCAAAGTACGCGCTTTTATCATGATCCGGCTGGTAATCGGATTATGAAGGTGGATGAGGAGGAAACGACACGGTATTTTTATGATGAACGTAACTTGCTGACTCGTGTAATTACCTCGACTCAGGATATTGGTTTTGAATATGATGCGACTGGCAATCGGATTGCTAAAATCGTTAATGGAGTACGCACGGAATATACTGTGAATGCATTGGGTTCTATATCTCAGGTTATTGAAGAGTACGATGCCAATGCCCAACGCACGGCGCGATATACTTATGGCGGAAGTCGTATTAGTGGGGTACTTCAGGGAGAAAGTAATGCCACCTATTATTTGAGCGACGGGCTGGGTTCAACGCGGCTGTTGTCTGATGTAAGCGGTATGGCAGGTACGGAATTTCAATATGATGTTTTTGGTGAAGTGACTGCCGGGCCTGTGAGTGCGAATGAGTATTTGTTTACTGGCGAACGGATGGATGCCGAGACTGGTTTGGTGTATTTGCGGGCGCGGTATTATGCTCCGGAGGTTGGGGCGTTTATTACCAAGGATCCGATGGGCTTGAGTGCGGGGATGAATTCTTTTGTGTATGTTGAGAATGATCCGGTGAATGCGGTGGATCCGTTAGGGTTAAAATACTTTTATAGACTAAATGATCAGAGTAAGATAAAAGAGGATTCAACGTCATCAATGTTTCCTTTTGGTAAACTTCTTTTTTGGGATTTTCTTAAAGGTAGCCATAACTATGCAGGTTCAGGGGCTCTTGGAGGTGATATTAAGTCCCATAGTGATCGAAGGGGTTATCTTCACGATAGACGATGGCAGTATGCTAGAGAGAATAGTCGCTTAGACCCCTTCATTAATCCTAAAACCGCCCTAGCAGATATGGCTCTTGCAGGTGGTGCTATTAGCGATTTGTTTAAATCAGAAAATAAATATGGCAACTACTCATTTATTCAAAAATTAGGATATAAAGGAGCTCTTATTGGCGAAGCAGCAATATTTGGTCCACTTGGCATTGTGAAACTTGTGGCAGGAGTTCCAGGAGTAATTGGAAATACAATTAAATCAGCTGGAAATCCAATTAAAAATACAATTAAATCAGTCTTTACTTCTAATATTACTCCCAATACTCCCGGCGGTGTCCTAATTGACAAAGCCGCTCAACTCATCGGCTCCAACCTCTCCGACATTCGCGGTGCCACCTACGATCCCGAATCAGGACAAATCGTCTTCCTCGGCACTGATAATGATGCCGCAGTCAAAGACATTAATCTGGACTACTTCTTCACTGCTATTCAAGCCGTGTACGGTTCAGCAGTGCCACCTTTCGTCACCCTCGATCCGCCTGCAAGTTTGTTAAACCAATGGATGGACTTAGGTGATGGCGACGGTGTGTGGGAGCCTGGTGAAATGGGCGGCGTGGTTTTGCATTATCATCCTATTTGGGCTGACGAAGCCGATGATCTTCGAGTTCGTTTTGATCTGTCGGGCGGCACAACGTTCTTTGCTAATATTGATTCCTTTGAATACCCAAATATTCAGGTTGGTACGCCAGTCATGATACTAGCCATCACAGACTGGACAGATAAACCAACTGACATTGACTTAGCTGATAACATCAATGGTGGTATTATACTGGGAGAACAAAATTCCGCAGATGGTTTCAGGTTACTGAGGCTACAAGCAGGTCGTGACGGCCAATACGGTTACTACCGCCTCTATTTACAAAACAACGGCACCCAGAATTACATTATGGATTCCGTCAAAGTTATCCCCAACTTGCAACACCGCAAATACGGCGGTCGCGTAGAAGGCAGTAAATTAGGCTGGGTCATGTACGAAGCTGATCGGGTGATGAAATGCTTGGGCGTAGGCGTGGATAACTTGGTAGATGGCAAAACCTATACCAGTGCAAATGTGCCTATCAGCGGCTATCAAAACTTTGCCGAACGCTTGCAAGATGGCGGTAAAGGCGGCAATGTACGTATGTGGTTCATCCCCGATGAAATGACCTTAAAACGTCATATAGATGAAGAAACCGGCCAAGCGACTATCGTTTTTGACCAAGCCAGCGTTGCCCTCAAAACCGAGTCAAAGATGCGTGGTTTGCCACAAACACCGATTGCCCGCGACTTCGCCGACCATTTCAATACGTACTACGACGAATTCGCAGCCCTAGATTTTCCGGTCATGGACCCGGACGATCCGACAGGCCAGACGATTATCGAAGTCCCCATCTTCAAGATGCTACGCGATGCCATGCAGGCTGTCGCCCTAGCACGCTTTTTCCGTGACAACGAGATTCCTTTAGATATGTGGTGGCTGAATGCTTGGGAACCCCCTTACGCCTATTCACCCAAAACCATTCCTACTGCTTACAATGAAGAGGCGGGTATTCTCATTTACGGCGGCGTAGAAGTTAATACGCCTAATAAATATGTCCCTTCCGCTGATGCTGAAAGTATTGGTGACTTGGTCAACGCGCAAAGACCAGCAGCCCCGGTAGGTAGTGACATTGCCAAACAAGATTGGAACATAACCGATACCACAGAAGGTGATCTAACCGCAGTAGCTGTCTCACTGGAAGCCACCGAACAAGACAGCACCACGCGCCTGAGTGAAACCGACTTGGCTTTTGCCAGTCCGGGCAGTCATACCTTGGCATTTGGACGCTACTACAGCAGTGCCTTCTTAGGCAAAAATGGCATGGGCCCCGGCTGGAAAATCATTCCTTTGACTTTAGAATTTGGTTATCCCTCTTGGTACGACGAACAGGGCTTGATGAAAAACGTCAATGGCGAGCCTCTATGGACTGATAGAAACAAAGATACCCGTTTGCATGGTGGAGAAATTCGTTTGGTCAACCACGCCAACGGTCAGGTACTCAACTTTTATTCTTCCCTAGAACTGCGCTACGACGTGGACAATCTGGGTCATCCTATCATCGCTGTAGATGGGCTTGATGCCAATGATCTACCTACTTTTACCCCGGGCGAATGGCAAAACGGTTCGACCCTGCAACAGACGACGAATGACCGTGAATATATACTCACCCTACCTGACAATAGCACGGTACACTTCCGTCATGATGGTAAGTTATTAAGCATCGTTGACAAACACAACTACACTTTGAGCTATACATATAACAGTGCTGATAAATTAACCACCATCAGCGATGATGCCGGGCAAACCCTGAACCTAAGCTATAACACGGATAATCAGGTGGAATCTGTGAGTGGGCCTTACTCAGAACAAGTCACCTATAGTTACGACTTGGCGGGAAGATTAGAAACAGCTACACATACCCGCAGTGAGGCTACCACCACTTATGCTTACAACGAGAATGACCAATTAATCACTGTTACCCAATTTGATGGATTGATGACACTCAACACCACGCCGGATTTACGCGGTCGTTCTGATAGCGTCGAAGATACCAATGGCAATATCTTTGACCATGCGTTCAGCATTGATCCGGAAACGCAAGATCGTACCACCACAGTGACTGATACGATTAGTCAAGCATCGTGGAAGCAAAGCTTCGACGAAGAAGGTCGCCTTACCGCGACCCGCGGCCCGCTGGGCAATGGCTATGAATATGATTATTATGATGATTCACAGTATCCCAATAGTGTGCAACTGCCTATTGAAGATCGTGCTGCCATCCAGATTGATCGCAATGACAACGGTCAGCCCACCCTGATCAGGGATCCGGAGATTTTGGCACTTGGCGGTCAAGCCAGCGAAATCATTTACAACGAAGACTATCTGCCCGTCCAAGTAACCGATGCACGGGGGCGCGTGACAGAATATACCTACAACGCAAACCAAGATATCAAGAAAATTACTCGGTATTTAGACGGACAAGCCGTTGAGACGATTTTCAGCTATCAAAATGGTAATTTGCATACGGTGACGGATTCTTATGGAAACATTGTGCAAACCATCAATTACGACAATCTGGGGCGGGTTACAGATATCACCGATGCTGCGGGAATTACGGTGAATTATACCTACGATGGTCTGGGACGGCTATGGAAAATAACTGATCCACGCCTCAGCAGTGATATAGTTTATACCTACAATGACTTTGACCAGCTGACCCAATTGATGACACCCACTGGCACAACACTGTATGATTATTATCCAGACACGCAGTGGTTAAAAACGATTACTAGCCCTACAGGCCATCAACAAGAACATATTTATGATCTAGAAACAGGTGATCTGATTGAAACCCGCCAAATCATGGCTGATGCTGATGACTTAGTGATTGGCTATGAATATAACCGCTTAGGGCAATTTGAAAGCTTGAAAATGCCAGAGGGACAGACTGTCTCTTATACCTATGATGATTTGAATCGACCCATTCAAATTGATAATAGTGACTACAGCATTTTTGTGCTGACTGAACCTGACGGCTTAGATGATACTGCTGATCAGCAATTTGATATTGAATGGATTGATGAAGATACCGATCACAATGCCGACATTGCCCTTTATTTTGATACCAATAATAGTGGTGAAGATGGCACATTGATCGTGCAGAACCTCAGTGAAGACGATCCAAATAATCTGTACGCATGGGATACCTCTTCATTGCCTGAAGGAGATTATTATGTGTATGCGGTTATCAACGATGGCGTAAATCCAGCGACAGTGTACAGTGAAGGAACGGTTAACATTGCACACACACCATCTAATTGTGATGATGTTGCTGATGGTTTAGTCTTTTGCTCTACATTTGAAGGCAATGCCAATGATGAAAGTGGCAATGGGAATCATGGTACTGAAAAGAATGGCATTACTTACGTACGTGGATGGTAAATTTGGGCAAGCCGCTAAATTTGATGGAAGTGCTGCTTATATAGATGTGCCACATAGTCCCAGTTTAAATCTTCAACAGATGACTATAGCTGCTTGGGTATATGATATAGGTAATGGAGAGCAGGTTGTGCTTTTCAAAGGTAGATATAATGGAGAATGGCATACCAACAACCAAAGACAATACCAATTATATACGACTAAAACACAAGCCAAGTTTGCTGTGTTTTCTAGTGATATTGATTGGAAAGAACTTACTTCCAATGTTGATGACACACATATCAATCAATGGCGACACATTGTTGCGACTTATGACGGCGAGAAGATGAAAGTTTTCGTAAATGGCCAGCTAGATAGTGAGCAAGAAATGGCTACGGAGCTGTTTCAACCTACGAATCCAGAATCCTTAACTATTGGAGCCGCTTTTAATGTCAATAACGGTGAACGTGGAAATGAAGGGTTTTACCGAAACGGACTCATAGATGACATCCGCGTTTACAACCGTGCCTTATCTGAAGATGAAGTCAAACAACTTTACCAACTGGGAAATAGCGATTACAGCTTTTTTGTGTTGACTGAACCGGATGGTTTCAATGATATTGCTGATGAGCAGTTCGATTTTGTGAATGGTGGGTGCAGCATAGCTCTACCCACCCTACGTTTCAACATTAACCCGTAGCAATGCTGGCTATATTGACGGGTGATTGTTCCAATCGGAAAAGTTGGAACCTTCTTCCCTAAATAGTCGTTTCAAACCTGTCAGGTTTTTTTTGCCTACCAAATAGGAGCGTAGCTAGGTAGGGTAGGCAACGTCGTTGCCACCATTTTATCTGAATCAGAATTAACAGAATTAAAGAATCGGTTTGGGAACAATTATTGATCGTTCCTAAATAACAATAACGACGATTAATGGTGCGCTCCCCGCATCCTACGCTTGCTTAAACTAAGTGAACTCGTAAGCCGTATATGTTTGATTGATAAATTGTCATTTGTAACTCGTAAGCCGTATATGTTTGATTGAGAAATTGTCATTTGTAGGGTGCATAAGCGATAGCGTCATGCACCACTACCCATATTTTTGCAACGATTGGTGTATTTTGCTCCGCGATACACCCTACGCGAGCTACGCGAGCTTAGTACTCCACCAACTTCGGGTTTCAAGAGCCTTCCCCAAGCGTTCATCTCTAAACTGAAAGATATGAATAACTAAAATCGAAACCTAGCCAGCCAGGTAGGGTGGGCAAACGTCTTTTTGTTTGCCCATAATGAGATTGTCAGTAAACGTAGGGTGCGGGGAGCGCACATTTTACATAAGGCGTGTGGATTGATGGTGCGTAGGACGCACCCTTCGCTAGTAGCAAAATAGAAAAGCCCCAAGTCCACGACAAGGGGCTTTTTTAATTTAGGTGATTTGAAAAATTTCCATATCACACCCGTTAATAGTAGTAAGGACGATATGAAAAAAATGATTTTCAAATCGTTCCCAAGCGCAGCAAAGGAATACATTTCACAACGCGAGGCAAAGTAGGACGCAGAGCGTCCTTCATTCCTTCCCAAACAGAGTTTGGGAACCATAAAATAAATCGGTATTTTCATTTCTCCCCCCCTTAGGCTTTGGGCGGTTAGGAGGAATTTAAAAAACCAGAAAATTTCTGATTCGATATTTAAGAGGAAAGAAAATGGAGTCTGCTATAAGCGAATACATAGAAAAACTTCGCAGCACCCAAAAAAATTACGATGCTGTGAGAGATGTATGCAATATCCCTGATCTTAATGTAGTCGATAAAAAAAATATTGTTGAACAACTCAAACGCGAAATCGCTCCGCTGAACAAGCAACTCAAAAGGTTGGAACGAAATGAATTTGTCGTTGCCGTCGTTGGACTCGAAAAAAATGGGAAAAGTACTTTCGTCAATTCTTGGTTGAAATACGACTTTCTTCCCAGCGAAGACAAGCGATGCACGCTCAGTACGACCAAACTATACTCAACAACTGGAAACGAACACACAGTGAAAGTGTCGGTAATTAGCCGTGACCAGTTTAACAAAAATATAGCTGATTTGAAGGCCATCAGTGCTGAAAATTCAACGTCAGAACGATCGCAGCGGGCCAAAGCGGATTTGAGCCAAATAGAACAATACAAGACATCTTTGTTGCAACTCATAGAAAATGGTGTCGAAGATGTCGTCTCGGCTGAATTTTCCGATATTGCGGACGCACTGCAAATGTACATTGCGGATCCGAGATATGCTTACGCTGTTGACACGGTAGATGTCCATACCCCTCGCGTCATCCGCGAAGAAGGCGTGGTGTTTTATGATGTTCCGGGACTTAATTCTGGGTTTGAAGTCCATGAAAT
>Ga0164315_10004009_pt1 | contig 11438 bp, 5 predicted proteins | sample GuaBasSedimGuay6_FD_113737 | JGI IMG/M metagenome (GOLD analysis project Ga0164315, IMG submission 113737) | Subseafloor sediment microbial communities from Guaymas Basin, Gulf of California, Mexico - Guay6, Core 4569-2, 0-3 cm | ecosystem: Environmental > Aquatic > Marine > Hydrothermal vents >...
GCGAGAAACGGTGCGGACGGGGTTGCAAACCCCGTCCGGCAGGCAGGCAATTATTCATTTTTCATTTTTCACTTTTCATTGTGAGAAATCCCCCCCGGCCCCCCTTTACGAAAGGGGGGAGAACTGCCTTGACTTAATGGCAGCGAAACTCCGGTCTGGGAACGAAAACTTCCGATTTTGGTAATTCAGAAAGATATGACAGGTGACAGATGAACATATTCCAAACAATTCTTATCCACATTGACAGTTTCTTAATTTATTTTTACCGGATCCCCGAAATCCCCATTCTGGGCTATCTTCTGGGATCATCTGTCCTGGCGCTGTTCTGTGTGCTGTTCGGACAGATAACCTTGTACACGGCCCTGAAGTTCAACAAGAAGCGAGTGGATCACGACAATCGGGAAATGGTGCGGATGCACAATTTGTCCGTGTATGCGCTGCTGGCAAAGGACAAAAAAGCCTACAAAGCCTGCAACAAAGAGGCTAACGAGGCGTTTGGCAAATATTTCTTTTCCCAGATCGCCATGAGCATTTCCTCCCTGTGGCCCGTTCCCTTTGCACTCGGATGGATGCAGACCCGGTTTCTGGATGTGGAATTTACCCTGCCCGGTCATGTGCCGTTGCTGGGTGATGCTGTGGGATATCCTGCGAGCTTCATTCCGCTTTACATCCTCATTTATATCTTTTTTGGAAAACTCAAGCACCATCTTCCCTATTTCAAAACCATGGAAAAAACCTTGTACGCCTCGGGCGGAGCCGGGGAGGAGATGATCAGTCTGGGTGATTTTTCTGCCAAGCCGGAAACCATACAAAAAAAGCGGGGCCTGACAAGAGACAAAGGAATCCACGCTCGTTCGCACTGAAAACGCGGAGAATATCCAGGTATGAGCCACAGAGACAATAAAAAATTCCAAATGGCATTCTCCCGGATACTGCAACACCTGGCATTGGCATGGATGTTTCTGAATGCAGGCCCTGCTTTTGCCACACAGGGACACGGCGCGCCCGAGGGACTTTATGTTCATCAGATCGCGCACATGTTTTTTGCGCTCTCAATGGGCATACTCATCTACTGGCTGAGAAAAAGAGACCTGGTCAGAGAAATCGGTTGGCGCTACATTCAGTATTCCGCACTTTTTTTCATCCTCTGGAATTTCGATGCCTTTTTCGTGCATCTCCTGGAAGAGCAACTGCAAATCATTCAGGTGAGCCGGGTCGGGCCGTGGCATATCCGAATTCAGACCCCCCATGATTTTGAATGGCTCCGGGAACTCTATTATCTTGCCAAGCTGGATCACCTGCTCTGCGTACCCGCGCTGTCCTTCCTTTATGCCGGCATGAGATGCCTTTTGAAAGAAAGCGATGCGAACGCGTCCGGGAGTACCTTGCCATGATTTTTTCCGCAGTGCCCATCCGGGCAGTGGACCTGATCGGCTCTGTTCTGATGATTCTTTTTCCCTTCCTGTGTCTGCGGCTTGTCCGACAGATCAGAGAACGCAATCCGAACAATGTGATCTGGACCTATCTGCTGTGGGTCTGCTATGCGCTGGCCGTGTTTGCCATCTCCCGATCCCTGGGGCATATTCTGAAGCAGATTCTGATGCTTGCAGGCTATGATGCGGCATGGGACATTATCCGTCCCCTCAGCGGTGCGATCAACACCCTCACCTTTTCCGTGGTCGCGGCAATCACACTTTTTTTTGAACGCAGTTGGCATATTTACCAGCAGATACTCAGGGACCAGCAGGCCCTGAAGACCGCACACAGGGAACTGCTGTATATGAACCAGAACCTTGAGCAACTGGTGGAGACGCGAACCCGGGCCCTGGCCCATTCTGAAAAGCAGATGGCTCAGGCGGACAAACTGGCCTCCATCGGTCAGCTTTCCGCGGGCGTGGCCCACGAGATCAACAATCCTCTGGGCATCATCCTGGGGTACACCCAGTTGCTTCTGCGGAACGAATCTCCGGATTCAGAGCGATGTAATGATCTGAGAACCATCGAAAAGCATGTGCGGAACTGTAAGAGCATTGTGGAGCGTCTGCTGAATTTCTCCCGAAGTTCAAAGCCCAAAAAAGAGATGGTCCGTGTCCACGAGGTGATTGATGATGTCCTGAATTTTATCAAGCACCAGTCCAATCTGGATCATATTGACATTGAGAAGGACTATGACCCAAAACTCCCGCCCATGCTCCTGGATGAGAAAAAAATCAGGCAGGTGCTTGTGAACCTTTTCATGAACGCCAGACATTCGGTCAGCAGCACCGGGGGAAGCATCATTCTTTCCACAAGATTTGATGCAGAGAATCACGCGGCTGAGATCAGGATCAGGGACACGGGATACGGCATTGAGCAAAAGAATCTGTCCCGCATCTTTGATCCTTTTTTCACCACCAAGCCCACGGGCGAGGGAACCGGCCTGTGGTTGTCCGTGAGCTACGGGATTATCAAGAACCACGGCGGGGATATTTCCGTGGAAAGCGAGCCTGGCAAAGGCTCTGCGTTCACCATTATGCTGCCAGTTGTGACTGAGTATGAGGAGATAGGCTGATGGAACGATCCATTCTGATTGTGGATGATGAACTGGACATGCTGCAACTGCTCAGGCGCAGCTTGGAGCCAGACCTCGGATGCAGGGTCAAAACCGCGTCATCAGGAGAAAAAGCCCTCCAACTGCTTTCCGAGCGTCCTTTTGACTTGGTGCTGGCAGATATTAAGATGCCCGGAATGGACGGGCTGGAACTGCTCGAGCTGATCAAAAAAGACCTGCCTGACCTCACCGTGGTCATGATGACCGCGTATGGCCGTATTGAGACGGCTGTGACTGCCATGAAAAACGGAGCCTGTGATTTCATCACCAAGCCCTTTGAGCATGAGACTCTGGTGGTGCGCCTGGAAAAAGCTCTGGAAAGAACCCGTCTGCTCAGGGAGAATCGGAGGCTTCAGAAAGAATGCGGCGGGGCCCATGTGTTTCAGCAGATTGTGGGGAAAAGCGCGGCCATGCAGCGGGTGTATGAAACCATTCAGATGGTGGCCAAAACCGATCTGACCGTGCTGATCACCGGGGAGTCCGGCACGGGAAAAGACCTCACCGCCAGAGCCATTCACGCCCTGAGCAGGCGCAGTCAGCAATCTTATGTGGCGGTGAACTGTCCGACCGTGCCCGAGCATATCCTTGAGAGCGAGCTTTTCGGATATAAAAAAGGGGCCTTCACCCACGCGACTCAGAACAAGATCGGTCTGTTTCAGGAGGCCCACAAAGGCTCCATCTTTCTGGATGAGATCGGGGACATCAGCCCGGTCATCCAGACCAAGCTGCTCCGTGTGTTGCAGGAAAAGGAGATCAAACCCCTGGGAGACACCCGTTCCGTGGTGGTGGATGTCCGCATCATCGCGTCCACCAATCAGAACCTCAGAGAGAAGATTCAGAAAGGGGAGTTCCGGGAGGATTTTTTCTACCGCCTGAACGTGGTTCCCATCAGACTGCCGCCGCTACGGGACCGCCGGGAGGATATCCCGCTCATTGCCACCCATCTGCTGGAAAAGCATGGTCAGAAGCTGAACAAGCCCGGAAAAAAGATCTCCTCGGAACTCATGGAGGTGCTTTCCAAAAGAAAGTGGGAGGGGAATGTCCGGGAGATGGAGAATGTGATCATGCGGGGCATCCTGTTTTCTGAGGCAGATGAGATCACTCATCGGGATGCGGGGCTGAATAAAAAGGGGGATGAGGGAACAAAATTGGCAGAAATCTCCTTTCAGGGCATGTTGTACAAAGACGCGAAGGAGGAAACTCTGAAACGCTTTAACTTCAGCTACATTGGCAAACTGCTGACTGAAAACGAAGGAAATGTCACCCAGGCGGCAAAGCATTGCGGGCTGGAACGTCAGTCGCTCCAGCAGATCATGCGGCGTTATGGCATCAGGGCTGATGCGTTCAGGAATAAGACCTGATGTGACATTGCCGGAAATTCCGGGGACACCATACTTAATTCAGTCTTCTTTCCCAAATTGCCTTGCCTTGTCTCATTTTCATGTCAGGGAAATGAGTTAAGTAAGGTGTCCCCGGAACTCCCAGAGCCTGTGCGGATGTCCCAGAACAAAGCAAGAACAGGATCAGTCTGAACATTTTCATGGTGTCTTTTACTATGGCGAATATTTTCAGAATGTCCCCTTTTGCACATTTGTCCTATTGCTTTGCCAAGTTTGAAAAACGGAGTTGAACATGCACGGGAAACTCCGGCCTCCCCCTTTTTCAAAGGGGGGAGAGACTGGCGGAGACCAGCTCATAAAAACAAAGCTGGCAAAGCACTATTCCTCTTTTCCAAATAATTCCTGAAGCCTGTCGAATCGGAAATCATTCAGCAGGTCCGCCAGCGCCTCTGCCAATGAGGGGTGTTCCAAGCGAATCTGTTCTGTGAGGCGCATTGCTGCTGTAAAATCTGCGATCAGCACAACTCTCCGGAATTGGGCAAGCACATCCTCCGGCAGCACCGAGAGCGATTCCCGCGACAGCACCTGTCTGCTCTCCGTCTCCTGTCCGTGATCCTCGGTATTCTCATATACAAAACGCACGCCCAGATGTCTGCTCATCAGCTCGTGCAGCATTTCCTCCCGGAAGGGCTTTCGCAGAAAATTGTCACAGCCTTCGGACAGGGCGATATGGCGTTCCTCCCCGAATGCTCTGGCGCTGACAGCGATGATAAGGGTGTCCCTGACTTCCGGCATCTCATTTTTCATTCCCACTTCCGCATCCCTGATTTTCTTCGTGACTTCATAGCCGCTCATGATGGGCATCCGGATATCCATCCATATCAGATGCGGTTTCCACGTCTCCCATATTTCAAGCGTCTCCTGCCCGTCGCAGGCTTCCCTGAGATCAAAACCAAAAGGATTCAGCAGGCTGACAAGCACTTTGCGATTTTCGACTCTGTCATCTGCGATCAGGATGCGGTAACGGGGCTGGCCTAATTCGAGCGCCACGGCCCGGCGAGTTGGTGGCAGCGTCTCCGTGTCAGGCGGTTTCGCGACACCTGCCTGTATGTCAAATGCAAAGGTCATCCCCCGCCCAGGTTCGCTTCGGACCGTGATGTCCCCGCCCATCAGTTGCACAAACTTTCTGCTGATCGGCAGGCCCAGACCTGTGCCTTCCCGCGCCTGTCTGCCCGTCTCGCTCTGGGCAAAGGGTTCAAACAGCCTGCCCAGTTCCTCAGATGCGATGCCCGGACCGGTGTCTCTGATTTCAAATCTCAGTTTTCGGATTTGGGCCTTGGCATTCTCCGATTCCGCGACTCCGACGCTCAGAATCACGCCTCCCTGCTTCGTAAATTTAAGTGCATTGTTCAGCAGGTTGATCAGCACCTGGCGCAACCTGACCTCATCGCTGCGGATGTGAGGCGGAACATCTTCGGAGCAATTGAACACCAACTCCAAAGCCTTTTTATCGGCCTGTATGCGGAACATGTCTTCCAATTCGGAAAGCATGTCGCGGAGATTGAAGTTTCCCTCGTCAAGGGTGATGCGTCCGGCCTCGATTTTGGAAAGGTCAAGCACCTGATTGATAAGCGTGAGCAGATGCTCTCCGCTCCGGCTGATAATGGCAAGGTTTTCCCGCTGCTGAAGGTCGGATATCCCGTTGCGGGCCATGATCTGGGCAAAACCGAGAATTGCGTTGAGCGGGGTGCGGAGTTCATGGCTCATATTTGCCAGAAAGATACTTTTGGCCTGATTGGCGGCCTCGGCAGTCTCTTTTGCCGCTTGCAGATCCGCCTCATTTTTCTTCCATGCTGTGATGTCATGGCCCACGGAAATAACGGCATGGCTGGGGAGTCGGAAATTTGCCCACAACTGAAAACGGACAGATCCGTCTTTGCATCTGACACCATATTCATGAAAGGTTCCGTTCGCCTCTGATATTCTCCGGTTTACCAATTCCAGGGTGGTGGGATCAGGATAAAACAGGGAAAGCGGATCATCGCAGCTTTTTATCTCCTGCTCGGAATATCCCAGGCGTTTCTCAGACTGACGGTTCCAGAGCAGACATCGCCCGTCCTCATCAAAGGAGTTGATCATCACCGGCGCGTTTTCAAAAATGGTTCTGAATCGCTCCTCGCTCTCCCGCAGTTCCCGCGTGCGCTCGGCCACCTGAGTCTCCAGGTTGTTATACAGCAGAGAGTTCTCAATGGAAATCGCCATCTGTGATGAGAGCAGGTTCAGCACTTCCAGCCTTTGCGGCGTGAAAGCCCCCGGGGTCAGGTTGTTTTCCAGGTACAGGATGCCGGTCAGCCGCCCCTGGTTGAGCAGCGGCGCACACAGCACGGATTTCACGCGGCAGCGTCGGATATGGGCATCTCTGGTGAAACGCCCCTCTTTTGCGGCATTGTGCAGCACCACACTTTCCCAGGTGCGGGCCACATAATGAATGATGTCCGCTGACATCTGCTCATGTTCCTCAGCAGGAAGGGATTGCAGGAGTGTGATATCCGTACTGTCAGCATATCTTTCAGCCTCAACAAACCTCTCGCCATGATGCGGCAGGAGCAGAAAGCCTTTTTCCGCGCCCGCATTTTCAATCACGATTCTCATCATTTTTTCTGACAGCCTGTCCAGGACAATCTCGCCGGACAGGATATGAGAAGCTTTTATGACGCTGTTCATATCCAGGAGTGCTGTGGCAAATCCGGTTTTCGGGGTGTCAGCTTTTGTTTTGGGAGACGGTTCCGAAGTCTCCTGAACAAGAAGCTGCGGGTATTTTTCCTCCAAATCCCTGACTTTGGCAATGGCACCCCACAAGCGATATGCGTAGCGGGCTTCTGTCAGATAGAGTCTGGCAAATCTCTCCTTGCCTTTTTCCAGCCAGAAGCGGGCCGCAAGCTCGTTGCCGAGGGCCTCATTCTGGGTGAAGCCGTATTCTCTGGCCGAGGCAATGCTCTTGTCGTAGCGATCCATGGCCTCCAGGTCATTGCCCGAGCAGCGGGCCATTTCCGCCTCAAGCAGCAGATACTTGTGCAGGTAGTTGGCAGGGCAGCTTTCCGCCCATTTTCGCATCTGCCTCTGATTGGCTTCCAATTGCTGTCGGCAGGTTTGCTGAGTATCTGGCGGAGCTGTCGGATAAATCGCTGCCAGAATGAGTGAGTGGTAAAAATTCTGTTCAGCGACCGGGATGGTGGCCGGAATGGCGGCAAGGCGTTTCTCTGCTTCCAGGGCAGAGGTGAGCGCATCGTCCAGGTGGCCGTACAGATAAAGCACCTGAGATTTGAAGACATGCCAGGTGCATATGGCATAAACACTTTTATTGGACTCGCAAATTTCCAAATACCTGGCTTCGCTGAGTTCCTCATTGTGAAAGATCCGTTTTCCATCTGTCCTGCCGCTCAGATTCAGCACAGCAAGCTGGACGCTCATCATGGTGTCGATTGCCAGATGGTTCCGGGTTTTTTGGCTGAAAAGCAGAAAATCTCTGGCGTTTTCCAAAACCTGATCCAAATGATTCCCCCCGCAGAACTGGGGAAATAACTTGTAAATCAGGTTGAACCCCGCGTATTGCAGCTCTCCTGAATCCAGACCCGCCTGATAGCCCTCACTGGAAACCGCCTCAATCTCCTGCATCGGCCTTGTCCAATGGATCAGACAGCCCGCCAGATTGTTGCAAGCGATGCACCTGTAATTCAGACTGTCGAACTTATGGCTCAGTTCCAGGGCAAGCTTTCCGAATTTGTAGGCCGACGCGTACTCCCCCTGAACAGCACAGAGGATAATGCCGTAAGCACTGTAGCCATAAGCCATTTCCGGGGACAGGCCGTGTCTCAGAGAAATGTTGACCAGTCTGGCGACATTCAGGATGTATATCTCCGGGTTGGAAAGATAGGTCGGCGCCGCAATACTGAATAAGACCTTGGCGGCTGCCTTCTTATCGGGCCGTGTCATTTCCGGTTCGTCAATCAGAGCCGCAATTTCCCTGCTTCCCAGATTCTTCCTCACCTCGGCAAGTTCCGCATCCACCATGTCCTGACTTGCCTGTTCCGGAAAATCGACTCCGACCAGTCTGAGCGACCGGATACCCGCCTGAATCGCTTCCTGATATTTTCCGGACATGGCGTACTGCACAATCAGCAGATTGTAAATGTCCGCCTTTTCAAAAGCTGAGTCTGTCTGATCCAGGCTCAGGTGAATCAGCTTCTCGGACTGCCCGAAGTTGCCGTTCAGATATTCAGCCTCAGCCTGCTCCTTATGCAGCGACAAGGTCAGATCATAATGCTGTGTCCAGCTTTCATCGCTAAGGCAGTCTGTGCCGGTTCTCAGATATCGGAGGGCGGCATCATAAGCGCCTGCGGACTTTGCCTTCTGACCGGCCATCAGATTCAGACGGGCGATTTCATACGGCTCTGTCAGCATTCCTGTTTCTTCAAATCCGAGGTTGAATTGTTCGACAATATCAAAAATCCTGAACTCCAATTCTTCCGGAGACGTATGTTTCAAAAGCAGCCTGGCGATCCTGAGATGAACCCTTTTTCGCTCTGATGATTTGATCAGGGCATATGCAGCCTGCTGCACACGGTCATGCTGAAATTTGATCAGAACAGGGGAACTGCTCTGGTGGACATCTGTGACCGAGGATTCGGAGATCAGGAGGACAAATCCTTCCTGAACAGCGGGCATTATGGTCTGAAGGGTGTCAGAGAAGGACTTTTCACAGATAAGCGATATGGTGGGCAGATCGAACAACTTGCCAGCACAGGCGGTAAGGCATAGGATATTCTGGGTGGGTTTCGGCAGTTTTCTCAGCTTGCCGATCAGCAGGTCCACCACATTGTTAGTGATATCCATTGCCTCTATCCAGACGATATCCCATTGCCAAGCCTGGATATGGCTTTTCCCGCGGGTGGGAGGGATGAGGCGCAGCAGATTATTCTGATACAGTGTCCTGAGAAATTCCCTTACAAAAAAAGGGTTTCCATCTGTCTTACGCACCACCAGCTCTGTCAGAGACCTGACAGCTTGTCCGGGCATATGCAGACTTTCAGCAATCAGTTGATCCACATGCTTTTGGCGCAAACGCGTGAGATGGATGTGGCTGATGAGGGTTCCGGATTTGCGGAGCCTGTCAAGGGTCATGAGCAGGGGATGCGCGGGGGCGACTTCCTCATCCCGGTAGGCCCCGATCAGAAACAGGAAACCGGTTTCCCAATCCTCCATCAGCGATTCCAATAAGCTGAGGCTTGCCGAATCCGCCCATTGCAGGTCATCCAGAAAAATGACCAGGGGATGTTCCGGCTGACAGAAAGTCTGTATGAGGTTCTGAAAGGCCATGTCGAAACGGTTCCGGGATTCCTTTGGCCCCATTTCCGGAACTGCGGGCTGTTTGCCTGTGATGAGCTCCATTTCAGGGATCACATTGATAATGACCTGAGCGTTCGCTCCCAGAACCGTCACGAGTTTCTTTTTCCAGCGATTCACCTGAGTCCTGCTTTCCGTGAGCAACTGGCGCACCAGTTCGGAAAACGCGCTGATGATCGCGCTGTAGGGGATATTGCGCTGGAACTGGTCAGATTTGCCGGCAATGAAATAGCCCCGCTTCTCAGTCAGTGATTTGTAAATCTCTCTGACCAGCATGGTTTTTCCAGCACCTGAGCGACCCGTCACCAGCGTGATCTGGGATTTAAGCTCACCCGATGCCATCTGCTCAAACGCGGTCAGCAGGGTTTCTGTCTCCCGTTCACGTCCGTACAGTTTTTCCGGGATTTCAAAACGATTGGAAATATCTTCCTGAGCCAGAGGAAAGGGGTCAATTCTTCCGCTTTTCTGCCAAGCTGCCCTGCATTTTTCCAGATCAGCTCTGAGCCCCCAGGCACTCTGATAGCGTTCCTCCGCGGTCTTGGCGATTAATTTCATTATGATGTCAGACATCGTCAGAGGGATATTCGGACGGATATCAGCAGGTGGCCGCGGTTTTACGGCAATATGGCAATGTATCAGTTTCATGGGATCCGTGGTTTCAAACGGAAGCTGTCCGGTAAAAAGCTCGTAAAAGCTCACGCCCAGGGAGTAGAAATCCGTGCGATAATCCAGGGAGCGGTTCATACGCCCGGTCTGTTCGGGAGAGATGTATGCCAGTGTGCCCTTCAGAACCTCAGGGCTTTTCAGGGTCGGGTGCTGGCGTGAGAGCCTGGTGGAAATCCCGAAATCAATCAGTTTGAACACGCCTGTATCGGGATTCCAGACCATGTTTGAAGGGCTGATATCCTTATGAATGATCTTTTGCTGATGAATTCTGCCCAGAATTTCCGCGGCCTCAGCAGCCAGCTTAAGCAACTCGTCCAGGCTGAAGGTGTGTTCATCCATCCATGCTTTCAAGGATTTTCCCCCGAAATCCTCCAGGCACATCAGCAGTGTATTCCGGTGTTTCTCCAGACTGCGGACGCTGATGACACCGTCCAAGTCTGCCAAGCTGCGAGTGATGTCATATTCCTGCCGGTACCGGGCCAGTTCCCTGGGCGACGGATAGTCCTCTTTCAGCATCTTCAGGATAACCGTCTGACAGTTTTCCTCTCTGACAGCCCGAAAAACAAGCGAGCTGTCGCTTTCATGTATTTGGCTCAGATTCCGATAGCCTTGAATGGTAATCATGGTCATATCTTCTCTCTTTTGTCTGATTCGGGATATGGCAGTCTGCTGATCTTCAGCCATAACAGGTTGAACATGGTGGAACGATGAAGTTTTTAAATCTATCAGACATATTTTATAACATACCTGATCCCTTTATCAAGAATAAGTGTCAGTTTTTGAAAAGGATGAGTGGCAAGTTAGGTTAATATAGCCGGATTCGGAGTGCAGACATTCATGATTTGCTGCGGTTTTTGTTTAAACCGCGAATGAACGCGAATGGACGCTAATCAGGTTCGCACTGGCGCTAATGTAAAAAAGACGAACAGAGAGAGCTGCGAAGACATGTCCTGATCGGAACCTGGGTCAGTTCGTGAGTATCTCATAACTACAGACTTCCAGAAAAATAATCTCACAGCGTCATCGGTCGGAGATGCACGACGGGTACAATCTCCGACCTGCTTCCTTGTGAGATTAATTGCCTGAAAATCTGTAATTAGCGTCCATTCGTGTTCATTAGCGGTTGAGAAGAATCTCTCATACTCATCGAAGGACAATATGACACGGCGGAACTTGGCCAGATGGTTGATGAAGATGAAATCAGGAAGGAAGCTTTACAACTGATCATGGAAGAGCAGGCTGACATATAGTGCTTTGTCAAGACTGAAACCGAGGGTTTGCAGTTCCGCGTTCAGGCGGCTCCCGCGGCGGGGCGGAGACCTGTGGCCGGGCGACGTCCCCAGACATCATGGTGCGTATCAGACCGCCTGAAGGCGGAACTATAGGCAATTTCATTTGACTTCACACTAAAATTATTAATTATCTTACTGAATTTAAAA
>Ga0164315_10004010_pt1 | contig 11437 bp, 10 predicted proteins | sample GuaBasSedimGuay6_FD_113737 | JGI IMG/M metagenome (GOLD analysis project Ga0164315, IMG submission 113737) | Subseafloor sediment microbial communities from Guaymas Basin, Gulf of California, Mexico - Guay6, Core 4569-2, 0-3 cm | ecosystem: Environmental > Aquatic > Marine > Hydrothermal vents...
ACCAGCGCCACGCGCCTTTCGCCCGGAACGGTCTCCCTGGCGACGCCAACAATCATGATGATCTCCTGACTTGGAATAACACCGATCCAATTCGGATCGGCCTCAATAGCGAATGATATTCAGCTTCAATAATAGGAAACACGGGGATTTACGCAAATCAGGGAAAATCCGGGTCCATGCCCTTGCCGGTCCTTAATGAAATGTTATAATCAGTTTATGGGTGCCATTCACCAGGGAACCACATTTTGGATGTTTGGCTCGTGTGCCCACCGAAAAAACAAAACCCTCCGGCCGATGGCCGGAGGGCATGGAATCCGCATTTGGAAACTTCGCTGACTTTTCCTAGAAATTGTACCCCACGGTAAACTTCACATCCGGGGAATCGGACAGACCGAGCTTCACTTCCCCGAAGAATTTTTCATTGAAACTGTAGTCGCCCAGGATACTCAGGCCAATGTCCGAATTCGACCCACCATCATAATCACTGATGTTCAGGCCAATTTCCGCACCCAGGGAAAACGCCGACTCGGGAATGTCCCAGATAAAATCCGCGTTGAGAGCCCATAAGGTATAGTTGTCATCAAACCCGATTTCCACGTTGGGCACCAGGCGAATGGGTTCAAAAATCTGACCCACATTGTAGTGGCCACCGACATGGAACTGGTCCGGATCGAGGGTATAACCGCCACGCACACCAAAACCGCCGGCGAATGCGGCTGAAGCAGCCAGGCAAAGGACAAAAGTGATCAGGATTATTCTTTTCATGGGGATCCTCCGTGAAATGAAAAAAGGATTCAATTGGACTTGCTTGGCTTTATCTATCATCCATCTGCGAATTATGCAAGAAAAAAGCCCGCCTGCTCAGAGGCAGGCGGGCTTGATTATGGGATTAATCCCGGTCAGATAGGCCGCGTCGCCTTGGCCAGCCACTGTTTGTGATCCTTGTCCAGCCCACGCGCCAGTTCGCGGTAGACCCGCTTGTGATAGGTGTTCAGCCAGTCGATCTGATCCCGGGTCATCAACTTCTTGTTGATCAACCTGCGGTCGATCGGACACAGCGTCACCGAATGGAACGAGTACCAGGTTTTCCCTTTTTTGCTCAGCTTCTCGTTCTTCAGGACAAAAGCCAGGTTCTCCACCCGGATGCCGAAGCGCCCATTTTCGTAGTGCCCGGGCTCGATGGACATCAGGTTCCCCTCCACGAACGGAGGACTGATCAGGTTCTTCAGGCTGTGCGGCCCCTCGTGAACCCCGAGGTACTGCCCCACGCCGTGGCCAGTGCCGTGGGCGTAATCCTCGCCAATCATCCACAGCGCCCGCCGCGCAAACATCTCGTTCCGCTGCCCGGTTGTCCCCGCGGGGAAGGGCGTCATGGTGCAGTCGATGGTGCCCATCAGCACGCGCGTGAAACATTCGATCTGCCGCGGGGTGGGTTTGCCCAGAGACACCGTGCGGGTGATGTCCGTGGTGCCGTCGGGATACTGGCCGCCGCTGTCGATGAGATAGATACCTTTCGGCTTCAGTTTGGCGTCGGTCTTTTTGGTGGCGCTGTAGTGGATGATCGCGCCGTGCGCCGCGTAACCGCTGATCGTGCCGAAACTGCAGTCCTTGAAACCCTTTCCTTCGGCGCGGAAGGCGGTCAACTGGTCGGAGGCCGACATTTCGGTCACCCCACCGGCGCGAACGGAGCCGGGCAGCCACTTGAGGAACTTGACCATGGCCACGCCGTCACGACGGTGGGCCTCGGCGATACCCTCCATTTGCCTGGCGTTCTTGACCGCTTTCATGGCCGCGATGGGTGAAACCCCGAAGTGGAAGTCCGAACCCTTGAGTTTGGCAAAGACCCGGCGGTTGGTGGTACCGGGATCGATCCACACCTTCTGCTTCTTTTTGCCGAGATCGGCCAGATCCGCCCAGACATCATCGTAACCCTTGATCCGCGCCTTGCCCTTCAGGGCGCTCGCGGCCCCCTTGGTCACCTTGCGGTCATCCACATACAGAGTGCAGCCGCGCAGAGTGACCACGGCATAGCTGACCACCACCGGCGTGAACTCGATGTCCGCCGACCGGATATTCAGCAACCAGGCTACCTGGTCCAGGGCGCCGATCACATGCGCCTTGGCACCCACTGCCACCATGGCCTCGCGCACCCTTTTCAACTTGCTGGCCACGGTTTCCCCCGCGTACTTCGCCGGGTGGTTGACCATGGGCGCCAGGCTGGATTCGGGCCGGTCGGTCCACAGTTTGCCCACCAGGCTGGGGGTCACGAATTTCACCTTGATGCCATGGGGCGCCAGCGCCCTTTCGAAATTCGCGGCCGCGGTCACCGAGACCACACTGGGATCCAGGCCCAGGGCCTGCCCCTTCTTCAATTGCTTCGCCGCCCAGGTCGGCATATCGGGAGTCCCGGGTTCTCCCATTTTCATAAGATCGATTCCCGAACCCGGCAGCTCCTGCGAGGCCTGCAGGAAATAGCGACCATCGGTCCACAGTCCGGCCTTGCGCGCCCCTACGAGCAGTTCTCCCATCGAGCCCGTGAACCCGCTCAGCCAGGTGCGGTACTTGTAGTTTTCGGGCAGATACTCGCTCTGATGGGGATCGGCGCTGGGAATGTAATAGGCATCGATGCCGTTTTTCTTCATGAGCTTCCGCAGGGCGGCGACTTTCTGACGGGCGTTCATTTTATCCTCCGTTGGCCATGGTTTTCACCTTTGCGATTGTCTGATGCATCGGTTCAATATAGAGTATCCGGACAGAAGCGGCGTACTTGTTTTTTAACCAGCGAGACCAAATTGGCAGAAAGACGAAATGTCTGAATCCCAGGAAGAAAAATACATCCATCCCGACTCGAGGCATCGTATCTCGCTATTCGGGGTCGCCATCCGCAGCCGGGCCTTCGTCCTGCTGTTCGCCCTGTTGGCCCAACTCCTGTTCAGCGGGATGTACCACGAAGGTCAGATTTTTCCCATCATTCTGAGGGGAGCCGTTCTTCTTGCGGCCATCTTCATGACCGCCGATTGCAAGAACCATTTGATTGTCGGATTGATCCTTGGTCTGCCGGCCCTGTTCCTGATATCCACCCTCCACCAGTTCGACAACCAGGTCCGGGATTGGATCACCTACGGCAATGTCCTGTGTCTCTATCTTTTCATTATCTATCTGATGCTCACGCAAATTTTCAACGCGCGGATCATCACCCTGAACACGATTGGCCTGGCCCTGTGCACGTACCTCCTGATCGGAACTGTCTGGGTCCTGTTCTACACCCCTGTCCTCGCCTTGAATCCGGAGGCCTTCACCCACCCCATTCTCGACGACCCCGATCCCATCCACACCCTCACTTATTTCAGTTACGTCACCCTGGCCACCCTGGGGTATGGGGATATATCCCCCGTGTCCAACCTCGCGCGCAACCTGGCGATCATTGAGGCCGTGACAGGCACACTGTACCTGGCCGTGCTGATTTCACGTCTGGTGGGGGGCTATTCCAAAAGTAAAGATCCAAGAGGCTGAATCCGCAGGGCCGATCAGTAGCTGAGGTCCAGGGGTTTTTCGAATTCGATCTCGTCGCGGATGGGAATCCCGTAGTCGCCGATTTTCGGCACGTTGGGTTTGAGCAGGCGGATCTTGGTCATGCCGCCGAGCCTGACACTGCCAATGGTAAAGCCGCGTTTCTGGAAAAAGCGGTGGGCATCCAGGTTGTCGTTGGTGGTGATGGCCCAGATTTTCGTGCAGCCGGCCTTCAGGGCGATTTCCTCGACCTTTTCCAACAGCATGGTGCCGATACCCATGAACTGGCACAGCGAATCGATGGTCACCAGTTCGCATGCTTTGCCATTGAGGTGATACGTCACCAATCCGACCCGTTCGTTGCCCTCGGTGGCAATAAAACCGGCAAGTTTGTGGGGATCATGAACCTCGTCACCGGAAACGACGAAGTCGCCCCCGAACAGCAGTTCGGTTCTTTCCTTCACCCACACGCGGTCATCATCTGATAGCTCGGAGATCCTCATGGATATTTCCCTGAAGAATCGGTCAATGCCCGTGGGCATGGCCGGAAAGATTGGTTTGGCGCCAGGATTCATGGGCCAAAAATGTGCCGCGGCCATGGGAGGCGCAAGGCAAGGGGAAAAAAACTTTTATTTGTCGCCCGGGGCGGCGCAATCAGTCATGTCCCCCTGCAACTTGGCCACGGTGTGGGGAACCGCTCCCCAGACCGCCTCCAGGTTCTCCAGGGCCGCCCGCGGGCTGCCGGGCAGGTTGATGATCAGACATCCCCCGCGCAGGCCCGCAATCGCCCGGCTGACGATGGCGTGGGGGGACTTTTCCAGGCTGGCCGCGCGCATCCTCTCGCCAAACCCCGGCAGCTCCAGATTGATCACATCCCGGGTGGCTTCGGGGGTAACGTCCCGGGGCGAAACGCCCGTTCCCCCGCAGGTTACAATCAGGTCGCACCGACCACTGTCCGCCTGGGCGGAGATCCATTCGGCTATCAGGTTCCTGGTGTCGGGCAGCAATTCCAGGCAGACCACCTCCACCCCGTCTTCGGTCAAAAAGTCGCGCAGGGCCGGCCCGCTGGTATCCACCCGTTCACCCCGGCTGCCCTTGTCGCTGAGAACCAGGATACAGGCGCGCAGTGTCCGGGATTCGCCGTGGGAATGACCGCTCATGAATTTGTCCCCTCGTCCGCCCGGTAGGTCCCGCTCTTTCCGCCACTTTTGAACAGGAGGCGTACCTGGCCGATGGAGATGCCCTTGTCGCGTCCCTTGCACATGTCGTACACGGCCAGGGCGGCCACCGAGGCCCCGGTCATCGCCTCCATCTCAACACCTGTCTTTTCCCGGGCCCGAACTGTGCAGACCAGTCTGACGGTGCCGGCGGCAGCATCGGGAAAAAACTCCACGGCCGCGTGATGGATGGCCAGAGGGTGGGCCAACGGAATGAGATCCGAAGTCTTTTTTACCGCCGCTATGCCCGCCAGGCGGGCGACCCCGAATACGTCGCCCTTGGCAATTTCCCGGTCCTGGACGGCGGCCAGAAGTTCGGGACCCAAATGAATTACGGCTTCGGCCCGGGCCTCGCGGTCGGTAATGTCCTTGGCGCGGACATCGACCATGTGGGCCCGGCCCTCTTCGTCAAAATGATTGAATGTCACCCGGGGTTCTCCTTGTTCCGGCCTAGCGCACCAGGGTCATGCGCTTCACTTCGTGTATTGAACCGCTGTCCAACTTATACAGATAGACTCCCGCGGCCGCGGGGCGACCACCGTGGTCGGCCCCGTTCCAGGTAAACTGATGATCCCCGGCCTCCAGATCCTGGTCAACCAGTGTAGTGATCCGGTTGCCCGCCACGTCATAGATCGACAGGGTGGTTTCCCCTGGCGCGGTAAGGTTGAAGGAGATCGTGGTCTTCGGATTGAAAGGGTTCGGGACGTTCTGGCCCAGTCGGACGGGCTGGGGAATTCCCGCCTCGTCCACCGGTGTACCGACCGGAATATTGATGCTGTAAACACCTTTGCCGTGGGTGGCGGCCACCACCACGCCGTCCGCGTGCCGGGTCGCCAGTTCGTCCACCACCACGTTGCCCATCAGGTTCGGGGCTTCCAGGTTCCAGATGGTTGTGGCCCCGGTAAGATAAAAGGTGGAATACAAACCGGTGCTGGTGGCGGCGAAGTAGATGTCGATGCCGCCAAACGGCACGATGGCCACATCCCTGACCGAAGGTCCGTTGGTCCCGGCCAGGTTGCCTTCGTGCTGGGTCCAGGAAAAGCCCCCGTCTTCGGAGTAGAACAAGCTGACCACATTGTAATTGGACACGCTCAACAGGACCTTATTGTCGTCATTGGGATGTATCGCAATATTGGACACGTAACTGCCGGGAGTGAAGGACGCTCCCATGTTCAACTGGGTCGGAGGGATGCCGGCAGGAACGGAATCGGCATTAAACAACTTGTAGACTTTTCCCGCGGCGGATCCGTAATAGAGAACCTTGTCCGGGGTTCTCGAAACGGCCATGGCAGTCACCGAATCATTCGACGGCACGGTGGTCAGATGGGCCCAGTTGGTCGAGGTCGTCACGTTGCTCCACAGCGGGATGGCATTGTAGTTACTGTTGCGCCAAACACCATTGCTGGAAGCCAAAAAGAGAATCCTGGTGTCCGTGGGATTCAGGGTGATGGGATTGATGAACATGTAGCTGCCGCCACCGGTGGGATCGATGCGCGTCCAGGTGACCCAGTTGCCGGTGCTGTTGTTCACTGTGTACCGGTACACAACCCCGTTCTGGACCGAGAACAGGTAAGTACCATCAACCCCGGTGGCATCGGCCACCGCGCAATAACTGCCGTCACCGCCCAAAGTCTCCTTCCACCAGTTGGTGGGAACAAGGCTGCTGGTGAACCAGGAACCGTTGTCCTGCATTCCGCCCACGATCACGTTGCTGCCGGCCAGGTTCTCGTCAATGGCCGTGGTGTAGAACTGGCTGGTGTTGTAACCGTTGTTCAGGGATGTCCAACTCACTCCGCCAATGGTGGCGTCGTTGGTCTTGTGAACACCGCCGTCGCTGCCGGTGTAGGCCACCACCAGGGAACCGGGCCGGAAAACCATGTAGTGCTGGTCGGCGTGGTGGTTGGTATACAGCCAGCCCCCGACCCAGGTGTCGTTCGCGTTGGTGGCGAACCCATCGGTGCTGCGCACGAGGTGGATTCCGCCCACGTATACGATTTCCGGGTTGCTCGGATGCACCGTAACGACCATGCAATAGCTGCCGTAGGTCTGCATGGGTTCGTTGCCGCTGGGGCCGGGCACGGCAGCCATCTGGGCCGACCTGTCCTGCCAGAATCCACCGGCGCCGCCGCCATTACCCGACAGATAAAGGTATTTGTAGAATCCCTCATCGGCGGTGCCGTTTCGGTCCGCCACCTCGCAGTACATGATGCCCTCGTTGGACGGGGCCAAAGCCATGACGATACGACCGTGGGCCGTCAGTCCGGCCGGCGTGATATTGGTCCACGTGATGCCGTCGGGACTGCGGAAAATCCCCTGGGTGGCGCCATCGCTACTGAGTGAGGCGTACACGACGCCGGTACTCGAGACAATGACTTCGCAATACCGGGACAGGGTATTGGGATCGCCCAGAACGGCCGTAAAACTGGCACCGCCGTCGGTGGACCGCATGATCTGACCGTAAATAGCCGCGTATATTTCATCCTGGGCCAGGTTGGAGGGATCCACCGCCACCCGCGACACGTACTGCCAAAGGTTCGTGAAACTGCTCGCTGGTGTCCCGGATGTTGCCGGCAATAAAGACCAGGTCTGGCCCCCGTCGGTGGACTTGAAAAGACCGTCGCCCCGGAACGGAGCCCCGCCACTGGCGGCGGAATTACCCCGCAGTTCGCCGGTCCCGTAATACCAGACGTTTTGGTGGCCGGCACGGGTATCCTGCGCCAAGGTGGTCACGCTGTGCAACTGGCTGCTGCCGGTGGCCAGGTTCCAGGCGCCGCCTTCGTCGATGGTCCGCCTCATACCTCCGCTGATCCCACCGGCCAGCAGGGTCCGGTAGGTGGGATCACTGACATCGATGCCCAGCGCCCGCGTACGCCCCCCGATATTCCAGGGCCCGCGGTATCCCCAACCGCCGATCTTGTCGCCCCCGGAAACCCGGTCCGGGCCCGCCGCCTCCAGAAGAGCGCTACGGCTGCGGCTGGGCAGGTTGCGGGCGAATTCCTGCTCCTTACGATGGATGTCGGCGGGGATCCGACCGGTGGCCGGGTCGGCCAAACGCATTTCGTTCCAGGCCCGCCGCTGATCCGGACCGCCCTCCTGGACCCGGCTCGGGTCGAAATCCTCGGGCTCGGGCGCGGAAATATCCGGTTTCACGATTTGGGCAACTGTCCCCTGTGGCTCCCCCGTGCCCGGCAGCAGGGAAAAGGTCAGTAAACCGGCAACGGCTACAAAGCCGGACAATATGAGAAGATTACGTGCTTTCATGGCGATATCCCCCGGAGAAAAACCACCATCCACCCCGCCGGGCAAATGATGAGGAGTCCTGTTCATTGGTCATTTTTTCCACAGATTCAGTATAGAACATATCAGGAGCGTTAAACAGGGTCTCTATTGTGGGAATTTTTTTAAACCTTTCCCCCCCAGGACTCGTCTTAGATAAAACCCCCGTTCTTTTCCCCATCCTGGAGGATGATGATGCGCTCAAGGTATTCCGTGACGGCCGCCCTTTTGACCGTGACGCTGTTGCTCGCCGCCGGACAGGCGACCGCCTTTTCATTCGGTAAAGACGTCATCGAAGGTTCCGGCGACATGGAGACCCGGACACTCGACCTGAAGGAGTTCGACTCCATCGACGTCGGCGGCGCCTTCGATCTGGAAATCACCCTCGGCGACGAACAGAAAGTCGTCATGACCATCGACGACAATCTCTGGGACAACCTGGAAATCGAAGTCAGCGGTGGCACCCTGGAAATCGACTGGGACAAGAGCTGCAGCTACGAAGGCGACTGCCGGGTGGAAATCGTGGTCCGCAAGTTGGAGGAAGTGGATATCCACGGCGCGGCCGATGTTGAGATCAAGGATTTCCATGGTGAATCCTTCTCCTTCAATGTGAGCGGCGCCGCCGAACTGGAGATGGACGGCACGGTGGACAAACTGGGCATCAGTGTTTCGGGCGCGGGCGATATCGACACCCGCGACCTGAAAGCCAAATCCGTCAAGGTATCGGTGTCGGGCGCCGGCGAAGCCAAGGTGTACGCTTCGGAAAGCTTCGAAGGACGGGTCTCGGGCGTGGGCAGCATCGATTACTGGGGAAATCCGGAACACAAAAAAACCAGGGTCAGCGGGATTGGACATATCAACAAAAAGTAGGCCTTCAAAAAACCGGCGGCAGGTGGAAGACCATCTTCCCTGCCGCCTTTTTTTATTCGGTTGCCGTCCTAATTCCGTGTCCCTACCATGGCCGCAGGGCATGAATCATTTATTCCGGAGGATGGACCATGAAAGCAACCGTCATCGTTTTGTCGATAACTCTGATATTGGCCGGAACCCTGGTCCTGGCAGACGACGCACCCGTGGTCGGGCCCACTGAACAGATTCTCGTGCCCGCCGGCGAATTCACCATGGGCCGGGCCGACAGCAGTGATGAACTGGTGCCCCACCAGGTCAAACTGAATGCCTTCCGCATCGACAAACATGAAGTCACCAACGCCCAATACCACGCCTTTTGCGTGGCGACGGACCAAAAACTTCCGGTGTTCTGGGGAATCGACCGGTTCCGCTGCTCCCCGGACTATCCCGACCATCCCGTGATCGGGGTCAGCCAATCCGAAGCCGCCAAATACGCGGAATGGGTGGGCCGGCGCCTGCCCACCGAGGCCGAATGGGAATACGCCGCCCGGGGCGGTTTGGAAAGCCTGAGTTTCGACAGCGGCGATGTCCTGAATGACGAGGACGCCAATACCAAGTCCGCCAAACTGGACGGACCCGTGGCGGTGGGAACCTTCCAACCCAACGGCTACGGTCTGTACGACATGGTGGGCAACGTGCGCGAATGGGTGGCCGACTACTATGCCGAAGACTACTTCGCCCAAAGCCCCGTGGACAATCCCCAGGGTCCGGAAAAAACCCGCTGGCGGGTGATCAAGGGCGGTGGCTGGTTCTCCGGCAAGGGCTGCAACATGGTTCACGTCCGCAATGCCCTGCCCGGCGGCTGGAAGGACTTCAACGTGGGCTTTCGCTGCGCGCGCGACGCCGACTGAATCAGGGGCAGCTCACTCCCAGGGTCTGCGCGAGCATGGACAGGTCTGTCAGGTTGATAATCCCGTCATAGTTGAAATCCGACCGGTACATATACACGGCCCCGAAGTAATCCGTCGCGAAAAACGAGATGTCCGTGAGGTTGATGATCAGGTCCCCGTTGATGTCGGGACTGTTGAAGGATACGTTCAGGGGCATGGGAATGGGCATCCAGACGCCGGTAGCCTCCAGGACCCAGACCATGGTCGGTCCCTGCACATATCCGCCTCCGTGATACGACAGGCTGAATGTCGACTGTCCGATGGCATCACTTGGTCCATCGGCCAGGTTGGGAGCATGCAAAGGTGGCGGGTACCACGAATTTGCGCACCAGGAAAGAGGTGTCTGCATTTCTTCCAGGCGGACTCCGCCGGCTGCATAATTGGTGACCCGTAAACCGGCCGCGTCCACCAGGGTGACCAGGATAGTCACGTTGGTGGGAATGCCTCCGAAGGCAAAACAGTTGGCCAGCGGGGTTCCCGATCCGTTGGGAACCAGGAACATGGAAACCGGCGGCGATCCAATGGGCATCAGGAAAGCCGTGCTGTGCACGCCAACGGGAAAACCCTGGGCCTGGGCCGTACCTGGCACCCATAGAAAGACGACCGCGGCAAACGCCAGGGTCGTCAACAGGAGTCGCAACGATCGCATCATGCCTCTCTCCCTTCGTTCAACCAATCCGCAAAAGCGGAATCAGCAGAGGCGTCGCAACCGTTGATCATGATGTTGCCGCGCAAAAGGGAGGAGTGATCTTGAGGCGACCCCCTGTTCATCAAGGAATTGATCACACGATATTCAAATTTCGGTGGTCCGACCACCCGGCCGACCAAACAAGATCAGCGGATCAACATCATTTTGCGTTCCTGGGAACCACCATCACTGGTCAAACGGGAAATATAAATCCCGCTGGGCAGATCCTTACCCTCAAATGTCACCGAATGGGGACCCGCCGGATAAATCCCGTCCACCAGATTGGCGACCCGCCGTCCCTGGAGATCCAGGATATCCAGCCGCACCCGGGAGGAAACCGGCAGCGTGAAGGTGATTACCGTGCGGGGATTGAACGGATTGGGATAATTCTGGTTCAGGATCGGCGCGGCTGGGACACGGCTGTCACCCACTCCGCTGATATTGTTGTACGGCTCGCCCACGACCACGTCCACAGGAATGGAAGCGGCGGCGATTTCGCCGTCGGCGACGGTGTGATCCTCCCCGAATCCGATGGTGAAGGTCCGGCCCGCGCCCGTCATCCGCGGAACGAGTTTGTCGGGCGAAGTATTGAGTACTCTCCCGAATCCAAAAACCGTCATCTCGGGGTCGGACCCGCTGGTCTGACCCTGTGGGCGATAGGAATCCTCGTCGGCGTCCCCCATGTCGTCGGACAGATACAGAATCCGCGAGGCGCTCGTATCACGGAAGTAGACCCAGGTGGGATCCGGCAGGATCTCCTCCCAACTGTCGGCGTAATCGAAGGCGCTGGTCTCAAGACCGTAGGAACGGACCATCACATCGTTGACATCCTGAACGCCACCAACGGTCCCCTCGTACAGGAACCAGTATTGGCCGGAGCTGGATAATCCAACCGTCTTGACCGTAAGGCGGGCATAAGAGGGATAGAACTCCCACAAAACCCGCCA
>Ga0164315_10004011_pt1 | contig 11433 bp, 10 predicted proteins | sample GuaBasSedimGuay6_FD_113737 | JGI IMG/M metagenome (GOLD analysis project Ga0164315, IMG submission 113737) | Subseafloor sediment microbial communities from Guaymas Basin, Gulf of California, Mexico - Guay6, Core 4569-2, 0-3 cm | ecosystem: Environmental > Aquatic > Marine > Hydrothermal vents...
CATTCCATCCCGGCGGATTCGTTATGCCTGACCCAGGTCAGGAGATCGCCCATGATTTTTTTACGATCGTCGTGGTCGCTGTTCATGGATTTGTTTTCTATCTCCCGGAAGAACTGTCCGCCCTGGCCAACTGATTCAGGATATCCTCAGCCAGAGCCGTTTTGGGCACAGAGGCACTTTCCCAGATGATACCATCAGCACCGATCAATGTGACCTGGTGATTTTCCGGACCGAAGCCCGATCCGTCCAACGTGGGATCATTGGCCAGAATGTAATCCATTTTCTTGACTTCCCTCTTGAGGGACGCCCGTTCCACCATGCCATCGGTTTCCAGGGCGAACCCGACCACCCGCAGATTTTTGGATTCCGGACCGGACCTGTGTTCCGGCACCACTTCGCCCAGGATATCGGGGTTGCGGGTCAGGTCCAGGGACCAGGCGTCACCCAGGACATCCTTCTTGAGCTTTCCGGAGGCATATTGGACGGGCTTGAAATCGGCCACCGCGGCGGACATGATCAGCCAATCGGCTCCCGCGTCCAGAGCCTCGCCCACGGCTGTGGCCATGTCCGCGGCTGATTCGACGGCACGGAAATCCGTAAGTCCACGAGGGGGCGTCAGGCCTACGGGTCCGGAAACCAGGGTGACTGCGGCACCCGCTGCAACGGCGGAGGAGGCCAGGGCGTAACCCATGGCGCCGGAGGACCGGTTGGCCACGTACCGCACCGGATCGATGGGTTCATGGGTGGGCCCGGCGGTGATCAATATCCTTTTGCCGGCCCAGAAACCTGTTTGTTCCGGTAGCGCGGCTACCGCCGGTAAACCCTTCACCAGTTCGCGCACCGCGGCGAGGATTTCCTCGGGTTCGGCCATCCGCCCTTCGTCCACCGTGCCACAGGCCAGGAACCCGGATCCCGGCCCCACGAAATGGACCCCGCGGTCGGCCAGAATCTGGCGGTTGGCCACCGTGGCGGGGTGCCGCAACATATTGTCGTTCATTGCCGGCGCCATCAGCACAGGTCCGGGAAACGCCAGCAGCATGGTGGAAACGATTCCGTCGGCGATGCCGTGGGCCGCCTTGGCCATGGTGTTGGCCGTGGCCGGGGCGATGACCGTCAGGTCGGCCCAGCGGGCGAAGTCGATATGATCCAGGGCGTCGTCCGGGTGCTCTATCCACATATCGGTGGCCACCGGATGACCGGTCAGAACCTGGAAGGACATGGGCGTCACGAATTTCGTGGCCGCGTCGGTCATGGCCACTTTCACGGAAAAGCCCGCCTGCACCAGCAGACGGGCCAAAAAACAACTTTTATAGGCGGCGATACCGCCGGTGACCATCAGCAGGATATTTGGTGCTGAGGCCGGGGCGGCCATGGGCTACTCCTTGCCTTCCTGCTCCTGCTCCTGCGCCAGCGCCTTCTCCTGCTCCTGCTCCTGCGCCAGCGCCTTCTCCTGCTCCTGCTCCATCTCCAGCCTGACCTGACGGGCGCGTTCCTTCGTGTCGTAATAATCGACCTTGCCATCGATCAGCCGATCAACGGCCAGGGTGGTGATTTTCCCCGGCAGGCTGACATTGTAGGTCCGGGCCCGATCATTCAGGCGTCGCGCTTCGAGGGCGACGATCTTGATGGCCTTGAATTTATTGGGTATGAGCTTGGTCACTAAATGGCGCGGAATGTAAGTCATACGGCCTTCCTCGGTATACGGATCCCTCATGTTTTTCAACCGACTCACGATAACCCATTTTGGCGATTTAGCAAGGTTTGGTTAGGCGGAATCGTCGGATTCCAGGGGGGGAGTGCCCAAAATGACACTACGGCATTCCTCGGCGGAAATCACCGCCCGCATGCGGTCAACCGCCTCGGGAAGGTCATCATTCACGATCCAATAGCGATATCGGGGGGCAAAACCAACCTCCCGGCGGGCCGTTCGCAGCCGCTTGGCGATAACTTCGATTTCATCGGTGTTTCGGGAGGTCAAACGACGTTCCAACTCGTCCCAGGAGGGCGGAAACAGGAAAACCGAAACCAGCTCGGGGCCGAACTGGTCAAGCACCTGGACCCCACCCTGGACATCGATATCCAGCACGGGAATCTTGCCCGCGTCGGTCATTTCCATCAGCAGGCTGCGGCGGGTCCCGTATTTGTTGCCGTGGACGGTAGCCCACTCCACAAAGGCGCTTTCGGAAACCAGACGGTCGAAGGCCGCTTCGTCCACGAAGTCGTAATCCCGGCCATCGACCTCGCCCGAGCGAATGGGCCTGGTGGTGGTGGACACCGAAAAGGCCAGGCGACCGTCGCGGTCCATCAATTCACCGATGAAACTGCTTTTGCCGGCACCCGAAGGTCCGGTAATCAGAACGATCATGCCTACTCCAGGTTCTGGATCTGTTCCCGCATCGATTCGACCTCGTCCTTCATGGCGATTACGGCCTGGGTGATGTCCATCAGGTTGGTCTTCGAACCCATGGTGTTCACTTCGCGGTGCATTTCCTGGAGAAGGAAATTCAACCGCTTGGCCACCTGGCCTCCTTCGTCCAGGGCCGCGTTAAAATGGCCGATGTGGATGCCGAGCCGCTCACATTCCTCGTTGATGTTGGCCTTGTCCGCCAACAGGGCCACTTCCTGGGCCAGACGCTGCGGATCGATTTGATCACTCAGGATCCTGGCCAGTCGTTCATCGAGCCGGGCCTGGATTTCGACCCCGGCCTGGGGCGCGAGTTTTTCCACTTCGGTCAATTGGCCCGACAGGGTCGTCAGGCGGGAGCGCATCTCGTCCACCAGGGCCTTTCCTTCGGCTTTTTTCATATCCATCAAGCCCCGATGAGCTTCGGCCATGGCCGTCAGCAGGGCTTCCCGCAGATCTTCGACCGCCAGATCCGGCTCCTCGGCGCGGAACAGGTCGGGTACCCGCAGCAGATGATCCAGGGTGACGGGATATTTTTCACCGGTCTTTTTTTCCAGAACCTCGGCGGCCTGACTGAGCATGGTCAGACCCTGGGCCAGGCGTTCGGGGTCCAATCCGGCATCTTCGGGATCCCGGGCCAGCTGGAGTTGGGAGGCGACGGTCACCCGTCCCCGGGCCACGTTGTCCTTCAGGAATTTGCGGATATCGCCTTCCAGAGCAGCCAGGGATCCGGGAAGCTTGAGACTGACGTCCAGAAAACGGTGGTTCACCGACCGCAACTCGATCGTCACCGTGATCGGGCCCTTGGTTCCCTCGCCGCTGCCGAATCCTGTCATGCTGAGCATGTGGTCCTCCACTGGGGATTGTGCCTGGCTCGGCGCATCGGCCGGGCCGTCTGTCCGTGATCGTGCCCGAAGTTTAGGTCAGAGGCGGCGAGCGGGCAAGATATAGGTTGTGCCTTTGAGATTGTGTTTTTCCTGATCCCAAAGAGGAAATTCTGATTGTGGATTATTTCTAGTAAGCCATCCTCAACTCATGGCGCCGGTTGTTCCCCAGGGCCCTGGTTTCCACGATCCTGTCATAATATGCCGACCACCTGGCCGGCAGTTCACACCGTGTCCGAAATATCCGCCTCCCCAACAATTCGCTTATCTCCATAGGCCGCTCCATCATGCCCCGCTCCATCGCCGGCGTCGGACTCCCACGCACCTTCTCCCGCCGACCCTTCATGTAATTGCGCCAAACAAGAAGGATGGCCAACCGCTCGGCACTTGATTGACGACGCTTGGACCAGGCAATCGTCTCACGCCTGTGATTGGCGTTGCTGTGCCGGATCAATAAATCCAACAGGTTGACCTCCCACAAGGCGTTGTTTTTGTCGCGATGATCGGATCCAGGGGTGATGCGATGATCGATTACCGCGTTCATAGTCCTAATTGACCGTTTATAAGCCGGATGATCATCGCTGAACACTGTGGCTGCCGGGTGTCCGTTCAGTCCGACCTCCAATACCTCGCGCATGTCCTTTTCGATGGCCTTCGGATCGGGCCGGCCAAGCTCGAGCTCCAGCTTCTTGCGCCGTCGTTTCTGGTATTCGGTCATCCGGCCCTTTCTGCGCAACTCGCTGTCAGTGAAGTAGATGAAAAAGTCAGTGCCCTTTTCCACGGAAACATGATGGTGGATCGGGAAGTACTGGCTGTACTCGAAGGACTCAAATCCATCGACAACGAATTCCTTGATGGGAGAACTGTTTTGCATCATTTGCTGGTGGAAGAGCAGGCAGTGGCGACCTAGGCGTGCGAGATGGCGATTGATTGTCTCCGGGGCAACGTTGAGATCCCGGGCTATTTGGCGATTGGCCATCCCTCCGGTGGTTTTCATGAAGATCCGGGCATCGAGTTGGGGAAGCTTCTGGTAATAGGAAGTGGAAAAGGTCTGGGTGCTGAAACTCCGTTTACAGGTTTTGCATGTAAACCTCTGGATACGGTGGGGGGCGGATAATCGCCTGAAGTAGCCAATCTTTTTATAGGGCCAGGGATCTCCTGAGTTGTTGTGATGTATGCACTTGGGGTTGGGACAGAAAGGGGGAACCCAGGTTTTAGAGAATGTTTTTGATGTAACCATGTCCGACCCACCGCAAGAGGTGGGCCGGACACAATCTCAGAGGCACAACCCAAGATATTCCCGGTTCCCGGCAGGGAACATCATTGTCACCCCGGGCGGTTATCCCTATAATTGGCCGCACCTGGACCCCCGCCAGAAACTTGACAGGAAAGGATACCGTCATGAAATCCCCGGGCCGGATATTTCTGATCACTTTTATCATTTTGGCGACAACCGGAGCCGCCTTCGGGCAAGAGGAACCTGCCGAAAACGAACCCGGCACCGTAGACAACGAAGTTGGCGAAGTCACCACGCAAACAAAAACCAGTACGCCCGGCAACTCACCCTTCGGGATTCGAGCGGGCTACACCAATTGGAAGAGCTGGAATCAGGGCCACTTCGGAGGGCACGTCTACCTGGGAGAGCTCTGGCCCAACGTGGAATTCACGCCCAACGTGGAGATCGGCCTCGGGGACGATGTCTTCATCATGACCTTCAACGGAGACGTGACCTATCTGTTTACAGAATTTGTCAGCCAGCCCTGGGGCCTGTACGGCGGCGGTTCCCTGTCTTTCAATCTGGTCAATCCCCAAATCGGCGACACGGAAACGGACATTGGGCTCAGCGGTCTGGCCGGTGTGAAATACACTTTCGCCAACGACCACATCGGCATGGCCGAATTACGGTTCGGCATCATGGACAGCCCCAGCATCAAACTGACCTTCGGCTACACGCTGTTCTAGAGTAGATAGAGGTGAGCACCCCGCGCCCCTGGACCGATTCCCGCCTCCTGGCCCGGCAACTGGCCGGGTGGCGGCAGCGTTGGGCCGAGCGGCCCCTGTTTCGCGTCACCGCCGGCCAGAACTGGGTACGGATCGGACTGGAGGGGGAAACCCGGCCGGGTATCCTGTTGACCAATCTGCCGGGCGCCAATCTTGTTCTCGCGCAGCGCGGCCGCCTGCCCGACCCCCTGATCAAGGCCCTGCCCTCCACCGGGAATCACCCCCTGTCCAGGCTCCTGGAGGGCGCGGTATTTTCCTCCTGCGGGATGTTCCCCGACGACATGGTAGCCGCCTTCCGGTTGACCCGGCCCGGCGGCGCGAAAGTATTTCTCATCCACCAGCTTTTTGGCGCCCGCGGCAATACCGTCCTTCTCGACGAAAAGGCCAAGCTTCTGTGGGCGCGGCACCGCCCCCCCCACTCCCTGCTGGCGGCCGTCCCGCCCGCGGCCGTCTGGTCCCATGGATCCGGCGGGCAGGACGAAGGTGGAGTTTCGAACCATGCCCTCGATCACCTGACCGCCACGTTGCTGAGTGATTCTTCCCGGGAAACCCGGTCCGTCCTGGGCCGGCGCCTCAAATCCGCGCGGCGTCTGGTGGAAAACCTGTCCCGGGATTTCGACCGGGCGGAAAAGGGGGACCTCTATCGCCGGAACGCGGAAGCCCTGGCCGCCTATCTGCATGAAATCCCGTCCGGTGTGGAAAAAGTGGAGGTGCTCGACCCCCGGGACGGTAAAACCCTCGCCATCGAACTGGACCCGGCCCTGCCTCCGGCCGCCAACATGGAGGCCTGGTTTCGCAGGGCCCGCAAAGCCGACAAGGGCAGGGACGTCATTGCCGCACGGTTGGCCGATGCCCGCAACGAGGTACTGACCCTTGAAACGGCCGCGGCCGAGCTGGAGGAAATCGTCGAGGCGACGGAGGCTCCCCCTGGCGACCAGCTGGCCCTCCTGCAGGATTGGCGGACAGCTCACGACCAACTTTTTCCTGCTAAAAAAGGGCGCTCGGCGGCGGGCCGCTACGGGCCCGAGGAGCCCGCGCGTCCCTTCCGGCGTTACCTGGTGGACGGTCGCTGGGAAGTCTGGGTCGGAAGGAACAACAAGGAAAACGATGAGCTGACCCACCGGGCCGCCCACAACCGTGACATCTGGCTTCACGCCCAGGGTGTGCCCGGCAGCCATGTCATTCTGCGCACCGCGGGCAAGCCGGAACAGGTACCCAAAACCGTCCTGGCCAAAGCCGCCGGCCTGGCCGCGTTGCACAGCCGCGCGCGCCATTCCGAACTGGTGCCCGTCATCCACACCGAAAAGAAGTACGTCAGGAAACCCCGGAAAACACCCCCGGGAACCGCTGTCTGTCTGAGGGAAAAAAGTATTTTCGTATCACCCGGACTGGCGCCCGGTGTGGTCAGCATCTGAGATCAGTCGGGGAAATTTTCCCGCACCTGGAACAGTTCTTCCAGATCTTCGAAAAAGATGTCCACCAGATCGGGATCGAACTGGCTGCCCGCCGCGGCCCGGATCGTTTTTTCCGTGTCGGCGTGCGTCCAAGCGTCCTTGTAGACCCGTTTACTGGTCAAGGCGTCATAGACATCGCAGATGGCCAGGATGCGCGCGGACAGGGGAATATCCCGACCCTTGGCACCGCGGGGATAACCGGAACCGTCCCACCATTCGTGGTGCCCTATAGCCACGTCGACTCCCATGGCGATCATCGGGAAATCACCAAAACTCCCGCGCAATCCCTCCAGCAGATCGGCGCCCACCAAGGTGTGGGTCTTCATGATTTCGTATTCGGGTTCACTCAGTTTGCCGGGTTTCATCAGGATGGAGTCGGGGATGCCGACCTTGCCCACATCGTGCAGGGCCGCCGCCCGGGCGATGGTCTGCATGAACTCGTGGGTCACTTCCTGGTAACCGGGACGGCCGGCGAGCCTTTCGGACAGAAGATTTGCGTGTTCACAAATGCGATCCAGATGGCCGCCGATATGGGGATCGCGGATTTCCGCCAGGAGAGCCATTCCGCGAATCACCGCGTCCCGGCTCTGGCTCAGTTCCCCCACCAGCCGGATGTTTTCCAGCGAATAGGACATCTGGTCCACCAGCATGCTGCACATGCCGATCTCCTGAGCGTCAAAAGTACCGGCCTCGAAGCTGGCAAAATCGAAAACCCCTACCGGACCACTGTTGGAAATGATGGGCATGACCAGGTTGTCCGCAAACCGGGGGCTCAAGGTTTTGGCCCTGCCCCCGCCGTTCAGGTCTTCCACATGGATGAGGTATTCCTCGTTCAGGGACTGGGCGTGGATACTGCCGATATCGTCCAGGGGAATGCGCAGATCAGCGGAAACATCCGGATACCCCACCGACCCCACCATCACAAGTTCCCTGGTCGTCTCGTCCAGCAGGAACAGCGCGCAGGCGTCGCAGCCCAGCACTTTCCAAACGCCGGTAACCACCTCATCGTACGAGGATTCGTTAACGGTCATGCATACCAAACGCGCGTTAAACGCCTGCAAGGCCTGCAACCGATCAATACCCAGACCGGTCCCCTTCTTCAGGGGTCCGGTTTTCATGGTAGAAACGTATGCCATGTTCCCCATCATTCCTTAATAGTCCTCTTAGTGGGTTATCCCACCACATTCTTCCAGATAATCGGCGAATTGGCCCTTGGCTGAAGAGTTTTTGTGGGATTTAAGCGGGTGCTTATCGGAATCAGGCTCCCCATATATCGGTGATTCGAATAATCCACAGGAACGAGGACATTTCGAATTGCCGATATATGGGGAGCCTGATTCCGATACGTACCTACCTCAAACGCTCAATTTCCTTCACCAGGACCTCTTCGAGATCATCCTTGGAGATATTGCGGTGGAGTTCGCCATTTCGGTAAATGGCTACCTTGGTGCGACCGGCAGCGATTCCCAAGTCGGCAGCCTTAGCTTCGCCGGGACCGTTGACTATGCAACCCATCACGGAGATGACGCGGTTGGCGGGGAGGTCGCGGGCCAATTCTTCTACACGGGTGGCCAGGGCGACCACATCTACTTCCACGCGGCCGCAGGTGGGGCAGGCTACTACGCGGGCGAAGCCCTCGCGCAGGCCCAGAGATTGGAGCATGTGGAAGGCGGCGGTTACTTCGTATACCGGATCGTCGGCCAGGCTGATGCGGACCGTGTCGCCGATGCCCTCGCTCAACAGGACCGACATGGCCGAAATTGAGATGGCCGAGCCGGCCAGCAGCGTGCCCGCTTCGGTCACGCCCAGATGCTGGGGAACGTCACTGATTTCGGCAAAACGGCGGCAGGCCGCGACCACTTCGCCGGGGTTGCTGCTTTTCAGGCTGACGGCCACGTCGTGGAATCCGACGGCGGCCAGGGTTTCGATTTCGTCGACGGCGCTCTGGACCAGGGCGCCGGCGGGATCCAGCTTCGCCATCTCCTCATAGCGGCGGTGAAGACTGCCCTTGTTCACCCCGATACGGATGGGCACGTTCTTGTCCGCGGCCGCGGCGGCGACCTCGCGGATGTGTTCCTTGCGACCGATGTTGCCGGGGTTGATGCGCAGCTTCGCGATCCCGGCAGTCAGCGCGGCCAGAGCCAGCTTGTGGTCGTAGTGGATGTCCGCCACCAGCGGCACGTTGACGTTGCCCATGATCCAGGGCAAAGCGTCGGCGGCGGCCTGATCGTTCACCGTTACCCGCACGAATTCGGCGCCGGCCGTGGCCAGTTCCTTGACCTGCTGGATGGTGGCCTCGGCATCTCCGGTTTTCGTGGTGGTCATGCTCTGAACCCGGACCGGAGCATCGCCGCCCACGGTCACGCCACCAACCGAGATCTGGCGGGTCTTTCTACGGGGCGCGCAGGTGGGCCGGATATTTTTGTACCTGTGGTCGTTCATCTATTCATCCTCGAGGGAAGGGCCGGCTACGCGAATGTCTCCCTTGCGCACCGTCATTCCCGTTTGATCCAGGAATTCCAGCATGGGAATGCCCAGCTTACGCGTCAGCCCGCTCGCTTCCCGGAAAGTCGCAAAAGCCATTTCCGGTTCGGCCGCAAAAACTTCACGCAATTTTTTCAACAGTTCGCGCCAGGCAGCGGACGCCACAATGTATTCATTGTTGATGGGCACGGCATGCCCGTGATCGACAAGGTGGCGCTGAACTTCGACCGGTTTAAAATCCTTGAGGACAGGGTCAGCCTCCGCGGCCTTGAACAGAGGTGAGTCCCCGGCCCAATTGTCCAGTCCCGGCCAGTTCAAACCAAAGGTGCCAAGCTCGGCAATGGCCTTGGACAAGGCTTCCGACATCGCCCGGCTCAGTTCCGGGCCCTGGTCCGACGGACCGATGCGGTCTCCCACCACGACCCAGGGCGCTTCGTCCTGCAGGGCCATCACGATTTGATTCCACTCGTTGGCGCCGCCCTTGAATTTGCATTTGCGGCGCGCCTCTTCCTTGGGGATGCCCGTTCGCAGGGGAAATTTCCCACCGTAGTCGGCCACCAGTTCGGTGATTTTCCCGGTCAGGTCCCCCACCAGTTCCTTGTGGTAAAGCCGCTTGCCGATCAGGACAGCCAGCGGGTCGTCCTGCTGGCCCATGGCTTCACCCAGGGATAAGCCGGAGTAACCGGCCTCCTTGAGATTCTGACGAAATAGTTCCGTGGGATCGCCTGATTCCAGCACATCGAGAATTTCCAGCGCCTTTTCCTCGAAACGCTTGTGCCGCCCCGGTTGGGGATCAAGCACCACGCCGCCGGCGATACTCGTGACCGGCGAATAGAAACGCAGCACCAGGCGGTCGTCGCGCATGGCCACCAGTTCGTCCTCGAGGTGGAGCTGGGCCAGCCCCGTGCGGGGACCGCCATCGCCGCCGAGTTCCTTCTCGTCGAGCAGCACGATGCGACCGAGCACTTCGCGCCCGGCGTGATGGATGTGCAGCCGCTGCCGGTTCTTGAGGACGCCCTGGTAGTGGGCCATCATGTTCGCGCGAATATCCAGCCTGCGTGTGGGCCGTGCCGCCCCTGCCTCGGCGATCTGGTAGCCACGCTGGATCTCATCCTTCTTGATGCCGTGCAAGGCCAGCGCCAACCGCTGGCCCGAGGCCCCCCGGGGGGCCTTTTTTCCATGGACCTGAACTTCGCGGACACGCACCGTGGCATTGCCCGGAAGAACCTCCAGCTTGTCGCCCACCTTGACCGAGCCGCCCCAACAGGTTCCCGTAACGACGACCCCGGCGCCGGGCAGGGTGAAAATGCGGTCGACCGGAAGCCGGAACGCCCCTTCCTCTGCACGTGCCGGCAAAGCCTGGGCCTCGGCCTTGAGGGCGGCTTTCAGTTCATCCAGACCCGTCCCTTTGTGGGCCGATACCGGGATGATCGGCTTGCCCTCCAGGAACGTTCCCTCGACCAGTTCCATGGCCTCTTCGCTGGCGATTATGACAAAATCCTCGTCCGCCATATCGATCTTGGTGATGACCACCACCCCGCTTTTCACACCCAGGGAATCGAGGATTTCCAAATGTTCGATGGTCTGGGGCATGATGCTTTCGTCGGCCGCGATCACCAGAAAAGCCAAATCGACGCCGCCCGCGCCGGAGACCATCTGTTTGACAAACTTCTCGTGGCCGGGCATATCCACCACGCCCAGCAGCACCCCGTCGCCCAGGTCGAACTCGGCGAAACCCAGCTCGATGCTGATGCCCCGCTCCCGCTCTTCCTTCAGGCGGTCGGTATGGGTGCCGGTCAGGGCGGTGACCAACGCGGTCTTGCCGTGGTCGACGTGGCCGGCGGCGCCCAGGATGTAGTGGCGTTCCGTCATGGGGTCTGGTGGTCCTGTCATTCCTGAAAATGGTCGGAATTTGATCGGCAATGGAAGATAACACAGGTAATTGGGAGCCGAAAGGCGGGATGGCCCCGCCTCGGTATCAGGACTCGGGTGAAGCAAGGCCCCGCATGGCCGACCCCTTGAATATTTGGCCGTCCAGATCGAAACTGGCCTTCTGATGGAAATAGGCCCCCGACATGGAATCGTACGCGGGGCCCGGTCCGATGGTCAAGGCGGCCGGAAATTCTCCACCGGAACCCCGCCAGACAACCCCGTTCCCGGTGGTCTCCATCGTCAACCCGGGCCAAACCAGATCCGGAAATCCCGG
>Ga0164315_10004012_pt1 | contig 11431 bp, 8 predicted proteins | sample GuaBasSedimGuay6_FD_113737 | JGI IMG/M metagenome (GOLD analysis project Ga0164315, IMG submission 113737) | Subseafloor sediment microbial communities from Guaymas Basin, Gulf of California, Mexico - Guay6, Core 4569-2, 0-3 cm | ecosystem: Environmental > Aquatic > Marine > Hydrothermal vents >...
TTATTATGGGTTTATCCTTTGTTATATCAAATCCTTGTAGTTTGTTTTAGTGTTAACTCATGTCGTTATTATGGGTTTATCCTTTGTTATATCAAATCCTTGTAGTTTGTTTTAGTGTTAACTTAACTGTTTTTAACCCAACGCTCACTTTTCAAGTCTTATCAATAACGTTGGTAAAAACAAAAAGTCAGCAATTAAGGCAAATGCAATTGTCACTGCAACCATGATGCCCATCGTAGAATTGATATGAAAATGAGATAGAGACAAAATCAAAAAGCCTGCAATGAGCACAACCGAAGTAATCCATAATGCCATACCCACACGTTGAAAAGCATAACGCACCGCATTCTGGGGAGTCAATCCTTTCTCGCGGCGGGCATACAGGTATTTGCTGAGATAGTGAATGGTATCATCAACCACGATACCGATGGTTAGCCCTGCCACCACCGACAATCCCAAACCGACTTGCCCAACCAATATGCCCCATAAACCAAAAGCCATCGCCGTTGGTGCCAGATTAGGAATCAGGCTGATGAGTCCAAATTTCAGGGAACGCAACGCGACGATAAGAATAACCGATATCAATACGAGCGCAATGGTGGCACCGAACAACATACTCCGAATATTGCGGGAACCAATATGAGCAAACATCATAGCCGTACTGGCCCCCTGCCCTGTTTGCATAGAAGGCAAACCCTTCTCTTTAAGCCATTGCAAGGCGCGTTCATCCAACACCAGCATCTCATTACTAGACAGTGTTTCCAAGATGACAGTCACACGAGTCGCCGATTTATCGACATTAATTTGGTTATTGATATCCAAACCGTAAGGCAAAGACATTTCATAAAGCAATAAATATTGCGCCGCCAAGTCACGCCGATCTGGCAGACGATAATAGCTTGGATCATCGCCATGCAGATTTTGATTAAGACGTTTAAAGGTATCCGTGATCGTGCTAACGTGTATCACATGCGGTTGTTGGCGAAACCATTCCGCAAACTCGGCAACGACTTGCAAAAATTCAGGGGTGTTGATGCCATCCGGTTCGCCAGCACTTACAGAATAATGAATGTCATAAATACCGGTCAGATTTTCCGTTGTAAAATCGGTGGCACGCCGGAAATCAAAACTCTCATCAAAATAGTTCACAAACACATCATTCAGTTCATTGCGTGGCAAGAAGGCAATCAACAACACCATCATCCCCCCAACGCCCCACATCAAGCCATGCCGCTTCGCTATGACAAAATCAGCCAGATGCTCCATCGCATGATTGGCTGTTTGCACCGATCCACCGCGCACCGGCAAAACGGCCATCAGTGCGGGTAAAAAACTGACAGACAAGACAAAGGCAATGATAATACCCATCGCGACAATATTGCCCAAATCATGGAAAGGCGGCACATCGCCAAAATTCATACTCAAAAAGCCAACGGCAGTCGTCAAACTGGTCAAAAAAATGGGCCCCAAATTGACGCGCAGACTTTCTACAATCGCCTCGCGTTTCTCGCGCCCATTGACGCGCATTTCATGCCCGAATGTCACCAAAAAATGGACACTATCAGCAATCGCTAAAGTAAGAATCATAATGGGCGCAGCAGACGAAGGGCCACTCAAAACGATGCCGAATAATCCCGCCAATCCCGTCGCCGCGACGGTAGAAAATGAAATCACCAATAAAGTCGCGAAAGTTCCGGAAAAAGCTTGGAACAACAGCAACCCCAACAAAATGAGAATCGCCGTATACATGATCGGGATAAGGGAAAACATATCACCTTTGAAAGCCTCCGGAAAAGAATTACTCATCATCACAATGCCCGTGAGATGAACCTCAATATGAGGATAACGGGTGCGTACCTTATTCGCCAAATCACGCGCAAAGGCAACCACTTCCGGTACAGCCGTTTCAAGGTTTTTATCCGGCAATTGAACAGTGACATTAATGCCGGTTACCTGCATAGCAGGTGAAATCAAGCGGTTAACCAATAATGGCTCAGAAAGGGCAATTTCCTTGATCCGCACAATATCCGCCTCTGAAAGCGACATCGCATCAGTGATTAAATCCTCAACAATGAGCGCATCACCATCAGCGTAAGTATGTTGAAAATTGCTGATAGAATCAACGCGAATAGAATAAGGCATTTGCCAAGCTTCATTAGTCAGCCATTCTACTGCACCCAGCGTCTCGTTAGTCAATACCTGCCCATCCTTAGGGGCTAAGACAAACAACACCCCATCATTTTTGGTATAGGTATTTTGTAATTCCTCAAAGGCGACAAGTTGGGGATTATCCTGGCTAAAAAACACCCGATAATCATTATCAAACCGTAAAGGAAATCCAAAGGTAGTCAATGCTACCAATACCAATGTGGCAATAATAATCAAATAACGCCACCGGATGATCCCGTGAGCATAGCGTTCAATCATAGGTTATTTACTCCTGTTATTGATTCTTCTTCATAAGAAATCCAGTCTGGCTGCCGATAAGTATGTCTTTGCATCTTCAACGTGATGCCTAAATCATAAAATTCCTTAACCGTTTTAATCATCACACGTAAATTTTGCAATATCTCTTGAAATTGACGGTAGGGAATATCAATCTCCAGTTTTTCCGAGTCATCCAAACTAATCGCCAGTTTGATTTTTGTGACGTATTCAATGACATAAAACGCCAAGTGTTCTTCTTGAGCGATCTGGTGAATTTTGGCAATGATGGCCTTATGTTTTAAAGCCTTAATCTTTTTCCGTTTGATTTGATCGTTCTGCCTTTTGACTTGATCTGATGCTCTTGTTGTTCGATTTTTGAGGTAATTGGCATCCAATCTTTTCAATTCCAACGTCATCTTATCAAAAAGCGTATAGATTTGCTCAAGCTCATAAACCTTCGAGTTCAGTCCAGACCACTTTTCGATAATCAACTCATCTTGATCATTAAATCTCACCGTAAATTCAGGATAATCATAATGTTCTGAAGGCGAGCGCACTTTAAAAGTGCAAATATCATCAAGTTCCGTTGTATATCTTGGGTAATAAGTACTGAAGCACAAATAAACAGGTATTTTACAGCAAAGGGGCTTACGCTACGGATTGCCCCTACGAACCGCCCGTAGGGGCAATCCCTTGTGGTTGCCCCTCTTGCTCATGCCCCTCTTCTTGGTTGTTTCTTTTAATTAAAATACCTGAAAATTTATGGTTCAGTACTTAGTACCTGTCTGAAATGGAAAAACCAGTCATTGTGCTTAATTTCTGTTTGATTTCAGAAATCAGCCTATGCTTGTCATTGCCATATTTGACAATAGGCACTTCACCTTTAAATTAAAAATCAATAAGTTGCCTATTTAAACACTCAAAAATAGAGCAGTTTTTGCGTGCAAAAACTTTTTCACCGTGAAATCGTAAAGCCAAATAACCTCAAAAACGTGAAGATCGAGTAATATAGGAGTTCAGATAAATATTTTGGCACAAACCTGACAGGTTTTCAAAACCTGTCAGGTTTTTATCGCTAAAGTTTTTCGCGAAAAACTTTTGCCTCAACCAGTGGATAGTATAGTCTCTTTGAAATGATTATGGATACAATTGCCGGCAAAAGTCTCAACTTAATACCAATCACAGTAAACGTTTTCAGTCTGCGCTGGTTGGCTTGTTTATTGATTGTCGTGATGGAAATGGTTGCGGCAACTCCCCCTATCATTGATCTTGTTAAGGTTCAAATTCAAGATAGGGCTGAACTTAACCGTTTGCGGCAATTTGCTAGTGATGTCGATGATCACTATTCTGATTGGCAGCAAGGTTTCAAAACAATTTATGCCGATGATGCTGAACAAGCTATGCTGAAAGCGGCTGGTTTTAATTTCCAAGTCGTGATTGAAAATCTTTCTGACTATTACGCACAACGCGCTGCGAGGGATAGGCTGACTCGGCACGCTATAACACATTCAATGGGTGGTTTTCGTACCCTTTCTGAAATTGAGCAGACTTTGGAACGCCTGAGCAAAACTTTTCCCAACATCGTTGCTAAATTTTCGATAGGTAAAAGTTATGAAGATCGCGATATTTGGGCTATTCGTATTTCTGATCATCCTAAGGTTTATGAACCAAGCGAGCCGACAGTTTGGTTTGATGCTTTGCACCATGCCCGTGAAGCGATGTCTGGTGAGTCATTGTTATTGTTTGCTGAATGGCTAGTCAATCATTATGCCATTGATCTCACCGTAACTCGTTTAATCAATTCGCGTAATATCTTATTGATTCCTTGTGTTAATCCCGATGGCTATGAATATAATCGCCAACAGCATCCTAACGGTGGCGGTTTGTGGCGCAAAAATCGGCGTAAGCATGGCAATAATCGCTATGGTGTTGATTTAAATCGTAATTATGGTTGGGAATGGCAATATGATCGTTCTGAACAAAATAATGGGAATTATCAAGGAAAGGCTCCCTTTTCTGAACCGGAAACGGCCGCCATTCGAGATTTGCTTGCCCAACAAACGCCCTCTATGTCGGTTTCCGTGCATACTCACGGTAATGAATGGATGTATCCGTGGGGATATACTGCTTTGCCGACGCCGGATGAGGATATTTTTCGGACTTACGCTGCCAAAATAGTGGCAACTAATGGTTATACGACTGATACTGCTTGGAATTTGTACGGTATAACTCGTGGTGCCAGCGATGATTATCATTATGGTATGCATAACAGTTTGGCTTTTACCGTAGAAATTGGCAATTTTGTTGATGGTTTTTGGCCCTCTCCAACTCGTATTCCGGCGTTATTCAATACGGTGCAACCGGGTTATCAGAAGATTGCACAATGGGCAGGAGCTTGGGCTTCCGTATTGGCACCGTTTTGGACTGAGCAACTGGGTAATGGTGATGAGTGGTTTGATGCTGGGGAAATCTGGAATTTGAGTCTGCTCATTAAAAATGAAGGGGTTTTACCTTTGAATGCTGAAGTATCGGTATCTTCCCATACGCCAGATATTATGACAGAGGATGGGCCAATCAATATTTCACTGGCGCCGCGCCAAGAAGCTTTAACACCATCCCTTCAATTCCATTTTGCCGATATGATTGATAGTGAAATACCTTATATTTTGGATATTGCGCTCAATTATGACGGTTTCATTTCCAATGAACCGCTCAAAATGGTGTTAGGCCCTTCCCGGATTTTAGCCGATAATTTAACAACGATTGCCGTGTTGGGAAAAGTGGCTCAGGGGAATTTAGTGCGTCTTTTTGTATCTGGAACGGCTGAAGTAACGGCTGAAGTATTTTGGTCGTTGGAAACGACTACCGCTCAATATTTGCCAAACATTGAAGGCGCGGTTTATTTGGCCGGTAATATTCAATCTTTGTTAAAAGGTATGACTGACATAAATGGTGAACTTAGTGGGTTACTACACTTACCGAAATCAACCGAACTTTCTGGTAAAACGGTTTACCTACAAGCTTTATTGGATTATGAGGGTAAGCCGTTTGTCAGTAGATTAACTCAAGTGCGATTTGAATAAGGGGAATGGTGGGCAACAAAAACACGTTACCCACCCTACATTGATTTGAATGGGGTGGGCAACAATCTTTACCCACCCTACATTGATTTGAATGGGGCAGGCAAAAAAAAACCCGTTACCCACCCTACATTGATTTGAATGGGGCAGGCAACAAAAACACGTTACCCACCCTACAAACAAAACGCGCTATCAGTCTTTTAACCCCTTGAAATGTACAGTTTAACCATTTCTTCTGCCAATTGAATATCGGGTGTGACAAGGGCATTCAATATTTTATTGTATACCGTTTCATTTCGACTGACATCAAGCAATCGTGCTGCCCAGTCTGAATCCTTGTCGTTGCGCTCAAATAAAACACGGTAATAGGCACCATTCACATCAAAAATGAAATTGAGATTTTGTTCTATAAACTTAATATTCATAACCCGTTATCCTTGTTGTGTTCTCTTTTAAAAATAAATAAGGTTTATGGCTTCATTTTTTTGCTCATCTTGACTTGATACATACAGGCATCTGCCATTTTGATTAATTCATCTGGAGTGCGCCTCTCCACTGCATGATATTCAGAAAGTCCGAAACTAAAATCAATGGGAATATCACCTATTTTGTGTTGATTCAACTCTATTCTCAAAGCCTCAATCAAGTTATGAGCCTCTTGCCGTTTTAGTTTTGGAAAAAGGATCAAAAATTCATCTCCTCCCATCCGACACAAATAATCTGAGGCACTGAGTACACCTTTGAGAGAATTGACAACGCTGTTGATTAATTTATCACCTTCTGCATGGTTGTAGGTATCATTAATTTTCTTTAAGTTGTCTACATCTAGATAACAAACCACAAAACGAGAACATTCCTTTTTAGCCATTTCAATTTGTTTGGCTAATATTTCATAAGCAAATCTTCGATTAAACACGCCTGTTAGTTCATCGGTGATTGACATCTTCTCTAATTTTTCCAGTGCTTTTTTTAATTCTATATGGACGTTTATTCGAGCAAGCACTTCTTCCGCTACAAAGGGTTTTGTAATATAATCAACACCACCTGCCTTAAACGCTTTTAATTTTTCAGACGTTTCAAATAATGCGGTAATAAATATAACCGGGATTTTTGTCGTGCGTTCTTGTTTTTTTAAGTGTTGGCAAACTTCTATTCCGTCCATATCAGGCATCATAATGTCCAGCAAAATCATATCAGGATGTTTTTTTTGCACAAATTCTAGTGCTTTGGTACCATCTTGAGCTATAGCGGGCCTGTATCCCTTCTCTTTGAGTATACTTCCCAGCATTTGAAGATTTTGCTGATTATCATCCACAATCAAAATCAGTGGTTTTTCGTCATGGTTTGTCATATCAGTTATCAGTTATCAGTTATCAAAACGGGCCTATTTGTGATGTTCAAGGCCAATATCAGAAAAACGCTGTGTACTTCACGAATTTTGGGAATACCAGAAATAATGGGGCTTAGTCGCAAGAAAGGGCGAACAAGATCGGGCAGCCCATAAGCAAAATCTTGTAGGGACAAACCTTTGTTATCGCCCTCCCCCGCTTTGAAGTTATAATCAGAAAAAAACAAGCAATCTGCGGCGATGTGTCATCCACAAGTCGTTGATTCTTGCGGATTTAATGGGGCGCATTCCCAAAAAAAGGGTCATTATCAATCTTGGGCTTCGCAAATGAATTTTTCACTAAAATTGGGCCGCAAAATAAATTTGGAACGAAAAGTGGGGGCAAAATAAATTTGGAACAAAAAGCGGGGCGCAAAATAAATTTGGAACGAAAAGTGGGGCGCAAAATAAATTTGGAACGAAAAGTGGGGGCAAAATAACAGGCATTCCGAGCGGGGCGCAAAATCTAAAATCGGGGCTTCCAAATTTATCTTGATGACCTTTAGGAATGCGCCCGATTTAATGTGCCTTTTAATTCTTCTATTATTGTAGGAAATGCTTTTAAGCTTTCTTCTATATTTTTGATGTCAAAAGTTTGAGCCAATTCGCGCACGCTTTCAGCATACAAGATTAAACTTTGAATATGATAAGTATTGCCTAGTTTTATCACTTTTTCTGCAAACTCTTCAAGCACATCCATTTCCATCACACTGTTCATCTCTTGCCATATTGGCATAATTTATTTTTCCAGTATATCGGTTAGTTGGGAAAGTCTTGCCCTATTTTCAGGGCTAAGATTGGTCACAGTATCCATTGATATTTCTCTTTTTGTTACCTTTTCTGGTTTGAAATAGTATGAGAGTTTATCAAAGATATCTGGCCAATTAATCGGTTTAGGCAAATAGCCATCAAAACCAAATTCCTTTAGTTTTCGGTTTTCGCCGATTGTTTGAGAAGCAGTGAAAGCGATAATGGGTATATCCGAAGTCATTGGGTTCTCTTTTAGGTGTTTGGTTGCCTCATAGCCGTCCATCATTGGCATTTTGATATCCATTAAAATCATATCAGGATTACATTCAGACGCTAGAATCAAAGCTTTTTGCCCATCGCTTGCTTCGATAACGGTCAAAGCGAGTTGAGAAAGCCATTCAGTGATGAGATTGCGGTTAGATTCAATATCATCTACAACCAACACTAAACCCTTCCCAAAAGTGATATGCTTCAAATCAATTGAGCTATCTTGTGTGCCACTAGAATTTGTGGTGGAATAAATATTGACTTCGTGTAAAGTGATTTCAAAAAGGCTCCATTTACCCACGATGCTTGTGAGTGAAATCTGACCCTTCATCATTTCTACCAATCGTTTGGTGATGGCTAATCCTAATCCGGTGCCTCCATATTTCGGGTACTTTGCCCATCCTGTTGTCGGAAAGACTCAAAAATAATCGTTTGTTGATCCTTAGCAATACCAATGCCAGTATCTTCTACAGAAATAACAAAATCACATTTTTTATATGACTTTGTTTTATAACTATTTTTTGCACTCAATTTGATGTATCCTTTTTCAGTAAACTTGACGGCATTACCAATCAAATTAAGCAGTACTTGCCTGAGTCGAGCCCCATCTAGTAGCAGTGCAGGTGGTAAATTGGGATCAATATCGACTATCAATTCTATTTCTTTTTCGGCTATTGTCATGGCAAACATATTTTGTAATTCATTGAATATCGTGTAAGGATTAACCACTTCATACTGAATTTCTAGTTTTCTGGCTTCAATTTTAGATAAGTCAAGTATATCATTAATTAAAGTGAGCAAACTGTTCCCTGCCATTTCAAAACTGAGCCAAGAGTGGGTGATGTCATCTTGAATGGTTGTGGCCTTAAAATAAACAAAAACATCACGCCCCTTTTTATGTTTTAAAGTGATTTCATAACTGCGATGCCACTTTTAGCTATACTCAACGAGGTGATAAACTTAACTTTTTTTTCAGGAGTTTAGGGAATTGTAGGGCTCCTACGTGTTTTTAAAGCCCACGAATAGATCAATATTTCACGCGCTTTGTTTCGCTCCGCGAAACAAAGCGCGTGAAATGGGTGGGTAACGTGTTTTTGTTGCCCACCATTAAATTAAAAAAAAGTTCAGTTTATTCCCGTTCTGAGTATAATTATAAATAAATCAGCCTAAATCATGACAATCAGAGCAATCAGCGTTTCACGCTAAAGTTTCGCTTCGCTATACAAAGCGCGTGAAAATCAGAATTTTGTTTGCCAATTCCCAATGCGTGATGCGTTTTGCCAGTTCATCGCGCTTTACATTTCAGAATTCTTTGTAACGCTTTCCACACTTTTTCTACAGACAAATCCTCATAACAAGCTGGCGATATGCCAGATAATCCTTGATAGGTACATTGTTTATTGAAACAGGGGGCACAAGGAAAATGGGCTTGTAGGTGATTTTGTTGTAATCCATAAGTGCCGGTTCGTGCGGGTTCGGTTGCGCCATATAACGTCACAGAAGGTACAGCTAAAGCGGCAGCAAGATGAGCCAATCCGCTATCAACACCGACGATGGCCTGTGCTTGCTCTAATTCTGTGGCAATTCCCTGTAAATTGCTTTTAGGGATCAGGCTAATGTTTGGGTGAATGGTGGCAATTTGCTTAGCACGTTCATATTCTTGAACAGTGTTCCAAGGTAAACGTATTGCCAAATCGGCGGCCGTCACACGTTCAGCCAAAGCTATCCAATAAGAGTCTGGCCAGTGTTTTGTTACCCATGTTGTCCCATGTAAGAATATGACAGTAGACAAGGTATTGGAAGAGGGGCATTGAGGCTTACAGTGTTTTACAATCCCATAATCAGGTGGGCTATTCGGCAATGGATAATCCAGCACCTCGGCAAATAATTGCCTTACCCGCGTCACTGCATGTTGATTTTTAGGAATCGCATAACGTTGTTGATAGGCTAAAGCGGCTAACGGTTCACGCGCTGAATGACGATCTAAACCGCAACGCTGTCCGCGTGCTTTTACCGTAAGCCATGCACTTTTAATTAATCCTTGTGCATCAATCACTTTATCATATTGTTTCAGTTTCAATGTCTGAATAAATTGATGCCATTTACCACTATACCATGTTTGCCAAGGTTGTTTACGCCACCGCCTTAACGCGACGGGAATAACGCGCTTTACGACAGGATGCCAAGCTGGAATTTCTGCAAACGTTTCCTCCACTAGCCAATCACATTGCAAATCGGGATAGTGTTTTTGGGCATCAGTGAGAGCGGGTAAAGTGTGAATGACATCACCTAATGAAGACGTTTTAATGATTAAAATCTGCATAATTATCAATCAGTTATCAGTTATCAGTTATCAATTCCACGCAAAAGTTTTTGCGCGCAAAAACTGAAATTCACGCAAAAGTTTCGCGAAGCGAAACTTTTGCGTGAAATTCACGCAAAAGCTTCGCTGGCCTTCGGCCAGCGAAGCTAAATGTGGAAATCAGTTATCAGGATAGAACGTTGATTTAATTGATTGACACGGCTTAGTCAATTTTAATCAATTTTATCTGATCACTTAAAAAAATCAGTGTTAATCAGCTTAATCAGTTAAATCAGTGTTCTATTACTTGATTTATCAATTTTATCACTTAAAAAAATCAGTGTTAATCAGCTTAATCAGTTAAATCACTGTTTTATTTTAATTACTTAAGTTTACCTACTTAAGTATAATTCGATTGGTAACTGATTTCGTCGAGAAAGTTTTCGCGCGCAAAAACTTTTGCGTGGAACTGATTTTCAGGCAAAAGTTTCGCGGAGCGAAACTTTTGCCTGAAACTGATAACTGATAACTGATAACTGATAATTGATCAAGGATAAACAACAAATGTCTTCTCATTCACAAAATCGTCAACGCACTGCCAAGCCTATCGCTTCTCATTCACAAAGTAGCAAACGCACTGCCAAGCCTACGGCTTCTCATTCACAAAGTCGTCAACAAACTACTGCCAAGCCTACGGCTTCTCATTCACAAAGTAGCAAACGCACTGCCAAGCCTACGGCTTTTCATTCACAAAGTCGTCAACAAACTACTGCCAAGCCGACGGATTTTCATTCACAAAGTCGTCAACGCAGTGCCAAGCCTACGGATTTTCATTCACAAAGTCGTCAACAAACGGCTAAGCCGACGGATTTTCATTCACAAAGTCGTCAACGCAGTGCTAAGCCTACGGATTTTCATTCACAAAATCGTCAACGCAGTGCTAAGCCTACGGATTTTCATTCACAAAGTAGCAAACGCACTGCCAAGCCTACGGATTTTCATTCACAAAGTCGTCAACAAACGGCTAAGCCGACGGATTTTCATTCACAAAGTCGTCAACGCAGTGCCAAGCAGACGGATTTTCATTCACAAAGTCGTCAACGCAGTGCTAAGCCGACGGATTTTCATTCACAAAATCGTCAAGACACTGCCAAGCAGACGGATTTTCATTCACAAAGTCGTCAACAAACGGCTAAGCCGACGGATTTTCATTCACAA
>Ga0164315_10004013_pt1 | contig 11428 bp, 11 predicted proteins | sample GuaBasSedimGuay6_FD_113737 | JGI IMG/M metagenome (GOLD analysis project Ga0164315, IMG submission 113737) | Subseafloor sediment microbial communities from Guaymas Basin, Gulf of California, Mexico - Guay6, Core 4569-2, 0-3 cm | ecosystem: Environmental > Aquatic > Marine > Hydrothermal vents...
AGAATCATATTGGCACAGGCACTAACCATTGCAAAAACCTCCAGGAGATTTCCAAGAATCGGGCGGGATGCATTGGTTTGCTCACTTTGAAAGAGGGTAAGCAATACCACCCCTGAAATTGATAAGATGAGTCCAATGACTGTCCTTGTATTCATGGATTCTGAAAGAAAGAAAAAGGCAGCAACTGCAACCATTAAGGGCAGGCAGGCTGAAATAATCCCGGCCTGTGATGAGGTGGTAAAGGTTAAGGCATTGGATTCAAATAAAAAATAGAGGCAGGGCTGGAACAGCACCATGGGCAATAGAATTTTCCAATCTCCTTTTTGATAGGATTTTGGAAACATTTTTACTGATATTGGAATAATAAATACAAAAGCAGTAAAAAGTCGGCAGAACATTACTGCAAAAGGATTTAAATCCTGAAGTACAATCCGCATGGCAGAAAATGAACTGCCCCATAAAAAAACGGCTCCAAGAATGGACAGAACCGGCAGCATATTTTTAATTTTAATAGTCACGCATCTTCTATAGTGGATCGGAAAAATTTAATCAATTTAAAAATGGGCAGTTAAAAGGGGTTAGAAATTGTAAAAATATTTAAAACATGGCAGAGTGAGAGTCATGTTAACACCATTTACCCAGAGAGCACTGAATATTATTCGCAATATTCCAGAAGGCAAGGTTCTGACATATGGCAGGGCAGCCGCCCTTGCCGGCAAACCCAGAGGCGCCCGCCAGATTTCAAGGTTTCTTCATTCAATGTCAGAAAAACATGATCTGCCCTGGCATCGTATTATTAATTCAAAAGGGAAAATATCCTTGAAGCAATCCCATGGATATGAGCTTCAAAAAGCGCTTCTTGAATCAGAGGGCATAAAATTTTCAAAAAGTGATACCATTGATCTTAAGCTTTATTTAGCTTTTGACCTTTAGGTTATAGTTGCCGGGCCTTTATTGCCTGCTCAAGACTTTTAATCTTCGCACCCTGCCGGGCCCACATCCGGCAGGAATCAATTAAAAATTTTTTTTCACTGAAACTGTCAAGATCCTTTGGAACCGGTGAGTTGTCTTTTCTTTTCTGTGTCAGCCAGCCATGGACAATTTCCTGGCCCATGACAATGATCAACTGGCAAAGATGGGTGCATCCCTTCTTTCCCCCCATGATGTCACGAATATTTTTTGAAAAGCCTGATTTTATTTCAAGTCCTTTTAGTTTTTCAATGGTATCAAGGGTGGTTCTGCATTCAGACATGGGGACATGGATCATCTCCGCCTGTGCATCTTCTATCCTGAGCGGGTCTGATTTTATCAGCAGTTTTACATCCATGTGGTGAATGATTCCCGGCTCCATTACAGCCCCTGTTATATCAAATACTCTAATATATCGCTGGTCTTTTAATACCCCGTGAACAATCACGCTGGAATCTGTGTGGGGGTAGGTGGCAAGCCTGATATCCCGTGTATGTATTTTGGGTTTATTTTCTATTATTTTATTCAGCATGGATCAGTATCTACTCTTTTTTTTTCTGAAAATCAAACAAACCATTCTTTTTTTCTATATGCCTGGTCCTGGCTTTTTGCGATCAGTTCGTTGGTGTTTTTATTATAAATTTTAATGTTATATAATGCAGTTCGCCTGCTGTTATGTTCCTCTTTCGCCTCTGCTACCAGATGATCCCCCGGATAGGCAGGCTTTAAAAAACAAATGCTTACATTCAGGGCAACCGCCACTTTCCCATGGGAATTGCAGGCAGCTGCAAATGCCATGTCACTGATGGCAAAAATAATACCGCCATGGGTCGTGCCGTGAAAATTGGTCATATGATCTTTCACAATAAGTGATACACGGCTTTGCCCTGGTTTAATAATTTCTACTTTTGCTCCAAGATAATTGGCAAACGCATCTTTCTGGATGTGATTATTGATGGCTTTCAGACGGGTTTTATCATCCATATAGGCCTCTTTGTATATTGATTTTTTTTAAATTAAAGATTTTCAGCAGGGTTTTTTAAATAGAATGAAAAAATCATCCCCACAAAAGATATCCCTCCGGCCATAAGAAACGGAAGTGTAAAAGAGTTGCTTACATCCGCAAGATATCCTCCCAGGGCCGGGCCTATGGCTTGGCCGATTCCAAAGAAAAGTGTCACAAACCCCAGTCCGGCCGGCGCCAGCCTGGGACCTACAAGATCTCCGGCTGCGGCTGCCATAATGGTTGGGATGCTCCATGCGGTTAAACCGAAAAGAATGGCGGACAAATAAAATCCGGATTCAGACTTGAATACCGCATAGACGATATATGAAATCCCGAGTACAAAATAGGCCAGTGCCGCACCTTTACCCCGTCCGATTCGGTCTGATATGCTGCCCCAGATCACACCGCAAAAAATGCTCAGTCCACCTACCGTGGCCCATAAACCACCAGCCCATGCCGCTGTGTAACCCATTTCCTTCACCAGGTAAGCCGCAAAAAAAACGATATATATTATGTAGGACAGGCCGTAAAAAAAATAAACAATCCCCAGGTACCACATGCTCTTCATCCTGTATACTTTGCTCCAATCCAGAGAAGAGACTTTATTTTTTGAGGATGTTTGCGGGATAGTTTCTTTTTCTTGCTGTCCCACCGGAAGTAATCCAATGTCTCCCGGGTGGTTGCGTAAAAATAAAAATACAATCATTGCCACCACTATAACAATGCTTCCCAGAATATACCATGAATAGCGCCAGCCATCTGCTCCATATGACATCAGAATATACGGTACAATTATCCCTGATAAAAAAGTCCCCAATCCAATGCCGCCTGAAACAATACCCGTGGCAAATCCCCGGTTTTTAACAGCAAACCAGGCAGAACCCAGGGCCATGGCAGGTACAAAAGCCGCACCATTCCCGAGACCCGTGAATAGACGCATGGCAAAGGCAAAACCAAATGACCTGGCCAGACCGGTAAGTATCATGGTGACACCCATGAGGAGCAACGCTAATGTTATGATAGCTCTTGTACCAAACCTTGCTGCCAGGATACCGCCTATGATGGCCATGGAGAGATAACCAATAAAATTTCCCGTTCCTAAAAGCCCTAACTGTGTATAATCAAAATTGAGTCCGTCTTTCATGGCCGGTAGTAAAATTGTATAAGCCATTCGTCCAAAACCATGAGCAGCAACAGTAGTAACCAGTCCCATGAAAATCACAATCCATCCATAATGTATTTTCTTTTTCATTCTATAACCTTGCACTTTCATAAAAAAAAAAGCAATGTAGATTAACAAGTACCCTCTATTTTCCCCCCTGAAGGTTGCCAATTTACCCTTAATATGATTAAAAGGGAGATGGTAATAAAATTTGTTATTCTTGAAAGATAAATTTAGGAGTATTACATGTATTTAGCAAGTGATTTGAGAAAGGGTTTGAAATTTGAAATGGATGGTGAACCTTATGTTATTATTAGCTTTGAATTTAAAAAACCCGGGAAAGGCCAATCTCTTTATAAATGCAAATTAAAAAATATGATTACAGGGCGCCAGTTCGAACGGACATATCGATCCGGTGACAAGTTTAAAAGAGCTGATCTTGATGAACAGGAAATGGAATATCTTTATTCGGATAGAGACAGCTGTTGTTTTATGAATACATCCAATTATGAACAATATTTTCTTACCAAAGATCAATTAGGGGATGTAATAGACCTGTTAAAGGATAATACCGTCTGTACAATTCTCTTGTTCAATGGTCAGCCTATTGCTGTGACACTGCCCAATTTTATCAATCTTAAGGTTGTTAAATCAGAACCCTGGGCAAAAGGTGATACTGCCACCGGAAGCACAAAACCTGCGACACTTGAAACAGGATTTGAAGTCCAGGTACCTCCTTTTATAGATGAAGGCCAAATGGTAAAAATTGATACCAGAACCCGGGAATATGTTGAAAGGGTTAATGAATAATACTATTTAAAATTTTATTGATGCTCTTTAAAACCACAATCTTTATTGGGGCATTTTAAGAATTTTCCTTCCCTTTTGGTCTCTTTTTCAACAAGATAGGGCGAGTTGCAGTCGGGGCAGGGCCTGCCAACGGGTTTATCCCATGATGCAAATGTGCAGTTCGGATAGTTTGAGCATCCGAAAAAGATTTTTCCTCTTCTTGATTTTCTTTCTATAATTGTTCCTGAACAATTGGCTTCAGGACACTTTACACCAATATCTTTACCACTTTGGCCGCCATTGACTGATTCAGTATGCTTGCAGTCGGGATATCCGGTGCAGGCGAGGAACATGCCGAACCGACCCTCTTTTTGAACCATGGGTTTGCCGCATTTAATACAGTCTTTCACCTTGGTGTTATCTATGATTTTTTCAACAATGGAAACTTCGCCTTTTTCATCTCTAAGATAATTGCTGGTGAATGAACAGTCCGGATATCCGGTACAGGCAAGAAAATGTCCGTTCCTGCCAATTTTAATATTTAATTGTTTTCCACAGGAGGGACAGGTTAACCCGGTTGGAACGCCAACACCTTTTACACTGATCATATCTTCGCCTGCAGCGTCCAGACTCTTTTTAAATGAGGAATAAAAATCTGTTAACAGCTGGACTTCTTCTAAACTGCCTTTTTCAACGTCATCAAGATTATTTTCCATCTGGGCTGTAAACGAGATATTTAAAATATTTGGGAAACAGGATACCAGCAAATCATTTACAATAAAGCCAAGTTCACTTGGAACAAAGTACCGTTTTATAAGGTCAACATATCCTTTATCCCGAATCACTGTAAGAATTGTGGCATAGGTACTGGGACGTCCAATGCCGTTTTTTTCAAGTTCTTTAACAAGCGTTGCTTCGGAAAAGCGTGGCGGTGGTTTTGTAAAATGCTGTTTGGGAATAATCTTTAAAGTTTTAAGAGGGGTCCCTTCTTTTACATCAGGCAGTGTTTGACTGTCTTTTTCATTTTTATCCTGATGTTGTGAAAAAAGTGTCATGTATCCCGGGAACTTTACAGTTGAACCACTCACTGAAAATAGATATTTTGGGGAAGCCTGAATTAAAATTGTTTTTTGATCAATAATTGACTGTGCCATTTGTGATGCAACAAATCGTTTCCAGATCATATCATAGAGCTTAAATTGATCAGGGGATAAAAAATTTTTAAGTTTATCCGGTGTGTGAAAAACCGAGGTAGGCCGGATCGCCTCATGGGCATCCTGCACCTTTTTTTTGTTTTTAAAAAAGCGTGGTTTGCTTAATGCATACTCTTTTCCAATGTTTTGGGAAATAAACTGCTGTGCTTCCTGGGCTGCATCCGGAGCAATCCTGGTTGAATCCGAGCGCATATAAGTGATCAGGCCTTCTGGTCCATCTGTTCCAATATCGATGCCTTCGTACAATCGTTGGGCTACCATCATGGTTTTTTTTGCAGAAAATCTAAGACGGTTAATGGCATCCTGTTGAAGTTTACTGGTAATATAGGGGGGTGAAGGATTCCTTTTTATTGTTTTGGTCTTGATTTGGTGAACGATAAATTTTTCTTTATCAAGGTCTTTTACAATAGCCGAGGCCTGTTTTTCATTATCAATTTTCACCTTCTCATTATCAATTTTAATGAGTCCGGCATTAAAACCGGGAGGAAATTGAGAAAGAAGATCAGCAGTGATTGTCCAGAATTCCTGGGTAATAAACTTTCGAATTTCTCTTTCCCTGTTACAAATAATCTTTACTGCAACAGATTGAACCCTTCCTGCACTTAATCCTCTCTGGACTTTCTGCCATAAAAGCGGAGAGATCTGATACCCGACAAGCCGATCAAGTTTTCTTCTTGCCTGTTGTGCATCATATTTATGAGCATCAGGTGTCAAGGGGTGCTGTAACGCCTCTTGGATACCTTTTTTTGTTAATTCATGAATAAGAATACGATGAAAAACCCGGTCTTTTTTCTTTAAGATATCCATAATATGAAATGCAATGGCTTCTCCCTCACGATCCGGGTCAGGAGCCAGATAAATTTCATTCGTATTTTTGGCCAGCTTTTTTAAATTAGCAATAACTTTGGATTTGTCTTTTATATTGACATATTTGGCTTTAAATCTTTTATCAATATCAATCCCAAGTGTTTTTATGGGAAGGTCCCTGATATGACCGGCACTTGCAGCAACATTAAATTCTTTTCCTATATATTTTTTTAATGTCTTTATTTTTGTTGGGGACTCGACGATGATGAGGGGTTTTGTCAATGGGTTTCCTCCGAAATAGAGTAGTAATTACCCTGATGGCGGATCACTATGCCTTCCAGCTCCAGATCCAGTAATTGGGATGTAACTTGTGAACACTCCATCCCGGCTTTTTCAATTAACACATCAATATGGACAGGGTAGGGTTCTAAAAAAGATTTGATTTTATAATAGGTTGATTCTTTCTTTTGTACAGATTGTGAAGACTCTAAAGACACCTGTCGGGAATTTTCTTTTTTTTCATGAATAAAATGGTGAAGTTCATCAATGATATCCATTTCATTTTCTACAAGCCTGGCACCTTGTTTAAGCAGAGAATGCGTGCCCTCACTTTTTTTTGATTTTATACTTCCGGGAACGGCAAATACCTCGCGGTTATATTCAGTGGCCAGCCGAGCCGTGATGAGCGAACCACTCCTTTTTGCAGCTTCCACAACAATGCTTCCACAGGATAGTCCTGCAATAATCCGGTTTCGAATGGGAAAATTTGAAGGAAATGGATCAGTATTGACCTTGAATTCTGAAAAAACAGTCCCTTTTTGTGCAATTGTTTTAAACAGACGCGTATTCTCTCTGGGATATATTTTATTCAATCCGGAACCCATAACAGCAATAGTTTTCCCCTTGGCTTTTAAGGCACCTTTATGTGCCATGGAATCAATCCCTCTTGCCATGCCGCTGACAATTTGAAAGCCTCTTTGGGCCAGTTTATATGACAGGTTTTCAGATGTACTCAATCCATATGAAGTCGCAGTCCTTGAGCCAATGACAGATATACAGGGGGAACTGTTATCCAGTGTACCCAGGTACGTTAAAAAGGGGGGGGGATCTATAATCTGTTTTAATAAAACAGGATAAGAAGAATCAGTCATAGTTATTATTTTAATATTCTTTTTAAAAATCAGGTCTAATTCTTTTTTGGCTTCAGCTTGAAAGGCTTTGTGATTTGTGATGCCTTTTATTATTTTTTTAGAAATTTTATCTACCATTCCAAGTTGGGTTTCAGACGCCTTTAAAATATTTTCAGGGCAGTGAAATTGATCAATCAATTTCTTAATCATTGTATTGCCAAGAAACGGGACTTCCCTTAGAATAAACCAGGGTAAATATTTTTCAAAAGAATCATGCATTCTTAAAATGGGGTTTAGTCAAAACCCTTAAGTTTTTGTTGAGCTTTATCTGCTGCCGGTGAAAAAGGATATTTTTTAATCACCTTTGTTAAATAATGATGTGCCCGATTGGAATCATCCAAAGACATATATGAATAGCCCAGTTTTAAGATTGCATCCGGAACTTTTTCTGATTTTGGGTATTTTTTGGTCAAATCCTTGAATACAAGGATCGCTTTATTATAATCCTCCATGGAATAGTGACACTCCCCCAGCCAGTATACGGCATTATCTGCAAGAGCATTTTGAGGATAGGTTCTAATAAATTGAATGAACAGGTCAGCAGCATCCTTGAAATTATCTTCAATTAAAAGATTTCTTGCTTTTTTATAGAGAACAGCAGGTGTTGCAACTTCTTTTTTCTTTTGAACGGATTTTACAGCTGTTTTTCTTTTTTCAAGGGTAGAGATTTTTTTTTCTAATGTAAGAATATTGCCCTGAAGTTTTTGTATAGCTACATCTTTATCTTTCATTTGAAGGGTTAAATTTGCCTGATTTTTTTTAATATCAGTGAGTTCAGATTCCAATCCTGCTATCTTCGTCTGATCAGATACTTTTTCGTCATTGTTTCCTGTAGAACCTTTAAAATAATCCATGGAACTACAGGAAATAAATAATAACGATACGATAAGAAAAAAAACAGCTTTAAATAAATGGTTTTTCAAACCCAGCATAAAATTACCTTTTGTCAGCCGCAAGTACAATAGGACTTGCTATAAATATGGAAGAATATGTGCCGACAATGACACCAATAATCATGGCAAATGCAAAATTGTGAATAATCTCACCCCCAAGAAAATATAAAGGAATCAGTACCACTAATGTCGTTACTGATGTTAAAATTGTTCTTGAAAGTGTTTGATTTATACTTTTGTTAAACAGAGCGGGGAAGGTATCCTTGGTTTTTACGCCTTTTATATTTTCCCTTATTCTGTCAAAAACAATAATGGTGTCATTTAATGAGTACCCGATAATGGTCAATAGCGCTGCAATAATCGGTAAAGAAAAATCCAGATTTAAAATTGAAAAAATGCCCACGGTTATCATTACATCGTGTAACAGTGCAACAATCGCTCCCATGGCATATTTAAGCCGCAAAACCCAGAACAATATCAGGGTTACAACCAAGGCTGCAGCAATTAGCACTGCCATACTTACATTGAATACAGATAAAAAATAGACAGCTGTCATTAAAGAGCCGGCCGTTACACCTGACAACATCCATTTTAGTTCGAATCTTCCTGAAATATATATGGTAATGAAGAGTAAAGAGTAAAATAGGGCTAAAAGTGCTTTTTTCCTTAGATCTGCACCCACCTGGGGTCCAACCATTTCCACTCTTCTGATTTCCGGAGCAATACCGGTGGTTGCTTTGATAGCCTCAGAAATAGATTGTGACAATCCTTTGCTGGTCATTTCTAAATTACTTGTCCGGATTAAAAATTCATGATCTATATCATGGCCGAAATTCTGCACCGAAGCATCCTTAAAGCCTATGTTGGAAAGGCCGGATCGTATTTTCCCAACAGGCACCTCCTGGGAAAATTTAATTTGGATTAATGTTCCGCCAACAAAATCAATTCCATAGTTAGGCCCCTTATGAATGATAAGAGACCCGATACTTAAGAGAATGAGGATAAGTGATAAAGCAAATCCAATTTTCTGTTTGCCAATAAAGTCTATATTGATATCAGACTTGATAATCTGCATTATTTATTTCCTTTATATACTAAGTGTTGACGATTTTTTATTTTTAAGAGTAAAAATCAAAATACTTTTTGAAAGAACCAGTGCTGTAAAAAGACTTGCAATAATGCCAAGACAAAGGGTAACAGCAAAGCCTTTAATGGGACCTGTACCATATTGGTAAAGAACCAGAGCTGCAATAATGGTGGTCACGTTTGCATCAAGAATTGTCAGGGTTGCCCTGTCAAACCCTGCTACAACAGATGCCAGAGCTGTTTTACCGGATTTTAACTCTTCTCTTATTCTTTCAAAAATAATAACATTGGCATCAACCGCCATACCGATGGTAAGAATGATACCTGCAATTCCGGGCAAAGTTAAGGTGGCCTGGAATGCAGCCAGTCCTCCTCCAATAAGAATAATATTAATAATAAGTGCTAAATCAGCAATTAAACCGGCTTTTTTGTAGTATACAGCCATTAACAGGATCACAAGGATTCCGCCGACAATCATAGAAATAACGCCTGTACGGATGGAATCAGACCCGAGTGTGGGGCCAACCGTGCGTTCTTCAATAATTTTGACCGGTGCAGGCAGTGAACCTGCTCTCAATGCAATGGCCAGATCCTTTGCTTCATTTAAAGTGAAATTACCGGTTATTACAGCTTTTCCCCCGGCAATTCTATCTTGAATGACCGGTGCTGAATACACGGAATTATCAAGTACTATGGCAAGTCGTTTGTGGATATTTTCTCCAGTGATACGATCAAAAATTCTGGCTCCCTTTCTATTAAATTCAATACCGACCTGGGGTTGCTGAAATTGATCAAATTCAACCCTGGCATTGATTAAAAGGCTGCCATCCAAAAGGACTCTTTTTTTAATTAAAAAAGGAATTTTAGTTGAAGTCCCTGAGGCTGAATCGTGTTTGTTTTGATAGAGTATTTCATCACCAACAGGTGGTGTCCCGTTTATGGCTGAATTAACATCAGCATCTTCATCCACGAGCTGAAATGTCAATTGAGCTGTTTTTCCGATCAGGTCTTTTGCTCTTTCAGGGTCCTTAATGCCGGGAAGCTGTATCAGAATCCTGTTCCCACCCTGTATCCTGATATCCGGCTCACTTACACCAAATTCATCGATCCTGTTTCGAATGGTTTCCAGGGCCTGCTCTGTGGCCATTTTTTTAATATTATCTGTCTCTTGTTCCGGCAGGGACAATTTAAAGGTGATAATATTGTTATCTGATTGTGGATTTTGAGTGATAAGGTTTTCAAAACTTTTGGACAGAATAGTTTCAAATCCGGATTTATTTTCATCCCCTTGGAATTTTGCAAGAATAGAGTTGTCTTTAAGGCGTGAGATACCTATATGCTTCACGCCTTCTTTTCTCAACTGCTTTTTAATCTCCTGGATGGTTCTTTCCACTTCTGCTTCAACGGCTTTGATATTTTGAACTTCAAGTACAAGATGCATTCCACCTTGAAGATCCAATCCCAGATTAATTTTTTTATGGGGCCAGCAATCAAGGAAAGTAGGCAAAAGACAAATAATGGCAGTTAAAACAACAATAAAAATAATGGCACTTTTAAAGGTAAATAGCTTCAATCTAATTGCTCCTAATGAATTTATTTTTTCTTTTTATCTTCTTTTGGAGCTGTATCACCACCAGAAATTACGGCTGCAACATTTCCCCGGGAAATTTTTATTTTTATCTTTTCAGCTATTTCAAGGCTGATGGTTGTATCATCAATGCTTTGAATGGTTCCATAGATACCACCAGATGTTATGATTCTAACTCCTTTTTTCAGGTTAGATATCATTTCTTTATGTTCTTTGGCCTTTTTCTGCTGGGGTCTGATCAAAAGAAAATAAAAAATTGCAAATAAAATAATAATGGGTAAAAAACCTGCTATTCCTCCGGCTTGTCCTGCTGCTCCGCCTTGTCCCATTGCATACGCTGTGCTAATCAAAATAAATCCTCCTTAGAATAAATAAAATACAAATTTATAATTTATAATTTTTTAGCCGGAATCCAGATGGTTTTCCCATCAAACTGGAGTCTGGCTATGTTTTCATAGTTAATTTCCTGGAGAAGTGAAAAAACTTCATCCATATTGTACACAACAACCTTACTTAATGGTTCTAACAGGTCAATATCTGAGTCCACTTTCTTTTCAATAAGATTGTAGATAATGACCATGGTTTCGGAAAACTTTAAAATTTTACCTACACCGGAACTCTTCCCTAAAGCAACCGGTTCATCAGCTTCTGATGAAACCAATATTCCCTGATATTCATAAAATTCTTTTAAAATATTAAAATGGATATTCCATATATTATCACC
>Ga0164315_10004015_pt1 | contig 11426 bp, 13 predicted proteins | sample GuaBasSedimGuay6_FD_113737 | JGI IMG/M metagenome (GOLD analysis project Ga0164315, IMG submission 113737) | Subseafloor sediment microbial communities from Guaymas Basin, Gulf of California, Mexico - Guay6, Core 4569-2, 0-3 cm | ecosystem: Environmental > Aquatic > Marine > Hydrothermal vents...
AGTAATGAAAAAGATATTCTGAAAGGGACTTACGATACTCCGTTGATGGATCATTCTGAACTAAAATCTTTGGCCAAACAGATCATTAAGATCAGCGCTACAAAAATCTACAATTCACCCTCTGTGGTTGAAATAGAAATGGCTGGATTTGAAGTGATCAAAGGGTTGTTAAATATTTATACCGAAGCAATTAATGCAGGTATTTCCGGAGAATCTTCCTATTATCATTCGAAAATTGTGCAACAATTACCAGATGAGTGTTTTGCAAATAATCGGACTCCGGACAAAAATTTGTATCTTAGATTATTGAAAGTAACCAGCTATGTTGCATCCATGACAGATGCCCAAGCCATTAAAAAATACAGACAATTAAAAGGCATTGAGTTGCCAGGTAATAATTAAAAAAATATAGACATGAATAAAGAAGTTAGTGAATTACATCCCAAAGCGGTCTGGACCAATTTCGAAAAATTAAATGAAATTCCACGGGGATCTAAAAAAGAAGAAAGAGTAATTGCTTTTATGAAATCCTTTGGAGAAGGTCTTGGGCTGGAAACCATAGTAGATGAAACCGGAAATGTGTATATCAGCAAACCTGCTACACCCGGCATGGAAAACCGGAAAGGGATTGTTCTGCAATCACATCTGGATATGGTTCATCAAAAAAATTCGGATTCGGATTTCGATTTCGATAACACCGGGATTCAATCATTTATCGATGGTGATTGGGTAACTGCCAAAGGAACCACTTTAGGAGCTGACAATGGAATGGGCGTGGCAGCTATCATGACCGTACTGGCCGACGATTCGATAGAGCACGGTCCGATTGAAGCTTTTTTAACCATTGATGAAGAAACCGGAATGACCGGAGCTATTGGCCTAAAAGCAGGATTGTTGAAAGGGGATATTCTTTTAAACCTCGATTCGGAAGACGAAGGGGAACTATACATTGGTTGCGCTGGTGGGATCGACACTACCGTATTGGACAGCTACACCGAAGCAGAGGATCATGGAGACCATAAAGCTTTAAAAATATCGGTTAAAGGTTTAAAAGGTGGCCATTCGGGAATGGATATTGTGTTGGGTCGCGGTAATGCTAACAAATTATTAAACCGCTTGTTACTCTTTATTGCCGACAAACACGAAATGGGTGTTTCGGAACTCGAGGGAGGAAATCTTCGCAATGCGATTCCTCGTGAAGCATTTGCCACTGTACTTTTTAAAACCGAAAATGAAGAAGCAATTCTACAATGTGTTTCGAAAGCGGAAGCTATTTTCAGAACCGAATTCGGAAAAATAGAACCGGATTTGAGCATTACGGCAGAAAGTACTGAGTTGCCTTCGAAACGTATCCCGACCGATTATCTGAAAAATTTGTTGTTGGCCATTAATGCCGCTCCAAATGGAGTAGCAGCTACCAGCCAGGATATTCCCGGGCTGACCGAAACCTCAACCAATATGGCCAGGGTTTATGCAGGCAATGGAAAACTGGAAATTTATTTCTTAACCCGAAGTTCGGTGGATTCTAGAAAAGAAATGGTGGCACTCGAAATTGAAAGTGTTTTTACTTTGATGGGAGCTGAAAGTATTGAACACTCCGGAGCATATCCCGGCTGGGTTCCAAATCCTGAATCCCAAATTCTGGAAACGATGAAAAAAGGGTATGAAAATCTTTACGGAGTGATACCAAAAGTAATGGCCATTCATGCCGGACTAGAATGTGGAATACTCGGAACCAACTATCCTAAAATGGATATGATCTCTTTCGGTCCAACCATTCGTAATCCGCACTCACCCGACGAAAAAGTGCTAATACCAACGGTGGGTAAGTTTTGGGATTATTTATTGGATACGCTGAAGAATGTACCTGTGAAGGAGTGAACTAGAGTGACTAGTCCCGATGGCTATCGGAAGACTAGAGTGACTAGAGTGACTAGAGTGACTAGAGTGACTAGAGTGACTAGAGTGACTAGAGTGACTAGAGTGACTAGAGTGAAAAATACTATTTACTAGCGAATAAACTCAATATAAGGGCCAAATTTAAAAGCTCCGTAGGAGCGAAATATTGGTAGAGAAGATCTTATCAAAGAAGGAAAATTAAACGGCGCATCCACAGAAATGGAAAAATGAAATAATGACACATGCGCCGAAAATGTTATAGTTTAATGTGTAAACAAAATTCAGGACGGGTGATAATCTGTGCTAATCCGTGGAGAAAAAAAGAAAGTTAGAATTGCGGGTTAAAAATTCCGAAACATTTAACAATTTAAAAAAGACACTTACCCTTTTCTGTCCACCAGGAATGGATCTCGTAAGTTAATCTGCCATTCTGAATAAATGGGTCCCCTTTCATCCATTCGACCACTTCCGCCTCGGTATCTACATCAAATATCAGGATGCCCCGCTTTTCCCCATCGCCACCAAATGGCCCAGCCATTAAAACCGCACCGGCTTCAGCCATTTCGTTGATATGCGCCAAATGCTCATTCTGCATATCAAATAATTGCTTTTCAGAAAACTCTTCCGACTGGTCGCCCCGAATAAAAATGAGCATATAAAACATTTTCATATGAAATTCAACATCACCTTCCTTGTAGGTCATTTCTCTATCTTCTTTTTGTGCCTGGGCAAGCATCCCTGAAAATAATAACAGTATAATCAGCAATTTTTTCATAATGGTAGTTTTATATAATTCATTTTAAAGTTGCTCTAGCTCCAATTCATAATCGTATTGCAAATCCTCATGCAAAGTAGCAATTGCTTTTTTGATCGCTTCAACTTGTCGTTTATAAATATTATGAAGTGCGGTACTTTTCTCCATTGGCGGACTCATTTGTTTGAGTTCAGAACAGAAATACAACAGTAACTCAACCTCTGTTTCTTTTTTCTTTGAATAGCGGATATATTTTTTGATGCTTCGCAAAATCTTGCGAACACTCTTTTTGATATAGTAATAACTTGACGTATTTATCTCATTAAACTGTTGATCTACTTCGATTTTGACACTTTCGATATACGCAGATTCATCAGCAACCTCATACAAAAGGTAAGTCAACAACTCTTTGTTCTCCTTTTTAAATTTTGAAAGATGTAGACATAGCTGAAGCAATTCACCATGCGAGCGAATACCCAATTCTTGCTTTAGCTCTTTTACGGTTGCCGATTTCATGGTACAATATACTCAATGCCTTTAGCTTTTCGGGAAATTTAATGCCTGTTATTTTTTTCTTTAACAAGGCAAAAAATACAAGCATAGCCATAGCTATGGTTTTATTTTTTAACGAAATTAAAGGGGGAAAGAACAAGTTAAAAAAACGTAAAGCTAAAGGCACTGAGTATAAAAAAAGGAATGTCTATACGCTAAAGAAGGTTTCGAGAAAAAGTCAACAATCGTAGAGAAATGACGCAATTTCTTTAGCGCGGCGAACGTCATGCCGGGCTGCGACCCGGCAACACATCATATTATTAAGATGTGATCCTGAATCGAGTTCAGGAGGACGATCATGCTTTAATAAAGTATTACTAAAAAAGGGATAATCCTGTTTTTATTATATAATAATTTATATCTGCAGCTTATGATGATCCGTCAATGGTAGACTAAAGAAACCGCCTTGCGAAGACATCGGTTTTTATGTAATATACTTCACAATCCGATGATTAAAGTCGACTTATTTTTGGGCATCTTAAGCAAATGACACAAATTATAACATCCATCTAGATGAAAAACCAACACGTTACAATTCTCGGCGGCGGATTTGCAGGAGTTGAAGCCGCAATTTATCTTCGCAAAAAAGGGATCGAAGTTACTGTGGTTTCTGACAGGGATTATTTATTTATATATCCCATTTCGATATGGATACCGGTAAGTAAAATCGCCTTTAAAGATGCAACCATTCTATTAGCCGACTTACAAAAAGTGCATGGATTTAATTTGATTATCGACCGGGTTAATTCGATCGACAGCGCAAATAATATTGTAAAGTTAGAAACCCAGGATCTCACTTATGATTATTTAGTGATTGCGCTCGGTGCAAGCAAAGTTAAAATCGAAGGGCTCGAAAATACCATGTCGATTTGCGGAGCGCCAAACCAATCGTTGGTAATGAAAGAAAAGTTTGATGCTTTGCTTAAAAAAGGTTCTGGAAAAATCGCCATTGGTTACGGTGGAAATCCCAAAGACAAAACCGGTGTCCGGGGCGGTCCGGCCTTTGAAATCCTTTTTAATTTTATCCATGTTTTAAAACAAAAGAAAATTCGGGAGAATTACGAAATTACATTCTTTGCCCCGATGAAAGTCCTTGGAAAAAGGATGGGGAAATCAGGTTTTGCTATGCTTGAAAAGCTTTTTGAGAAAGAGCAAATTAAGAAACGGACAGGTAAAAAAATTAAATCTTTTTTACCAGGTAAGGTGGTTTTTGAAGATGATTCCACTTTAGAAAGTGATTACATCATGTATATTCCTGCAGGTACAGGTCATGATGTGTTAAGCAATTCAGATTTGCAATTATCGGATGCAGGCTTTGTAAAAATCGATGACAACTGCCAGGTGGAGGGCTTGGAAAATGTATATGCCATCGGAGACATTGCTATGATCGAAGGGCCTGATTGGGTGGCCAAACAAGGGCATATTGCCGAGGTTATGGCACGAAATACAGCCTATAACATCAGCCAGCAAATAAAAGGAACTGAAAAAAGAAAGGGCTACAAAGATCACCTTAACATTTTGTGTGTAATGGATACAGGAAATGGTGCTGCACTTACTTATCGCAAAGACGAAAAAGATTTTATTATTCCACTACCTAAAGTGGGGCATTGGCTTAAACAGGGTTGGGGGTTTTATTACCGCAATTCAAAACTTAAAAAATTTCCGCGAATACCCGGAATGTAAGCTCAGAACTTGTGCTTTTTTTCCGACCATATGAATGGGGATATTCAGGCAATAGATAATGCCTCTTTTTGATTATCCATCACCATTTTAAGTCCATGTAGATCATTCCATGATTTTTCCATCAAGCTTAACAAATCATCAGACGAAAGGTCGCGTGTAGGAATGGGATCACCTATAGCAACATCAACAGTTCCAGGTCTCATTTTCAAACCCCTAGGAACTAATTCGTAAGCCCCGGAAAGGGCTATTGGCACCAATGAGATCTGTGCCTGTATTGCCATGTGGAAAATTCCTTTTTTAAATGGTTTTATCATATTTCCGTCACGGCTTCGTGTACCTTCTGGAAATGCAATAATGTTCTTTCCGCCTTTAATTCTTTTAATTGCAAGATCCAGGCTTTTTATGGCATCTACACGATTTCTCCGATCGATAAAAATCATATCCATTCCTTTAATAGCACCCCCTACAAATGGTTTTTTCTTTAATTCGCTTTTAGCAATAAAATGTAAATCACGTTTAACAACAAGATTAACTATAGCAATATCGATCCATGAAGTGTGGTTGGAAAAAAAAATAAAAACCTCATCTTTTGGAAGATCCACTTTTCTGTTCAATCGGATTTTAATCTGCAAAAAGAATAACGATAAAGGTGCCCAAAAATAACGCATCACATAAAACCCGTATTTTGGTGTACGGGTAATAAACCTAAGAAGCATTACCGATCCACCAGAAAGAAAAGTGACCAGCAAAATAAAAACCGCTTGAATATAATTGATGAGCTTCCAGAGCATTTTATCAGAATAATTTATCCGTTTAAAATTTTATAATTATCTGATTACAAAGTAATTAAAAATTTTAGGACGGATGTAACCACTTCATTCTCACATGATATTTTTTAATCATCTCCGTATGCGTTAATTCATGATTAATAAATATCATGTTCGTTTCAGCTATAAATTAAATACAATTTGACTTAAGAACAAGAAATTTTGATCCCTGAAAATAATAAAATGAAATTAGCTAATTACTTTTTCGCTAAATAATCCATCACATTCCCTTTGATCCTTTCCTCAATATCTGTGTAGTCAGCTTTTATAAATTTTATCCCTGTAATGTTTTCATACAGTTCGATATACCTCTCGCTGATAAATTCGATGATCTGGTCATTCATCTCGGGTACGGATTGTCCAGGCAAACCCTGAAACCCATGCTCAATAAGCCATTGACGCACGAACTCTTTTGATAATTGGCGTTGCTTTTCTCCTTTGCTTTGTCGTTCCTGGTAGCCTTCTTTATAAAAATAGCGAGAAGAATCCGGCGTATGAATTTCATCCATCAACATAATTTCCCCATTTATTAATCCGAATTCATATTTTGTATCGACCAGTATCAATCCTTGCTTATCTGCAAAATCAGAGCCGCTTTCGAATAGTTGATAGGTAATCTTTTCAAGATTTTCGTAAATATCCGGATCTACTAATCCTTGCTTTAAAATATCCTCTTTCGAAATATCCTCATCGTGTGCTCCTTGGTCTGCCTTTGTAGATGGAGTAATAATTGGCTCTGGAAAGCGATCGTTTTCCTTCATCCCATCGGGTAAGGCAACCCCACATAATTCTCTTTTTCCGGAACGATATTCCCGCCAAGCATGTCCTGCAAGGTAACCTCGAATAACCATTTCAACTTTTAACGGATCGCAACGATATCCAATCGTTACATTTGGATCAGGTGTCGCCATTTTCCAGTTCGGAACAATATCGGCTGTTAAATCCAGAAATTGGGCTGCCAATTGGTTCAATACCTGTCCTTTAAACGGAATACCTCTTGGCATCACCACATCGAATGCCGAAAGCCTATCAGAAGCAATCATCACCAGTAGTTCATCGTCAAAACTATATACTTCCCTTACTTTTCCTTTATAATGATTGAGTTGTTCGGGAAACGAAATATCGATATCTCTTAATGATTTCACTGTTTTCTATTTAATCTTTTCTTAAACCTCTTTTGTTATTTAATTATTTCAATTTATTCTTATCAAATGCCTGAATAATTCTTTTAACCAACCGGTGCCTGATCACATCGCGCTCGTCAAGGGTAATAAAAGAAATGCCTTTGACCCCTTTTAATAATGCAACGCTTTCAACCAATCCCGATTTTTGATGGCCCGGTAAATCAACTTGTGTTACATCACCTGTAATGATAAACTTGGCGTTCTTCCCCATTCGGGTTAAAAACATTTTCATCTGCAAAGTGGTTGTATTTTGTGCTTCATCTAAAATTACATAAGCATGATCGAGTGTTCGGCCCCGCATAAATGCAAGTGGTGCAATTTCAATTACCCCGATTTCGAGAAAATGGGTCAGCTTCTCAGCCGGTATCATATCGCGTAATGCATCATAAAGTGGTCGCAAATAGGGATCGAGTTTTTCTTTAAGATCGCCGGGTAAAAAACCCAGGTTCTCCCCTGCTTCTACAGCAGGCCTGGTCAGCACAATTCTTCTAACCTCTTTGTTTTTTAAAGCCCTTACGGCCAATGCTACTGCCGTATATGTCTTCCCTGTTCCAGCCGGACCAACTGCAAACACCATGTCGTTTAATAACGACGATGATACCATTTTTCGTTGGTTGTGAGTACGTGCTTTTACCTTAATTCCCCGCGTACCAAACACCAATACTTCGTCCCCTTTTAATTCTCCTAAAATTTCTTCTCCGTTGCCTTGCAGCATCCTGTCAATTTGATTTTCATTCAGGCTCGAATAAAGGTTGAAATGACTGATCAATTGTTCAATCTTTTCTTCAAAATGATCAATTTCATCAGGCTCTCCAAATACTTTTATCACATTACCACGGGCAACTAATTTTAATTTAGAAAAATGATCTTTAATCTGTTTGAACTTTTCATTATTCACCCCGAAAAAATCTTGTGGGGCAATGGATTCGATTAGAATTTCTTTTTCTTGCAAATTGGTTAATTTCTATTGTTAAGAATGACTATTTTTGACTCAATCTAAATCAGGATGATTTATATCCTGATTTCTGGTACAAATTAATGATTATTCTTCGGAAATAACAGTTAAATCTACTCATGAATATTATCACGCTTACTTCCGATATGGGTATCAAAGATTTCTATCTGGCTGCTATTAAAGGGGCAATTTACAAAGCTTTTCCAGAGGCAAATATTGTAGATATTTCTCATTTTGTTACTCCCTTCGATATTGCACAAGCAGCCTTTATATTAAAAAATGCTTATCCTGATTTTCCTGAAAACAGCGTTCACATTATAAGCGTTGACCCCGAATCTGCCGATGGCAGTCATCATATAGTCGTTGAGCATGAACGCCAATACTTTATTGGAAATGACAATGGTATGTTTTCATTGATGTTTGATGAGCCACCTAAAAAGGTTTGGAAATTGAATCCCCCAAAAAATTTGGGATCATCTTCTTTTCCATCGAAATCGGTTTTTGTCTGGGCCGCTGCTCACTTGGCACAGGGAGGTCGACCAGACGAAATTGGCGAACGCATTGATGGCGTGAGTATGCGCGCAGCATTTCATCCTGTGATTACGCCCAATTTGATCAAGGGCATCGTAATTTTCATCGATGGTTATGGAAATGTAATTACCAATGTTAGTCGTTCCTTATTTGAATCAACATCAAAAGACCGCAAATACACCATTTATTTCAGGGGCGATTCTTATGGTATTAATGAAGTCAGTAAGTCGTACAACGATGTGCCACCCGGCGAAAAGATGGCTATATTCGGTGCAGGTGATTTTCTTGAAATAGCCATTAATCGGGGAGTTGAAGGTTCCGGAGGGGGAGCCAATAAATTGTTTGGTTTGAAATTGAATGATATTATAAGAATCGAATTCGATTAAGCAATGACTTAATAAAACACCAATAATTTCGTTATGCTTGCATTAAAAGTCAGTCAATTACACCAGTAAACTCCTAACTTTCAATGCTTCACAAGCCTCATTCTTGATGTTTTATTAAGCCATTATAATTGGAAGGTTTTAAAACACAATAATATATGTTTATACGAATAGTTAAAATGAAATTTAAGCCGGAGCTCATTCCGGCCTTTCTCGAAAATTTCGAAAAGAATAAAGAAAAGATCCGGGGGTTTGAGGGTTGTGAACATCTTCAATTGTTGCACGACATCGATGATCCAACAATATATTTTACCTATAGTTTTTGGCATGCGCAAGAGAATTTAGAACAATACCGAAAATCCGATTTGTTTAAAGGGGTATGGAGCTATACCAAAACGCTTTTTGATGCTAAACCGGAAGCGTGGAGTGTGGAGCAGGCAGTGGTGATGCCGTGATAATGAATATCTCTATTAGTTGACATCAACGATGGTTCCTGAGTGATTTTTCGTAGAAAAATAGTATCGAAGGATTGAATTCCATATGCCGGCAAATGAATTACTTCTAATATAGTTAAGCGGTGTTCATTATTTATAAAGTATTCTCTATCTTCACTTTTTAAAAATCTACCATGCTCAAAATCGATATGCATACCCATATTTTTCCAGAAAATCTTCCTGATTTTGCGAAAAAGTTTGGTTATGGTGACTTTATTATGCTCGACCATCACCGTCCGGGTTATGCCAATATGATGCAGGGCGACCGGTTTTTCAGAGAGATCGCATCCAATTGCTGGGATGCTGAAGAACGGATTGAAGAATATGCCACGCACAATACGCAAGTGCAGGTGGTGTGTACCATCCCGGTGATGTTCTCTTACTTTGCCAAACCCAACGACGGACTGGTTGTTTCGCAATTTTTAAACGACGATATCGCAAAACATACCCATCGTTTTCCTAAAAATTATGTTGGTTTGGGAACCCTGCCCATGCAAGCACCAAAATTGGCGATAAAGGAACTCGAACGCATGAAAAAAGAACTGGGTTTTCCGGGCATTCAGATCGGCAGTAACATCAACGATAAGAATCTGAATGAAGAAGAATTTTATCCCATTTGGGAAGCATGTGAAGATCTGGATATGGCCATTATGATCCATCCCTGAAATATGATGGGTTTTGATAAAATAAAAAAGTATTGGTTGCCGTGGCTGGTGGGAATGCCCGCCGAAACTTCCAGAGCAGCCTGTTCGATGATCTTTGGTGGGATATTCGAAAAATTCCCAAAACTGCGGGTAAACTTTAGCCATGCCGGAGGTAGTTTTTTACCAACACTGGGGAGGATAGAGCATGGCTTTAACAGCAGGCCCGATCTGGTAGCCATCGACAATAAAGTAAACCCCCGCGATTATCTAGGGCATTTCTGGGTAGATTCGATCACCCATGATCCACTATTTTTAGAATATATTTTAAAATTACAAGGTTCTAAGCGGGTAACACTTGGAAGCGACTATCCATTCCCTTTGGGCGATCTGGAGATCGGTGCATTTATCGAAGAAATGGGTCTGCCTAAAAATATAGTAGAAGATATTTTTTGCAACGCAACTTTGGAATGGTTGAATTTGGATAAGGAGATGTTTGAGTAAATCTTTTTTTTTTGGGGGGAGAGCTGAAATTATTTAACACCAAAAGTGTTATCATTTAATGGAAGATAAATAAGATTCTGCAGTCATCACAGGAATTTTAGCACGTTTGAAACCCTTTAAATCTCTTGTAATCAATCCTTCTGCTCCACACTTAAGTGCAGCATAATATTGCAAACCATCTTCAAAATCAATAAATTTCTCATCATTTAAAGCCAATTCAATTATCTTGTCATCAATGGGTTGAACCTTTACCAATAACTTAAACAGTTTAAGTATTTCCCTGGCTTTTTGTGGAGATTTGAATTTAGAAAGCACATAATTTGTATTTGCAAATGTCAAAGAAGAAACGAATAAATTGACTTTATTTTTATCAGCCATAGAAAACAAGATTGCAGCGCTTTCATAAAATGGGTGGCGTTTAGCTAGTAAATCGAGTACAATATTTGTATCAAGAAAAAGTTTTCTCATTTATACTTTTTAATCAAAAAATCCGCGTAATCATCTTTTAAACTATAATCTTCTGGCATTTCCATCACCCCTCCAAGGCTTTCTACTAATGGTGTTATTTCAGCTTTTTTTTCATTTTTGGTCACTAAAGAAGCCAAATAATGTTCAATTAATCGCGACAAACTGATCTTATTCGCTTTTGAGTATTCTTTTGCTTTTTCAATTATTGCCTTATTCAGGCTCAATGTTAATTTGGCATCCATAATAGATAATTATACGTACAAATATATATATTCTTTACGTAATTGCAATTAATATAATTTCAAACGGAAGATAGTTTGTATATTATTTTATCAGCAGTTTCCTTCTGACCTTCGAACGATCTGAAATCAACTCAATCAAATAAATACCTGGCTTTAGCATCGAAACATCAATGCGATCTGTAAAGTGATCGATAACCCATACTTTTTGTCCTAAATGATTGTAAATATTAATTTCATCAATAAATGCTCCATCATCAATTTCAATAAAAATCTCATTTATTGCAGGATTAGGAAATATTGAAAAATCAA
>Ga0164315_10004016_pt1 | contig 11423 bp, 6 predicted proteins | sample GuaBasSedimGuay6_FD_113737 | JGI IMG/M metagenome (GOLD analysis project Ga0164315, IMG submission 113737) | Subseafloor sediment microbial communities from Guaymas Basin, Gulf of California, Mexico - Guay6, Core 4569-2, 0-3 cm | ecosystem: Environmental > Aquatic > Marine > Hydrothermal vents >...
ACCATCGAGGAGATCAAGGAGGCGCTGGTCGAGGAAGGTCTCGATCCCAGCGGCAAGAGCGTACTCTACGACGGCCGCACCGGTACGCGCTTCGACAAGGAAGTGACCGTCGGTGTGATCTATATGCTGAAGCTGCACCACCTGGTGGAGGAGAAGATCCACGCCCGGTCCATCGGCCCCTACAGCCTGGTTACCCAGCAACCGCTGGGTGGCAAGGCCCAGTTCGGTGGCCAGCGCTTCGGTGAGATGGAAGTATGGGCCCTCGAGGCCTACGGCGCGGCGAACTGCCTGCAGGAGATGCTGACCGTCAAGTCCGACGACGTGACTGGTCGTTCGCGCATCTACGAGGCCATCGTCAAGGGCGAGAACCCGCCCGAGCCCGGAATTCCGGAGTCCTTCAATGTCCTGATGCGCGAGCTGCAGAGCCTGTGCCTGGACGTGACCCTGGAAGACACAGTCTAAGGTTAACCTGTTACCGCGCTCCCGTTGCCGGGGGCGCGAGGAGGAAGATACATGCTCGGCCAGACTTACCGGGACGAGGGCAGGAAGACCACCGACCACAGCGCCATCATGATCCAGCTCGCCTCGCCGGACAAGATCCGCGAGTGGAGCTACGGTGAGGTCACCAAGCCTGAGACCATCAACTACCGTACCTTCAAGCCGGAGAAGGACGGACTGTTCTGCGAGCGCATCTTCGGTCCCGTGAAGGACTGGGAGTGCAACTGCGGCAAGTACAAGCGCATCCGTTTCCGCGGCATGGTCTGTGACAAGTGCGGCGTGGAGGTCACCCAGAGCAAGGTGCGGCGCGAGCGCCTGGGCCACATCGAGCTGGCCGTGCCCATCGCGCACATCTGGTTCTTCAAGGGTCTGCCCAGTCGTGTGGGGCAGCTGCTGGCCATGAAGGTCAAGGACCTCGAACGGATTCTCTACTACGAATCGAGCGTGATACTCGATGCCGGCAATACCGAATTGCAGCGGGGCGACGTGGTCAGCGACGAGGAGTGGTGGGAGCTGAAGGAGGAGCATCCCGAGTGGGAATGCGAAATGGAGATGGGTGCCGAGGCCGTGCGCAAGCTGCTCGGCAGCATGGATCTCGAGGCCCTGAACCAGGAGCTGCGGGTCGCGGTAAAGACCGAAACCTCGGTGCAGCGCAAGAAGGCCACCCTCAAGCGCCTGAAGATCATCGACGCCTTCATGCACAGCAACAATTCGCCGGAGTGGATGGTCCTGGACTGTGTGCCGGTGCTGCCGCCGGACCTGCGCCCTCTGGTGCCCCTGGACGGCGGACGCTTCGCCACCAGTGACCTGAACGACCTCTATCGGCGCGTCATCAACCGAAACAACCGGCTCAAGAAGCTCATCGAGATCAAGGCGCCCGGCGTTATCCTGCGCAACGAGAAGCGGATGCTGCAGGAGGCCGTTGACGCCCTGTTCGACAACGGTCGCCGCTCGCGCGCGGTCAAGGGCCAGGGCAACCGGCCCCTCAAGTCTCTGAGCGACATGATCAAGGGCAAGAAGGGTCGTTTCCGCCAGAACCTGCTGGGTAAGCGTGTCGATTACTCGGGTCGTTCGGTCATCGTGGTCGGCCCCGAGCTGAAGCTGTACCAGTGCGGACTGCCCAAGAGCATGGCCCTCGAGCTGTTCAAGCCCTTCATCATCCGCAAGCTGGAGGAGAAGGGCTACGTCCAGACCGTCAAGAGCGCCAAGAAGCTGGTGGAGCAGGAGCGCCCCGAGGTCTGGGATATCCTTGAGGAAATCATCAAGGACCACCCGGTGCTGCTGAACCGCGCCCCGACCCTGCACCGCCTGGGTATCCAGGCCTTCGAACCGGTGCTGATCGAGGGCAAGGCCATCCGTATCCACCCGCTGGTCTGTACCGCCTTCAACGCCGACTTCGACGGTGACCAGATGGCGGTGCACGTGCCCCTGGGCTACGAGGCCCAGCTCGAGGCACGGCTGCTCATGCTTTCGCCCTTGAACATCCTGTCCCCGGCCAGCGGCGAGCCCGTGGCTTCGCCCAGCCAGGACATGGTGCTGGGCTGCTACTACCTGACGCTGGCGCGCGAGGGCGATCTGGGCGAGGGCAAGCGTTTCGCCAACCCGGACGACGCCTATGCCGCGTTCACGGCCGGGCTGATCTCGAAGCATGCCCTGGTCAAGGTGCGGTTCAACCAGGAGGAGGGGGGCACGGTGGAGACCACCATCGGGCGCATACTCTTCAACGAGATCCTGGCCGACGAGATGCCCTACGTGAACGAGCCCCTCAACAAGAAGACCCTGTCGCGCATCGTGGGCGAGGTCCACGCCGTCCTGGGCATGACCGCCTGCATGGAGTTTCTGGACCGTCTGAAGGAACTGGGTTTCCACCATGCGACCGAGGGTGGCATTTCCATCGGCATCGACGACATCATCATTCCTCCGGAGAAGGATGCGATAATCACCGCGGCGCAGAAGGTCGTCGACGGCTATGTCAAGGACCACCGCGACGGCGTGATCACCAACCGCGAGCGGTACAACAAGGTGATCGACAAGTGGACCCAGGTGACCAACGAGGTCAAGGAGGCCATGTTCTCGCGGCTGAGCGAGGACGACAAGGGCTTCAATCCGGTCTACATGATGAATGCGTCGGGCGCCCGTGGCTCGGCCGACCAGATCAAGCAGCTGGCCGGTATGCGTGGCCTGATGGCCAAGCCGCAGAAGAAGATCACCGGTGGTTTCGGCGAGATCATCGAGCAGCCCATCATCGCGAACTTCCGCGAGGGGCTGACCATGCTCGAGTACTTCATCTCCACCCACGGTGCCCGCAAGGGTCTGGCCGATACGGCGCTCAAGACCGCCGACGCCGGCTACCTTACGCGGCGCCTGGTGGACGTGGCCCAGGACATCGTCGTGTCCGAGCATGACTGCGGTACCCTGCGCGGTGTGGAGATCACGACCCTCAAGGAGGGCGAGAAGACCATCGAGACCCTCAGGGAGCGTATCTACGGTCGGACTGCCTCCGAGGATGTCATCGACGGTGGCGGCAAACTGATCGCCGAGGCCGGGGTGGTCATCGACAAGGAACTGGCCCGTGAAATCGAGGATGCCGGCATCCACTCGGTGATGGTGCGTTCGGTGCTTTCCTGCGAGAGCGAGCGGGGCATCTGCGCCCTCTGCTACGGCTATCATCTTTCCGAGCAGAAGCTGGTGGATATCGGCGAGCCGGTCGGGGTCATCGCGGCCCAGTCCATCGGCGAGCCCGGCACCCAGCTGACCCTGCGGACCTTCCACATCGGTGGCACGGCCAGCCGCATCGTCGAGCAGACGACCAAGCAGGCGGCGGCCAACGGCAAGATCGTCTTCAACAAGGACGTGTCGCTGGTCAAGAACTCCGACAAGCAGATGGTTTCCATCGGTCGCAAGGGCGAGATCAGCCTGGTGCTGGATTCGGGTATCACCCGCAGCCAGATGACGGTGCCCTACGGCGCCGTGGTCCTGGTGAAGAACAAGCAGAAGGTCACGGTGGGTGATTCCATCTTCGAGTGGGACCCCTTCGCCGATTTCATCCTGTCCGAGGATGCGGGCATCGTGGCCTTCAGCGGGATTGTCGAAGGACTGACCCTGAGCGTGGACCTGGACGAGAAAACCCGCATGAAGCAGCCGGTGATCACGGAATCGGCGGACAAGAGCGTGCAGCCGTCGATCCATATCGTGAACAAGAAGACCGGCCGGAGGATGGCCGAGTACATCCTGCCCACGGGTGCCTTCCTGCTGGTCAGCGACGGTGACGAGGTTCCCGTCGGTACCCAGTTGGTGAAGATCCCGCGGGAAGTGTCCCAGTCCGGCGATATCACCGGTGGTCTGCCCCGGGTGGCCGAGCTGTTCGAGGCCCGCAAGCCCCGCGAGTCGGCAACCGTCACCGAGATCGACGGCGTGGTGGAATTCCGCGGCACCACCCGCGGCCAGCGCAAGGTGGCCGTGGTGGGTGAGGGTGACGTGGAGAAGGAGTACACTATTCCCCACGGCAAGCATGTCCGTACCTACGAGGGCGAACACGTGCTGTCGGGTGATCGTCTCACCGAGGGTCCCATCAACCCCATGGATATCCTGTCCATCAAGGGTGTGGGCGAGGTGCAGCGGTACCTGACCAACGCGGTGCAGGAGGTCTACCGCCTGCAGGGCGTGAAGATCAACGACAAGCACATCGAGGTGATCGTCTCGCGCATGCTGCGCAAGGTGCTGATCATCACCGCCGGTGACACGCCGTTCCTCGAGGACGAACAGGTGAACAAGCGGTCGGTGGAGGAGTACAACCGCAGGATCATGCAGAAGAACATGGAACTGCGGGCGTCGGGCGAGCCGGAGCTCGAGCCGGCCACCTTCGAGCCCCTGCTGCTGGGTATCACCAAGGCCAGCCTGACGACGGACAGCTTCATCAGTGCTGCCAGTTTCCAGGAGACGACGCGTGTCCTGACCGATGCGGCGACCCGGAGCAAGCGGGACGAGCTGCGCTCGCTGAAGGAAAACGTCATCATGGGTCATCTCATTTCCGCCGGTACGGGGCTGAGCGATTTCAAGCACCTGGCCGTGGAAGATCCTGCCGACGAGGACAACAACATCATCGAGGGAATCGAGATGCACGAACTGGCCCAGGTTGCGGCCGAGGCGGCAGCGGCAGAGGCAGCTCTCGAGGTTGAGGGCGAGGCTCTCGCCGGCGAATAGACGACCCGGATCCACGGATTCGGACGGACGAAGCGGGGTGGCCACCGGTTCCACCCCGCTTTCTTGTCAGCCGAATCCCCAACTCCAATATCCGTATTTCTTTACAATGCTCCGGCCGGGGTTCATGGTAGCCTGCGTTGGGGATGGATGATCGTCGGAGGCCTCCGCTCGACCAAGACGGACGGAGTCAGGCCTACGCATGTCACGGAGGACGTGATGACGACCAGCACCGATTTTCTGCCCGCCGGCCGCGCCTACAAGCAGCTGGCCGTGCGCTATGATCCCCGCGACCGTGTCGTATGGTACACCCTTGAGCCCCGGCCCCGGCCCTGCTTCAATCTGGAACTACTGGATGAACTGCGGCAATTCCAGCATCGGGTCGAGACGGTAATCGGCCAGGCGGGAATGCGGGGAGAGAACTTTCCCGTGACCTACATGGTCCTCGGCAGCAACGTACCGGGGGTTTTCAACCTGGGTGGAGATCTGCGCCTCTTCACGCGTCTGATCCGTGAACGCGACAGCCAGGGGTTGTTCCGTTATGCCAAGGCCTGCATCGACGTGTTGTATCCCAACTCCGTCAGTTTCGACCAGCCCCTGACCACCATCAGCCTGGTGCAGGGCGATGCCCTCGGCGGCGGCTTCGAGGCCGCCATCTCCAGCAACGTGGTGATTGCCGAGAAGAGTGCGAAATTCGGCCTGCCCGAGGTCCTGTTCAACCTGATCCCCGGCATGGGGGCCTACAGCTTCCTCATGCGCAAGGCCTCGCCGGACGTGGCTGAGCGTATCATCATGACCGGCGATCTGCTCAGCGCACAGGAGATGTTAGAATTGAAGCTGGTGGACCGGGTAGTGGAGGACGGCGAGGGTGAACAGGCGGTGATCGACTTCATTGCCCGGCACCGCAAACGCAGCAATGCCCATGCCGCCATGGCCCGGATCCGGCGCTGCATCAACCCCGTCACCTATGAGGAACTCATAACCATCACCAAGATCTGGGTCGACGCGGCCCTCCGCCTGGAAGACCGCGACCTGCTGCTGATCGAACGGTTGATCCAGGCCCAGAACCGCCGGGTGGAGCGGGCGACACCGGACCAGCCCAGGGCTTTCGAGGGCGAGGCCTAGCACGGGTCAAACCTGTCTCGTGGTAATTATCAGCTTTCTGACAGGACCGGCTGGCGGGATGCCAGGCCCAGGGTGGTCACGGCGGAGATCACGTCAGCCAGGCGCAGGGGCTTGCTCAGGTGCAGGTCCATGCCTGCCTCGAGGCACTTGCGGGCGTCATTGCGGGTGGCGTCGGCCGTCACGGCCAGGATGGGTATGCGGGCCAGGGCATCGGTACGGGCCCTGATACGGGTGGTAGCCTCTATTCCGTTCATCTCGGGCATGCGCACATCCATGAAAACCAGGTCGTAATAGCCTGTATCGAGCATCTCGAGGGCGCGTGTCCCGTTCTCGGCGATCTCGATCTCGATTCCCACCCGCTGCAGGAGATTGTGGGCCACCACCTGGTTGAAGATGTTGTCTTCCGCAACGAGGGCGCGCAGGCCGAACGACGGCAGTTCCCCGGTAGCCGGTTCGGTTGGTTCGACCACTTCCATGGTCTCGCACAGGGGCAGACCCAGGGTAACGGTAAAGACCGAGCCTTTTCCCGGCTCCGAATCGACCTTGATATCGCCCTTCATCATGCGCGCGAGCCGGCGGCTGATGGCCAGGCCCAGTCCGGTGCCGCCGTACTGCCGGGTCGTGGAGTTGTCGGCCTGTTCGAACTGGTCGAAGACCGCCGACAGGCGATCCTTCGGTATACCGATGCCCGTGTCGGTGATCACCATGGTGAGGTCCGCGTTCCCTTTTGCGGGACGAACACTGCAGGCCATGCGGACACTGCCGGTTTCGGTGAACTTGATGGCGTTGCCCACCAGATTGAAGACGATCTGGCGGATACGGGTCGGATCGCCCCGGAATGATCCCTCCGCTTCGGCGGGGTACTCGAATACCAACTCGAGACCCTTGGCCTCGGCAGTGGATTGCAGCAGGGAATGGACGTCCTCCAGCAGGATCCGCAGATTGAACGGTACCGCCTCGAGGGTCAGACCATGGGAGGTGATCTTCGAGTAGTCGAGGATATCGTTGATGATATGCAGCAGGGACTCCACCGAGCGGGTGATGATGCCCAGGTGCTCCCGCTGCTCGCCATCCAGATCGGTGGTCTCCAGGGCCTGTGCCATGCCCAGGACCCCGTTCATGGGGGTGCGGATCTCATGACTCATGGTGGCCAGGAACTGGTCCTTGGCCTTGTCCGCCAGGCGACTCTTGGCCAGGGCCACTTCCAGCTCCTGCAGCTTGTGCAGGCGCCTCAGCAGGGTCTGGTAGAACGCCGGCAGCACCAGCACGCCCAGGAAGAGTCCGAAGCCCACCTCGCGATTTTCGTGCCAGTATGCACCGAAGACCAGCACTGAGCCGAAGCCCGCGGCACCCAGGATCTGGGCCCAGGTCAGGAAATGCGCCCCGAAGCGGATACCGTTGCCGATGATGATCCACAGGAAGATGGGGTAGAAGGCGGCCACGTAATTCCCGCCCAGATGCAGGAATATGGTCATAATGCCCAGATCGGCCACCATGGAGACATAGCGCCGCCGGGGCCAGCGGTAGGGATTGCGTCGCACATGCTCGAACCAGAGATGCGAAAAGACCAGATAGGACAGGATGGTCGTCATGCCGTTGAAGAACAGTTCCGTGCCGTAGAGATGGCGCAGATGGCTCACAGCCGCGAATGCCAGCAGGGACATCCAGCACATGGCCACGCGGGCCAGGCTCTGGGATCTCTCCTCGTCGACGGTCCTGTGGTGGGTCATGGGCGATCAACCTCGGACTGCACGGGTTTCGGAACCGACTGATTCACGCCGTCATGTTCGGCACCAATGGCCATTCTTGTAGGAAAAAGTGGCTGATAGCTTGACAATAGCCGGTGACGCATATAATATTCCTCGTTCACAGCGGCAGCCAGTTCTGGCTGCCGTGGTGTCTGAGTGCGTTTCGGCGCTGTTAATAAAGGTGTTTCCGTTCGGCTAACTAAATATGCCGGCGAGACTTAAGATTGCAGGAGTTCCGAGTTGCCTACTTTGAATCAGTTGGTCCGCAAGGGTCGCAAGACCCAGGTCAAGAAGAGCAAGTGCCCCGCCCTGCAGGGCTGCCCCCAGCGCAAGGGCGTATGTACCCGTGTGTACACCCAAACGCCCAAAAAGCCTAATTCCGCGCTGAGGAAGATCGCCCGTGTGCGGTTGACCAACGGCATTGAAGTGACGGCGTACATCCCCGGCGAGGGGCACAACCTGCAGGAGCACAGCATCGTGATGGTGCGCGGTGGTCGTGTGAAGGATCTGCCCGGCGTGCGGTACCACATTATTCGTGGAACCCAGGACGCCTCGGGAGTGGATGACCGCAGGCAGGGCCGTTCCAAGTACGGCGCCAAGCGACCCAGGAAATAGATCAAGCCCCACAGGGGTTGTCTTGCCGGAGCCGTTAGGGCGTCCGGCAGCAGGAACCGAGTGGCTGCCCCCGGGTGGCCCGACGGCGGATAGACCGCAGGAGAGATGAAATGTCGCGACGCAGGTCCCCGGAGAAGCGTGAAGTTCCCGTCGACCCCCGCTATGGGGATGTCATGGTGACGAAGTTCATCAACTATTGCATGAAGGACGGGAAGCGCAGCGTCTCCGAGCGGGCTATCTATCGGGCGTTCGACGTGATCCAGGAGAAATCCGGCGTGGATGGCATCGAGGTCTTCCGGTCGGCCCTGACCAACGTCAAGCCCAATGTCGAAGTGAAATCCCGGCGTATCGGTGGTGCCACCTATCAGGTGCCCATCGAGGTGCGTCCGGACCGGCGAACCCAGTTGGCCATGCGTTGGCTGATCGGTTTCGCACGCAGCCGCCCCGAGCATACTTTTGCTGAGAGACTGGCGGCTGAGCTCCTGATGGCGAGCAAGAACGATGGACCGTCTATCAAGAAGCGCGAAGATACTCACCGTATGGCTGAAGCAAACCGAGCGTTTGCCCACTGCCGCTGGTAAGGGTCCCTCTCGTTCGTCAACAAGCGCTCAACTAGAGCACGGATTGCACAATTCAATAGCCTGGTAACGTCCCGGCGCATGGAAGCGCGATCGGGGCCAGAGGCAAGGGAGACGCACTGCCCACGGGTCATGTGCGCGTGGTTTCTTTGGGTTTGTGTCGCGGGTGCGGCCGGGCCCGGGGCTTTTCTGGGAGTGGTAGTGGTGGCACGCCAAGTGGCACTTGAAACGATCCGGAATATCGGGATCATGGCTCATATCGACGCCGGTAAAACGACGACGACTGAGCGGATCCTGTATTATACCGGTCGTGTACACCGCCCCGGCGACGTGGATGACGGCGCCACCCAGATGGATTACATGGAGCAGGAGCGCGAGCGCGGCATCACGATCATGTCCGCTGCCACCTTCTGCACCTGGCGGGGCCACCAGGTCAACATCATCGATACTCCCGGCCATGTGGACTTCACGGCCGAGGTCGAGCGCTCATTGCGGGTACTGGATGGCGCCGTGGCGGTTTTCTGCGGTGTGGGTGGCGTTGAGCCCCAGAGCGAGACGGTGTGGAAACAGGCCGATCGCTACGGTGTGCCGCGTATCGCCTTCATCAACAAGATGGATCGCCTGGGCGCCGATTTCACAGCGGCCGTGGCGAGCATGGTGGAACGCCTTGATGCCCGTCCCCTGCCGCTGAATCTGCCCATCGGTGTGGAGGATTCCTTCCGTGGCGTGGTTGATCTGCTGTCCATGGAGGCGCGCATATATCACGAGGACGACCTGGGGGCGACCTGGGACGCCGAGGCAATCCCCGCCGAGATGGCGCAGGAGGCTGCTGCCGCCAGGGCGGTCCTGGTGGAGACGGCAGCCGAGTTCGACGAGGGACTCATGGATGCCTACCTCGCCGAGCAGGAGCTCACGGTGGAGCAGTTGCGGGCCGGCGTCCGCAAGGCCACGCTGGCTGGGGAGCTTGTGCCTGTCTTCTGCGGTTCGGCGCTCAGGAACAAGGGCGTGCAGGACGTGCTGGACGCGATAGTCGACTACCTGCCTTCGCCGCTGGATCGCCCGGCGGTGCATGGCGTGGCCCTGGACAAGATTCCCGGCGGCTCGCGGAATCCCAGCGATTCCGAGCCGTTCAGTGCCCTGGCTTTCAAGATCCTGGCCGACCCCTTCGCGGGGCGGCTGGCTTTTCTGCGGGTCTACAGCGGCGAGTTCGAGGCGGGCAAGGTGCTGCTGAACGCCACCACGGGCAAGCGCGAGCGGCTGCAACGCCTGCTGCGTATGCACGCCGCCAAGCGCGAAGACCTGGACAGCACCCGCACCGGCGACATCGTTGCGGCGGTGGGCTTCAAGCAGATCCGGACCGGTGACACACTCACCGACCTGGACGCCCCCCTGCTGCTGGAAACCATGACCTTTGCCGAGCCGGTGATCTACATGGCCATAGAGCCGCGCACCAAGGCTGACCAGGAGAAGCTGGGTGCGGCCCTGACCAGCCTGCAGGACGAGGATCCCTCGTTCCATGTGCGCAAGGACCCGGACAGCGGCCAAACCGTTATCTGGGGCATGGGCGAACTGCATCTGGAGATCATGGTCGATCGCCTGCTGCGTGAGCACAAGGTCGATTGCAACCTGGGGCGCCCGCAGGTTGCCTATCGGGAGACTGTCAGCTCAGAGGTAGTGTCCCGCGGCGAATTCGAGCGTGACCTGGCCGGCAAGACGAATTTTGCCCGGGTCGAGCTGGTGATTGCACCAGGCGAATACGGTACCGGAATCACTTTTGCCAATGAGGCCGGCCCCCACGAGGTGCCGTCCGAGTTCGTGCCATGCGTGGAGGAAGCCGCGGTCCAGGCCTGCGAGACAGGCGTGCTGGCGGGATATCCCCTGGTGGACGTGGCGTTGCGCCTGACCGGCGGGGCGTTCGTTGAAGGCCAGTCGACGGAGATGGGTTTCCGCAATGCCGCCGTCAACGCCCTGTGGGACGGGGCCAAGAACGGGGAGCCGGTGCTGCTCGAACCGGTCATGTCGGTGGAGATAGTGGTGCCGATGGACTACGTCGGTGACGTGACGGGCAACGTGAACAGCCGTCGCGGCCGGGTCATCGGCATGGAGCAGCGACGTGGCGACCAGGTGGTTTTCACCGAGGTACCACTGGTCGAGATGTTCGGATATGCGACGCAATTGCGCTCGCTCACCCAGGGCCGCGGCGTCTTTTCGATGCAGTTGGCCCGGTATGAGCGGGTACCGGAGAAGATCGCCGCGGATATCACGCGGCTTTATGCAGGGGCGTAGTACGCCGCTTTCGAGGAGGTGCCGCTGATGGCGCGCGAGAAGTTTGAACGTACAAAGGACCACGTGAACGTCGGAACGATCGGTCACGTGGATCACGGCAAGACGACACTGACGGCGGCGATCACGGAGATTCTTTCGAAGAAGGGTCTCGCGGAGTACACGCCGTTCGATGAGATCGACAAGGCTCCCGAGGAGCGCGAGCGTGGTATCACCATCGCTACTGCCCACGTGGAGTACAACAGCGAGACGCGCCACTATGCGCACGTCGACTGTCCCGGTCACGCCGACTACGTGAAGAACATGATCACCGGCGCGGCTCAGATGGACGGTGCGGTGCTGGTGGTTTCGGCCGCCGACGGTCCCATGCCCCAGA
>Ga0164315_10004017_pt1 | contig 11422 bp, 7 predicted proteins | sample GuaBasSedimGuay6_FD_113737 | JGI IMG/M metagenome (GOLD analysis project Ga0164315, IMG submission 113737) | Subseafloor sediment microbial communities from Guaymas Basin, Gulf of California, Mexico - Guay6, Core 4569-2, 0-3 cm | ecosystem: Environmental > Aquatic > Marine > Hydrothermal vents >...
GCCTCGATTTTGGGCGCTTATGGGAACCCGGATGTCAAGACGCCCAATATTGATCGTCTTGCCAATGAAGGCCTGCGTTTTACCCACGCATACGCTGTACACGGCATGTGTTCACCTACACGTGCCACATTGCTGACGGGCCTTCTGCCATCTCAACATGGGGTCCAGGATTGGCTCGATGATGAAGAGATGGAGGATTGGCCCAGTGACTGGAACGCTATCCGGGAGTATCGAACGCTACCTTACACACTCAAGAATCGCGGGTACCAGACCTCGTTAATCGGCAAATGGCACCTGGGTCAGCCACGACCGCCGGACGAGTGGTTCGATTATTGGGTGACATTCAATTTAGGCCATACCACCGATTTTTGGAATAATGAAATCAATGATAACTCCAGGAAGTACAAATTAGAGGGCAAGCACAGCGTCGATTTCTTTTCAGATAAAGCCGTCGAATACCTGCAAAGCTACGATCATCAAAAGCCCTTTTTCCTGATGGTTACCTACAACGGGCCTTACATGAACCCGCCGACAAACCTCGGCGCCGCCAAAAACCGGCACTATGCGGATTATGTGGACAAAGAGTTCCCCTCGTTTCCCAGGAATAGGGTTAACGAGACGGTACTCGAAGAGGCAATGGTGCCCGACCCGGAAGAATGGTATTTGAATTTGGCTCGAATGCATAACGACCGGGAAACGATGGCGAATGTAGCGTCACAGAACACAATGGTCGACGATGGCGTGGGTCGTTTGTTGGAAGCGCTAAAAGACAATGGTCTCGCAGAGAACACTTTAGTGATTTATACCAGCGATCAGGGAAACTTTTTCGGTCAACACGGTTTGTGGGGGCATACTGATTATTCCTTTCCGGCGAGCTTGTACGAAACCGCTATGAACATACCGTTGATCGCCCGCTATCCGGGCGTCATTGAGAAGGGGCAGTTAAGTGATTTGTTCATTGGGCAATACGACCTCATGCCCACCATACTGGATATGGCCGGATTTGATGTGGAAATAGCCAACTCCCCTGGTCGGAGTTTTGCTGAACATCTTATGGGCAGCGAACTCACATCCTGGAGCGATGCTGTGTATATGGATCAAGAGGCAACCCGTGTAATCCGAACGAATCAGTATTCATATTGGAAGCGGTTGAAAGGAACGGGCAAGAACGTGCTCTACGATATACAAAAGGATCCGAAGCAAGAAAACAACCTTTACGGAAATCCTGACTACGCTGAAGTCGTTTCGGAATTAGATAGAAGATTGACTCAATTCTTCGATACCTATTCCAATGCTGAATATGATCTTTGGCGAGGCGGTACTGTGAAGGGAACTACAGAATCTACTCAGGTTTATAAGTCCCTGTACGGTGAGCAATGGAAGCCGGAGTCTGAGATCAAGCCCGCCTTCAGGGAGAATATCCCGTAAGCGCTGAGCCGTAGCGAACAGGTCAAGCTGTGGTGGTAGGAAATGCCTTATTGATCGTAAATATATTGCTTGTTTTACGAAAACTCCGCTATAGTTATAGTAGTGCCTCGTCAACAAGACGAGTTTCCATTCTGATATGAATAACCAGAACCGGGGGCTCTCAATGATTCATTCAATAGCTTTTCGCTCCTTCGCATTGATCATGGCCGTCACCCTCGTCGGCCCGATCCACGCACTGACCTTCAACGTCAACACCACTGCCGATACCGTTGATGCCAACACCGGCGACGGCGTTTGCCAAGATGCCTCCGGCAATTGCAGCCTGCGCGCGGCGGTGATGCAGTCCAACGCCAGCGGCGGAGCCGACACCATCAACCTGCCCGGCGGCAGCTATTCGCTCACCATCGGATCGGGCAGTTCTGACATTGACGAATCCATTGGTGACCTGGATCTTGATTCTGGCGGTGTTTCCTTCGTGGGGGCCGGGTCAAGCACTACCATCATCGATGCCTCAGGGATCAATCACCGCGTCTTCGAAGCTTCGGTCGATACCTTCTTCTTTGGCTCCATCTCGTTTACGGGCCTGACTATCCAGGGTGGCAATACCACCGGCCTTGGCTCGTCGTTCAATCGCGGCGCGGCCGTCAATATCGGCTCCCGCAACATGACTCTGGCCTCGTTCAACGATGTGGTCATCAGTGGCAATAACGGTGGTTCTGCCATCGAGAGCCGGGCCGATCTCAGCTTTACAAATTCCTCCATCAGCAACAACACCGGCCATGGCATCTTTCTCACCAACGACAGCGCACAGATTTATCAATACGTCAAGGAACTAGACATTATCGGAAGCACTATCGAGGGCAATTCGGTCAATGGCATCTCAATAGGCAATTGCGATGGAGGCACCCTGATCAACAGCACCGTCAGCGGCAATGGCGTGCACGGCTTTCAGGCCCAATACACCAATAACAAGAATTTCATCATCACCAATTCGACCATTGCCAACAATGGCATGGATGGCGTAGCCGGGATCGGTTTCACTATCTTCGATCCGGTGTTCGGGAACACGCCCGTTCGCCCAAAAATCCTGGTGCGAAATTCCGTCATCGCCGATAACACCCGCTCGGATGTCACCACCCCGGCGCTGGACAACCAGTCGGAGATCCCGCAATCCGGTGGCTTCAATATCGTCAGCGACAATTCCGCCGCGCCCAATTTCACCGGGCCCTCGGACATGAACAACACCGACCCATTGCTACTGGCCATCGCCCTGAACGCACCGGGCGGCACCCGCAGCCACGCGATCCCGGGCGACAGCCCGGCCATCGACAATGCCAGCGCCAGCTTCGCCCCGGCCACCGACCAGCGCGGGGTGAGCCGGCCCCAGGGCTCCGGCGATGATAGCGGTGCTTATGAGTTCAAGCCCACCTCCTCTGATCTGACCATAACGAAGACGGGGAATGTGCCCACGGCCGCACAGGGTGATCCCATCATATTCACCATCACGGTGAGCAATCTTGGGCCGGACCCAATTACCGGTGCGAATGTAGCCGACACGCCGGGTGCGGATTTCACCAATGCCAGCTGGACCTGTTCGGCCACTGTCGGCTCGAGTTGCGGCGCCAGCGGCAGCGGTGACATCGACGACAGCGTCAACATCCTTACCGGTGGCCAGCTCATCTACACCCTCAATGTCAATCTGGCATTGACCGCCGGCGTCTCGGCGACCAACACGGCGTCGGTCACCCTGCCCGTTGGCGCCGCCGACCCGAACTCGTCCAACAATTCGAAATCGGCTGAGATCGACATTCCGAACACACCGCCGGTAGCCAACGGCGATAGCTATGATATCCTGGAGGACGGCAGTCTGAATGCCAACGACGCTGATGGCTTGACCACCGCCGGAGTGTCCGCTGACGATGGCGTGCTGGCCAACGATTCCGATATCGATGGCAATAACCTCACGGTGACCTCAGACGGTACCTTTGCCGCCACCGGACTGGGTGGCACGGTGGTGCTGGCAGCCGATGGCACCTTCACCTACACACCACCGCAAGACGTCTCCGGCAACGACAGTTTCAGCTATACCGTCAGCGACGGGGCCGCCTCCAGCCAGGGCGATGTGAGCATCATGGTGACGCCAGTCAACGACGTACCCAGCTTTACTGCCGGGCCCAGCCAGCACTTCGCCGGTGGCGCCTCGGGCGTGCAGAACATCAACAGCTGGGTGGCCGGTTTCGACCCCGGACCCGGCGAGGGCGGTCAGGTGCTGCTCGACTACGATATGCTGATCACCGATCCAAATGGGCTACTGAACTCGGCCGATGTGCTCAATGACGGCACCCTGACCGTCGACCTGACCGGATCCTCCGGCACGGCTCAACTCGATGTGAGCGCCATCGACGATGGAGGTACCGACAACGGCGGCCAGAATACCTCGGCTGCGGAAACGATTTTCATCAGTGTGGCAACCAGCGCTGATGTCGGCGTGACGGTCAGGCAGTGCGTCGACAACACCGGACCGGGCTTTGCCCATAGCCTGCTGGTTAACGTCCGCAACGCCGGGCCGGACACCGCGACGGCAGTCCTGGTGGCAGTCCTGGCCCCTTCGGAGCTGACCCTGGCCTCGTCCACGCCTGCACTGTGTACGAATTCGATTTGCGACCTTGGTAGCATTTCCGCCCTGGACTCCCCCGAGCTGTTGCTGCGGTTCGATGTGGATCCGGGGGCCACGAATGGTCCGCTGGAGACCATGATCACGGTTTCCGCGCTGCAACCCGACCCGAACGGCGGCAATGACATCGCCAACATCACCACCACCTTGGTTGAAAGCCTGGTTTCCGTCGATAGCTTTGAGAGCTGCGAAGTGGAGTGATTGCCACCGTATTTGAGTGCGCCGCAGTCGCTTTTCTTACATAAACCTGAGCAACCTATATGTCAGGGCCCGGCCAACGGCGGCTAAGTAGACCCGTTCTATCGAGAATGAAAAACCTGGTAATTCTGAGAATACTTCTCTTTTTCCAACAGGTAATCATCGTCCTCAGGGTAGTATTTTGCAATCTCAGGATTCTCGCCTGCAAATTTCTTCACCGAGTCGATGGAATCCCAAAGCGTTATCAATAGAAAGTGAGAAACGTCTGCCTCATCCCTTCGTGTAAATAATAGTTGCTCAAGTCCTGCCACAGAGCCGTAATCTGGCGCCGCTCGCTTTCTCATGAAGGCCTCATACTCCACGCCATCAGAAAGAAGTGTTCGCCCGTGCCAGGTTCTAACTATCATATTTGGATACCTTAATTAGTAATGGAATGCTCTTTGACTCTGGGGTGTTTGCCGCTTAAGTGCAAGTACTGTACTCGTACCTTATTCATAAACAAGGAAAAACCTCCCGGCCCAGGTGCTGGGGCTTGCAGACCAGAGTGCACCGGGGCCGGGAGGGTAGTTGATCAATCAAATCTTAGCCACTGCAATCGCCGGTGCCATCGCAATCGCCGGTGCCATTGCCATTGCCAGTGCCATTGCCATTGCCAGTGCCACGGCCGCCGCCACCGAAGCCGAAGCCACCTTCATTGCGTAGTTCTTCAAGGGCCTGTTTCAATGCTTCACGTTGCTGCCGGTGTTCTAGGTAAAGAGTCTGTTGCTCAGGTGTTAAGATTCCCATAATCAGATCGTGCATAATAGCGCGGTGTTCTTCAGCCGCCACACGGGCTTGTTCACGCGCTTCTTCGCGCAAGATCTGGCTGTTTAAAAAAATGTACTCGATGTCTGCAACCTGGTCTGGATCCAGTCCGAGAAGTTCAGTCAGGCGATCAACGGAACCACCGGAATTGCCACCCATCTGGGAGTTGCCGGAGTTGCCGTTGCCGCCACCTTGTGAGCCAGGTCCACCCTGTTGAGCGATGGCCGTACCTGCGGCGAATGTCAGTAAGAATGCAATAAGTAATAATTTTTTCATGATAATTTCCTTGGTTGGTGATCAATTCCCGGAATTTTTTTCAGTTCGCGGGCGCTTTTGACAGCCTCCACATTAGTCTGCGAATTAGGATCAAATATGGAGAAAAAGAGGAGATTGAAACGATGCTATTGTCCAGAAGACGGTGGTGGTGCAGGATATGACGCACTGGGGATAAAAATGAAACTGAAACTCGTCCACAAATTGCTGATTGCGATCTTTGCCTGCACAGCATTGGTATTGGTATTAATCACACTGGTCACGCGTGCCGGTATCGGTCGTGGTTTCGTAGATTTTCTGCAGCAACAGGAACGCAACCAGGTAGAGCAAGTGGCACCTGAGCTGGCCAGTTGGTACAGCGACCGGGGTAGCTGGGATGAGCTGGCCAATAATCCGCGTGAGTTTTATTACCTGGTTTTTAAAGTAATGCTGCCAGGGTCTGAAGATCGGTTTGAGTTGCGGCCTGAAGAACAGGCTGGTCCACAGCGTGGTGCTGGTCGCGGACCAAGGGGTCCTGGTGCGGGACCTGGCAGTCAGAGAACCGGGCGTGGCCCTCCAGGGGGGGCAGGGTCGGAGATACGGAATGCACTGCCACAGCGTGTTTTCCTGCTGGATAGCGACAAATCTCCGGTTATTGGTGAAATACCACCCGAATTTGATGACGACATGCTTTTGCCTGTTGAGGCCAATGGCGCTGTTGTCGGGTGGCTTGGTGTTGCAATGATCCGTGGTATCAAGCTCCCCGAAGAAGAGGCGTTTATCACTGCTTTGCGCAATAACCTGCTAGTCGGTCTGGGAATTGGTTTGGCAGTGGCAGCCTTACTGGCGGGGCTGTTGGCCCGCCATCTGAGCCGACCGATTAACGAGGTGACAAAAGGAATTCGCGCACTGGCATCAGGCAATTTTAAAAACCAATTAACGACCAGGGGTAGTGACGAAATCGCGAAGCTTGGTGACGATGTCAACCGGCTGTCTACAAGACTCAGCGAGCACGAAACCGCCCGCAAACGCTGGATGTCAGATATGGCACATGAGTTACGCACACCGCTGGCGATCATCTCCGGTGAACTTGAAGCCATGAGCGATGGCGTACGTCCGCTGAATAAAGAACAGTTGGCCTCGGTACGCGAAGAGGTAAAACATCTGGCCTCCCTGGTCGATGACCTGCACAGTCTGACAATGACCGATTCGGGTGCGCTGGCCTACAAGATGCAAAATGTGGATTTAACTGAAATAGTACAGTTAACAGTCGACTCCTTCGAGAGCCGCGCGGCGAAAAAGGATCTGAAACTCGCTTATACAAATCCCGAACATGGCATCAACTTACTGGGTGATGAGCAGCGTTTGCGACAATTGTTGCGTAACCTGCTGGACAACGCCGTCCGTTACACCGATGCTGGTGGTAAGATATCAATCGATCTCAACAAAGACAGGCGACAGGCAAAATTAATCATCAGTGATACTGCACCTGGCGCCAGCGTGGGAGAATGCGAACGTATGTTTGAACGTCTGTATCGCCTTGAAAACAGCCGCAACCGTAACTCCGGTGGCAGTGGTCTGGGTCTCGCCATATGTCGCAACATCGTGGAAGCCCACGGTGGACAGATCACTGCAGAGCCCGGTCCGGATGGTGGCCTTATGTTCACCACCATTTTACCATTGGATATATGAACGAGCCTGCTACCATCCTGATTGTCGAAGACGAGGCAAAAATCGCCAGTCTGCTGAGTGATTACCTGGAAAAAATCGGTGGCTACCAGACACACTGGGTGGCACGTGGTGACGAAGCAATGCAGGCATTTGAAGAATCCTCACCGGATCTTGTTTTACTGGATCTGATGTTGCCCGGTATGGATGGTTTGGAGGTTTGCAAGGCGATACGTTCAAAAAGCCAGGTGCCGGTGATCATGGTGACAGCGTTGGTGGAGGAAATCGATCGTCTGCTGGGCCTGGAACTGGGCGCGGATGACTATATCTGCAAACCATTCAGTCCCAGGGAAGTTGTGGCGAGGGTCAAGGCCGTATTGCGCAGGGCCGGCAAATCTGAAGATGAGACAATGTCTTCCCCTTTGCAGATCGACCAGGAACACCACATCGCCAGCATCAACAACAGGCAACTGAAGCTTTCACCGGTGGAGTTTGCGTTGCTAAGCTGTCTTGCTGCACAGCCAGGGCGGGTATTTTCCCGTGACCAGTTGATGAGTTCCATCTACTCCGACTACCGCATCGTCAGCGACAGAACAGTAGACACACATGTCAAAAATCTGCGTCGTAAGCTAACGGAATCCAATCCGGGTACCGAACTGATTGAGTCGGTTTATGGTGTTGGCTATCGTTTTGTTACTTTCTGATCTGCACGGGGTACGATATCACGCGGCGCCAGTGAACCGATCGGGCCTATTTGACAAAATGCTCCAACCAAAAGCCTGACTGACTGTTCCCAATCTGGAAGCGGTCGGGCTTATTTCGTCCCAGGTAATTAATTGGCGTGACATGATGGCTAAAAGGTCAGAATTTAGTCGCCTTCATTCATGTGAACGGAGACTTCGCAACAAATTAACCTCAAATACGAACCTAACATGCACATTAATATCTCATCAATTACTATGCATTTGCCAGTATGATGATAACGAGACGCATTTATACACTATCAGTATACTAAGCTCTCTGTTCCTTATATTGGATCTACAAACGGGTACAGCCAGTGTCAAGATGGAGTGTTATCTATAATCAGCTAAAAAACCGCCGGGTCATCCGGACCGGGCTGGTATACCTGGCATTTTTCTGGGGTTCGGTGGAGATCGCCGACCTGCTTGCAGGCGCGGGGATGATCAATGAAAACCTGGTTCGTTGGTTGCTGTTAGGTGGTGTTGTGGGGTTTCCAGCTGTATTGACACTGAGTTGGTTTTTTGAGTCACCATGGAGGGAGCGTCGCTGGTTTTCCGTGCTTGGTGATGTCAGCGTAATTCTTGCCATCGGGATCGCTGCCTTGCTGTTCGCCAGAGAGCAGTGGTTTACCTCCTTTACGCGACCTGTCGTCGTAATCATTCCCATCGAACCAACAGATACACGTGCTGATACTGCAAATATTGCAGATCATCTTACAAGACGGTTTCGAATGTTACTTGCCAGCAGTGATGAAATTCGTGTGATTGAGTTGCACAGTTCACAATCACCTCTCCTGTCCGATCTGCCAATCCGCGCAAAGGCATCGGCCCTGCATGCCGACCTGCTCATTGGTGGCACGGTCAACCAGGGCAATGGTGAAATACGTCTTAATATGCAGTTGTTTTCTGCAGATGGCGAGTTGCTCTGGAGTGAGCGTTTCAATGACCGCCTGATTGACCAGGCCCAGTTGCAAAACCATGTTCTGAATGAAATCTGGCCACATTTGCCCATGTCCGGCCAGGCCCTCAAAGACTTGCGAGAGCTTGTCGTACAATGCGAATACCCGGCTGAACCGGAAGCCATCTACGCGATTAGCTCGTCAGCATTGCCTTCAGAGGATGAACAGTTGGAGACCTTAAGTCTTCTGATAGAGCAAAACCGGGACAATGGGCTTTTACATTTTGCCCGGGCCAGGGCGTACTTCAACGCCATGGAAACAGCCGAGGTGACCTATAAACCGGTTTTACAGAACATGGCCATGCGAGACCTGGACCAAGCAGCCTTTCAGTGCCCCGCTCACCCCGGTATCAAGACGCTGCGTTTGTACCATACTTTACAATTACAGACCCAGGAAGACACGCGTTTGCAATTCCTGATTCAGTTTCCGAACGAGTCGGATCTGCGCTTGAAATTGGCTACCGCCTATCAACAGTCTGGCGACATTGAATCTTCTATTCAGCTCGCTGCAGAAGCATGGACCCTGAATCCATTAGATGTCGGGACCGTGTGCTTTTATCGTCAATTGCTACAATTAAAGGGATTGGACGTTGACGCCACTTTGACGCAAGCCGTCGAAAATGGAGTGGAAGCCGGATCATCCTTGACTGAACTTACATGTCCGTAGACCTGTGAATGTCCATCATGCAGGCCACGGAGATTGTCAACTTTTACAGTCTTGAACTGTAGTTGGCATCAAAGAGAAAAATAATATGAGTAAGCAAAATTCTTTTTGGACTGAACTGCAACGCCGTCATGTGATACGGGCAGCTGTGGCGCACGTAGTATTTTTCTCCCTGCTGGCACAGATTGCCGGTACCGTTCTGCCCTACATCGGTGTGGTTGATGAACCGGTTCGCTGGGCAGTGGTCACCGGTGTTGCCTTGTTTCCCGTAAGTCTGATTGTAGCCTGGTTCTTCGAGCATCCCTGGCACCAGTTCACTTCCAGCCGGCTTACTCTTGATATCGTGATTATCCTGATCATTACTGTCACTGCAGGTATCTGGGCGTTCAGGAACATGCCGCAATTAATACATACCCGCACCAGTATTGCAGTACTACCCTTTGACCATGATGACAGTGACCCGAATGGCCAGGGGCTCTCCAGGGCAATGGCCTATGAGATAAACAGTTTGTTGATGAAATCAAAGTCCATTGATGTAGTGGGCTATGAAAGCGCCAATTCATCCGTGCTGGTTGGGTTGAGTGCGTTGGCAGCAGCCAATCGCCTGGGGGTTCAGAACATTTTGTCCGGTGCTATTAGCTCAACAGGCAATTCACTGAATGTATCGATCAACCTGGTCGACCGCTCTGGTCAATCGATCTGGGCAACGGAAATCGAGGATCAGTTGGATAATTTATACAGTGTACAGGAGCGAATCGCCAGCGAAGTCCAGAGACATCTTGGCTCCGGCGAAGAAACCATACCCATCGTCGAACTGGCTGCTGCACGTTGTGACATGCCGACTGATCAGGAAGCACTACAGCGATATTACACGGCACGTCACTTTGTAGAGAAACGAACCTCTATCCCGGAGTCCGTTGTCGAGCAGAATGAGGCGGTCGCTTTGTATGAAGGCTTGATCGAGGACTATCCAGACTTTGCCCAGGCAAAATCCGGTCTCGCCTGGGCCCTGATGCACCTGGTGGTATATGACCCGGACAATCATAATCATGAGATCAATATGCCGCGGGCTGAGAGTCTGTCACGGGAGGCCCTGGATTTGTGTGAAAACCTGGGAGAAGCATTGGTTGTTCTACCGAACGAGGCGGATCATTCCGAAAATGAATGGATCAGCTGGGAACAGAACCTGCAACTGTGGATGGAACTCCAACCGGAAGCGACTGAGAACCATCAGAAATATATCAGGCACCTCAGGGAAGTCGGTCGTATTAACGAAGCGAGATATGTGGCGGAAAAAAATTACGCACTGAATCCATTGTCCGTGCGCTCGATTGGAAACCTGTCTTTTGTTTACCAGTACGAGGGCCGCTATGATGAAGCAATTGCGTTGGCAGCAGAAGCCAAGGCACTTGGCAGCACGATGCCAGATTTTGCACAATCTGGGCAACAGTTAGAAAATTGCAACTATGATGTCGAATGTGTTCTTGATGCACTGCCGCCACCTTTTGTGCCATTGAAAGAGCGGATGAGACAGGTATTTACAGAGCCAACAACTCCGGTCGATCAGGAGGCGGCAATTCAGGCTGCCGTAGACCTGCTTGAAGAAGATCCCTGGGCGGTCAATTTATTCAATGCATCAGCCTGCTGGTATGATCACCTGACACCACTATTTTTTGAAACCTGGGAAATCTCAAAAACGACGGGCGCTTTCTGGTACTGGCCGAACCTGTGGCTGAAATCATGTGGCAATGTCTGGGAGTCTGAAAACTTCCCGGCCTTTGCGGAAGGGGCAGACCTGGTTGAGTACTGGCGCGTAAAAGGATGGGCTGATGCCTGTCGACCCGAAGGAGAATATTTTGTCTGCAATCAGATGATTTACGACAAAAGTATGTCGGGCAGAAACTAACCCGAGTGACAACAACAAAGAAAGAGACACCCATAACTTTTCGGGACCAAAGAAAACAAAGAAAGAGACACCCATAACTTTTCGGGGCGGATCACGCTGTGTGGCATTCAGCCCTGGCGAAATCAATAGC
>Ga0164315_10004018_pt1 | contig 11417 bp, 5 predicted proteins | sample GuaBasSedimGuay6_FD_113737 | JGI IMG/M metagenome (GOLD analysis project Ga0164315, IMG submission 113737) | Subseafloor sediment microbial communities from Guaymas Basin, Gulf of California, Mexico - Guay6, Core 4569-2, 0-3 cm | ecosystem: Environmental > Aquatic > Marine > Hydrothermal vents >...
AACTACGGGTAAGGATTTTGAAATAAATCTTTCTTCGCAATTAATAGATGGAATTTACCTGGTAACGTTAATTGTAGGTGACCAGGCTGTGGGTGAAAGACTCTTAATACAGCACTAAGGATTATTTAGACAATCTTTTATTCCTTCCAGGAAGACACTCACCATATTATTTACATTACTCTTTGTTCGAACAATTTCCCGGGATTTCCCGGACAATCTGGTTATTTCCTCCGGGCTTGCATTAATACGTCTTTCGATAGCGTCGGTTAGACTCTCCAGGTTATTTTTAATAAATCGATAACCAGATATATTCTCTATAACAAGGTCATCTTCGGTACCATCTGCTTCACTTACAATACAAGGTAATCCCCAAAACATGGCCTGGTTTAGTGCCAGACCCCCAATGCCTGGTAATACCAGGCAATCCGAAGCTGCAAAGTAAGGATCGACCCCCTCTATAATGCGGCCAAGATAGTAAATGTGTTTGTCATCAAGTTCAGTGATCATTTTTAGAGTCTGATCTCGCAATGGACCATCCCCCACAATCAATAGTTTTATGTTAGAATATTTTTCCCTTAAAACTGAAAAAGCCGTCAATAGCAAATCAACTCGTTTTTCCTGGATTAATCCTCCGACATATAAAAAGGTGGTGTGGTTCTCCAGCTTGTATCTCTCAATAACCTCCTTGGATTTATCCAAAATCTGTTTTTCTTCGGCTATCAGGTGGTCAATTTCGATCCCATTATAGCATGTTTTTATATTATCAGAAGGAACTCCCATGGATTCTGCGTACTGACTGGCTCTGGTTCCATAGGTTAAATGAATACTTGCTTTGCGAAAGAATGTAGATACAAAATGGTTTTTTAGGGATAAAAGTCTCCCTTTTGCAAGACCAGGGTCCCATCCTGCAGTCCATAAGATGATCTTTTTTTTCTTTCTTGTGGCCCAGTTGACAATTAGTCTGTTCGTAATATCCCCGGCAATACCCTGCAGAATAACCAAATCGGGATTGTATCGCCTAATCTCAGAGTACATTCCTTTGTTGTAAACTATTTTGAACGGACCGATAAAATACTTGTGTTCAGAGAAACCGGAATTTTGAAACTTTGTTTCTCCCCTGTAATTTGGCCTGCCATCTTCACTGGCGCTAATCCCATGAAATACTCTTAAATCATATCCCAGATCAGCGAAGGCAAGCTTTTCATAGAATGTGATCCTATAGGGTTGCAACATGGGTGTTATAAGCGCAATTTTCTTCATCATTAATAATCAAAAACAAGGTCGAAAATAGTCATTTTTTTTTGCTTTATTTTGTACACTTTCAGATCGTGACGATATCTTCAATTTTTCTATGGCGCAAGTTTTATGACATTCTTACCTGGATTAGTGTACTTTTTGTGCTATCATGTCAAATTGTGCAACCAACCCGGTCTAACTAACGTATATAAACCCTGATTGTAATGGCTACCTGTATTTAGCCAAAAAGAGATTTCCATTGAAGATTTCGATTATAGCAAACGGGTTTCAGGAAGATTATACCCTCAACCTTATCAATGCCCTGGCAAAACAGAGTGTTGATGTTGATTTTATTGGATCAAACGTTTACGATCCTGCATTGATTGATAAGAGGATTGTATTCCACATGGTTCGCAAAGAGGATCGGTCCGGACGAAACCCTCTGAAAAAGGGTTTCTGGGTGCTTCAGTATTTTGTCTGGTTGCTTGGCTATTTGTTCAGGGAGCGGAAGATTGTAATTCATATTCAATGGCTACGGTTCAACTTCATTGACGGGGTCTTTTTCCCCTTAATGGCAAGATTACTGGGGCATACAGTAGTTTATACCGCCCATGATGTAGTTCCGCACAGTGTGGATAAAAGAAGAATAAGACTATTGTTCAGGCTTATCTATAAGTCGCAAAACAAGATTGTAGCGCACACCAAATATATAATGGAAAGAATTCACACTGAGTTTGGAATAGATCAAAGCAAAATTTCAGTGGTGAAACATGGTGTATATGTTGTTCCGGATGGTCGGAGAAAGGACTTTGCCATCAGCAAGAAGGCATTGGGAATTGGTGAAGATGAATTTGTCCTTCTGTTTTTTGGAATAATTACCGAGTACAAAGGGCTGGATCTTCTGGCCCATAGCCTGAAGATTCTGAAGAGAGATATGGGACAAAAAGTCAGGCTTCTCGTAGCAGGGAGGGTTCAGGCTGGTTATGAGGTTGAAATGGCCCGGCTTAAGGAGGATGAGCTGGGAGAGGAGGTGATCTATTTGTTGCGTTTTATTGAGACAGAAGAGGTGAGTATGCTGTTTGGGGCAGCTGATATAGCGGTTTTACCTTATCGTGAAGCAAGTCAAAGCGGAGTCATGTTTATGTCATATGCCCACGGGGTACCTGTAATATTACCGGATCTGGGTGGTTTCCCTGATGATGTAATTTCGGGAGCAACGGGTTTCCTTTTTGAACCTGGTGACCCGGAAAGCCTCTGCAATAAGATTGAAAAATCTATTTCACATTTTGGAAAAAATAATCGAACAGTCAGGGAGGAAATCATTCATCTTACTTCAAAAAAGTATCAATGGGAGGGGAGTGCTGACTCATTAATAAAAATCTATAAGAACTGACTTTAACACAAAGCAATTCAAAACTCAACTTATGGTTACAGACCAAAGAGGATCAAATCAAAGCATTTCAGTAATTATTCCAGCTTATAATTCTCATCTAACGCTTGGAAAATCGATCGATGGGTTGCTTTGTCAAACTGCATACGATCGAATTGATCACATTATCATTGTTGATTCTTCCGATCATCCGCAAGCTCTGGAACAGCTTGAAATATTAAAAATGAAGGATAAAGTGTTGGTGCTCACCTCTGGTGTAAAAGTAATGCCAGCCATACAGAGGAATATGGGTGCAAAGCATGCAGAATCTGAGATTCTGTGCTTTCTTGATTCTGATGCTTTTCCTGCAGATAATTGGATCGGAAAAATTTTAGAGGCCTGCGAATCTGGGTGCCGGGTAGGTGGAGGCAGCTATAGATTACCTGATTTTCAGCAGGATATGATTATACCAAAGGCTCAGTATTACCTTGAGTTTAATGAGTTTATTGATGTGGGCAAACCCAGGTCCAAGAGACTGGTGCCTTCGTGTAATCTTTTTTGCGAGAGAAAACTCTTTCTTGAAGTGGGGGGATTCCCGGAGATCAGGGCTTCGGAGGACACAATGTTTGGACTGATCATGAATCAGACAAATCAAATGATGTTTTTCCCTGATATTGTTGTATATCACATTTTTAGAGAACAGAAGGATCACTATTACAAGAATCAGATTTTACTTGGGCAGTATATTTTTATTTATCGTAAGTACATCTATAAAAGCATATATTACAATGGAATCCTTCCCTATTTTTTCCTGCCTGGATTCGTATTGGTTAAATTTCTAAGGATATCCTGCAGATTGGCTATATCCGGGAGAGTGCACATTAAGAATTCAATCCCTACTGTATTTCAGTTTATGAAAGGTCTGTTTTTTTGGAGCCGGGGTTTTTGGATTGGAATCGGTAAATATAAGAATGAGGAGTCTCTGTTTGAACTCAATGGAAACTTTACCCAGAATTCGATTGCAGCTAACAGGCGTTTGGTGAAACAGTATTTAAGGAGTTACTGAGCGCGTTAGAATTGATTAATAAGTTGATAACAAGGATGAAGAGGATAGGAATCTTAATACCTGTATTTAATAAGCTTGAACTTACAAAAAAGTGCATTGAATCACTTTTACCATTGATCCATTCGAAAAATCTTAAGAATACCACCTCCTATTTAGTGGTTATTGATGACGGATCCGAAGATGGAACAGCTGAATGGATCGAGCAAAATTATCCAGAAGTGATACTCCTCAAAGGGGATGGAAATTTATGGTGGAGTGGAGGTATCAACAGGGGTGCTAAATATGCCATAGAAAAAAACGATACGGATTTTGTACTTCTCTGGAACAATGATATTTTACCTGAGGCCACCTATTTTACAGAACTGGATAAGGTCATCAATGAGATTTCCGGGAATGAGATTTTGGGGTCCAAAATATATACCCTGAATCCACCGGATCAGGTTTGGGCCTTTGGTGCTCTATTCAATCCCCGGAATGGAGAAAAATCTATGATTGGGTTTGAACAGGCCGATGGTGAGGAATTTGAATCGGTTCGTGAAGTAGATTGGCTGCCAGGGATGGGAACTCTTGTCCCGGTTAGTACCATAGAGAAGATTGGATATTGGGACCAGGAGAACTTTCCCCAGTATCACGGAGATAGTGATTTTACTTATCGTGCGAAAATTAACGGATACAAGATTTTGGTTTACCCGCAGTTGAAGCTTTGGAATGATAGCCAGAATACGGGCATTAGCCACCAGGGGAAATTGTCTAATCTTACCCGCTTACTTACTGATACCCGTTCGATCTATCATCTAAAAAAGAACATTCTGTTTATAAAACGGTTCTCAACATCCTACCGGGCTTACTGGCCCTTGATAATCTCTTATTACAAGCTTTTTGGAGGTTTTTTTAAATGGAAGCTACTTTCATTTTTTGGATTGAAAAGGGCCGTCTAATGAGCATTTTTAAAAAAGTGTTGCTAATTTCGCAGCACCAAATTATTGGTTTTCTACGTGAATAGGGTTCCTTCTGAAACTAATGGCCTGAAAGTGATGATGAATGAACCTGTTAGCTTGATGAGACTATTTCCACCATTGATCCAAGAATTTATTAGTTGATCAAATTGCAACCTAAAGGTTAGAAAATGAGTTTAATATTGTATAATATTCATGTTGGAAATAGTAGAAAAAGAGTAGCCATGAACAAGCATATACACCTGATTTTAGCCATTTTCCTTGTGTCGTTTCTATTTGTAACGATCCAAGAGTCACATACCCAAATAGTTAGGGTTCTTCCACTGGGTAATTCGATTACTCAGGGATATAATTTATCCTTACCAGATGATGAATTGATTGCCTATAGATCTCCGCTTTACGATTTATTGAATTCAGCAGGATATAGTTTTGATTTTGTGGGTCATGCGCTGAATGGAGATGCAGTTTTTAGTGATGCCGAACATGGGGGTATTCCAGGAACCCGCGACCAGTATGTGGTCCGGTTGCTGCAGGATGGTTATGACCTTAGGTGGGATGAGCAGATCACCACGGGCAATCAGCCCTACCTGGATGAATTTCCTGCTGATATCATTCTTCTCCATATTGGTACAAATGACATGATTCATGATGAGGGTTCAGATGCTTCTTCGGTATCGGAAATCCTGGATGAAATTGATGCATGGGAGGCTGCCAATGGGGTGGAAGTATATGTATATGTAGCGAGAATAGTAAATCAGCAACCCTACCATGCTGCTACGACCGAGTATAATGACAATGTGGAAGCTATGGTCGCTTTGCGTGGGGATCCCACCATCCTAATAGTGGATATGGAAGTTGGTGCAGGGATCGATTATGGGGTTGATATGCAAAGCGATGGCATACATATGGAAGAATCGGGCTACAATAAGATGGCGCAGCTCTGGTTTGATACCCTGGACTACTACCTGTCGTCCATTCCGGATGCACCCACGGATCTGTTGGCCAGTACCGTGGATGCCAGCACCCTTCAGCTCAGCTGGACCGAACACTCGGCCAATGAAACGGGCTATCTGGTTGAACGTTCGTTTTCTTCAGGCGCGGGTTTTTCCCAGGTTGCTGTCCTCACTACAAATACAACCAGCTATACAGACAATGGATTAACAGATGGAACTGAGTACTTTTACCGTGTAAGGGCCTATAATGACAATGGGAGTTCGGCTTACAGCAATGAATCCAGTGCAACCACCCTGTTTACTCCGCCACTTGCACCCAGCAATCTGACTTTTGGACCAATCACTACAAGTTCGATCCAGTTGAACTGGAACGATAATTCGGACAATGAGGATGGATTCCGGATTTCTCAGTCCTCTACACTAAATGGGACTTATATAATAGTTGGAACTGTTGGTGCCAATGTTAGGCAGTTTAACCGCACGGGCCTAAGTGAGAATACGGAGTACTTTTTCAGAGTTACCGCCTATAACGCAGGAGGATCCTTATCATGGGTAGCCGGAAGTGAAACTACCTCACAGACTTTACCAGCTGCACCCAGTAGCCTAACCTTTGCTCCAATCACCAACAGCTCCATCCAGCTCAACTGGGTGGATAATTCCAGCAATGAAAATGGATTTGAGATTTTCAGAGCAACTAAATCAAACGGTCCTTACGCATCGATAGCACTTACAGCAGCAAACTCAACCTCCTTCATTAGTACTGGATTAAATGCTGAAACACGATATTATTACCGGGTTACTGCATTTAATGGAGGCGGTTCATCATCCTGGGTAAGTGGATCTGCAACCACCCTGCCTGATCCGCCCAATGCACCTACTAATCTCACCTTTAGTCCGATTACCAATAGTTCAATTGCTTTAAACTGGTCTGATAATTCAAATGATGAGACTGGGTTTGAGATCTTTCGCTCAACCTCTTCTGGAGGGACCTATGCCCAGGTGGGCACCACAGGTGCCGGGACAACCACTTTTAATAATACCGGTTTAATTGACAATACACGCTATTATTACCGCGTATACGCTTATAACACCGGCGGACTATCAGCAGCTCTCAGTGGAAGTGCCATCACCCTTCCAGATGTGCCAAATGCACCTTCTAACCTTACATTTAGCTCCATCACCAATACCTCTATCCAACTCAATTGGACTGATAACTCCAATAATGAAGATGGTTTTGAGATCTTTCGTTCACTCTCATCGGGAGGGACCTTCGTTTCAGTGGGCACCACGGGTGCGGGAGTGACCACATTTAACAATACGGGACTGAGTCAGGATACCGAATACTTTTACAGGGTATATGCTTATAATTCAGGTGGAGCATCAGCTTCATTTGTAAGCGGAAGTGCAATCACACAGCCTGATGTACCTGCTGCTCCCGGCAATATGACCTTTGGAACCATTACCAGCAACTCCATTGATGTGCAGTGGTTGGACAATTCAGACAATGAGGATGGTTTTGAGATTTTTCGCTCGTTAGTTTCCTGGGGAATGTTCAACTCAGTGGGAACAACTGGAGCCGGTGTTACCTCCTTCAACAGCACCGGACTGATCGATAATACAATGTATTATTACCGGGTTGTTGCTTTTAATTCGGGAGGATCATCCACCTATACAAGCGGTTATGCAGTTACATTGCCTTTGCCCCCTGTGGCCCCGGATAACCTCACTTTCAGTCCGATTACCAATACGTCGATCCAACTGAACTGGTCAGATAATTCCAATAACGAAGATGGTTTTGAGATATTCCGGGCTACATCATTTGTTGGACCTTTTACTTCAATCGCCAATACAGGTCCGGGAATAACCAATTACAACAGTATGGGACTGACCGAAGACACCGAGTATTTCTACAGGGTGGTTGCATTCAATGCAGGAGGAGCCTCCACACCAGTCAGTGGAAGTGCCATGACCCTGCCTGATCCACCCACGGCGCCTTCAAACCTTGCATTCGGACTGATAACTGAGAATTCTATCCAGCTTGCCTGGGCAGACAATTCGGACAATGAGGATGGATTTGAGATATTCCGCTCAATCTCTCTGGGAGGGCCTTATGCATCAGTGGGAACAACCGGGACGGGAATTAATTCCTATAACGATACCGGTTTGAATGATGATACAGAGTATTTCTACCAGGTATATGCATTTAATACCGGGGGTATATCTGCCCCGGTGTTGGGAAGTGCCTCGACACTTATGCAGGTTCCAGACGATCCGTCGAAACTGGATGCCAAGGCAACAACTACCTGTTCGGTGGACCTGAAATGGGATGATAAGTCGGATAATGAAGCAGGATTTGAGTTGGAACGCTCCACTTCGCCCGTGGGTGGATTCTCTCTGCTACAGATCATTGAGGAAGATATAGAAGCTTATACAGATATCAGCACACAGAATAACACGACCTATTACTACAGGATCCGCGCATTTAACGCAGCTGGCTATTCCGATTACTCAAATGAACGATTGGTCACCATAGCGGTTGTGCTGGATGGGGGTGCCATTGGAGTGGACGAAAGTATCTGTCCCAATGGAGATCCTTCACTCATATTCAATGTAACATCTCCATCGGGAGGTAGCAATAACTGGAGCTATCAGTGGCAATCAAGAGTTGCTCCGGCTCTATTTGAAGATATTGCGGATGCAACATCCCGTTCGTACGATCCTCCCGCAGGAATGGTGGAAACCGCAGAATTTATGAGGATATCTACGGTGGAATGTGGTTCGGTGCCTTCAAATTTGGTGACAATCACTGTTGAAGATCTGGAAGATCCGGTGTTTACATACTGTCCACGGGATACAATTATCTATATTGACCGGGACCAGACAGGTGCAGTAGTGGCCACACCCGATCCGGAGGTGACCGATAACTGTGAGATCGTACTTCAGACCTGGACCATGACGGGATCCACCATTGCTGTTTCTCCGGGTACAGGAATAAACAACCTGGGAAGCTATGAATTTAACCTGGGCGTGACCACGGTTACTTATCGCACTGTGGATCCCATAGGCAACTTCGCAGAATGCTCCTTTAATATAACTGTCGAATATAGTCTGCCGGAAATTCAGAGTGTTTCCATACCCGATGCAATCATGAAAATTGGAGACATTATCTCTGCAACAATTACTGTTGCAACAGATGGGGGTTCAGAATTCACCATGGTATCCGGACTAATAGGAGGCTATCCCCTCTATAATTTCCAACGGATTGATGAAACCACCTACCTGGCCAATTTCGAAATCATCGAAGATGGGAACAGCTACCTCGCCACGGAGGATATACCGGTTACAGACCTGATTATCACTGATGAAACGGTCCAGAGCCTGGCTTACAACTTGCCTATTATACAGGGCAATGATCTGCTGGACTCCAGAGTGCCTGTTATTGGATCGGTGGTAGCCGAGACCGGAATCTATAGCATTGGTGATGTGGTCAACCTGAATATCAGTGCAGATGGATTAAACTATGAGATTCATCCATCTTCAGTAATTAATGGGGTGCTGGCCACTGAACTCAATGTATTATTTACCGAACTTGGAGGTGGAATTTACAGGTTAAGCTATATGGTACAGGAAGGCGACACTGATGCGGCACCAGGTGAACTCCTGGCCACAGTCATATTGGTGAAACCATCGGGGAACATCGGGTTACCCTATACTGAGATAGGAAATACTGCGTCGGTATCCATAGATGCACATGCTCCAGTAATTACACATTTGGAAGTCCCTGATCTCGAAGTAGGAGTAGGGGGCACTGTACAGGTGACCATTACCGCTGATGAAGCGGGATATGTCGCATCGGTGGGTTCTATTATCAATGGCATACCCTTAAGTTCGCCACGAATAACTTTCTTTGAAGCTACAGGCGGACTGTATGAAATTTCGTACGTGGTGGATGCCGGAGATGCGGAAGTTGCTCCTGGTGAACTCTCCATTAGCATGGTGATGACAGATCCATCGGGTAATACCAATGAACCTTATTTGTTGGTAGAGACCAATACATTAGAGATATATACAGATTTACCCATCGCTTTACTTGCAGACATTCCCGAGATTTGTGAGGAGGAGACAGTAGAGTTAACGGTTTTCCTGGAGGGAAGAGAGCCATGGAGTTTTGATCTTTATGATGGTTCAGATACCACTACCTATGAGGATGTTGTTTCAAATGTATTCAATATCACCATATCACCTCTTGAGAGTACAACATATCAAATCTTAGCGGTCCGGGATGTGAATATGGTTGAGAATGGAGGCAGTGGGGAAAGGTTTGTTAAAGTGAATGAAAAGACCCCTGTTGAGATTATTAATCTGGCATCGGGCTACAACTATGAAGCTGATCCCGTAAAACTGGAAGCCGATGTACCGGGCGGTACTTTCTCAGGTCCTGGAGTATTCAGCGAAACCGGGTATTTTGACCCGGGGGTTGCAGATACCATTAATTCACCTCATACCCTCTATTACACCTATGTAAACAGCAATGGTTGCGAAAGTGTGGATAGTGTGCTGGTATTTGTACTGGGAGCAGATGGCGGTCTTTATATACCTTCCGATCTTGTATGCGATAATGCAGATCCATTTACGGTGAATGCTTCCAATATCTCGGGTGTGACAGGTACATTTGCTTTGCTGAATGATGATGGACAGGCAGTAGATGGATTAACCGACAACGGAGACAATTCAGCCGAAATTAATCCGGCACTCCTGGCTCCCGGACAATATACCATTGAATACACCTATGTGGACCTGGTGGCTCTTTACCTCAGAAGAACCTTTGTGGTTGAGTCCATTGTTCCGCCGGTGATACTGAACGTGGAAGATATCTATTGTCAGAATACGGATCCTTTCTTACTCCAGGCCGATGAGGATTCGGTGGTGTTTGAGGGCCCGGGTGTATCCGGAACCATGACCACCGGTTATGTATTTGATCCCTCCTCAGTTGAGCCGGGAACCATGACCATCTTCTGCACTACAACCTCTGAAAACGGTTGCACAGCCTCAGCAGCAAAAACCATAGAGATACAGTTTGCTCCTGTCGTTGACTTTGTGATGAGCGCAACCTGTGTTGCCGATTCCGGGGGTACAGTCTCTTTCGATAACCTTACAGATGGAAAGCTTGAAGTGGAGACTTGGAGCTGGAACTTTGGAGATCCATCCAGTGGCGATGATAATGTAAGTGACCTGGTTGCTCCGGAGCATTTCTATTCATCACCCGGAGAACGCACCGTTAGCTTAATAGCCACTGCATACAATGGATGCATAAGCGAAAAATCAGTGGTAATTAGCATTGGAAACAGGGTGTCGTCCGATTTCACGTGGTTAAGCGACTGCTATACCGATGATTTAGGTACTGAATTTATTGACCAGTCGCTTGCAGGTGCTTCAACCATCGACTCATTGATCTGGCGTTTTAAAACTGCCGATGGACTCTTATTGGACGAAATCGTAACAAGGTCCAGCGATCAAACTGTTTTTTACCAGTTTGATTCCGCAGGCGACTACCAGGTCGAATTGAAGACCATTACAGATATGGGATGTGCTGACAGCACCTCTTCTGAATTATCACTGAGAGAGACCATTAAACTAAATACTGAATCCTATGTTGAGGCCTTTGATTTAGATGATGGGGCCTGGACCATTCAGTCGGCAGATCAAACTGCAAGCTGGACCTGGGACAGTCCTGATTTTGATGGTTTCCAGCAAACTATCGGCGATAAAGCCTGGTTTACACAACTGCCAGGTGATGTGATTGACTACCGTGAGGATTCCTGGTTACAGAGCCCATG
>Ga0164315_10004019_pt1 | contig 11411 bp, 21 predicted proteins | sample GuaBasSedimGuay6_FD_113737 | JGI IMG/M metagenome (GOLD analysis project Ga0164315, IMG submission 113737) | Subseafloor sediment microbial communities from Guaymas Basin, Gulf of California, Mexico - Guay6, Core 4569-2, 0-3 cm | ecosystem: Environmental > Aquatic > Marine > Hydrothermal vents...
AGTGGGACTGAAATTACTAATTCTGAAATAATTTGGAGCACAACCGGCCCAACCTGGAATGGTACATATAGACAGCTCATGAACGGGGATGATCGTTGCATATTTGCAGTTATGACGAACGGTGCAAATAATATCCTTGAGTTTTTTCATACGGGGGATTGGGTATGGTTCGCAGATGTTTTAACTTTTCAGAGTGCTGTTGATATTGATGATGCTTGGACAGATATTTCAGCAATATCAATGCCAGCTTTTGCAACTGAAGCAATTTGTACCTTTGTCTATGGTGCGGCGGGACAGGATTGGCGTTGGAGAACTAATGGTCAAACAGGAACTGTCGGGCACGACATTGGTTATTTATCAGATCCCTATAATTTCAACTTACCTACACGTGTTATAAGTGACAGCAATCAAATAATTGAAGTTATAGCATTAACCTCTTCAGCCGCAACAATAACAGGGAAAGTTGACGCATGGGCTTTTCCAATCGGAATATAAAGATTTAAAAAGGAGGCTATCAAATGCCAGCAATTACAGTAGCACCGGGTAAAGAGTTGTATGTAATTTACAATAAAATAACGGGATTTATTGAAGGTGGGGCAGGGATTATTGACAAGGAAAAGGACTCTGCCAATCTTGACGGATCAACACTGACAGAAAGAATCCCCAAAATATTGGATAAAGATCCGGATAAGGCAATACTTTTCTTGCCTGTGCAAGAGTTGCCAGATCCGGAAAAGCATAAAATTGAAGACGATAAGATTGTTGATCTCACTGAAGATGACCTGATAGTCATGGAAGAATCAAAACCCCTAACAAAAATTGAGCAGTTGAAAAAAAGGGTGGCTCTGTTAGAGGGAAAATAAACTATGTAAATAAGTCTTGGCTTTTCCGATTTATAGTGTATGTTGGGTATAAGATTTATATGCTGGGGGCTTATTTTTCCAGCACCGTTGCTTCAATAAACCTTCAAGCAAAATCAGATAATCAATGTTGTCCCCGATCTTTTCGTCAATCAGTGCCTCGTTTAATTTATCTGGTTCGTTCTCGGCCATTTCGATTAAATCAAGAACTGAGACTTCATGCTTTAACATCATCCCATACAGAGCTTTTTCCGGGGTTGTTCCTGATATCCTGGCGGCTACATTGAAATTATGAAACCTATCATTCTTGGGGGCGTATTCCTTTGCCTTTTCTCCCAATATTATTTCGATCTTTTCCAGTCTTGCCTTGACGATCTCGTTGAATTTGTCTGGGTGCATTTATCTCCTCCTTTTTTGGGATTTGTCTATACCAGTTATAATGACCATGAACAGGGCAAACATATGATCCAAGTAACGCCCATTCGTGGCAGTTACATACGTTTTTACTCTTTAAGTTTTTTGGTCGTCCTCTTTTTCTTATATTCATGCTTCTCCTTTTTCCCATACAACCTTATCCTCCAGGACTTTCATATATAACCTTTCACCAGTTTTCAAGTCTATTTTGTCAAGAGAAACTCCAAACATTTCCATCACCTCAATCGGCATAGGCCCGCTGAAAACACCGTCATTGCCGGGCGTATCGATTTGACATTTTGGACACCAGACACAATGTTCATACTCTGACCACTCAACCTCCCCACTACACTTATCACACGATATTTCATATGCAGATGGAGGCATAATATATAACCAGGTTCTTTTTTTATGTTGCTCCAATTTTAATCCTTTTTCTTTCCATTCATTTGGGGTTAGGTGCGAGCCATACCAGCAGTAGTCGCAAATAGGACAAACCTCACTTATGGTTTCATATTCTATATTGCATATTTTACATTTCATGATTTATCCTTGGCTTATCAAATCTCGTAAACTTGATGGCGCATCCCACACAACTTGTCGGGTTCTAAATCTTTCCTTCAGGCTATCAGAAAAAGTATTTAAATCTTTCAAAGAATCAAAATGCGCTGCGACATGCCTAATCTGTCCGCCATTTATTTTTGAGATTATAAAAACTTGACTCTGTTCTTTAAAATGAACGTCAACACCTATCTGGGATAATTCCTCAAATTCAGATTCCAGCTTTCTAAGTTGGCAACTTAATTCATCTATCCGAAGAAATTTATTAACTTTATTTCTTAACCAGTTCATTTCTACCTTCTTATTAACTCGATTATTCCTTTTTAATCTCTTTTTTATCTACAATAACCTGTTTCTCCGTGACAGATACATAATCTGCTTGAGCGATATTCAAGACAGGTACAGTCTTAGATTTCGCCAGTTGTAGGATATAATCTGCGTACATGACACTTATGAAAGTCGCTCCAAGTATTATAATAACCGCACAGATACAAAGCGTATACTTTACCATATTATTCCTTCACAAGCTTTTAGATATCTTGTGGTCTTTTAAGTTTTTCAAAATAAAACTCAACTGTATTTTTACGGTTTAGTTCAGCGGGTGAGCGGCTTTTTGCCGAAGATCATCCTGCCAGTTTTTACCCAGTTTGCCGTATTTGGCAGATGCCGAAAATCCAACATGACATCGGGCTCAATAATCAACGTCCGTGACCCATCAGCCTTCCCGTGCGACCTGTCTGTCACGGTAATTGTTTCGGCCCGGTTGTCGCCAAAAATGACGCGCGGATTCTTTCTGTCGCCCCACATCATTTTACTTCCACAGCAGGCGTCTAAAATTTTAGGTACAGCATCCATATTTTATCTCCACATGGGCATAACGACTTAATCACCCGCCCGGCGTTTTCGGGTCGGGTGAATTTGCTGGTTATGGATCCTTGGTGTGTCCACAGATAGAGCATTCCCACCAATTTGTATAATAACCATCTACCGAATCAGATTGCTCAAAATTCATTGGCCTAAAATGGCACATGGGCGCAGCTCCTTCTATATCTTCCGCCATTTTGCAATTCACCTCATTCATTCCGTCCATCATTGAAAAAAATTCAGCTTGAGTCATTTCCATATGTTATTTCCTTTTTAGGCGTATAACGATTTAAGTCAGCGGTACGGTTTTGCATCCGCTGAGCTGGCTGGTTATGGCGTGTTCGACTTCTGGCCACTTTTCTTGCCAAACATCTACTATATACGTTTGTAAATTCTTAATGGCCTCCATTTCGGAAGTTCCCCACTGCGTTGCTTTTCCAAACAGTTGTGAATGACACGTCGCATACCACGTTCCGCATTGAGTACATTTTTTACATTTAATACCAAAAACTTCGTTTGAATCTTTATCGATCATTTTACTCTCCTTGTTATACAATTTAAGTCAGCGTCTGCTTAGTCATATTTCAATACATCGGCAATTAATAATTCCATACTTCCTCTTTCATGGCTAAAACATTGGCTTCAGAAAGCGTTTCGATCTATAATGCCTAAAAACTTCTGATATGACTTCAGTTGATACCACCTGTGCCCCAAATACAATAACTGCCGTGCAATATCTTTTTGTTCTTTTCTCAAAGAACCTTTCCCTGATTTCAGTTCCAGCCAAAGGGTAACTCCCCCTGAAATTGCAATACTTCAGTCAGGCCAGCCAGGGACAAGAAAACCCCTGGCCTTTCTGGATTGTCGAAAACATTGACAGGGTAAACCATGCTCCTGACAGTATTTCACTATCTTTCCTTGTAAGAGGGACTCCGGCCCTTCATCAGCGACTTCACCGGTATCTAATACCGCCGGCGGGTTGATTTTATTTGCCTGCTGGATCAGAAGAGCGTTCCCTTCAGCTTCGGTTAGATGTACCACACTATTATACCTCCTTATGCTGTTCTTCGCTGTTATCTGTATTGAAAACCCGCATGGTGTATTTATCGAAATCAATATCTGTAAACCATTTACCTGTATCTTTGCCTTTCTGTCCGTCAATATGGATCGTGCCGGACGTCTCGTTATCTTTTGTCAGCCTCAAAACATTGTCGGAAAAAGTAAAGATGTCACCGCTTTCCCGTGTCTTACCGTCTGTCTCCTGCGAAACACATATCACAGGACAGTCGATTTCTTTTGCCAGAAAATTAATTTGTTTTGCGATGGCTGATAGCTCCAGGTGCTTGCTTGAGTATTTAACAGAGCTATTCATAAGTTGAATATAGTCTATCACAATTAAACTAACTTTTTGGCTCATGGCATAAGTATGGCAATATGCGGTCAACTTTTCCATATTGGCGTATGCCGTTTTGTCGGTTATCTGTAGATTCCTTTGTGCCAGGGCATCGCTGCTACCAATTAACTCTTCCCATTCGCCATGGCGAATATTTCCTTTTCGCAGGCGTGTCAACGGGATTCTTGTTTTCCGGGAGATCCGGCGCATTGTCAATATTTTGTCAGTTGATTCGAGAGTGAATAATAAGACGTGCTCTTCCGGGAGAGTCGCTGAAACATTGTCGGCAATATTAAGACATACTGCTGATTTCCCGATCGTTGATTCTGCCATAATAATATAACTACAACCCTTTTCCAGCCCTGCAAGACGATTGTCAATCTTCTGGATGCCGGTCAGAACTCCAACCTGATTTGTTTTGGATCGCTCCTCAATGAGATCCAGTGCAGATTTCAGCAGTTGCGTTGGGGTCATTGTCTCAGTTACCTGTCCAAATTCAATCTTGCGTATAGCGTCTTTTATTCCCGCCATGATTTCAGGGAGGTCATCTCTTCCATCAAAACATGCTTCTGAGGCCGTCATACAGGCGTGGATCAACGCTCTCTTGTCGGACATACCCTTGATAACCCTTGCTTGGTGTTCAACGCCTGCGGACACGCTTACGGATTCCACGAAGTATAGGATGTAATCCTCACCGCCGCATTGTTCGATTTGTTTCTTTTTCTGTAATTCCTGAATAACAGTGAGGTAAGAGATATCTTCGATCTCACACATAACCGTAAAAATCTTTTTATGCGCTTCTTTGTAAAAATCATCGGCTGATATGATCTGCCTGACCGGGGCCAACTTTGATGGATTAAGCAGGATAGCCCCTAATATTGCTATTTCTGCGTTTTGGTCGTGTGGCATGGGTAGTGTTTGTTTTTGTGTCATATTTTGCCTTTTCTTTGAAGGTGCCGTTTCCTTTTACCGGAAGGGAATTAACCCCCTTTTTATCCCCAAACAACCGCCATTGCCTCTGCTATGCCTTTGTATGTCCTTGATCTGTTTTTCCATCTTTCTGGGCCTGGTGGCTCTTTCCAACATTTTTGCTCTCTCTCTTTTACAATATTAGTTGGTTTTAACTTCACCAAACCTTTTAACCAAAGACAAGTTTTTTTTTGAAAGGGATCTCCAAATTCATACGGCTGGATAATTTGGTCTGGTTTTTTGTAATAAGTTGACATTATCCCAACAGGGTTTTCTATTGCGATTTTGTCAATATGGGACTGCGTAAGAGATATAAAAAAATCTATACCTTCTTGTTGCCTTCCGTCTTTCTGTTTTTCCGCAAACCACCTCGCTCCGCTGACAGCTAAATGGGTACATGGTGGAAAAGCTACCATTAAATCCCATTGGTCGTTAATGATATCAAATATGTCACCCTGATAATGTGGCCCTGGAATTTCCGTGGGTAGGAAATCACATGATATAACATCATGCCCTTTTTTTGTAAAAGCGTCTCTAACTATTCCAGAAAATTCACATGCTATTAAAACTCTCATATTCCTCCAATCAACCTACCCGCAAACCGGGCAACCCTTCTTCTTTTCCCAATCGGCAACAGGGAAAGTCCCGCCGCATTGTTCGCAGTGCTTTGTGTCGACTTGGGGGGCATGGCCGGTGTTTTGGTTTATCGCTTCGCTGTAACTTGCCGCTAAATTCTGGAATTTCAACATACCATTTTTCCCCGGTGTCCTAAGCCCTGATAAACTCAAAATCTTGGACTTCCAAAAATTGTCAGTATGGCCCCAGGCTAAAATCTTTCTAATATCTGTGAGGGCATATTTTTCAATCCTGATTAATCTGTCAATGGTTTTACAATTATTGACCCTGAGAGACGGTGTGTCTTTTGGAGCCGTTGGCCCGTATTTTTCGATCATGGCCTTGATATATTTTTTTACAAATTCTCTGAGGGCTTCGGGGTATTCTTTTTTCTTTTTAGGTTCAGGAGAAGGAGAAGGAGAAGGAGAAGGAGAAGGAGAAGGAGAAGGGCATAACTTAGGGCTGCTTGTAGCATTGCTTAATTCTGCTTGTAGCAGTAAATCTTTCTTTTTATTATACTTTTCCCATTTAACTTTTGCGGCTTTTTTAGCTTTTTCTGATCTTTCCTTTGCGTGAAAGGCGTATCCGTTATGTTCTTCCCAATCGTGGACACAAAAAACATCATCTTGTTTGGTTAAGAATTTTAGATCAAGTAATGCTAAAACGAATTCTGAGCATTGCCCATCCCAGTCACAAGCAATCTCAATATCTTCTTCGCTCATGTCTGATAGTTTACCGTCTGGTTTATTCGATGCTGTATATGCCCATAACCTAATTAAATTATAAAAGCTTCTATCACCAAGCCGCCTCATAAGTTTCTTAGTTTTATGGTGTGTCGCAATCGTTATAGATACTCTGAAATCCTTGTTCATGCCTTTCCCTTAAACGCAAAAAAGGCCACACAAGGAGGAGTGGCGGCTCCACATAGAGCTTTGCGCCCTATGTTCTTGTGTGGCCTTTTTAATTTTCAAGGTATTTTTTGACACCGCCATGCCTCGCTAAGTAATTCCTAATTATATTAACAAAATCTTACACCCCTTGTCAACAAAAAAACACCATCAGGCCCCAGAAACACAAAAAGCAACCTACCGATCAGGTCAGGGTTATGACTCCCTGCCGGGGGTGTCAAGGATCTTATTCACTTATCCAAATAATATTTAAAATGTTTTTCGTTAAAACATTCCATACAAATGCCAGCATTTTTATCACCATGTACGCATAAATGACACAGCATTTCAGGTATAATGTTTTGTAAATTAAAATAATCTTCGTGCTGCCATGAGAACCCTTTTGCATGTAAACGAGCACTCAATTCTTTTAGATAGTTAATTTGCGGATTAGTTATAATGCTCATTTTTCTCCTTTACACGAAACAGATAATGTCCGAAAAACATCTCAGGTCAAGGTTTTATTTTATATTCTTTCCCGCATTTTGGGCACACCGACCACCATTGACCGTTTTTATCTCGGTACGCTTCACAGTTTCTGAAATCTCCAGGGCCAGCAAAGATAAACCCGCATACACATTTCATTTTAATTACCTCCTAAAATATAATGTTTTAATCAGCCGCTCTTTTTTAGTCGGCTGGATTTGCTTGTTATAAAATAAAACATATCTTCTATAAAACGCTTGCCATGTTCGTTTAAATCGTCAGCAGCATAGCATTCGGCCATCTGATCAAGATTAAAATTTTTACCTATCTCGTTTATTACTTTGGACATAGAATCACTTGCACAGCCCTTAAGTATTTTAATTATATCTGCACATTTAAATTCAACTTCATGATCAATAGTACATTTCATGATTATTTCTTTCTGATATCCATGGTTAATATGGGTATCAGATATTTCTTTAATTCTCATATTGACCTCCTAAAATATAACGTCCTAATCACCGGCACTGTTTTGTGCCCGCTGCATCCGGTGGTTATGAACATCTCTGTTCATCTATTATTTTTAGCAAATAAGGGGCACACGCCTGGCCATACGTATAAGACGTTTCTTTCAAAAGAAGTTGCGCTTCACTTATAAATCGTTCGGGTTCGTTCCTATAGCGTCTATCCCATTCTGTAAAAGCATCCGCTAATATATTTTGTGTTATTTTAATCGGTTTGGCCATATTGCCTCCTTTAAGTGTAAAACAGTGAAATAAACAGAAACTACAATCCCCAAAAAAATTCATTAAATCGGGTTTCATAATCATCAACAACAGCATCCGCCATATCGCCCTCAAGAACACTGGTGAAAGCCGACATGTCTTCAATATTCCGGCCCAATTGAACATTCGCCTCGATCACAGTTGAGATCTTCCATTTTTGGGCTCTATGGTTATCATTATCGTGCATTTCTTGCAGAGCTTCTTTCAGAAATGCGTGCCCTTTTTCAAGTAGAAACTGTGCAAATAGCACTAAATCTGGGCTGTCCATTTTTTCCTCCTCGTTTCAAAATAATTTTCCCGTTGATACGAATAATCCTCAGCCAGCCGTTCCGTCATAAATTGTTCCCGTTCATTGTCCTCTTGCATACTGAGGAAATCTTCTACCTCGATATAGTAGACCATTTTCTGTTTTCCTGGGACGTAGAACATGACAACAACGTATGCTTTTTGATGCTTCAGGAAAAAACTATCAAAAGGTTTGCCGTCTAATTCCTGATAGAGGCCATATCCGCCTGCCGCCGATGTTAAAGCGGCTACCTGTTTTTGATCAAACTCTGAGAATGGTATGGATGTTCCTTTGCAGAATTTCAGGATGAATAACCCAGCATCAAGATTGTGCTGGCTAAATTCTTCCTTGAAATCTTCTTCCGTGTATTCTTCTTTCATGATTTACCCTCCAAGGCCCTATGAAGACAGTTATATTTCCCCGACCAGTACCCGCTAAGACAATACACAACCGCCTTGTCGGAGTGTGCATATGACCGGCTTTCCAAATAATCTTCCGCATCTTCACGGCAAAAAAAAGGGCCGGTTATTTGAGCGGCCAAGTGATGTACGTTACACATCATGTTTTGGCGTGGGTCTAAGACCAACCAGTATGGGGATTCAGTTGATTCGTTCTTAGCGTTTTCCAAGACTTTTATTATGTCTTTTATTTCTTTCATGATTTACCCTCCACCTCCTCTTTCCACCGACTATGGAACGACTCTTCGCTATCATCACCGGAAATCAGCCAGTCAATGCGCTGCACCATGTTGCCAGCTTTGTGAAGCATCTCCGCAGTGGCTTTGAATTTTGCAATTGTCTCAGGACTATAATTTCGCCCTTTTTCCTCACCGTAACTGTTGATCTCCATACTGTCGTTGGTTGTGATTAAAAATTCAATATCTCCTGCGATATCGGTAAGAAGAAATTGTTTATGGTCAAAATATCCTCCGCTCATAATATACCTCCTGGTCAATCCCCAAGTTTGAATTTTATCAGCTCCGCCAGAGCCCACCCGGCCCGTTTATGTCCATCCCGCAGCATTTCAACGTACCGTGTTGAAACTCTAAGTTCTATTGCCGCCGCTTCGACACTTCCGAACTTCCTGATTAGCCGCTTTGTTATGTTTTTTGCCGATATTGATGTTTTCATGATTTGACCATAGCCCGTGTTTTCGAGGGAGTCAAGAAAAAAGTTCAACGGCACACGAAAAAAGTTCTTGACACAGGATATAAAATCATGGTACGGTGCAGCAAGATAAAAAATGACAATAATAAAACAGGAGGAACAAGATGAATGACATAGACGTAAAGATTGAGCCCGGCAAATTTTACGATCTGTCAAGCTGGGAATATCACCACGGGGCAGGTAAGGAATGGCTGTCAAAATCCATCCTTTCATATCTGTTAGACAGCCCCCGAAAATTCCGCCATGAAGTTGATAATCCTGAGCCCTTAGATGTTTTCGACAAAGCGGCAGAGAAATTTCACAGGGGAACGGCTTTCCATACATATTTCTTGGAGCCGGAAAAGTTTGATTCTGCAATCGTAACCATGAAAGAATTCAGCGGTACAGGATCCAGGGCTGCACGTAAGGAATGGCAAGACGAGATTCGGACATCTGGCCTTACCCCTATCAAAAAGGATTTCCAGGACGTGATCTTGACTCTTAAAAAAATGATACACTCAGGGGCACATGAAACCGCAAGGGGAATCATAGAAGGGCCGGATAATTTCACGGAAAAAAGCGGATTTTGGATTGATGAGGAAACCGGGATGCAGTTTAAAATCCGGCCCGACCTTATCCAATCGGATAAAACATTATGGGATATTAAAACTCATGCCTCCGTCAAGTCTTTTCAACGTCAGGCTATGGACTTAAATTACGATCTTCAGGCCGCTATGTACCTCAATGGCGTCTCCGCTATTACAGGGATAGAACACAACTCATTCGGATTTATTGTTTTTCATATAGCCGAACCGCCATATAATATCGAAACTCTAATTTGCAGCGACGAATTTCTTGCGTCTGGACGGGAAAAGTTTGATCGAATTATGGCTCAATATATGGCGTGTGCAGAGACAGGCGAATGGCCGGGCAGATACCCGGATGATATTGAGACGTTATATCCAACAAGATGGCGAACGGAACAGTTAGAGAATAGTCCATTTGCAGAATTTATGTAAAAAAGGAGGTAGTATTATGGCAGAAAAAGAGGGCGTTATCAAATATCAAGCACGGGACAACCAAGAGGTTACTTTATCTTTAGGGGCGATCAAAAAATATCTCGTTCAAGGGAAGTCTGAATTGGTCACTGTGCAGGAAGCTATGTATTTTATGGGTATTTGTAGGTCACGAGGGCTAAATCCTTTCAATAAGGATTGTTACCTGATGAAATATGGTAACAATGACAACGCAGCGATTATAGTTTCTATTGATTATTTCAGGAAAAGAGCAAAATCACAACCGGATTGTCAAGGGTGGACAAAGGGCGTCATTGTTGAACGTAATGGGGAAGTAGTGCACAGTAAAGGACTTGTCCTCGAAAGTGACAAGCTTTTAGGTGGTTGGTTTTCGGCGCAACCGAAGGACTGGCGGGAGCCTCTTTTTTTGGAGGTTAACCTAAGCGGGTATATCAAATATACAAACACTGGGAAGATAACTAAATTTTGGAATAAAGAGAACCAACCGTCACAAATTGCTAAGGTAGCTGAAAGTCAAGGGCTTAGGACTGTTTGGCCGGATGAATTCCAACAGCTTTACACCTCCGAAGAGATCCAACAGGAGCCAACCCAACCCTCGGTAAAAATTGAACCCACAGTAGAGACTCTGCCGGATAAGAGCCCTTATGAAGTCGAAGAATTTCCCCCTCCGCCTGTATTAGAAGAGGACGGCGTAAAAGAAGAGCCAGAATCCGAAAGCACCGATTTTGACAACAGCGATAAGGACGGCCAAATTGCTACCCTTAGAGAGCTTGCCAGGAGGACAAACTGTGATTTTGATGAACTTGATAAACCCCTTGACGAATTCACGGAAAAGGAACGCAAAGATTTTCATGAATCATTGAGGTCTAAAGCATAATGGAATTAAGGGAACTTGAAAAAGCATTGATGAAGGAAAACGGCTGGTTGTTTCATAAATTGTCTGAACAAAAAGGGTTGATCCAGGAAAAGGCACAAACTGAGCATGACTATCGTGTTGCTCTTGCCGTGAAAATAACAGAGCTCCGCACAGAAGGAACTCCTGTGACTATAATGAGCGACCTTTGCCGGGGTTACAAACCTATTGCCAAACTTAAACTCGATCGGGACAT
>Ga0164315_10004020_pt1 | contig 11411 bp, 11 predicted proteins | sample GuaBasSedimGuay6_FD_113737 | JGI IMG/M metagenome (GOLD analysis project Ga0164315, IMG submission 113737) | Subseafloor sediment microbial communities from Guaymas Basin, Gulf of California, Mexico - Guay6, Core 4569-2, 0-3 cm | ecosystem: Environmental > Aquatic > Marine > Hydrothermal vents...
AAGCATCGTATGACAAAAAGCATGACCGCCTTTGCACGCACACAACAAAGCCTGGATGAGGGTGAACTTGTCTGGGAAATTCGCAGCGTGAACCATCGTTTTCTTGAGTTGCATATGAAAATGCCGGAAGACTTTCGAGCCAACGAAATGCGCTTTCGGGAAATATTGCAGCAGCGTTTAAAACGCGGCAAGGTGGAATGTAATTTGCGGTTTAATGCCAATGTCCAGCAAGCTGAAACAGTGAATATTAATCAGCAACAGGCAAAATCGCTGGTGCATGCCTGTCAGCAAATAAATGACCTGTTACACCAGCCTTCGGAAGTTGATCCGATGGAAGTGCTGCAGTGGCCCGGTATAGTGCAGGAAGTAAAACTGGACATGAAGCCCGTGTTAGCCGCATGTGAAGCAGGGTTGAACGCGGCCCTGGATGATTTGATTGCAAATCGTGAGCGTGAAGGCGGGCGCATGTCAGATTTAATTTTGCAGCGCTGTGATGCGATTGGGCAGATCGTTAAGCAGGCACGCGAAAAAATGCCTGAGATACAACAACGTTATCAGAAAAAATTACGTGATCGACTGGATGAGTTAAATATAGAAGTTAATCACGACCGGCTGGAACAGGAGCTTGTGCATCTTGCGCAAAAAATGGATGTCGATGAAGAGCTGGATCGCCTTGATAGCCACTTAAAAGAAATGAATGATGTATTAAGTCGTGATGAAGCAGTGGGCCGTCGACTGGATTTTTTAATGCAGGAGCTTAATCGTGAAGCCAATACACTGGGCTCTAAATCCGCCGATATCTCCAGCACCAATGCCTCGGTGGAGCTAAAGGTTTTAATCGAGCAGATGCGCGAACAGATTCAGAATATAGAATAAATACGTAGAGACAAGGCATGCCTTGTCTCTACAATCGTTAATTAGTTATTCTTTTATACCCAGTAATTCAAGTTCAAACACCAGAGTCGAATTCGCCTGGATCAACTCACTACGCTTGGTTGCGCCATAAGCCAGTTCAGAAGGGATGTACAACTGCCACTTATCGCCAACATGCATTAACTGTAATGCCTCGGTCCAGCCTTTGATGACACCTTTAACCGGAAAGGAAGCCGGTTTGTCACGTTTGTAGGAGCTGTCAAATTCGCGGCCATCGATTAATGTGCCTTTATAGTGAGTGGTTACCGTGTCGCTGGCTTGTGGTTGTTCGCCGTCACCGCTTGTCAGGATTTTGTATTGCAGACCGCTGTCGGTAGTAATGACATCGGGTTTTTTGGCGTTCTCATCAAGGAAGGCTTTGCCCTCAGCAAGGTTTTTTGTTGCAACATCAGCCTGTTGTTTTACCAGGGCGTCGCGTAGTTCCGTTTGAAAAGTTGTCTTTGCCTGTAAACGGTCTTCTTCGCTTAAGGCCAGTTCACTACCGTTGTATGCATCAGCAATGCCCTGGTTGAGTGCCTTAACATCGAGTTCGATGCCTTGTTGTTTCAAGCGGGTAGCAACATCGACACCATAACTGTAACTGGCTTTTTGTTGCACTGATTCGAGTGGCTGTGTCGTGCTGCTGCCTTCATTGCAGGCATAAAGGCCCGATGATAGAACGATGATGCTGGTTAAACGGGTAAAATTTCGCATAGATTTTCCTGGTATGTAAATGAGGTAGCAAAATCTATCAGTTCAAGCAGTACTCCGTCAAGGTTGTATTAGGAGTGCGAGTACTGAATAACCTCAAGTAATCTTGTAAACAGTATCAATAGCGCTATATTATGCATGAACTATATTTGTTACATTATGTCTATGTGACAGGTTTAAAAGTACCAGGAGATTGTATGTTTTTATTCAGGCCGATTTTGTTAAGCGCGACATTTCTTATCGCAGTATTTGTCTCTTCTGCCACCTCGACTGCTATTGCAGCGCTACCTGTCTATGTTGATGGCGAGCCATTGCCCAGCCTGGCGCCGATGATAGAAAAAATACGCCCTGCGGTGGTGAATATTGCAACGCGTGGTTCAGTAGATGTAAAAAATCACCCGTTATTAAATGATCCGTTATTTCGACGTTTTTTCAAGGGATTTGAGAATATGCCGCAGCGCAAAGAAGTTAAAAGCCTGGGTTCCGGTGTAATCATTGATGCCGATGCTGGCTATATTGTGACCAACCATCACGTGATCGAGGGTGCTGATGAAATTGCGGTGACTTTGCATGATGGACAACAACTGGTTGCAACAATTGTCGGCTCTGATCCTGAAGCCGATGTGGCTATATTAAAGGTTGAACACAAAGATCTTACTCATATTCCTTTTGCCGACTCGTCTAAATTGCGTGTCGGCGATTTCGCCGTGGCCATTGGCAATCCATTTGGTTTAGGGCAAACCGTGACCTCGGGCATTATCAGTGCCTTAGGCAGAACCGGGCTGGGTATTGAAGGTTACGAAGATTTTATTCAAACCGATGCGTCGATTAATCCGGGTAACTCGGGTGGCGCACTGGTCAATTTACGCGGCGAACTGATTGGCATTAATACCGCGATTTTAGCATCGGGAGGTGCCGGTAATGTGGGTATCGGTTTTGCGATTCCAATTAACATGGTGCGTGAGTTGACCGATCAGCTGATTGAATACGGTGAAGTTCGACGCGGTATGCTGGGCGTTATTATGCAGAACCTGACACCGGAACTGGCGCGTGCATTTGGTCTGGACATGCATCAGGGCGTGGTTATTTCACAGGTGGTAGAAAATTCTGCTGCCAGCAAAGCAGGATTAGTAGCAGGTGATGTGGTTGCTGAGATTAATGGCACAGCAGTAAAAAGTGCTTCTGCAATGCGTAACATGGTGGGTTTAATGCGCGTTGGTGAAAAAATGGAAATTACCGTGTTGCGTGATGGTGATAAAAAGAACCTCACTGCGGTCATACAGGAAGAAATTGAGCAGTCGATAGCCGGTGAAAAGCTCAATGCAAAATTAGCTGGTGCGGTGATTGAAAGTCGTGATGAAGGCGGAAATAGTTACCTGGTAGTGGCAAACGTGGCAAGCGGCAGTGCCGCATGGAATGCCCGGCTGCGAAAAGGTGATTTGATTTTATCAGTGAATCGCGCAGTGGTTAAAACACTGGGCGACCTGAAGAAAATGGTGAAGTTCAGCGACGAACAGATTTTGTTTAATGTACAACGCGGACAGACGGCTTTGTTTATTCTTATACAATAAATAAAGCAATGAATAATGAATAATGAATAGTTAAAAGCAAAACGAAACAAACAGGTGCTTAAACGGGCTGGTGGTTTTAAAATTATTCATTATTCATTATTCATTATTCATTGGTTTTTGGTCATTATGTACCCAGCGCTCACCGTCTTCTGTCACTTCTTTTTTCCAGAATGGCGCGTGCGCTTTCAGCTCTTCCATTAAAAAACGGCAGGCATCAAAGGCCTGTGCACGGTGTGCAGACCAGGCGACGGTAAGTACAATAGGCTCCCCCGGATGGATATCACCAAAGCGGTGGATGATTAAACACTCGTCCAGTGCATATTGTTGTTTGCCTTGTTCGCACAGTTTGTCCAGAAAATGCTGCGTCATTGCCGGGTAATGCTCCAGTGTCATGTGACTGATGGATTCATTAATATTGAAATCACGCATGGTGCCAATAAAAGTGGCCGTGGCGCCATAATGCCCGGACTGTAAATGCGCGCTCTGGAAACGCTGAATTTCATCCCAGGGGTTAAATGCTTTGTCTAATAGAATGGTTGGCATGATGTCGAAAAATTAACCACCGGTGACCGGGGGAAAGAAAGCCACTTCGTCACCGTCCTGCACAAGGGTATCGGCTTTAACATATTCCATATTGATGGCACACAGGGTGTTATCGGGCATAGCCATACTATCTGTCGCCTGTGTCCACACAGCAAGCACATCCTGCGGTGTATCGTATGGCAGTGTGATCTGTGATTTACCAATCTGTTCTCGCAAACTGGCGAAGAATTGTATGTTGATACTCATGACTGTTATTTTAACGGTTAATGCTTGAGTAGTCATGGCTAATGTTTATTTGGGAAACACTACAAAAACATAACTCACCGTAAAAATGGCATAATAACGCCCCGGTAGAGCAATTCACAAACACGGTTTAGCATAATGACAGACGATCAACTCAATCACTTTAATCAACGTGGTGAAGCACATATGGTTGATGTGGGTGATAAAAACGTCACGCAACGGCGTGCAGTTGCTGAAGGCTCGATCCAGATGCAGGCCGAGACCCTGCAACGTATTATTCAGGGCGAGCATAAAAAAGGTGATGTGTTAGGCGTGGCACGCGTTGCCGGTGTCATGGCCGCAAAAAAAACCTCAGACCTGGTGCCGCTTTGCCATCCGCTACAGTTGACCCATGTTGATATTCAACTGGCTGCTGATGAAGACAATCAATGTGTTAATTGTGTTGTTGAAGTCAAAACGGCAGGGCAGACCGGTGTTGAAATGGAAGCTTTAACAGCAGTTCAGATAACGTTATTAACAATCTATGACATGTGCAAAGCCATGGATCGTGGCATGACCATGAACAATATTGGTTTAGTGAGTAAAGCCGGTGGTAAGTCGGGTGACTGGCAGAGTTCAAAATGAGAGTGTCAGGGGTCGTAGTCAATGCCGCTTACTTAAGTCGAAATACCCGTCGTTGCGAGCGATAGCGCGGCAACCTATTAGCGTCTGGTGCCTGTCTGACAGATTGCTTCGTACCTCGCAATGACGAATTTACTAAGACAATGTAGGTTTTTCGGCTTAAGTAAGTGCCTTTCGACTCCGCCCCTGGTGGCTATAAAATATATAAATGGAAATTCAGGATAACTATTATGAGTGTAATGCGTCGTTCAATTAAATTCTTTTTTATCTTCCTGGCGTTAGTCTTGCTCGCCTTACTTGCATTTGTCGCCACTTTTGATGCGAATAATTATAAGCCTGAAATAATTGAGCAGGTTGAAAAGGCAACGGGCCGGTCTTTTACTATTGATGGTGATATTCAGTTATCCATCTTTCCCTGGGTGGGTTTGAAAGTTGAGGATGTTGCTTTAGGCAATGAAAAAGGATTTAAAGCCAAACAGTTTGCTGCCATCAAGCAACTGGATGTCAAAGTGAATGTGCTGCCGTTGATTAGAAAGGAAGTGCAGATTAATACCATTCGTTTACATGGTTTAGATGTGTCGCTTGAAGTCGCCAGTGATAAATCAAATAACTGGTCAGGCCTGGCGCAGTCGAAAGCGATTTCAGCAGATGTATCCACGGAGGCGGCCAGAGAAGCAGCCAAAGAAACAGCAACGGAGCAAACAATAGCAGAAGAGGAAGAAACTTCACTCTTGCAGTCATTGCAGGTGGAAGGTTTTGAGTTTGTTGATGTAACTATTCGTTACGATGATCGAAGCAGTAATACCAAAGCCACGGTTTCGGAAATGAATTTAACCACCAGTGCGATTACATTCGATAAACCGATTGATGTTTCATTTGCTGCGCGCATTGAAAACAACCAGCCGGAGATAGATACCAGGCTAAAACTCACTACACAACTCATCTTAAATAAAGAATTTACCGAGTTTAATTTACATGACTTTGTGTTCACTATTTTAGCGAAAGCCAATGACTTTATTCCGCAGCAGGAACAGATAGAAATTAAAACCAATATTGATGTTTTAATGGATGAGCAGCGCCTATCTTTAAAACAGTTGCAACTATCAGCGCTGGGCACAACCACCCTGGCCGATATTACCGTCTCACAATTTTTAGAAACACCGCTGATACAGGGTGGTATTGAGGTGCAAGCGTTTAATGCGCGAGAAGTGGCAAAACGTGCTGGTGTGGTTTTACCCGAAATGGCAAAAGCCGATGCACTGCACAAGGTGACATTAAAAACAAAAATAAAATTACAGGGTGAAAAACTGCAGGCCAATGATTTTAGTTTTGGACTTGATGGCAGTACCTTAAGCGGTTGGCTGCACCTGATTAATATAAGTAAGCAGCAACTGCGTTACGACCTGGCTTTTGATCAGCTAAACATCAATGATTACTTACCGATCGTTGTAGAAGCCGTGCCGGACAATAAAACGGTGGCAAATAATAAAACGGGCAGCGCGGGTGCTCCAGCGGTAGCAGCAACGGGTGATGAGAAAATTGAGCTGCCGGTTGAAATGATGCGCAAACTGGACATGCAGGGAGATTTTCGTATCGCCGCGTTAACCGCAAAAGAATACAAAATCAAGCAGTTTTTGATGACGTTGAAAGCGAAGAATGGTGAGATAGCGATTAAGCCCCTTTCAATGCAGGTCCTCGAAGGTCAGGTTGACTCTGCGATCAGGATAAACGTGAAAAAAGAAACCCCTGCTTATGCCATCAACCTTGATGTTAACCAGGTGCAGGCGGGTCCCGTTGTCAATCCATTGCTTGTTGGTGTGATGGGCGATAAACCGTTAACAATGGCCGGTGCCGTCAATGTAAAAATGGATATTAAAACCACCGGGGATTCGCTTAATCAATTGAAAAAAGCCAGTAAGGGCGTGCTTGTACTTGATATGAAAGAAACCCGCGTAGATGGTTTCGATCCTGAATTCTACATGCGCTCATCCATTGCTGATTATGTTAATAGCAAAGGTTTTGGTTTATCGGATAGCATTATGGGGAAATACAAACCACGCAAAGTTACCGTGTTCGATAAAATTCACAGCACAGTCAATATAGCGAACGGAAAAGCACGTACCGATGATTTTTTGATGGACTCCAAACGCGTGAAAGTAACCGCAAAAGGCCATGCTGACATCATGCAGAATACCCTGGATGTGGTTTCGTCTATTCAATTGCCGCGTTCTAAAACCGTGGTTGAAAAGATTTTTGATGAGCCGGTGTTTGTACGGATTCATGGTCCGTTTGATGCGCTGGAATATGAGCTGGACAAAAATAAACTGAAAAAATCCACCACCGATGTATTAAAGAATGAAGCAAAGGCAAAGCTGGATGCAGAAAAGCAACGCTTAAAAGACAAGGCAAAAGCCGAGCAGAAACGCGCCGAAGAAAAAGCCCGGGAAGAGTTGAAAAAAGGCACGGATAAGTTGAAGGAGAAATTAAGAAACAAACTGAAAGGGTTGTTTTAGATGGTACTGGGCAAATGTCAGATGGAGTGGGCCGGTTTAAAAAAAAGATCAAAAACTTGTCACCACAGAGGCACAGAGGGCACAGAGTTTTATTTTGTTAACTGCGCCCACGGCGCAGTTAACAATACAAATTTTTTCTCTGTGCTCTCTGTGCCTCTGTGGTGAAAATTCTTTTATGTTTTTGACTGTCACGCCATATAGAGCAAGTATTTAAAGTTGTCAGATAAAGGTTAAGCTACGACACATGAAGACATTCGCAGCACGATTACTGCATTGGTATGACCAGCACGGGCGGCATGATCTGCCCTGGCAAAAAGATAAATCCTTATACCGTGTCTGGATCTCTGAAATCATGTTGCAGCAGACCCAGGTAACCACGGTGATTCCCTATTTCGACAGGTTTATGCAGCATTTTCTCGATATTGCTACGCTTGCTCAGGCATCACAGGATGAGGTGTTACTGCACTGGGCAGGTCTGGGTTATTACAGCCGCGCCAGGAATATTCATAAAGCCGCCAGCATCATTGCCGAGCAGCATCAGGGCATTTTTCCAGCACAGTATGACGATGTTTTAGCTTTACCGGGTATCGGGCCATCAACCGCAGGTGCAATCCTTGCGCAGGCTTTGCATCAGCGTCATGCTATTCTTGACGGGAATGTAAAACGGGTATTGGCGCGGCACCAGGCGATAGCAGGCTGGCCGGGGCAGAAGCCGGTAGAAAAACAGTTGTGGCAGTTGGCTGAAACCTGTACACCCGAACAGAACGTAGCCGCTTACACGCAGGCTATCATGGATTTGGGTGCGACCGTGTGCAAGCGTTATTCACCGAGCTGCGAAAGCTGCCCGGTGAATAACGATTGCAAAGCTTTTCAGCAAAATCTTGTTGCTGAGCTACCCACTAAAAAAGCCAGAAAAGCCTTGCCAGTGAGAGAAAAACGCTTTTTAATTATTCGTAATGAAGGAGGCGATTATTTGATGGAAAAACGCCCGCCGAGTGGAATATGGGGTGGATTATATAGCTTGCCTGAACTGACAATGGATGAGACAGTCGATAGAGCTGTTGAGCGAAACTGGCAATTAACCGTGAATAAACACCGTGACCTGCCGTTATTTCGCCATACATTTAGTCATTTTCATCTGGATATAACGCCGTGTGAAGTGGAAATCGAGCCAATAATACAGGCGGTAGCCGATTCCGGACGCTATCAATGGCATAGCGATATCACTCGCTTAGCGTTGGCTGCGCCGGTAAGTGCTATCTTTCAAACAAAATAAATCAGTCTGGAACTTGACTAGAAGGCATCAAGCCTATTAAATACGCATCCTTTGAAGCGTACGGAATTAGGTTCTATAAATCCACGCTGCAATCATCAGGTATATACCAAAAATGGCCGAATAGCTCAGTTGGTAGAGCAGCGGATTGAAAATCCGCGTGTCGGTGGTTCAATTCCACCTTCGGCCACCATTTTTTTACAAGTCTTCCTGTTTCCTTACACGCTATTCTATTTCGGTGTTGCTGAACCGAATTGAACCACCGTGGTTAAATTATTCGGCGCATCCTTGCTCCTCCCCTTTGCAGGCGGCACAGAAAACGTGCGTTCATGTTTGCCCCAGGCAAACATAGTCCACCTTCGGCCACCATTTTTTCTTATTTATTCAGTTCTGTATCTGATTTAATTAACTAGCGGTGAATACTGTGCTAAATTGAATCGTTGTGGTTTGCGAGCGTAGTAAGTGCATGTTTATGTTGGTTATTCAGTTGGTTCTTTGATTGTGCAGATTATTGAAATTTCCTGCGATTATTTAATCTAAATACACATGGTTACCGATGCCTGTTAACGGCTAGAGGTGGAAGTTCTGTGGTTACTATACGATTACAGTTTTGTTTCGCAAAATTGCTTATAGCGAAGAGAAACTAAATCTAGATAAATCGGGTATCTTTCAAATTGCTTTACGATATATTCATGAGGTAACCCTTCTTTTATCAATATTCTTTGAATACTATCGAATAATTGTATAAATGGAATAATCATTTGAGTGCAATCTAATTTATCAAAGTCATCGTTAGATTTATACAGCACGGCTATCTTCTTTTTGAATGACTTGATAGTTAGTGGTGACTTACCACTACGCCAATAATAAAATTGTTTCTTAATATTTTCTGGGTCATGTTCTAAATCATCCGGGGTATTCTCAGCGATTGCTTTTACTATATCTCGATATAATAAGTTCCAGCTAATTTTATCTTTAAAGTGTTTTGACTTACCCCACATGTTCTTGAATCTCTCTAGAAACACTTCAACGCTGAATAATAGTTTATCCGCCTGATTGATTTCTGGGGTATATTTATTAAATGTGAAGGGGGATTCATGATCAGTAGCGTTTTTTACTAGAGCTGGCTGGTCAATAATTAAAAAATGCTCAAATAGAGCTGCCCAAAGCAAAACTTGTGCGATTAAATATTGAACCTGGTTTTCACCAGTTAGTTCGTCAAAATGGTTTTCTGGCAGACATAACCAATGCTGGGAAAGTTCATTTAATAGAGGCCTATTACCATTACTGGGGTTATCGTTTAGCGTGCAAATATATTTTTTTTCACTGTCACAAATAAACAGAATAAAGTCTAAATAACCCTGTAGTTCAGGACTTTTATATGATGACTTTGCCCCCTTAACTAGACTGTCCAAAAAGCACCAACCTCCTATACTTTTGGAATTGTTGACATAAAAATCAAGAAAAGCCATATGTTTTTCTATTAGTTCAGGATGTACCAATTCATTAAAGGATTTACGAATATCTTCCCTAGATAAACTGCCATCACGACTTTTCCTGTAAAATTGCCCATCCGATGTTAAATCAGGATCATCTTTAAGTGTGCGTTTTACTTGTAATTGGAAATGTGACTTTGATTCAGACAAACCGCTATAAATCATCAGAAGATGTGGAAGTTGATTAAATATTACTCCACGATTAATCAGTTCATCTTCTGGTAAGAGATTTCTAAGTGATTTCAGATTTCTTTCTTTTATCGTATCTTTCAATCAAATGTCCCTGTTTTATTGGTTATTGATTAGTACTATATGCTTGTAGTTCGATAAGAGTTACAACATTCAAAAATTAATCAAGGTGAATAATTATGAGTAGAGATCCCAACGATGACCGTAGCGATAGCATGAATCCAAACAATGATGCTTATGATGATAGTTTAGATAACCATGCTAATCAATTAAACCCGAACAACGATGAATATCGTGGTTATAGCGAGTATGAAGATGAGGATGAATAGAAATTGATTGTAGCTTAATAACTACTATTGGTTGTAATGACCGGTCGTCAATATTGACAACATGTATTAATGACCGGTCAACTTTGTATAAACACTACTATTACGTAACTTAGCCAGAGGCTAAAATTATGATTAATATAAGGATGGAATATTGTAAAGAAACGTATAGAAACTGGTCAAACCATTTTCTTTACCACCTTTGTGAACAATTTGATTATCTTAACCCTGATGCACAAAAAGCACTAAAAACTATCTTAGTAGAAAGAAATATAACAATCCCTGATACCATTGCTAAAAATCCGAATTGGCCAAGTAGAACGGGCAATATATCTGGTAAGAACCGTGGGAATAGCTTAGTCCCTCAAAAGTGCTGAGGGACCGTTAGGGTAGTGACCAACGTGTATATGATTGTGACAATTTTGTGCTCTAAAGTAAGCTTTGTTTGGGTTTAGACGATCTTCGGTAATATTGTGATTACTGTAAGCGCATGTTTATGTGGATTATTGAAAATCCGCGTGCCGGTGGTTCAGTTCCACCTTTGGTCACCATTTTTCTTTTTTATTCAGCAAGTTACATAAGCCTTCTTTTGGTTGTACGATCTTTATGGCGCACTCCTGGCGCATTTCGCCACATCTTTAAGTTGATGTAATATACTACGCTCGTTGCGCACTGTTTCGTGCGGTCACAGGGCTATTCAGGAGCAGTGTTTAAGTGATTACAGGTGAAATAAAGAACCAGGTCGACCAGGTCTGGAATACATTCTGGTCAGGTGGGGTGTCCAACCCCTTATCCGTTATCGAGCAAATCACTTATCTGCTGTTCGCCAAGCGGCTGGATGACATACACACAGCCAAAGAGGCACAGGCCAATCTGCTGGGTGAGCCAATAGAAGATCCCATATACGAAAAAGATCAGGATCATCTACGCTGGTCACGCTTCAAGGATTACGAGCCAGAGCGCAAGTTTGAGGTGTTTAAGGACGAAGTCTTCCCCTTCATCAAATCCCTCAA
>Ga0164315_10004021_pt1 | contig 11408 bp, 9 predicted proteins | sample GuaBasSedimGuay6_FD_113737 | JGI IMG/M metagenome (GOLD analysis project Ga0164315, IMG submission 113737) | Subseafloor sediment microbial communities from Guaymas Basin, Gulf of California, Mexico - Guay6, Core 4569-2, 0-3 cm | ecosystem: Environmental > Aquatic > Marine > Hydrothermal vents >...
CACTGTAAAGAACTTCCCAATCCCCTGAAGCCACTAATCTATCTATCTCATTAACAAATGCTTCTTTGTTGAGTGGATAAGGCCCTTCCCTGGTGGAAATGACAATATATTCTGCATCCTTAATGATGGGGAACTGGTAGATGTGGTCCCTCAAAGCCAGGTGCGGGACAAATGGCGATTGTGCACTGACAATGGCCCCCGGTGGGATCACACTTAATGCCTCATGCACCTTTTTCACATCATAGCCCCTTGTATAATGCATGCCCTGATAGATCCTGATTCTGGATTTGTCGGTATACATCATCGTGTGGTCCATAATCCTGATCGTGGCCAGCAGGCACCCGCCAAGGGATAAGACAAGCAGTATTTTTCTTAGCAAAGCCCCTTTTATTTCAGCTACGGCTGCGAATATTCCAATGGCCAGCACTGGAGCAAATTCAACGGAGTACTGTGCTGAGATTCCCCATATGGAAATATTGTCATGGTAAAACTTCTGGAAGAATAGTGGGATCAGCATAATGAAATATGCGGGCTTACGAACCATAATATACAGTCCCGAAACAAGCAGGAGAAGGAGAAACTCAAGTTTTACATAATCACCATTAGTATCGTTAGTATGGTTTATAAAAAAGGTTTTAAAGGATTCTATCGGATGCTCAAGCAAAAACAGCAAAGCTTCAGATGGGTTACTGCCTAAAAAGGAATAATGAAAGTGAGGATAAGCGAGCTTATTTGAAATGGCAGGCATGACCACCATGGTAATCAATACGAAGTATAGAATACAAAACGAAAATGCAAGCAGCAGATAGTACCGCCAAAATGGCTTTTTCCAATACTCAACCAGCAAGCCCAGGCATACAAAAACCATCCATAATGATATATTTTCCTTGGACACAAGAATGGCCAATAACATCATGCTGCATGTCAGAGCCTTCCTTTTTTTTATCCAATAAAAAAACCATGGAAGCAGGGCTGCCGCAATAGTGTTGCTATGATAATCAAAAGAAAGGGCGGAGATCACGCCAAAGAACAGGTAAAAGTATATTGTGGCACTGAGTGCATAGCGGCTGGTCTTTTCTGAGAGTAAAAAGTACTTATAAATACCAACACCCCCCAGCAAAATGAATGCTATCTGAACGATAAGCAATGCATAACTCCCGAATATCAGTGATAAGGGTGAGAATATTATGAGATAGAGGTCGAAATGATCGGCCAAAAGGTTTTCACCCACCTCCCTGAACACCGTGCTGTCGTTCCACTGGAAGTGGATATAATCGTAGAGGGCGTTGGTGTAAGCCCCCAGGTCCAGCGCATAAGTTCTGAAATAATAATGATTTACGATAGAGATCAGGGAATATATAATTGCAAAAAAGGCAATTACGATAAGGAGGTTTTTATGTGCCTGGAAGAATCTCATTTGTTTGCCATAAAGTTACAAATGTTAGTCAGAGTTTTTCTATCTTTAGACAAAAAGCGACAAAATGAAACAACTTTCGAATATTCCAGGGATTCAAAGAGTATAAATATGATTAAAATAATGATTGCCGACGATCATCAGTTGCTAATTGACGGAATTAAGTTTGCGCTCAGCGATATTGAGGATTTTAGCGTGATTGGAGAAGCCGAAAATGGATACCGGGTATTGGAAATTCTTAAGTCCGGGCTGCTCCCTGATGTTATCCTTATGGACATAAACATGCCAAAGTTAGACGGGCTGGAATGCACCAGGCAGGTATCTAAAGAATATCCTGACATCAAAATTATTGCACTTTCCCAATACGATGAGAAACGTTTTGTAAAACGTATGATTAAAAATGGTGCCAGTGGGTATTTATTAAAAGATGCAGGAAAAGATCAGATCGAAAAAGCTGTGAGGGCTGTTTGTTCAGGAGGTAAATACTTTCATGAAAGTCTTTCTGTCCGCTTAATTGAACAGGAGCTGAAAGAAGAAAACACTTCAGCTCTTTTTCCAAAACTTACAAGCAGGGAAAAGGAGGTTCTTAATCTTATCTGTAATGGTTTATCAAGCCAGGAAATTTCTGAAAAGTTGTTTATCAGTTTTCATACCGTAGAAAGCCATCGGGCAAACCTCATGCATAAGACGGGGGTGAATAAGACTGCCGGCCTGGTTCGTTGGGCAGTTGAAAATGATTTTATTGAATAAGCCTGACTTGTAACGGGCTCAGAACATCCCAAACCCGGGTAACAAAAGAGTGCTTTACAGGCTGTTGGAAAAAAACCGGGGGCCTGAAAGGCACCCCGGAAAAGTCTACTTTGTCAAGAAACAAAGCATTATCAAATTGATTACCGCACTAAGTAATCTTAGTTGCAGTTTTTTTACGCGATGCTCTCCTGCGGATCGGTTTATCTTTCGGGCTCGCTTTCCAAATCAGGGTGTCACGCATTTGTGATGCCGGATCTGATATAAACTCTTTATGCAACATTATCATGTTCAACTGATCACATTTCACAAATACTGATACCGGCTCATAGGGTATCAGTATTGTGTTTTTGGTCATCTTGATCCGTGTCCCATCCTCACCTATACTGGTGGCAAATGAGAATATAATAAGTGTTGTGATCAGGGCTATTTTTAAACTTTGCATGAGCCTTCGATGGGTTTTTTGGAGTCAGTATGATAAATGTGAATATCCTTTATCTGACCTGTTCAAAAACAAAATTATCATAGCTCAATCTAAAAAGCATAGCAGAAATACACCAGAATATTATTTAGTGGTTTTCTGCCATAATGTTCCTGTTATTAGAATGTAATATTGCAGATAATGAATGGTAATGTAAGGTATGTCAAAAACATACGGATAATAAAGCATGAAAATGAGCCTGACCTTATGGCTGTCAAGGCAATCGGGGTTGCGGTTATCAATAACCTTATCAACCCTGTCCTGGTTCCAAAAAAATACACAGAAGCACCTCCGGATGGAATCCTTGAGCTTGATTTCATCCTGTTGCCTTATGGGGATGATATTCCGGATGTTGAAATGGAGGTAGATGTCATCCTTAAATTAAAAAATCTTCCTCCTTGGGTTAAGGGTTTGAAAATCAATGCATCTGAAAATTCAGACATTGAATTGATATAATAAATATGCCCATTATAGGGATTTAAATCTTGTTTGTACTGATAATTTGTAATATTTTAGAGTATTAATTAAATCTTATAAATTTTTAAAGCCAAAAACTTATAATTATGTATGAGCCAAGACAAAGATTGAGCATTCTGTACTTAACTACTCAAGAAAAGATCTATGCCAAAGTTTCTATCCTGGTAACACTGAGCTCCGGTGAATATATTCCTTATCCTCTGCCTGAGGATATAATCATCACAGATAAAGGAAAATCAGGGAAGGATGTTGAAATACGCCTGAGGGTTTATGGAACAGTAACAGAAAATACCAAATATCAGGAGTTAATTCTCCCGGTGGAAATTCTTGATCCCGGACAGGACCTTGATGAGCAAGGGATAAGAGATGCCATTGGCGTCCAGGTTTTTAACATAACCACGAAGGTGTATAAGAATAATGTACCGCTGAAGAGTGCAACGGGAACAATATCGAAAAACTCAGATATAGAAATTGAATAATCCGGTTTATGCAACATTTTATCAGGGCATTAACATTTATTGGTTTATTGATTGTCACGATGCAGGTGCATTCTGCATCGTCCGATGATGAAATTACCAGGCTTGTTAAAATTATATCACAGCAGGATGATACCCGGGAAAAAGTTGAATGCCTTGTCCTGCTTTCTCAATATTATCGCCATATCAATACGGATTCCTCCCTCTTGTTGTGTGACCAGGCGTTGGAGTTGTCAACAAGGATCGGGTATCAGGAAGGTGTTGCTGATGCTCTTTACAAAAAGAGCCTGACCTTAAAAAGCATGGGGGATTTTGTTGAAGCCCTTAACTACGGGCAACGTTTCCTTTCAATTTGCGATTCCCTGCAGGATAGCATTCGTCTTGCAAAAGCGAATTTTAATATGGGAAACCTGAAAAGAAATTCTTCTTATAAAAAGCCTGCCCTGTTATATTATAAAAATGCTTTAGCCATATATAAAAACTCCCACGACACTTCTGCTTTAATTGCTGTTTACAATAGCCTTGGAAATTTTTTCCAGGAAATTGCTGTTTATGATTCGTCTGCAATTTATTATCATAAGGCTATCTACTATAGCGAGATCCTGGGAAGAGAAAAATCCCTGGGAAGGATTGTCGGAAACCTTGGGAAGGTATATAGAAAGCTTGGAGATTATGATAACGCTCATAAATACCTTAATATGAGCCTTGAATTGGACATCAAAAATGAGGATCTTTATAATCTGCCAACAACATACTCCCGTCTTGGAAACTTTGCCTTTGAAGAAAATAATCATGAAGTTGCACAAGAATACTATACGCTCGCTGATTCAGTATATAAGCTGACAGGAGATGCATTAGGGATTCACAATAATTATATTAACCAGGCATACCTATTAATAAACCAGGGAAAATACAAGGCTGCCCTTGCCAAGCAGAAGAAGGCATTATCATTTTACCGTGAACAGGATTATTCAGAAGGAATGATCGCGGCATGGCAGGGAATGGCTTCGGTTTATTCTGAAATGCTCCTAACTGAAAAAGCTCTGGTATATTACGATTCATGCATGCTCCTGGCTGACAGCATTCAGGATTTGAACAGGCAAAAAGAAGTTCTTGAAAATATTTATCAAATATATTCTCAATCCGGCAACTATAAATCTGCATTATTGACCTACACGCATTTTCAGCATATTAATGACAGTATTTTCAACCTTGAAAAAACAGAGATCATCAATAATCTCCTGCTTAAATACGAAAAGGAAAAAGATCAACTTAAAATATTAAACCTGGAAAATGAGAATCTAAAAAGGGTCAAGCAGCGTAATCTTTTATTTTTCATCGGAATGGGGGTAGTTATAATTGCCTTATTGATGATTTTCTTTTTGGCTTATAAAAGTCGTAAGAATCGAATTATAGCCGATCATAAAATAAAACAATTAGAGGAAGAAAAGAAATACATGGCTGCACGCTTTTTAGTGGAGGGGCAGGAACAGGAAAGAAAACGTGTGGCCCTGGAACTCCATGATAACCTGGGTGTACTTCTTTCTGTAACGAAAATGCAATTTACTGCCATCAGGGATAAAAGTCCTGAAAACAAAGCCCTGATCAACAAGGCAACAAAATTTCTTGAACAGGCCAGTAGCGATGTACGGAAGATATCACATAATCTGATGCCCGGACTCCTTACCAAACTTGGATTGTTCGAAGCCCTGGAAGATTTTTTCGAAACACTTGACGAAGCCAATGATATCGATGCCAAAATAGGGGTGGTCGGCCCTAAAGAAAGATTGCCCGAGAACACGGAGATCATGATTTACCGTATGGTACAGGAAATGGTTAACAATACGATCAAACATGCTGAAGCCGACAAAATTGACCTCACTCTTATTATCCAGCCTGACGAAATGAATATTAGTTATTCTGATAATGGAAAAGGCTTTGATGTTAAGGAAATACTCAGTCGGAAAACCATGGGGGTACAGAGTATCCGCTCACGCGTGAAATTTCTTGATGGTATAATTAATATTGATTCATCCCCGGGCAATGGAACTGTTTACCGGATTTGCATACCCCTCAATTCTGACCACCCCGTATCTTCTGTTTAAGGAATTTTAAATTGAGAGTTCGAAGATGGTGAGACCAGTGTTTTTAAGCAACACGAAATAAAGTACCATAGCCGACATATTAATTTGTCACACCCATCATCCTGCACCACCTCAATACTCAATACTAAATAATTACGTTATTTTCTTTTATCTTGCCATTGAATTTAATCCGGGCAAAACCATCTCATACTGGAAAATAAATCAAATACCGGCAGTAAAGGCCTCGACAGGAAAAGCTTTGAAGAGCTTTTCAGGCAGCACTTCAAGGGCTTGAGTTTCTTTGCCCTGGAATATGTAAAAGACCACGAAGTTGCCAGGGAGATCGTACAGGAGGCATTTGTCAACCTCTGGGAAAAAAGAAATACCATTGAGCTTGATCGCTCACCGAAATCTTACCTTGGAACCACAGTTAGGAATCGTTGTTTGAATTACCTCCGTGACCATAAGAAATTCGATCGTAGTATTCTTGACTTCGAGGGTCTCGATAATGGTCATAACTATGTGGAACAAGATCACCTGGTGACAGATGAGCTGAAAGTACGCATCGAAGAAGCAACCAATGCCCTGCCTGATAAATGCAGAGAGATCTTTCTCCTGAACAGGATGGAAAACAAAAAATACCATGAGATCGCCACAGAACTCAACATTTCAGTGAAAACTGTCGAAGCACAGATGTCGAAAGCATTAAGAACAATGCGCATCAGATTGGCCGAATTCTATAACAAATAATAAAAAATATGATTTTCAGAACTTTTTTGTTAATTATGCGTAAAACTTTTAAAATTAAATATATAAGGCAACATTTTAAGGACTTACAACTTACTAAACAAAACCAAAACCATCATCTGAAGATGGGGTCATCAAGAAATCCTTGTATTTGCATTAGGGTAAGGGTGGGTTTGTGTGTATAATAGATAGCAACATGACAGAAGACCACGCATATTACGAAACTCTTATCACGCGATATCTTTCAGGAGAAACCACAAAAAATGAGGTCTCGGAGTTGCTTTTATGGCTTCAGGTTGATTCTGCAAACTTAAATGTGTTCATGGAAATGCGCAAAATCTGGTTTCTGCAGTATGCACATATTGTGGAACAGGTAGTAGATCTTGATGAAGAGTGGAAAGCCATGTATGCCAGTTTAGATACTGCCGAACTTCCTGTTACAAGGAAGCTTGAAAATGGATTACGCAGACATTTCATCGGTGCTGCTGCTGCCATAGTCTTGTTGCTGGTTATCCCTACATTGATATATTTCCTGGTATTCATGCAACCCACCCAAAACACTCTTTTTGCCCAGGGCCGGATACTAGAATCTACACTCCCTGACGGAACACAAGTTACTCTGAATACGGGATCTGTTCTATATTATCCCTCTTACTTTAAAGGAAAGAAAAGGGTTGTTTCATTGGAGGGTGAGGCTTTTTTCGATGTAACACATATTGAAGAAAAGGCATTTATAATAAATGCGGACGAAATGCAGATCAGGGTGCTGGGTACATCATTTTACGTAAATACCCAAACTGATGAAAATACAATGGTGGTTTCATTAATATCTGGAAGTGTTGAACTAAATTATAATAATAAGGAAATACTGCTCGAACCAGGTGAAAAGGCCGTTGTACTCAGGCAATCTGATAAAATATTGGTACAGGAGAATATGGATCTTAATCTGCTTGCCTGGAAAACAAAAACACTTCGTTTCAACGATACTCCTCTCTTCGAAATTATTAACGTTCTTAAAAAGGTATACAACAAAGATATTATTGTATTGACCCCGGAAATAAACAATTGCCGTATAACTGCTACCTTTGAAGGTCAGTCGCTGGAAGCCGTGCTGCTTGTCCTGCAGTCGACCATTGACATTACAGCCCGGCCAAACGGCGACAGGATAGAACTTTCGGGTAAAGAATGTCAATAAATAGTATTTTGTCCATAGTGTGTCATACATATGTGAAAAGTATCGTGCTTTCCATTACGGTATTACTCCTTTCCACCGTATTTATCTATTCCCAGGACCTTTCACGGAAGATCACAATTGTGGCAGATAATATCCCCCTGGAAGAAATAATTCGGGAAATTGAAGAGAAGGGAGATCTCCATTTCTCTTATAGCCCGCAGTCGATACCGGCATCCCTGCCCATCAGCATTAACGCACAGGACAAATCAATCAAATATATTCTCAAGAAAGTATTCAGGAAGAACGGGATCAAATATGACCTGGTGGAAAACCATATTGTGCTCAGAAAGCCCGGCTTTGATCCTGAGCAGGATTATCAGGCAGACCTGGCCAGTGGCAAACTTTTCACTATTTCAGGATACCTGAAAGACAGGGCGTCAGGAGAAGTGCTTATCGGGGCACATGTTTATGAAAAAGAAAGTTACGAGGGCACAGCCACCAATGCCTATGGTTTTTATTCCCTCACCTTGCCGGCAGGAGTGCATCAAATAGTTTTCTCATTTATCGGGTACGAGGCTGTTGAGATGACCGTATTGCTCGATAGGGATAAAAAGCTAAGCCCTGAGATGAAGGAAAGCCTCATGACCATGAAAGAGGTTGAGATCATCGGCAGAACGGATAAGCCCTTGTTCCTGAATGAGCAGATCAGTGAATTTCGCTTCAGCAGCAAAACGCTGGCAAAGCTTCCGGGTATTACGGGGGATAAAGACATTATCAAATCGTTGCAGGTGGTTCCCGGTATTGAATCATTCGGGGACGGATCCTCCCTGTTTTTTGTGCGTGGGGGCAGCAGCGACCAGAACCTCATCCTGATTGATGAGGTGCCCTTGTATAATGCGTCACACCTGTTTGGTTTCCTTTCGGTGATCTCGCCCGATGCAATCAGTGATATGGAAGTTTATAAAGGAGACTTCCCGGTAAAATACGGCGGCCGCTTATCGTCAGTGGTTGACATAAAAACCAAAGACGGCAATATGAAAAGGTTTGGCTTTGGGGGTAATATCGGCCCATATACCTCTACCCTTTCTGTGGAAGGACCGATCATCAGGGAAAAAAGTTCATTTTATCTTGGAGGCAGGATTTCAACCTTGCAATGGCTGCCACAGCTATACTATAAAGATCAGGAGATCAAGGTAGGTTTCTTCGACCTGAATGCCAAGTTAAACTTCAAGCTTAACGACAAAAACCGTTTGTTCGGGACTTTTTATATCGGCAATGACCTGCTGGAAAGGAAAACTTACTCCTCCATCCAGACCTATGGCATTGGGTGGAACAATGTATTGGGCACCCTTCGCTGGAACCATGTGTTCAATAAAAAGCTCTTTTCAAATACAACATTCTACGTCACCCGCTATCAATACCTTTTATATCTGTCGGAAGACCGTAAAGAATACTGGAAATCATCTATTTCGAATATTACTCTCAAAACAGATTTTACCTGGTTCCTGAACCCTAACAATACCTTCACTGCGGGAATGAATATCAGCTCGCATGCGCTTGATGCCGGTAATATCAACCTGAACGATAATTCTGAAGCAGGGGAGATCCCAAACTATAATTGCATGGAATATAGCTTCTATGCTGGCAACCGGCAAAATGTCGGCAGTAAGATCACATTAAGATATGGCATCCGGCTTCCCCTCTGGCAGGATCTCGGACCCACCACTGTTTACTACTTCGATGGTAATTATGATGTTATCGATACTTTCGATGTTGAAAAGAATGCTGTTTATTCCTCCTATATCAGCCTGGAACCCAGGATTAATATTACTTACCAGCTTGCTCCAAACCATTCGATAAAAGCAGGTTATAGCCGGACTACGCAGTTTCTGAATGAACTGAACAATAGTATTAGCCCGTTTACTTCTCTGGCAGTATGGGTGCCTTCCGGACCCAATATCAAGCCGCGTAAAGCAGATCAATATTCGCTGGGATATTTTACAAGCCTTATCAATAAAAAAATTAAATTTTCGGCTGAAACATATTATAAGCATTACTACAATTATATAGATTATGCCCCACATGCCAACATGCTGTATAATCCATTGATAGAAGGCGAGATCCGTCCCGGAGAAGCGTGGTCATACGGATTGGAAATGATGTTTCATAAGCCTTTTGGCCGACTAACAGGGTGGATAGGATATACATACTCAAGAATATTTGCCAAGACTCCGGGAGTCAATAATGGATCACCTTATCGGGCATTCCAGGACAGGCCGCATAACCTGACCATTTTCATTGCCTATGATACGAAAAAGCGATGGTCGTTTTCGGCTAATTGGATTCTACTCAGTGGTGCAGCAATAACAACACCTGTTAGCTTCTATGATTATAATGGGTACGTGGTGCCTATTTACGGAGAAAAAAATAATGATCGGCTTCCAGTATACCACAGGCTTGATATTTCAGTAAATTTCAGACTAAACAAGGATGAAGTTGCAAGGTATAAGCATAACCTGATCTTGAATCTGTACAATGTTTATGGTAGGAATAATCCATATTTTCTGAGTTTTAATAGAATATCAGACCCGGAAGGGGATTATGTTATTCCTGCTGATCATCTTCATACACAGGAATTGGTGCCGACAACATTATCAGTTTCAGAGATCATCCCATCTATTAATTATCAATTTAAGTTTTGATGAAAAGGTATTGGATACATATTATTTTAATTATTCTCCTTTCAGCATGCGTGAAGGAGGCAGATTGGGATGTTCCTGAAGATGGGCTCAAATATATTGTTGTAGATGGAATACTGACCAATGAATATAAAGTGCAATATATATACCTTCATAATAACAAAGTAAACCTGAATGATGTTACTCTTCCCCTGAGTGGTGCCGAGGTCATCATCAGTAATGAAGACGAAATTTATACACTCATTGAAGACCCGGAGGAGGCCGGCCGCTATATCACAGACACTATTGTAGGGGCACGGTTTTCAAAAAATTATTCCCTGCTTATCTATTACCATGACAGGTTTTATAGCGCCCAGGCTTATATGATCCCGGGGGAAACATTTCCTGAGTTAACCTATAAGAAAAATGATGATAATGATCTGTATCATATCGATTATGTAGCCAGTTCTTTTGAGGCGGAGGACCCTGCTATGTGGGAAATACAAATTGATTGGTCGTCGGTTCCGGGTTATGAGGATAGAGATCCTGAAACGTGCAGGAAGAAATTATTGTTCTATACCCTGCCCACCCTGGATGTAAGCCAGGTATTTTCACCAGTCGTGGAACAGGTAAATTTCCCGGCAGGCACAAAAATATTGGAGCGCAGGTATGCCCTCACCTCTGAGCATGCTGCTTTTGTGCGTACGTTGCTGCTGGAAACCAGCTGGCAGGGAGGAGTATTTCCTTCGGATCCTGCCAATGTAACCACAAACTTAAGTGAAGGGGCAATTGGGTTCTTCGGTGTATGTGCCGTGAATTCACTTTCCCTGACTGTAACACCAAAAAAAAATTGACTTTAAAATAAGGGTAAATGAAAAAGTTAGTGTACTATTTAAAACAAGTGAAGATGAAATTGATGAAATTCACAAGACTATTACTGCTCTTCTTCCTTGCTGTCGCAGTAACCACAGCATGCAAAAAAGATGAACCAGAAGAAATCCAACCTGATTCTTCCCCCGTTCAACAGCTGTCAATGGATGATAATTCTGTGGAAGGGAATTTTGATGAGGCTTTTACTGATGTAAGTATGGTGCTTGTCGGTAATAAATACAAACTGGACATTCCTTGCG
>Ga0164315_10004022_pt1 | contig 11408 bp, 6 predicted proteins | sample GuaBasSedimGuay6_FD_113737 | JGI IMG/M metagenome (GOLD analysis project Ga0164315, IMG submission 113737) | Subseafloor sediment microbial communities from Guaymas Basin, Gulf of California, Mexico - Guay6, Core 4569-2, 0-3 cm | ecosystem: Environmental > Aquatic > Marine > Hydrothermal vents >...
ATTATAATGACAATGATTGCTTTAACAATAACTACAGGGATTGCTTATAAAAAAGGATGAACCAATTATAATAACACAGTTTGCTTTAACAATAACTACAGGGATTGCTTATAAAAAAGGATGAACCGATTATAATGACAAAAACGGCTTTAACACTAAGCACAATCTAATCCTTTCTTATAAATAATCCCTGTAGTTATTGTTCAGGCAAATAAATACACTTAAAAAAATATTTATACAAAAAAATTCGATCCTGGGGGAGGAATTCCCCCCAGATCATTCAAACCTTAAAAGGGTAAAAAAACCAAAGGCAAAGGGTTACATCCTGGCGGCACAAAAGCCGAGCCTGCCGAACCTGTCCCTGACGTTCCCCTTGTCGTGGAAGCGCCCGACACACGCGCATTCGCCGGTCCGTTGTACCACGAACCGCCGCGAACCACACGACGGCTGTCATCATTTTTGCCCAAACAGCGTTGTTTTTTGCCATTGTATTTGAACTCATATTGGGAACAAGTCAAATTCACCTACATTGGTTTGTAAGGACTAATCTAATGTCAACACGACGATGGTTTGCCTGTTCTTCCTCTGTGCCAATTTGAGATTGTTCTCCATCACCTCTTAGGGTCATTTTGTCAGCAGGCATCCCTTTGCCAATCAAGTAATTGGCAACACTGCTCGCGCGTTCCTCAGACAATCTCTGGTTGTATTCTTCAGTACCACGATCAGAGGCATGACCCATAATATATACGTGTTCCATATGATTGATTCCCCCCGCTTGACTGACCAGTCCATCAAGGGTTGTTCTCGCCCTATATGTCAATGGATCCATGTTATAATCAAAAAAAATCCGATCAGATAAAATGCGGTTGCACAATTTTACTGGACAGCCTTGTGAATTCACGCCTTGAGAGATTTCTTTCGAGGTGTTGCGTGGGCAATTATCTTGATAATCAGCCACACCATCCTGATCTAGATCCAACGGACAACCGCGCTTTGAAACCCCTTGAATAATTTCTGGCCGCTGATTGCGTGGACAATGATCACGATAATCGGCCACCCCATCGCGATCCGTATCTCTGGGACAACCATTTGAATTCACACCATTGGCGATTTCATTGGGTTGATTATAGGGGCAACTATCCTGATAATCGGCCACACCATCTTGATCATTATCCAACGGACAGCCGGTTTGTTCGCCTTGTTTATAAACACCCTTGACAAGTTCGGCCGCGCCATTCTCAGGACAGTTATCTTCGTCATCATTCACCCCATCTCTATCGCTATCCGGTTTAACTCTTGGTACCACGGTAGACAGCGATTGTGACTGCGACGTTTGCTCCCGTTGGCTACCACTGTCCACCACAAACACAAAATCGCCGCGTGACAGTTCATAATCCTTGATTGTTCCAAATTGAGGATGCTGTTGTGCATTATGGTCCGGGACTTTACTGGCCAGATGATAGCCCAGTTCAGCACCAGTCACATAACCATCTCCATTTAAATCGCCATCGCCGTCCTTTAACGCATCAATAAAAATAGGGGTAAACACACTTTGGGCGGGTACCGTTTCGCCGGCTCTACCGGCGGTGATAAACTGACGAACGGGCTCGGCAGCGGAGGCCCTAATATACTCTGGCATTTTTTTGTCACTTCTGACCTTAAAAATGGTGCCCGAAAAACAACTATCAAACACAAACAGCGCATGGTTGGCCTCAATGCGTTTAGCCCACGCATAAATATCATCCATACTGACCGCTTTTCTGACAAAGCCTTTTTCATCCACATTAGGATCGGGCGCATCAATCGGGACAATATAGCCTTTATTCAGGCCTTGATATTGGCGGGTATGACCATGGCCGCCGAAATAAAACAACAACCGGTTTTTTTCGTCAAGCCCATAAGTACTGATAAACTGTTCAAAGCGAGCGCGTAACTCGGCGGCGTTGATATCCAGCCAGGTTTCAACCTGAAAGCCTTGAGATTTCAACATCTCTTCAACTCGCTGCAATTCGCCGGGCACGCTGTCTAAACTTGACCAACGGCTGTAATTACTTTCACCAATCAGCAGCGCGTAGCTGTCGGTGTACGAATTAAGTATATTTTTTCCGTGTAGGCGGCTCGCAGAGTGTTCGGGTGTTCCTGACCCAAAGTGAGCCAGCGCATCGAGAGGCCCGCGGGTACAGGCCGATAACAGGCCAAGTATTATCAATAGGTAAGGGATAACCCATTGATTGCATCTGAGGTGTGAATGGTTCATTGGGTGTTTGTTCTCCTGTGTGTGTCTAGTACAACGGATTTGGATTGAGTACAGCGCATTGAAGGATTTTACGGATTGTGTTCAAACGGATACTATCCCTAAGAAGGGATAGCATCCGTAAAATCAAGAGTCGCCTTATAAATACGATTTCTATCTGGTTTCAGGTTATAACAAAAGCGCGTGGGAACCTGAAAGAATCCGTTTAATCCGTCAATCCGTTGTACTAGCTTTTACGGTTTCAGGTACCCCCAATCAATTAAACGTTCACGGGCATATTGCGCTTGGTTGCCTTGCTCAGCCATTTTGAGAAAACGATTGTATTCGATAGTGGCTGCTTGTTTATCTTGCATCCCTTCCAACGCAGTTCCCTTTAAAAAAATGGTATTAGGATTGCCGGGCAACCTGTTTTCATAATCAGCAAAGTTTTGGTAAGCGGCATCAAATTTGTTCATCATCATATTGGCGATACCGTTCATATGATGCGCTTGAGCTTCGTTGGGATACACTTGTTCGGCTTTTACCGCATATTGGAGCGCTTCATTAGGTTTTTCTTGTGCGATTTTGCATTTAGTCATCATCACCAATGCCGCATAATCTTCAGGTGCGTCTTGTAAGGCCTCGTTAAAGTGTTGTTCTGCGGCCTGAAACAGCTTATTTGCCATCTCTTGTTCCCCTAGCTGCATGGCTTCGATGGCTTTTTTCATCCGACGCAGTTTAGCCGTGTTGTCCATGTAGCGATCCCGGTTGAGGGGGATTTTTTTCATGGCTCGGTATTGAGTATCGGCCGAATCTTTAGCGGTTTGGTAGCGCTCCGAAGTTAGAGGATGGGTTCTAAGCATCATTTCAAGGCTGCTAGGTTGGTGCTTGGACATGGTTTTCAGTAATTCCATCAGCCCCACCATGCCTTGTGGGCTATACCCTGCTTTTGTCATATACTCCATGCCCAACGCATCCGCTTGGCGTTCATCATCGCGGCTATAGTGGGCAAGTAGCATCCCGGCCCCAATTTGTCCCAATAAGCTGATGAACAGTGCGAATTTGCTGTTTTCGCCGGCAATTCCAACAACCGCTACACCTAATGTCAATGCGCCTATAATTAACATGCCTTTACTCATGTGTGAGGCCGTGTGACGTGCGTTAACATGGCCCAGTTCATGGCCTAACAAGCCAGCCAGTTCCGCCTCATTTTGAAGGGATAACAGAATACCTCGGGTAACGGCAATGCTACCACCCGGAAAAGCGTAGGCATTGACATAAGTGGCATTCACACCCCGAAAAGAATAGGGCATTTGTGGACGGTGAGAGATAGCTACCATTCGATTACCGGCTTCACTAATATAATCATTCAGTGGTTGATCTTGCAACGCCCCATAATCTGTGGAGAATTGATGGGGCGAATTTTTCTTATCTAACTGAATTTCTTCGTCTTTATTAATGAGCATCAGTTGAGGAATGTTGGTAACAGGATTAATAGCACAACCGGTGACAGCAACGCTTGCAGTAGAGACTGAGGTTAGCCATAAAAAATCCCGGCGCGTCATTTTGCGATGGTAAAGTCGTTCTTCAAGATAATGTGGCATGATATTTTCCTTCTATACTGGAAGTACAACGGATTGACGGATTTTACGGATTTATTCTTTTGTTAGGATTAGGGCAAAACCTTCAAGGTTTCCAAAACCTTGAAGGTTTCTAACGGCTTATTTCATTTTCACCCTTTTTAAGGGAACGAATCCGTTACACTGGTAATGGGTAATGGGATCGATATCATTTTCACAATTCACAATTCACAATTCACTTCACAATTCACAATTCACAATTCAGATGGTATTACTTTCTTTTCGGCGGTGGTTTCATATATCCCCAATCAGTCAAACGTTGGGCTGCGTATTCTGCTTGCCCGCCTTGACGACTCATTTTAAGATAACGGTTATATTCGGCAGCCGCGGCCGGTTTATTTTGCATCCCTTCCAAAACCGTCCCCTTTAAAAAAACGGTATTTGGATTACCGGGCAACATCTGTTCATAAGTGTCAAAGTCTTGGTAAGCGGCATCAAATTGGTTTTTCATCATGTTAGCAATACCGTTCAAATGATGTGCTTGTGCTTCGGCGGGATACACTTGTTTTGCCTGCATCGCATATTGACGTGCTTCATTGGGTTTTTCCTGCGCTAACTGGCATTTAGTCATCATCGCCAATGCCGTATAGTCATTAGGGGCATGTTTTAACGCCTTTTTGAATTGGCGCGATGCTGGGCGAAATTGTTCCGTTGCCATCTTGGTTTCTCCTTGTTGCATGGCTTCGATGGCTTTTTTGTCCCGACGCAGCTTAGCCGTCTTCTCCATGTAGCGATCTCGGTTGACGGGCAGTGTTTTCATGGATTGATAAGTGGTGTCGGCTGCTGTCATCGCGGTTTGGTAGCGTTCCGAACTCATGGGATGGGTGGCAAACATGGTTTCAACAACACTGGGTTTATGCTTAGATATTGTGTTCAGTAATTCCATAAGTCCCACCATGCCTTCAGGGCTATGTCCCGCTTTCGTCATATACTGCATGCCTAATGCGTCTGCTTGACGTTCATCGTCTCGGCTATAGTGGGCAAGTAGCAGCCCAGCCCCAAATTGTCCCAATAACACGGCTAACTGTGCGAGTTGTCCATATTTTTCAGAAGTACTGACAACGGCTGTCCCCAGAGCCAAGCCAACCCCAATCAACATACCCTTACTCATGCGTGATGCTGTGTGACGCGCGTTAACATGCCCAAGTTCATGCCCCAGTAAAGCGGCCAGTTCCGCTTCATTTTGGAGGGCGATCAGAATGCCCCGGGTAGCGGCAATGCTACCGCCGGGAAAAGCATAAGCATTTACATAAGTCGCATTCACGCCCCGAAAGGAATAGGGCATTTGTGGGCGGTGCGAGAAATCGGCCATTTTATGACCGACTTCACTGATATAATCATTCAGTGGTTGATCTTGCAAAGGCCCATAGTCAGTGGAGAATTGATGGGGGGAATGTTCCTTATCTAACTGAATTTCTTGATTTTCCGACATGAGCATCAATTGAGGTTTGCCGGTGACGGGATTAATGGCACAGCCGGTGACAACAACACTTGCCGTAGAGACTGAGGTTAGCCATAAAAAATCCCGGCGCGTCATTTTGCGATGGTAAATACGTTCTTCCAGAAAATGTGGCATGATATTTTCTTTCTATAGTTGCCCAGATAAATTTTGTTCATCGTTTTTGGTAATGGGAACTACGCAAAAACCTTTGCGTCGATTGGGATCGCGCCTAAAATTTTTGTGCACAAAAATTGCGCAGATTTTAAAACGGATACTATCCCTTCGAGGGATAGCATCCGTAAAATCAATGCCATTAAGTTAAGCTATACAAGTACAACGGATACGCTTCATTGCCGGATTGGGGAAATTCATAATTTTCGTAACCTTATGATTTGTTGATTTTTGTTATCCGTTAATTTCGAGTATCCGTTGTACTACTTTAATAAAATAAGTCAGTTATTATTAACTTAATGGCATTGATCCGTAAAATAGGTTTCGTATTACGGGTAATTCGTCATCTTCTGTCTAGGTTTTGGGCATAAAAAATAATAATTATACATACTAAACAATTACCTCAACCCCTTCAAACCTGTTACCTATAGTTTGTAAGAATAATAATTTCAGTTAGAAACCTTCAAGGTTTTGGAAACCTTGAAGGTTTTGCCCTAATATTACCTATTACCTATTATCTCATTTATGAATATGTCAGAGAGTCATACAGAACGCTTTAGCCTTTTGGAGTACAAACTTTAGTTTGTACGGCCCAAGCTAAAGCTTGGACTCCAGCAAAATATATTTATAGGCAGATAGAAATTTATTACTTATAGAGTTATAAAAAATTATTATGTTGTTACCAAAGTCACAATGACAAAGCCTGACATTTCGCAAAATAAAAATCTTTTTGCATTGCAATTTGAAAATATTGGGGCTTTTTGATAACAATAATTTTCAATAATGTGTTGAAAATCATCAAGTTATCCTTTGTGGCATAATAATTGCTTGGTTTTATATTTATTCAAAACTTCCATTTGAAAACTAAACCTCATTTTGAACTTTGCTCAGGAATCTTGGGTTAGAAACCTTCAAGGTTTTGGAAACCTTGAAGGTTTTGCCCTAACCTTGAAGGTTTTGCCCTAACTTGCCGGGTGAGTGAGGTTTGTAATTTGGTTTGCAACGTTTAGGGAACTGGGGTAGTTTTGTAGGTAATTTGATGGTTGTTTAGGCGTTGTCATCATTTCGTCAAAGGTTTTTTTGTAGGGTGGGCAATGTCCTTTTATTGCCCACCGTCGTCTGCACCTGGGGCGTTGCCCCAGGCTATAATAATTCGCCCCGTTGGGGCTGAGTAGTCGTAGCCACCCAACGTCTTTTTGTTGCCCACCAAACGTTGTTGCCGGCCCCAAAATATGTCACACCATCAGTGGTGGGCAATAAAAACACATTGGGTGGCTACACATCTACATCAAATGGAAGTAACACCCTTTGAATTAATAAACTCAACTTGATTGCAATGAGTTTGCAATTGGCTTTGATTAGCAATATAATTATTTCAAGGGATAACAAAAAAATAATTGCCTGATGCAAACACTTGGTTTTTTAAGTGACAAAGGGATGGTTGTTGATTTGGTACTCCCTAGTGTGACTGCATGAAGCCTTATTGTAATTTTCCTTATTATTACCGTAAAGCTTTTTTACTCATACGGAACGCACTTGCAAGTGATGAAAATAGAAGAATATTTTGACCATACGCGATGTGTACCGTATGTTAATTTCTATCTTTAATAAAGGAGTAGTATCATGAACAAGATACGTCAACTCTTATGCGGGGGGGGGTTGGTAGGCTTGATGTTTGGGCTACCGGCACTCAGCCACGCCACCATCATCACCTTGGGTGATGGACAATCCAAGTACGAAATCTATCTCCAGAGCCATAATGGCAATACATGGACTTATTTCGTCAGAGAAGTCGCGGGCAAAAGCCTGAGCCACTGGAATTTGGGCATTCAATCGTGTATGGACAAAGACGCGGTTGTCGGTTCTTCACCCACTGGTGATGTGGAAGATGGTAGCACGAGCTTTAAAGGCATGAAGTGGAATGTTGGCGATGGTTTCACCGAAGGTACATTCTCCATTACGTTGAATGGGGATTATCCGGAGGCGACGATTAAAGCCCAAGCTAAAGCGGGCGAACCGGGTAATGAAAGAACCGGCGTTGTGATAGGCCCTGACTGCACCGCAGTTCCCCTTCCACCACAAGATCTACCGTCTGTACCACCTAATGTAATCGACGATGATGAGCCACCGGCACGACCGGCTGGAATCGGAGGTGACTGCAATACCATTTATGCGGTGCATGACAAAGGCTTGAATGACACGCAAATTGTCACAATCGGTACTTCCGAAGTTGAAGAATTGGGTTCTATCCACATCGGCCTTGATATTGAAGGACTAGATGTGGCTACAGACGGTTTCGTCTGTGCGTCATCGGGTGATGACACCAATCAGCCGGGACGCCTCTATGAAGTAGACCCCGACACTGGTGATGTATATTCTATGGGTGATATTTGTTTTGATTTCCCCGGAACCACGGGAATCGACTTGGCATCGGGGCTGGAAGCCGCACATGTTTGTGATAAAGAGGTCTCTTCAATTTCCTTCAACCCAATAGATGATAGTCTGTGGGGATGGGCTGAAGAATGTGGACTGATTGAGATTGATCTGGATGATCCAGAAAATTCCCGATTGGTTTTTGCTTATCCTCATGATGGCGGTGTCACCTGTCTGACCAAAAACCCGCGTGACGTGACTCCGATTGTGGAGGATATGACGTGGGATAACAACGGCGAAAAGATCTATTATGCGCTTGGTAAAGTGCCTGGTCCTGGTTCTGAAGTGTGGGTTTATAATGCATCAACGCAAGCAGTCCGTATGGTGGCCAATATGGGCGGAAATGTTGAAGCTCTAGAAATGCTACCAGAGTTTGATGACAAACTGCTGGTCAATCAGCATAATTCTCCTACGCTTATGGTTCTTTACATCCCAACCGGCACCTTTACCTCCAGCCCAGTCACAGTGGGTGAATTCAATGATATTGAAGCCATAGGGACGTGTCTTGGTGACGATGCAGTACCCCCAATGTGCATCATGGGAGAGGGTGGCGAATGGATGTACACGACAGACTCCATCAACGATAGCACTGGGACTAGTCCTGAATCTCGTCGTGTTAAAGTGGGTAACTCTTACTTTGAAATATACGGCCTCGCGGTGAAAATGGATGACGATACCGTAACAGTGGCGATAAATAGCCGTCTGCCAGTGGGAGGCGTACCCTATCACGGGGCGCAGATATCTTGGGGCGACTTGGTCTTCGATTTTGAAGGCAAAAAGTACGGTGTCCGCTTTGATAGCAGTAATGATTCGTTGGATGGCAACGCGGCTCTGGGTCTCTACGAAGTGACTGAGCTCAAATCAGTTACCAAAGCAAACAAAGGGCATACAAACTTCACCACTTACAAAAACTACGTACAAGATGGGGGGGGAGAGGCATCGCTGGGTGATCTGCCCATACTAGACAACGGCTATTTTGGTAACACCGATAAAATGCCTACGTCAATCAAGACGGGTATTAAGGTCGCGGGCGATGGCTTCGAGATGTTGGATGCGGCTCAGTTAGCCGCGAAGGGGCTTGATTTTGTTACCAACTTGGGTATCCCAGCAAGCACTTATGATCCGGCCAATCCGTTTAGCAGACGTAACAAGAAGCCCGCTAATGAACTTGGCGAGTACACTGTTGGTTTTAGTTTCAAACGGCAAGATGATATGACGGGTGCGTTTAAGGCTTTTATCTTTACCGAATGCGGTAATGATGGCATCTTGATGGATAACACCTTACCGTCATGCGAATAAGTCGCCGTATTTGGATAAACTAAGTTTCTGCTCGAAACTAGGTTTATTTGTTTAATTGAACACGCCGGGATGCGTTCGCGTCTCCCGGCGTTTTTTTTGGCGTTTTTTTTGGAGTCCAAACTTTAGTTTGGACAGAAAATCTAAGGATACAGATGATGAATAAATTAACCTTTCTACATCTCCCCGGATGGATTATCCTATCCATACTCTTTACCCCTCTCGGATTGGCGGCAGCCCCCGCTAATGATAATTTGGTCGCTGCGATAGAGATTGCCAATTTCCCCTATACTCACCAACAAAGTACCATCGACGCTGTCAACGAACCGGCTGAGTTGCTTTCTAAATGCTTTGAAGATCTCACGACTCAATTTGTCAGTGCCAGTGTTTGGTATCAATACACCGCAACTCGTGATCAACAAGTCACCTTTGATACCCTTGGCTCTGACTATGATACGGTGCTATCGGTGTGGCAAGGCACCCGTCATCCCCTGACTGAAGTGGCCTGTAATGATGACAACGGCGATCAGATACAATCACACCTCAGTGCCTCATTGGAAAAAGGCACCACTTACTATCTTAATATCAGCGGCTTTAATGGTGTCAGCGGTAACCTGATATTAAATGCCAACTCGGTTAGTTCGCTCACCAATGACGATTTAGCGGATGCGATAGAAATCACGCCAGATGCCAATTTCTCTTATAGCAACGTCCAAAACACAAAAGAGGCAAGCAACGAATCTAATGAACTCGTTGCTAGCTGTGATTCTAATAATCAGGGTAGTGTCTGGTACCAATACACGGCCAATGATACCCAACGTGTGGTTTTTGATACGGTTTCTTCTGACTACAATACCCTATTGTCGGTATGGACGGGTAGTCAACACCCCCTTGAGGAAATGGCTTGCGATGATGGCGATGGTGGGCCAGATTCACAAGTCAGCGTGGAATTAACCAGTGGAACGACTTACTATATTCGTGTTGCGGCTGGTGAAGTTGGGGGAGGTAGTTTGTTACCGCAAACCGGGCTGTTGGTTATTAACATGACATCGCCCCCATCCAATGATGATGTGGCCAATGCCATTTTGATTGACGAACCTGGGCCCTATCTCAATACCCAAAACACTGGTGGCGCAACGCTTGAAAGTGGTGAACTGTCTCCCAGTTGTTCACCCGAAGCCAGTGCCAGTGTTTGGTATCTCTATACGCCTAGCGTTGATTACGACAATATGATTTTTTCCACGGTGGGTTCGAGTTACGATACAGTGCTGTCCCTCTGGCAAGGCACTGATCATCCCTTTACTGAAGTGGCTTGCAATAATGACGTGACTGTCTTGACTGAACAAGTGACTCAATTGGGAAGTGCTTCACAAGTCAGTTTGCCATTGGCAGAAAACGAAACGATCTATATTGATGTTAGCAGCGCGTCTGGCGATACTGGCAATCTGATTTTGCGTGTTGAGGAAGGAAAGAGAGATTTTGCTATCACCGAGTACCCGAATAACACCGCCATCACGAGTTGTCAAAACTCGCACTTAAATGTGGGCACAAGTGCTATTGAAGGTGTTTTTGAAGTGACACAACCCTTGTCTTATCAGTGGTATCAAGGCGAAAGCGGTGATGATAGTCGGCTTGTCGCTGAACTTGAAGATGAAGCCGTTTTCACCACGCCGCTGTTAACGGAAACGACTGATTATTGGGTACGCATTAGCAACCCCACCGGCACAGTTGATAGTGACACGGTAACCATTACTGTCGAAGGAAATGAGGTGCCTAATGGGGTCGGTATTGACGCTTCAGGCAACCCAATATCTACCAATGCACAGTTTTTTGGCCTCGTCACCACCTCACCAGAAGAAACTGAGAATGTCGCTTTTATCAACCAAACTGATACTGTGCTTATCAGTTATGCGGCGGCTGTTGACGTTAATCACATTGAACAATCGGCCGATATTCTCATTGTAGGTGGATATACGGTGGATGGCCAAACTTATTATTTCATGCGAAATGGAAACGTGTGGGAACCATGGGAAGGGAATATTGCGGAATTAGTAGTTGCAGAAGAAAAAGTGCTTTTGCCAGAGTGTATAGAAGTGCCGGTATTTGAAGGCAGTTTAGAAAACATGCCGGGTATATTCACTGTTTATGTTGGGTACCGCCCGACAAGCAATGGTGATATTTTCTTCAGTGGTGA